>Ga0265325_10001900_pt1 | contig 14418 bp, 14 predicted proteins | sample 41420metaG_FD_202090 | JGI IMG/M metagenome (GOLD analysis project Ga0265325, IMG submission 202090) | Rhizosphere microbial communities from Carex aquatilis grown in University of Washington, Seatle, WA, United States - 4-14-20 metaG | ecosystem: Host-associated > Plants > Roots > Rhizosphere...
AAAGCGAAACGGCCACGCTGGTCGAGCGCGCGGCGGCGGAACTCGGCCCGCTCACGGCGCTGATCAACAGCGCCTCGCTGTTCGAGAACGACGACTGGTACAGCGTCACGCGCGAAAGCTGGGACAAACATATGGAGGTCAATCTGCGCGCGCCTTTTGTGCTGGCGCAGGCCTTCGCCCAGCAGGTGCCCCGCGACGAAACCGGCGCCATTGTCAATCTGATCGACCAGCGCGTGCTTAAACCCACACCGCAGTTTCTATCCTACAGCCTTTCCAAATCGGGCCTTTACTGGCTGACCACGACGCTGGCCCAGGCGCTGGCGCCGCGCGTGCGGGTCAATGCGGTTGGGCCCGGTCCCACCATGGTCAATGCGCGGCAAAGTCAGGCCGATTTTGCGCGCCAGCGCGAGGCCACCGTGCTCGGGCGCGGCGCCGAGCCTCAGGACGTGTGCGATGCGGTGCGCTATCTTCTGGAGGCGTCCTCCGTTACCGGCCAGATGATCGCGGTGGATGGGGGCCAGCATCTGATCTGGCAGACGCCGGACGTCAGCGTAAAGGAATAGGCATGGGTACGCCAAGCAATGTCCATCCCCTTCGTATCGCCGATGCGGAACATGCGATCCGCCACGTCTTCATCCGCAACCTCGAAGTGCTGGCGCAGATCGGCGTTCACGGCCACGAGAAGGGCAAGATGCAGCCCGTACGGATCAATGTGGACCTGGCGGTGGAAGATGCGGCGATCATCGAAGACCGCTTGGATCAGGTCGTCGATTACGGGGCGATCACGCGGAAAATTCGCGGCTTGATCGGCAAAGGCCATATCAATCTGGCCGAAACGATGGCCGAGCGCATCGCCGCCGTCTGCTTCGAGGACGCGCGCGTGAAGACCGCGCGTGTGCGCGTGGAAAAGCTCCATGCCTTGCCTGGCGCGGAATCCGCCGGTGTCGAAATTGAACGGCGAAGACCCGCTGCGACGGCGCGTTGAAACGAAGACGCGCGCAATCCGGCGGGCGCGGCCTTCGCGCGTTCACCAACACCCGAAGAAAGGCGGCGTTTGCGGCCTTTTTTGATCGTCTTGTTTGGACCAGCGTTTACTGTATTAACGCGGCAGGCGTGTATTTCATCATTCATTAAGCGTCAAAAGCGCACCGTACGTTGCGGGCCCCTATGGGCCTTGCCGATGGGATCGATTCCCGCTGGAGAGACGGATGGTCAATCCAGTCTCGAACACCAAAGCCCGCGACGATCGGATTTTGGCCGAGAAGCTGCGGCTTCTCTATCGCGGGAATTTTGCGGTTCCGGCCAACCTCGTGATCGCGTTCGTCGTCGCGTATGTTCTGCGGGATTCGTTTCCGCGATTTGTCCTTGTCGCTTGGCTTGCGGCAACCGCGATTGTGGCGGGCCTGCGCCTTCTGCTTCTCAGCCGTTTCTTGCGGGCCGCCGAGAGCGACCGGTGCAATACATGTTGGGCGCTCCGATTCTGCTTCGGGTCGTTCGCATCGGGACTGCTTTGGGGCGGGCTCGCTCTCGGCCTCCCCTTCTGGGGCAGTACAAACCAGTTCGTCCTCTTGACGCTGATCGGTGCGGGCATGAGCGCCGGCGCCTTGACGACGATCGTGGCTTATCTTCCGGCCTATCTCGCCTATGCCGGTTCGTTCATCCTGCCGCTCGCCGTTGCCTTGCTGATGCAACCGGACGGCAACATCGCCGCGAATGGCGGACTGTTGTTTCTGTACCTCCTGGTTATCGGTTTTGCGGCGCGGACGCTGTCCCAGTCGGTGAGCCGGACCATCGAAATTCGGGTTGACAACGAAGTCCTGCGCGATTCGTTGAAGCAGGCCCTCATCGAGCGCGATAACGCACGGACGGAAAAATGGTCCACGCTGGCGCAATTGAGTCACGAATTGCGGACGCCGCTGAACGCGATCCTGGGCTTTTCCGAAGCGATGCGCGAGCAGTTCTTCGGACCTCTCGGCAACGATCGGTACAGGGAATATGCGGCGCACGTGCACTCGAGCGGCCAGCATCTGCTGACGCTCGCCGTCGAAATCCTTCAACTGTCCCAGGGCGAAGCGGGCAAGCTGGAGCTCAATGAGAGTTCCGTGGACCTCGCGGCGGTCGTCGGAAAGTGTGTGGATGACATGACGCCCTCCGCGCATAGGGAAGAGCTGACGCTGAAAGGCATCGTCGCGCCGAATTTGCCGCGCGTCCGCGCCGACGATGCGAAGATCCGCCAGATGCTGTTCTATCTTGTCGACAACGCGATCAAGTTTACACCCTCGCATGGAGCAGTTTCGATAGAAGTCTTTCCCGCGATGGACGGCGGAATCGACCTGGTCGTTCGGGACACGGGAATCGGCATGAAGGCTGAGGACATCCGACTCGCCCTGCAACCTTTTGGCCGAATCGCAAGTCCTTTGAAACATGCGACTGAGGGAATGGGTCTTGGTCTTCCCATCTGCAAGCGAATGGCGGAGTTGCATGGCGCGCAGTTGGTCGTCAGCAGCGAGCCCGGCAAAGGAACGGTATGCACGATTTCGCTTCCTGCGTCGCGCTGCATCGTCCCTCGCGGAACACGCGGCGCGGAGGTCGGCAACGCCGTCGCGGCGTAAGCCGAGCCGACAGGCTCGCGGGAAGCAGCAAATATCTTTATATAACTCGCAATGACGACCGGACCCGACAATAACGCCGAACCACTCCTCACCGGCATCGCGCGCATCGCGGCCTATGTAAAGACGCTCCCCGATGCGCCGGGCGTCTATCGCATGACGGATGCCAAAGGCGATGTGCTCTATGTCGGCAAGGCCAAGAGCCTGAAGAAACGCGTGGCGTCCTACGCCAAGACCGGCGGCCACACCGAGCGCATCGCGCGCATGATTTCCGAAACCGCGGACATGCTGTTCGTGACCACGGCCTCGGAAACCGAAGCGCTGCTCTTGGAATCCAATCTCATCAAGCGGCTCAAGCCGCGCTACAACGTCTCGTTCCGCGACGACAAATCCTTTCCCAACATTCTGCTGCGCCAGGACCACGCCTTCCCGCAATTGCTCAAGCATCGCGGCGCCAAGACCGCGAAAGGCATTTATTTCGGGCCGTTTGCCAACACCGGTGCGGTCAACCGCACGCTCAACACGCTGCAGCGCGCCTTTCTGCTGCGCTCCTGTTCGGATTCCGTGTTCGAGTCGCGCACCCGCCCTTGCCTGCTGTTCCAGATCAAGCGTTGCAGCGCACCGTGCGTCGGGCGCATCGACGAAGCCACCTACGCCAAGCTGGTAGACGAAGCAGAACTTTTCCTCGCCGGAAAAAGCCGTACTGTGCAAGCCGAATTGGTGAAGGACATGGAAGCCGCTGCCGAAGCCCTCGACTTCGAACATGCGGCAAGAATGCGCGATCGGGTGCGCGCCATGCATCAGGTGCAATCCGTACAGGGCATCAATCCCGCCGCCTTCGCCGAGGCGGATCTGTTTGCTGCTTTCAATCAGGGCGGAGAGACCTGTGTGCAGGTGTTCTTCTTCCGCGCCGGACAGAATTGGGGCAATCGTCCCTACTTCCCGCGCCATGCGGACGAGCTTTCCACCGGCGAGGTGCTGGAAGCTTTCATCGGCCAGTTCTACGACGAGCGGCCTGCGCCCGGTCTCATCCTGCTGTCCGAGGACATCCCCAACCTCGCCTTGCTGGCCGAAGCGCTTTCGCTGCGCGCCGAACGCAAGGTGCAGATTGCGGTGCCAGAACGCGGCGAAAAGCGCGACTTGGTGGAGATGGCGCTGAACAACGCGCGCGAACAACTCGGCCGGCGCATGGCGGAGAATACGGCGCAGCGCGAACTGCTCGACGGAGTGGCGGAGGTTTTTGGACTGGACGCCCCGCCCAAGCGGATCGAGGTGTACGACAATTCGCACATCCAGGGTGGTCATGCGGTGGGCGGCATGATCGTGGCCGGTCCGGACGGTTTTGAAAAAGGCGAATACCGCAAGTTCAACATCAAGACGGCCGAGCTCACCCCCGGCGACGATTACGGGATGATGCGCGAGGTGCTGACGCGGCGCTTCTCGCGCCTGATGAAGGAGGACGAGGACGCCAAGGCCAAACGGCCGGACTTGGTGCTGATCGACGGCGGGCCGGGTCAACTGGCGGTGGTCTGCCAGGTCTTCGCCGATCTGGGCGTGGAGGACGTGGCTCTCGTCACGATCTCCAAGGGCGCGGAGCGCGACGCGGGCTACGAGCATTTCCACCTGCCCGGGAAGGCACCATTCCGTCTCGACCAGAAGAGCCCGGTTCTCTACTACCTGCAGCGCCTGCGCGACGAAGCCCACAGATTCGCCATCGGCAGCCATCGCAAAAAGCGCTCAAAGGCCATTGGTGTGAACCCGCTGGACGAGATCGCAGGCGTGGGATCCGCCCGCAAGCGCGCGCTTTTGCAGCATTTCGGCTCGGCACGGGCAGTGGCCGGCGCAGGCCTGGGCGATATCGAGGCGGTGGACGGCGTGTCCAGCACGCTGGCCAAGAAAATCTATGACTTCTTCCATCCCGGCGGTTGAGAGAGGTAAGCTGGGTTCATGGTCCGCTTGCCCAACTTCCTGACCGTGCTGCGCATCGCACTCGTGCCGGTGTTCGCGATCGCCTTCTGGATTCCCGGCGAGACGGCGCGGCTCACGGCCTTCGCGATCTTTTGCATCGCCGGGATCAGCGACGCGCTTGACGGGCTGGCGGCGCGCAAATTGAACGCCGGCAGCGATTTCGGCCGCATGCTCGACCCCATCGCCGACAAGATCTTGGTGGGCGTGGCGCTGATGATGCTGGTGGCGGAAGGCAGTTTCGACGGCTGGAAGCTGGTGCCCGCTTTGGTCATCTTGTCGCGCGAAATCCTCGTTTCGGGTCTGCGCGAGTTTCTGGCCGGCGCCGACGTCAGCGTACCCGTCAGCTTCTTCGCCAAGATCAAGACCGCCATCCAGATGTTCGCGATCGGCGCGATGATCCTGGGTCCCATGGCCGACAAGGTCGTCCCCGGTGCGCTGGCCTTCGCCTATGTCGCGCTGTGGGTGGCCGCCGCGCTAACGGTCGGAACCGGCTACGTCTATCTGCGTGCCGGACTGGCGCATGCGCGTCCGCGCGACCAGAGCGAGACTCCGGCGTGAAGCTGCTCTATTTCGCCTGGGTCCGGCAGAAGATCGGCAAGAACGAGGAATTTTTTTCTCTTCCGGTAGGCGTTTCCACCATAGGCGAGCTTGCGCTGCATCTTTGCGGTCTGGGTCCCGGCTATGCGGATGCATTCGGCGATCTGACGCGCTTGCGCGCGGCGGCAAACTGCGAACATGTCGGCTTCGAGACGCGCGTCGGACCCGACGACGAAATTGCTTTCTTCCCACCGGTGACGGGCGGGTAACCCATGATGATCGAGACGACACGAGCGCCATCCGGCGCAGCCCAACCCACCCGCCGCTTTTCCATTAAGCGTTTCCTGCCCCGTGGGCTGTTCGGACGTTCGCTTCTCATCATCCTTGCCCCCATGGTCCTGCTGCAAGGCATCGTTTCTTACGTGTTCTTCGAGCGCCACATCGACACCTCCATGCGGCGCATGGCGCGCGACATTGCGGCAGATACGGCCTTTCTGACCGCCATCGAAGATACCTATCCGTCTCCCGAACGCGAAAGACTGCGCGCGTTGGCCGCTCGCATGCTGCAATTTGATGTGACGTTCTTGCCGGGTCGGCAGATCCCCACCCCGGAGCATCAGCCGAAACATCTGGCCACCTTCGACCAAGCGCTCGACGAAATCGTGGCGCAGCAATTCGGCGGCAACCGGCATTTCCGCACGGAAAGTTCCGGCGACAATGTCGAAGTATCGGTCGAAGCGCATGACGGCGTCTTGCACGTGATCGTGCCGCGCGACCGCGTGACCGTTTCGGCTCCCGATCTGTTCATCCTCTGGATGGTCGGTTCTTCGCTGGTCCTGCTCGCCGTCGCGGTGCTGTTCCTGAAGAACCAGGTGCGACCCATCGAGCGGCTGGCACGCGCCGCCGACGCCTTCGGCCGGGGCCGCGACGTTCCGGACTTCAAACCCTATGGCGCCACCGAGGTCCGTCGCGCCGCGCAGGCCTTTATCACCATGCGCCAACGCATCGAACGTTACGTGCAGCAGCGCACCGAGATGCTGGCGGGCGTCAGCCACGATTTGAAGACGCCGCTCACCCGCATCAAGCTGCAGCTTGAGCTGATGGGCCATAATGCCGAGAGCGCGGCGCTGCGCGACGATGTCGGGGAAATGGAGCACATGCTCGACGAGTATCTCGATTTCGCACGCGGTGAAGGCGGCGAGACCGCACAAGCCTGCGATCTGGCCGAAATCGTCCGTCAGGCGGCGGAGGCTGCGGCGCAGGCCAGAGGTTCGTCGGAAAGGCTGACGGTGGACGCGCCAGGCACTGTCATGGCGAGCGTCAAGCCGCATGCGCTTCGGCGCTGCATCGTCAATCTGATCGACAATGCGCTCAAGCACGGACGCCATGTGGCGGTGAGCCTGGTCTGCGACGAACGCGGCGCCGATATATTGGTCGACGACGACGGGCCGGGCATCGCCGAAGCGCGCCGCGAGGAGGCCTTCCGGCCCTTTCACCGGCTGGACGAAGGACGCAACCTCCAGATGGGTGGCCTCGGGCTGGGCCTGGCCATCGCGCGCGACATCGCGCGCGCCCATGGCGGCGATCTGACCCTGCACGTCAGCCCTCTTGGGGGACTGAGGGCCGACATCAGGATTCCGGCGTGATGGCGAAAACAATTATCCGAATTCAATCCGAGCCATTCGATCTCGCGCAGGAGGTGGAAGAGCTGTCGCACGGCGAGGCCGGCGCCGTTGCGACCTTTACCGGCGCCGTACGGGCCGAGGATGGATTGACGGCGTTGGTCCTCGAACATTATCCCGGCATGACCGAGCGCGAGATCGCCCGCCAAGTGGATGAAGCCGGGCGCCGCTGGCCGCTGCTTGGCGTCACCGTCATCCACCGCGTCGGCGAATTGAAGCCCGGCGAGCGCATCGTTCTAGTTGCGGTGGCCGCACGCCATCGCGGCGACGCGTTCGCGGCCTGCGAATTTCTGATGGACCATTTGAAGACCGAAGCGCCATTCTGGAAAGAGGAACGCCGCGGCGAGAACAGGCGCTGGGTCGAAGCCAGAGCATCGGACGGCGAAGCGCTGGAGCGCTGGAAGCGGCGATGAACGGATTGTGGGCGGTCTTTACCGTCGCCGGCGCGCTCGGCCAGACGGCGCGCAACGCCATGCAGCGCGAGTTGACCGGCAGCCTCGGCGCGATCGGCGCCACCCATGTGCGCTTCCTGTTTGGTTTTCCGTTCGCGCTGGTGTTTCTTTTCGGCGTCTTGTGCATCACGGGTGCGCCGCTGCCCCATCCTTCCGGCGCATTCAGCGGCTGGATTGTTCTGGGTGCGCTGACCCAGATCGCCGGCACCATGCTGATGCTGCTGGCGATGAACGAGCGCTCCTTCGTCGTGACCGTCGCTTATCTCAAGACCGAGCCCATCCAAGTGGCGGTCTTCGGCCTGATATTCCTGGGCGATATGCTGCGCGCGCCTTCCATTGCGGCCATCCTCATCGCATCGCTGGGCGTGTTCCTGATCTCGTTCAAGCCTGGGTACAGCAGCTTAAGGCCCACTCTGCTGGGTCTTGGCGCGGCAACCGCCTTTGCCTTTTCGGCCATCGGCTATCGCGGCGCGATCCTTTCGCTGCACCACACGCAATTCGTCATGGCCGCGAGTTTTTCGCTCGCGATCGGATTGACGGCGCAAGCCGTGCTGCTTAGCGCCTATCTGGCGTGGCGTGACCGCGCCGTGCTCGGCGCCATCGCCCGCTTGTGGAAACCTTCGCTGTTCGCAGGGTTCATGGGGGCGCTGTCGTCGCAATTCTGGTTTCTGGCCTTAGCACTCGCCACGGCCGCAAGCGTGCGCACGCTGGCGCTGGTGGAAGTGCTGTTCGCCCAGGCCACAACGCATTTCCTGTTCAAGCAGAAAACCACACCGCGCGAAATCGCCGGCATCGTGCTGGTCGTTGCGGGGTGCGCGCTGCTGGTTTGGGCGGAATCCTAACTTAATTTCGCCAGGTCCACCTGCGAGACCGGCCGACGCACGTCGTCGGCGTAGGCGTGCATCAGCGTTTCGGAAATCTCGCCCGGCTTGAAGCGGTACGGTCCGATTTCGGAAACCGGCGTTACCTCGGCGGCTGACCCAGCCAGAAAGCATTCGCTGAAGCTCTCCATTTCCTTTGGCTCGATATGCCGTTCGATCACCGGAATTTGCCGTATGCGCGCCAGTGCCATCACCGAGCGGCGCGTGATGCCATCCAGGAAGCAGTCCGGGATCGGCGTGTGCAGCGTGCCATCCTTGACGAAGATGATGTTGGCGCCGGTGGCCTCGGCGACCAGTCCGCGATAGTCGAACATCAGCGCATCGGCATAGCCTTTGGCTTCCGCGTTGTGCTTGGACAAGGTGCAGATCATGTAGAGCCCGGCGGCCTTGGCCTTGGTCGGAGCCGTATCGGGTCCTGGACGCTTCCAATCGGAGATGTCGAGCCGGATACCCTTCATTTTGGTTGCCGGGTCGAAGTAGGAGGGCCACTGCCACGCCGCAATGGCGACGTGAATCTTGGTGGTTTGGGCGGAAACCGCCATCATTTCGCTGCCGCGGAACACCACGGGGCGGACATAAGCGTCCTCGTAGCCCGCCGTCGCTTCCATGCAAGCCTGATTGATCTTTTCTTCCGTGTACGGAATTTTCATGCCGAGGATGCGCGCGCTTTCGAACAGACGCGCCGTGTGTTCCTTCAGCTTGTAGATCCGCCCGGAATAAAGCCGTTCGCCTTCGAACACGCACGAAGCGTAATGCAAACCATGAGTCAGCACGTGCGTTTTGGCTTCGCGCCAGGGCACCAGCTTGCCGTCGTACCACAGCGAACCGTCGCGTTGATCGAACGGAATTACATCGGCCATTGCATTGTCCTCCGGCCCCTTGCCATGCCATGACAGGCGGCTTATTTGTGTCAGTATGCCTGACTTAAAATACGGCGGGCCTCTACCCGATACCAGCGCATTATACCTTAGCGACGAGGCGCTAAAGCAAGGCTTGGATTTGCTGTTCTTCGCCGCCCGCGATGTTTCGGCGCAAAGCGCGCGCGCGCTCGCCGACGCAGGATTAGGTCGCGCACACGCCCGAGCCTTGCACTTCATTGCCCGCAACCCCGGGCTTTCCGTTGCCGAATTGCTGGGCTTTCTCAAAGTCACCAAGCAGAGCCTCAATCGCGTGCTCAATGATCTGCTGAAAGACGGGTTCGTCGAACGCAAGACCGGTATGCAGGATCGTCGCATCAGGCGCCTGCAGCTCACGCCGGCAGGCGATGCGCTCGCGGCCGCGATCTGGGCGACACAGCGCCCCCTGCTCGCCTCCGCCTTTAGGGCGGCAGGCCAGGACGCCGTGAACGGATTCCGCAAGGTTCTGCTCGGCATCATCGGCCCGAAAGGCAAATCATGAGTTCCCCGGCAGCGGTGCAGGATCCCCATCTTCTGGTCGTGGACGACGACGAGCGGCTGCGCGCCTTGCTGCAGCGATATCTATCGACCAATGGTTTTCGCGTCAGCGCCGCGGCCAACGCAGCAGACGCCCGCGCGCTGATGAAGAGCATGGCTTTCGATCTGCTGATCCTCGACGTGATGATGCCGGGCGAATCCGGCTACGACCTGACCGAATCGATACGCGCCAATTCGTCCATACCGATCCTGTTGCTGACCGCCAAGGGCGAAGCGGAAGATCGCATCCAAGGACTGGAGCGCGGCGCCGACGACTACCTGGCCAAGCCGTTTGAGCCGCGCGAACTGGTGCTGCGTATCAGCGCGCTGCTCCGCCGTGCTGCGCCGCCGGCGCGCGCAGCCCACAGCGAGGTGCGCATGGGCGACTGCGTCTACGATCCGGAGCGCGGCCAGCTCCGGCGCAAGGGCAAACCGGTGAAGCTGACCAGTTCGGAAAGCGCACTGCTGCAACTTTTTGCCGCCAATGCCGGGCGGTCTTTTTCCCGCACCGATCTGTGCGCCCGGCTTGGCGTGTCGCTGGAGCGCTCCATCGACGTGCAGGTGACGCGGCTTAGACGCAAGATCGAGGAGGATCCCAAGCTTCCGCTCTATCTTCAAACCGTTCGCGGCGTGGGGTACATCCTTGTTCCAGACAGCGTCGCCTGAATCTCCTCCAGGCCGTTACGCGCGGCTCAGGCCGGGGCGGCTCATCAAGCGCTTCATGCCGCGCGGACTGTTCCGCCGCTCGCTCATCATCATCGTTGCGCCGATGTTTTTGCTGCAGGCGATCGTCTCCTATGTCTTCTTCGAACGCGATCTCGACACCACGACGCGGCGTATGGCGCGCGACGTCGCCGCCGATACGGCGCTGCTGATCGGGCTTGAGGATAGCCAGCCGGCGCAGGAACGCATCGCACTGAGGGCCCTTGCGGCCCGCATGCTGCGTTACGATCTCAGTTTCGTACCCGGCGCCCGCGTCGCTCCGCGGCCGCTGCATGCCCGCCACAGCACCATCGACGACGCGCTCGACGAGACCATCAGTCAGCAGATCGGCGAAGGGCGCGCTTTCGCCACCCACAGCGACGGGCAAGCCTTCACCATCGCCGTGCAAGTGCATGACGGCACACTGCGCATCTTGGTGCCGCGCGAGCGGATTACCGTTTCGGCCCCCGACATCTTCATTCTGTGGATGGTAGGGTCCTCGCTGATCCTGCTGGGCGTCGCAATCCTGTTCCTGCGCAATCAGGTGAGGCCGATCGAGCGGCTGGCCCGTGCCGCCGACGCCTTCGGCAAAGGCCGCGCCGTGCCGGATTTCAAGCCCTATGGCGCAACCGAAGTGCGCCGCGCCGCGCAAGCCTTCCTCACCATGCGCGAACGTATCGAGCGCCATGTGCAGCAGCGCACCGAAATGCTGGCGGGTGTCAGCCACGATCTCAAGACACCGCTCACCCGCATCCGCCTGCAACTGGCCATGATGAAGCCCGGCGCCGAGACCGACGCGCTTCGCCAGAACATCGCCGAGATGGAGCGGATGCTTGACGAGTATCTGGATTTTGCGCGCGGCGAAGATGGCGCAAAGGCAGAACTGGCTGATTTGGGGGCTCTGCTGCGCGACGTGACGGATGCCGCGACCCGCATCCGCCCAGCCGGCCGCGGGCAGATCACGCTCGATGCGCCAGATGGCATCCTGCTCGCCGTGAAGAGGAATGCGCTGCGCCGTTGCGTCGCCAATCTGATCGACAACGCCCTCAAGCACGGAACTAGCGCGCACGTTTCGCTGGTGCGCGAGGGGCGCACCACGGAAATCCGCGTCGATGACGACGGACCCGGAATCCCTGAGGACAAGCGCGAGGAAGCGTTCCGTCCGTTCCATCGCCTCGACGGTAATACGCAGACAGGCGGTGTCGGCCTTGGGCTGACCATTGCGCGCGATATCGCCCGCGCCCATGGCGGCGATCTCGTGCTGTCGCAAAGTCCCGAAGGCGGCCTGCGGGCAACGATCAAGCTGCCGGTGTAGAAGAAGAAACGATCCTTGCATCGCGGGAGCGTGAAATCTTTTTCTCGCTAAGCCGACCCTTCCGTTCGATTCTTCGCGGCCACGACTTATCGCGACCGAACGATGCGTCGGGTCGAGGACGAGCCTATACTGATCGGTGCAGCAAAGCGGACCGGAAAAATCCGATGGCAAATCGATTCGATTCTCTCGACGGTGTTTGCAGCCTACCGGCAGCCGTGAACGAGCCCGTCCGTTCTTACGCTCCGGGTTCGCCCGAACGCGCTTCGATCAAGGCGCGATTGGAGGAGATGACGCACGAGCGGATCGAGCTTCCTCTCGTCATCGGCGGAAAGGATGTTCGCACCGGCAAGCTGCAGGCTTCGGTGATGCCCCATCGCCACAGCCATGTTCTGGCCGACGCGCATCTGGCGGGACCGGGCGAAATCGAGGCTGCCATCACGGCGGCGCTGGACGCTCGCGCGAGCTGGAGCGCGACGCCCTGGCAGGAGCGCGCGGCGGTGTTTTTGCGTGCGGCCGAGCTGCTCAGCGGGCCGTACCGCGACACGCTCAATGCTGCGACGATGCTGGGCCAATCGAAAACAGTCCACCAAGCGGAGATCGACGCGGCGGCAGAGCTCGCCGACTTCTGGCGCTTCAATGCCGTATTCCTGGCGCAGATCTACGCGCATCAGCCGATTTCCGCGCCCGGCACCTGGAACCGTGTCGATTATCGTCCGCTCGACGGTTTCGTTTATGCCGTGACGCCGTTCAACTTCACCTCCATCGCGGGAAACCTCCCCACGGCGCCGGCGCTGGCGGGCAACACCGTGCTGTGGAAGCCGGCCAGCAGCGCGAAATATTCGGCGCATTTCATCATGGACATATTGCGCCAGGCGGGGCTGCCGGACGGCGTGATCAACTTGGTGTACGGCAAGGCATCGGAAATTTCGGAGATCGCCTTGGCGCATCCGTTGCTCATGGGTGTGCATTTCACAGGCTCAACGGAGGTTTTCAACGCCATCGTGCGGCGCTTGGGCGAGGGGCGTTATCGCGGCTATCCGCGGCTCGTGGGCGAGACCGGCGGCAAGAATTTCATTCTGGCGCATGCGAGCGCCGATGTGGATGCGCTTGCCACGGCGATCCTTCGCGGTGGCTTCGAGTATCAGGGACAGAAATGCTCTGCGGCCTCGCGCCTCTATATCCCCAAGAGCCTGTGGCGGGCGTTGCGCGACAGACTCGTCGCCGGGGTGGAAAGCATCGCGATGGGCGACGTCGCCGATTTCCGCAATTTCATGGGGGCGGTGATCGACGAGGCATCCTGGCGCAAACTAAGCGAGGCGCAGGAGGAGGCGCGACGCGATCCGGCATGCAAGATCGTCTGCGGCGGGACTGCGGATGCAATCGAAGGCTGGTTCATCGGCCCGACGCTGGTGGAATGCACGGACCCGCACGCCCGCCTGATGCGGGAAGAACTCTTCGGACCCATCGTCACGGCGTATGTCTATGACGATGCCGCGTTCGCCGACACGATCGGGCTCGTCGACCGGTCCAGCGATTACGGGTTGACGGGCGCGATCTTCGCCACGGACATTGGCGCTGTCGCCGCCGCTGAGAAGGGATTGCGGCACGCCGCGGGGAATTTCTACGTCAACGACAAACCGACCGGCGCCGTGGTGGGCCAGCAGCCTTTCGGCGGCGGGCGGGCGTCGGGCACCAACGACAAGGCCGGCTCGATGTGGAATTTGATGCGCTGGATCTCGCCGCGCACAATCAAGGAGACCTTCGTACCGCCAAAAGACTATCATTATCCGTTCATGGCGGAGCGCTAGCTCCGCGTCAGTTCCTCGGCGCGCGCCTTGGCGGCGGCGACGGCGCGCGTCATCAGCGCCTCCAGGCCGTCCTTGGCCAAGAGGATCTTGAATGCCGCTTCGGTGGTGCCGCCCGGCGTCGCCACGTCGCGGCGAAGCTCGGCAGCATCGCGCTTATCGGCGTCGAGCAGGGCGCCCGAACCGGCAACGGTCGCGCGCGCCAGCACGGCAGACGTGGCGCGAGGCAGGCCTGCGGCAACGCCCGCCGCCGTCAGGGCTTCGACCAGCGCGAAAACATAAGCCGGCCCCGAGCCTGAGACGGCCGTCGCGGCGTCGATCAGGACCTCGCGTTTCAGCCACACGGTCTGACCGATCGCGGACAACAGCGATTTTGCGAGCGCTCGGTCCTGCGCAGTGGCCGTCGGTGCGGCGTAAAGGGCGGTGATGCCGCGGTCGATGGCACCCGGCGTATTCGGCATGGCGCGGACGATGCGCGTCTTGCGCCCCCAGTGCTTCGCCATGAATCCCACGCTGGTTCCGGCCGCGATGGAGATCATCAGCGTGCCGGAGCCGGCAATGGATTTGAGCTTCGCGGCTTCGGCCCGCAAAATCTGCGGTTTGAGCGCCACCACGCAGGCGCGCCAGCGTTCGCGTGGGATCCGTTCCAGATTGTCGATCAAATCCGGACCTTCCAACTTGCGAAGCTGCGCCGAAGGATTGGGCTCCACGGCAAAGATCGGACCGAGACCGGCCTTGATCCAGCCCCGGATGAGTGCGGTGCCCATCTTGCCGGCACCGACCAGGAGGATTGGTGAACTCATTTTCTTCGCCCTTGTTCATCTCCCCCTTGCGGGGAGGTCGATCCGGCGAAGCGTCCGAGCGAGAGCGAGGACGTGAAGGCGGATCGGGTGGGGGCCATCGCTGGCCCCAAGCACTGCCCCCCACCCGGCTCGCTGCGCTCGCCGACCTCCCCATACGAGGGAGGTAATGAGAAGGCACTATCGTTCACATCACGCCTGTCCCTGGCACTCCAGGATCGCGGCGGCGACCGC
>Ga0265325_10001901_pt1 | contig 14416 bp, 10 predicted proteins | sample 41420metaG_FD_202090 | JGI IMG/M metagenome (GOLD analysis project Ga0265325, IMG submission 202090) | Rhizosphere microbial communities from Carex aquatilis grown in University of Washington, Seatle, WA, United States - 4-14-20 metaG | ecosystem: Host-associated > Plants > Roots > Rhizosphere...
GCTGGCTGATCCACCGCTTCGTGCTGCGCCAGTCGATGAGCTATTTCCAGGACGAGTTCGCCGGCCGGATCGGCACCAACGTCATGCAGACGGCGCTCGCCGTACGCGACACCGCCATGAAGGTGCTCAACGTCCTCAACTACGTGACCTTCTACTTTGCGGGCGCGATCGTCCTTGCCGGCATGAACGACTGGCGTCTCGCGCTGCCGTTCCTCGCCTGGGTGGCGGGCTACGCGCTGCTGCTCGGCAATTTCGTACCCAAGCTGGCCGACGTCTCGGAAAAGCAGGCGACCGCCCGTTCCCTGATGACCGGGCGCATCGTCGATGCCTACACCAACATCACGACGGTGAAGCTCTTTTCGCACTCGCGCCGCGAAGCCGACTACGCCAAGGAGGCCATGGAGGAATTCCTGCCGACAGTCTATCGGCAGATGAGCCTCGCAACGCTGCTCAACATCGAGCTCTATCTGCTCAACATCGCGCTGCTTGCGAGTGTCGTCGGCATCGGCATCTGGCTCTGGCTGCAATCGCTGGTCACGCCCGGCGCGCTCGCGGTGGCAGCGGCGCTGGTGCTGCGCTTTTTCGGCATGAGCCAGTGGATCATGTGGGAGGTCTCGGCGCTGTTCGAGAATGTCGGCGCCGTGCGCACCGGCATCAACGCCTTTTCGATCCCCGAACAGGTCCTCGACAAGCCGGGCGCGCCGGCCATCGTCGTCGGCAAGGGCGACATCCGCTTCGACGACGTCAGCTTCCACTACGGCAAGGCCGGCGGGGTGATCGACAATCTCGATCTGCACATCCGGCCGGGTGAGAAGGTCGGGATCGTCGGCCGTTCGGGCGCGGGCAAGTCGACCATCGTCAACCTGCTCCTGCGCTTCTACGACCCGGAGAGCGGCCGGCTGTTGATCGACGGCACCGACATCGGCTCGGTGACGCAGGAATCGCTCCGGGCCAGTATCGGTGTCGTGACTCAGGACACCTCGCTGCTTCACCGCTCGGTGCGCGACAACATCGCCTATGGCCGCCCCGACGCCACCGACGAGGAGGTGATCGCTGCCGCAAAGCTCGCCGAAGCACATGATTTCATCATGGGGCTGGCCGATCTCAAGGGCCGCACGGGCTATGCGGCGCATGTCGGCGAGCGCGGGGTGAAGCTATCGGGCGGCCAGCGGCAGCGCATCGCCATTGCCCGCGTTCTGCTGAAGAACGCCCCGATTCTGGTGCTCGACGAGGCGACATCGGCGCTCGACTCCGAGGTCGAGGCGGCCATCCAGAGCCAGCTCGAGCTGCTGATGCGCGACAAGACCGTGATCGCCATCGCACACCGGCTTTCGACCATCGCGGCCCTCGACCGGCTGATCGTGCTCGAGCAGGGCAAGGTGGTGGAGGAGGGCACGCATGCCCAGCTCCTGGCGCTCGACGGCATCTATGCCGGTCTCTGGCGCCGGCAGTCCGGCGGCTTCATCGACGCTGATGCCGACGCCGCGGTCGAGGAAGCCGCAGAGTAGAGTGGGCGGGCGAGTGAGCCCGCCCGGTCACCTACATTACGGGCACGACCTCGGACACCTCGATGGTGCCGTTGGCCTTGATCTGCGGGCAGCCCTTGGCGAGCTTGACGGCCTCGTCGAGGCTCTTGGCTTCGATCACGCTCCAGCCGGTGACCGCATTGGCGCCGCCGCCGTCGCTGACCTTGCCGCCCGCGCCGATCACCTTGCCCGGCGAGGTTGGATTGCCCGCTTCGACCAAGGCCTTGCCCAGGCTGCCCATCCAGTCCATCCAGGCCTTCATCGTGCGCTCGCCTTCTTCCTTGCTCGAAGGCTGATCGCCGCCGTGGTAGCTCAGCAGATACTTCGTCATTTGTTGTTTACTCCCTGTTGTAGAACGATGACTCAGCCGGCCGCCGATGGAATGTTGAGCGGTCGGCCGGTTTCGAGGAAGGTCTTGAGGCCGGCGATGATGATCGGCCAGCCGTCCTCGGCGCCGGCCATGGCGCTCGCCGCATCGAAATGGGTGAGGGTGAGCCGGCAGACTTCGCCCATCGGCTCGATCTCGTAGACCACGCGCGTGACTTTGGCCTCGGCCGGAGCCCACATCGCCTTGAATGTCGTCACCAGTCTCCTCGGCGGATCGATCTCGAGGATCTCGCCGTCGAGGTTCATCTCGCCCTTGGGGTCGAGGTAATAGAAGCGGCCGCCGACGCGCAGGTCGGGCTGCACCCGGCCGCCGTAGTAGTATTTCTCCGTCAGGTCCGGATTGACGATCGCGTCCCACAGTCTGTCCGGCGTGGTGCGAATGTAGGTCGAGATGACGAAATCGGGTTTGTCGGCCATCGGCGGCGTGCTCTCCAGCGCGTTCTTCACGTTCAGCGCGAAGCGGGCGAATGGCTTGGCGTAGGGCGCCATCCATCGGTCCGCGACTTCCTGGATCGGAAGCGCGTTGAGGTAGTGGTACTTGAACCGCCCGTCCCGGCGGGTCAGCACCAGGTTTGCCTCTTCCAGCACCTTGAGGTGCTTCATCACCCCGAACCGCGTCATGCCGAGCCCCTGCTCGAGTTCGGTCAGCGTCAACCCGCCCCGGTCGCGCAGGGTGTCGAGCAATTGGCGCCGGGTCGGATCGGCCAAGGCCTTGAAGACGGCATCCACGCTGGAAACGTTACGTGACCAAATGGTCACGTGTCAAGCGTCGGCCTTTCGACCTTGGCGGAGGCGGGGCGGACGGCTACCAAGTCGCAGCGGCGGGAGGCGGGCGTGGCGGTAGGCGGATATTCCGTGATCGATCTTGGCGGTGACTACACGCTGACAACGCCTGAGCGTCGGATCGAGACCACCATCGCCCTGCCGGGGGACGTGCACGCGGCGCTGCTCGCAGCCGGCGAAATCCCCGATCCGTATTTCGGCGATAACGAGAAGGCCGTGATGTGGGTCCACGAGATGCCGTGGACGATGGAACGGCGCTTTACCGCGTCCCCCGCCGACATCGACGGCCACCTCACGCTGACCCTCGACAGCGTCGATTGCTTCGCGGCGATCCTGCTCAACGGCGAGGAGATCGGCCGCACCACGAACCAGTTCGTGCGCTATGATTTCGACGTGACCGGCAAGGTGCGCGCCGGCAGCAACACGCTGCGGCTCGACTTCGCCGTGACCAAGGACATCGCCAAGGCCCGCGCCGACGCGCACCCGTTCCCGATCCCCTTCACCAACAATTATCTCTCGAACGGCCTGCCCGGCTACCACATGAATTTCGTGCGCAAGGCCGCCTGCCACGCCGGCTGGGATTGGGGCATCTGCCTCATGCCGATCGGCGTCTATGGTCGCATGGCGCTGCGCCGCTCGCGCCTCGCCCGGCAGGAGAGCGTCACCGTCGAGCAGGCGCATGGCGAAAAGAGCGTCGAGCTCTCGATCACCACGCGCGTCTTCGCTTTCGCCGAGGGCAGCGTCGAGCTGATGCACGAAATCGCCGGGCAGAAGCTTGCGGACAAAGTGGCCGTGCGTCCGGGCGAGAACGTCTTCGTCCACAACGTAACGATCAAAAATCCGAAACTCTGGTGGCCGAACGGGCAGGGCGAGCAGCCGCTTTACGAGCTGTGGACCACGCTCGATGGCGAACTGACCAAACGCAAGATCGGTCTCCGCAATCTCGACTGGATCGTCGAGAAGGATGCCATCGACCATTCCTTCAAGGTCCGGATCAACGGCCGCGACATCACCGCGATGGGGGCCAACTGGATCCCCGCCGACGCCATCCCGACGCGCATTACGCCGACGGCCGTGCGCGACCTGCTCGAGAGCGCCCGCGCCACCAACATGAACATGATCCGCCTCTGGGGCGGTGGCCAGTACGAACCCGACTGGTTCTACGATCTCTGCGACGAGCTTGGGCTGATGGTCTGGCACGACTTCATGTTCTCGTGCATGAGCTACCCCTCGAACCGCGAGTTCCTCGAGGAGATCGAGCTCGAAATCACCCAGCAGCTTCGGCGCCTCCAGCACCACGCCTCGATCGCGCTCTGGTGCGGCGACAACGAGGTCATCGGCTCGATCGGTTGGTATCCCGAGACCCGCGATAATCGCGAGCGTTACATCGCCAACTACACGCGTGTGAACTCGCTGCTCGAGCGGCTGGTCGAAGACGAAGACCCGTCGCGGCGCTTCTGGCCGTCCTCGCCCTCGCTCGGCTATCTCGACTTCTCCGACGGCTGGCACACCGACACCCGCGGCGACATGCACTTCTGGCAGGTCTGGCACGAGGCGGCGCCGTTCGAACGCGCCCGCGAAGTTCATCCGCGCTTCGCCTCCGAATTCGGCTTCCAGAGCTTCCCCTCAATGCCGACCATCGAGACCTTCGCCGCCCCCGAGGACCGCAACCCGTCCTCCCCGGTAATGGAGGCGCACCAGCGCAATCCCGGCGGCAACGCCCGCATCCTCGAAACCATGACGCGCTACTTCCGCTTTCCCCGCGATTTCGATGAGCTCGTGTTTCTCAGCCAGGTGCAGCAGGGCCTCGCGATCAAGACCGCAATCGAATACTGGCGCTCGACCAAGCCGCGCTGCATGGGCACGCTCTACTGGCAGCTCAACGACATTTATCCGGTCGCGAGCTGGGCAAGCCTCAACTATGGCGGCAGCTGGAAGCTGCTCAACTACATGGCGCGGCGGTTCTACCTGCCGGTGAGCGTCGTCGCCGTCCCCGACAAGGCCACCAGCGAGATCGTGCTCAAGGCGGTCAACGACACCGGCCGCAACGCCGATATCGAGATCGAAATTCTGGCCGTTGCGGTGAGCGGCGGCATCCGCTCCCTGTCCAAACGCAGGCAGCGCGTGTCGCCGGATCACGCGACGGAAGTCACCCGCATCGCCGCGGCAAAACTCGAATCGGAAGAAGTCCTGTTCTTCTCCTGGCGCGACAAGAACGGCGTCCTTCTGGGCGAGAATGACTACGTCCCGAAGGCCTACAAGGAATACGCACTTCCCGAAGCGAAGATCACCTCGCGCTGGGAGAAGAGCGAGGCCGGCCCCGTGCTCAGTCTCTCCGCCGACAAGCCAGCCTTCTTCGTCACCGCGACCACCGACGAGCCCGGCTACTTCTCCGACAATTCGATCACTCTGCTGCCCGGGCGCGAGGCCCGGCTCGGCTTTACCCCGCGCCTCGGCGCCAAACCGACGCAGCGCGCACTGGCGCAAAGCCTGCGCGTCCGCCATCTTCGGCAGACCTATTAGGAGGAACCCATGGCCAACTCGATCAAGCGCAGCGAGGTCAATCGCATCATGCGGGAGGCCGACAAGTTCATCCGCTCCTTCGGCTACATCCTGCCGCCCTTCGCCTACTGGTCGCCGGCCGAGTTCAAGGCGAACAAGGCCTCGGCGAAGAACCTTATCGAGCGCAATTGCGGCTGGGACATCACCGATTACGGCCTCGGCAAGTTCGCCGAAGAGGGCCTCTTCCTCTTCACCGTCCGCAACGGCAACAATGCCGACCTCACCAGGGGCCGCGGCATGCTCTATGCCGAAAAGGCGATGATCTCGCGCAAGGATCAATATTCGCCCATGCACCGGCACAACCTCAAGGCCGAGGACATCATCAATCGTGGCGGCGGCACGCTGGTGCTCGAGCTCTACGGCGATACCGACGGCAAGTGCGATCGCAGCAAGGGCGTGGTGGTGATGACCGACGGCGTGCGCCGCGAGTTCAAGCCGGGCGAAAAGCTGAAGCTTGCGCCGGGCGAAAGCGTGACGCTGATGCCCAACGAGCACTGGCACGCCTTCTGGGGCGAGGGCGGCGACGTCTTCATCGGCGAAGTGTCGACCGTCAACGACGACAACACCGACAACGTCTTCGAGGACCCCAGGATCGCCCGCTTCTCCGGCATAGAGGAGGACGTCGAGCCCTGGCACCTGCTCGTCTCCGACTACGGTACCTGGCTGAAGTAGCCGCATGTTCGTCGAGCTGATCGAGGCGCGGCTGCCCGATTTCGGCGTGCCGGTGATGCGCCCGGAGCTGCCGCGGTCAATCTACGCGGCGCGCCTCGATGCGCTTCACGCCGCCATGCGCGCGGCCGACCTCGATGCGCTGGCGATCTACGCCGACCGCGAGCACGCCGCCAATCTTCAGTGGCTCACCGGCTTCGATCCGCGCTTCGAGGAAGCGCTGCTGATCTTGCCCGCTCGCGGCATGCCGACGCTCCTCGCCGGGCCGGAGAATCTGGGGCGGGCAGCGAACGCGGCAATCGAAGTCGACGCGAAGCTCTACCCGCCCTTCGGCCTCCTCGGTCAGGACCGCAGCACGACGCCGCCGCTCCGCGACCTGGTGGCCAACGCCGGGATTGCCGGCGGCCACCGCATCGGCGTCGCCGGCTGGAAATACTACGGCTCCCATGAAGCGGCCTCGCCCGAAAGCTGGATCGAAGCGCCGGCCTTCATCGTCGATACATTGCGCAGCCTGGTCGGCACCTCAGGCGCAGTCGTCAACGCCAGCGCGCTGCTGATGCATCCGAGCACCGGCCTCCGCTCGACCAACGAGATCGAGCAGATCGCCCAGTTCGAATTCGGCGCCGTCTATGCGTCCGAGGCGCTGAAGGCGCTCTGGCGCAACCTCAAGCCGGGCATGACCGAGATCGCCGCAGTTCAAAGCATGGGACTCGGCGTGCTGCCCTTCACCTGTCACCCGATGCTGTCGACAGGCGCCCGCCTCTCCGGTCTCGAGAGCCCGACCGGCAAGGTCGTTGATCGTGGCGATCCGCTGACCACCGCCGTCGGCTACCCGGGCGGCCTGTCGAGCCGCGTCGCGTGGCTGATCGCTGACAAGTCCGAACTCCCGGCCAACGCATCCGACTGGCTCGAGCGGCTGGCGATGCCCTATTTCGCGTGCGCCGCCGAGTGGTATTCAACCATCGGCATCGGCGTCACCGGCGGCGAGCTCGACGCGATCGCGCGGCGCCACCTTGGAGCGCCGTTCTTTAATCTGATCCTCAACCCAGGACACCTCATCCATCTCGACGAATGGCTGAGCACGCCGGTCTATCCGGGCTCGACCGAGCGTCTGCGCTCCGGCCAGATGATGCAGTGCGACATCATCCCGGCAGTCGGGCCACCGTACTACTCGGCCAATATCGAGGATGGCGTAGCGCTGCTCGACGAGCGCGGCCGTGCCGAGTTGGCCGAGAAATTCCCGGAAATTGCCACCCGCATCGCCGCCCGTCGTGCCTTCATGCAGGACGTGCTCGGCATCCGGCTCAAGCCGGAAGTCATGCCGCTCTCGAATCTGGCGGCGGCGTACCAGCCGTTCGTCCTGGCGCCGGATCGGCTGCTGGCGATCCGCTGACCTCGTCCTGCGTGATAAGGCGAGCGCCGCGCCGGCCGGTCAGGTAGATCCACAGCCAGCTCAGCGCGATGAACAGCCGGTTCCTGAGCCCGATCAGGAAATAGATGTGGGCAAGGCCCCACGTCCACCAGCCGATCCAGCCGGTAAGCCGCAGCCAGCCGAAATCGATCAGCGCCCGGCTGCGGCCGATCGTGGCGATGTCGCCCAGATGCTCGTAGTGGAACGGCATCGCAGCCCCGTCGCCGCCGATCCGTGCCCGGATGACCCGCGCGGCGTGGCGGCCGGCCTGCTTGGCGGCGTCGCCGATGCCTGGGATCGGCTTGGCGAGCACCGCGGTATCGCCGATCGCGAAGATCTCGGGGTGGCCGGGTACGCTGAGATCGTCCTCGACCTTCAGCCGGCCAACGCGGTCCGCGGGGATGCCCAGCCATTTCGCCGCGGGCGACGCCGCAACGCCCGCAGCCCAGATGATCGTGCCCGCCTCGAGCCGCGTGCCGCCATAGACGACCCCGTCCGCATCGACAGCGGTCACCGCCTTGCCCAGCGCCACCTCAACGCCCAGTTCGCGCAGCGCCCGCTCGGCATAAGCCGACATGCTTTGCTTGAAGTTCGGCAGCAGCCTCGGCCCCGCCTCGATCAGCACCACCCGTGACTTGCGCGGGTCGATATGGCGGAAGTCGTCCTTGAGCGTGATGCGCGCGAGCTCGATGATCGCGCCGGCCAGCTCGACGCCAGTCGCGCCGCCACCGATGATCGCGAAGGTGAGCAGCGCCCGGCGCTTGTTCGGATCGGTCTCGAGCTCGGCCCGCTCGAAGGCGAGCAGCAGCCGGCCGCGCATCGCAATGGCGTCCTCCAGCGTCTTGAGGCCGGGAGCGAACGGCTCCCAGTCGTCATGGCCGAAATAGGCGTGCCGCGCTCCGGTCGCGAGGATGAGATAATCGAACGGCACGCCGGCGCCACTCGCCAGCAGCACCTGCCGCGCCGCGCCGTCGACGCTGGCGACCTCGCCGAAGACCGTCGTCACCTCCTGCCGCTTGTGCACCAGCTGGCGCAACGGCCAGGCGATTTCCGACGGGCCCAGTGCGGTCGTCGCGACCTGGTAGAGCAGGGGCTGGAACAGGTGATGATTGCGCCGGTCGATGAGCGTGATGTCGACATCCGCGCCCTTCAACGCCTTGATCGCGGCAAGTCCGCCGAAGCCACCCCCGACGACGACAACCCGTGTTCTCTTCGCTTCTGCGTTCATGGCACTCACCATTCGCTCGCCCACAGAGGATCTAGGCCTTCACCGGTGGCGGCTCAATTGGACCAACGTTCTGAGACCGGACACGAGCATTGCGCCCTGTGCATGTCGCTCAGCGGATGGTCCAGCCGCCGTCGATCATCAGCGTATGCCCGGTGATCATCGCGGCGGCGTCGGAGCAGAGGAACGCCACCGCGCCCGAGACCTCCTGCGGCTCGCCGATCCGGTGCAGTGCCGCGATGCGCTGCAGCACGTCGGCGTGGAACGCAGGGTCGCCCAGCATCTTTGCCGTGCCGTCGGTGCGAAAGAAGGTCGGCGCCACGCAGTTCACCCGCACATTGTCGCCACCCCACTCCACCGCGAAGCACTTGGTCATATGCGACACCGCCGCCTTGCTGAGGCAGTAGATCGCCTCGCCCGGCAGCGCCACCGCACCGGCCTGCGAGCCCATGTTGACGATGGCGCCCGATTTGCGCGCCACCATGTGCCGCCCGACATATTGCGAGATGAAAAAGGTCGATTTCACCGAAAGATCGATCGTCGCCTCGAAATCGTCCTCGGTGAACTCGGCCACGGGGCGCGGCACGCCACCGCCGGCATTGTTGACGAGGATATCGAGGTGGCCGAACGCCTCGATCGCTTTGTCGACGGCGCCGCGGCTCTGCTTGAGGTCGAGCACGTCCATCTGGAGCGGCAACGCCCGGCGGCCCTTGGCTTCGATCTCGGCAACGAGGTCGCTGGCGCTCGCGACATCGCGGAGGCCGAGCGCGACGTCGGCGCCCGCGTCCGCCAGGGCCAGCGCGATGGCGCGCCCGAGGCCCCGGCCAGCCGCGGTCACCAGCGCTTTACGCCCATTCAGATCGAACATTCCCATTTCTCCCAATCCTCGCTATTTGAGCCACCTCGATCGGCCGAACCTACATGCCCGGCCGGCGACCTGGATAGATCGATGCACCCGCTTGCCGAGGCCCGCCGCTTCTCCGTGGCGCCGATGATGGATTGTGTTGATTAAGCTGCAATCTCAAGTAGTTATGGGAACGCGTGCACATATATTGCACACGTAGATTCGCGTTCTCTTCTGTTTTAGTTCGTACGCTGCAGCGCGAAACAGCAGTCGGGCGTGCGAACGTAAGAAGGCCCGCGATTGCGGTTCGCGTTTCCATCTGCCCCACTGTCAAGCAGTCACGTCGGCGACCGGTCATCGCATCGCAAGGGCATCTCTGCAGCGTAGCCGAAGCGGACGATGAGGTCGGGGCGCCGCTCGCCAAGCGAGATGCGCAACAAGGCGTTTGCGCACAGTCGCCACTTGACCGCTTGGTTGAGGAAGGCATGTTTGACACCCAGCGCCATTGCCTGCAGTGCAAAGCGCTGGTAGGCGCGACCGGCGGCCGTCCAGTGAGCCTTGTCGTCCTGCTCGGAAAAAGGATTGCCAGCCCGGACGAACTGGCAATCTGCGCGAGGGATTTCTTGTTTTCAGAATCTGCGGTGGCGACCAGTGCGAACAGGCTGCCGCCAAGAATGGCCGGCACCACCAGATTGCCGGTTGTAGCTGAGAACAGACCGTCGCGCGATCGCACGGCGTCGGTGCAGCTAAAGCGCAACCATTGCTTCAGTTGGTCGATGTAGGCTGGGTCGCTACATCTGGATCGTGTTGCCGTGGATGATGAGAGCACCGACTGCGTCGATCGCCGGTCTGTCTGCAAAGAGCATGGCCTCCACTCCGTCGGTGCCAACTGCCATTGCTGCAAGGTCTGCTGCCGGCAGAGCGCGACCGTCATAGAGGAACGGGTGCATTGGAGGCTGGTGATGGCCGCCGCCAGAGGTGACAGGACTGTCGGCTCGGGGCTCCGCGCGATGACAATACTGCCATCGCTGTCCGCCTCATAGCGCGCGTCCCCACAAGGCCAAGAGTCGGCGCGAACTGGATGAACTGGACCATCCGTGAGAGACGCGTGATATCATGCAGAAAACGGGAGCGAAATCTCTCCCGGCGCTAGGGCGCCTTGCCATCGCCGCCGTTCCGACTACAGCGCCGTTGGGCTAGGTACAATCCGCCCCTCGCGACATTGCTCGCAAAAGGTCATGGCTACTATCCGTTGGGCCAGTAAGGGCCCTGAGGGATGCCTGAATGGCCTTGGCAGCAACCGCCGATTCTCGAGCAACGCAGGCGCTGCCGCTACCAGAGCGCCATCTCGTCAATCGCATTGGCTGGATGCGCGCGGCGGTGCTGGGCGCCAATGACGGCATACTGTCCACAGCAAGTTTGATTGTCGGTATCGCTGCCGCATCGCTGAACCAGAACACCATCTTGGTGGCCGGCATCGCTGGCCTCGTAGCGGGCGCGATGTCGATGGCGGCAGGTGAATATGTATCCGTCAGTTCACAAGCAGACACTGAGCGCGCGGATCTCGCCCGTGAGCGGGAAGAACTCCGTCTCCAGCCAGCCCGCGAACATGACGAGCTTGCCGCCATATATGTTCACCGAGGCCTCGACCAGTCGTTGGCAGATCAGGTTGCCACGCAGCTCATGCTCAAGGATGCCCTTGGGGCCCACGCGAGAGATGAGCTTGGCATCTCCGAGATTCTCACCGCACGACCAGTGCAAGCCGCCCTGACCTCCGCTGCGAGTTTCAGCGTTGGAGCGGCAGTACCGCTGGTTATGGTTTTCTTGGCCGGAAGGTACTTGCTAGTTCCACTTGTCGCCGGAGCATCGCTCGTTTGCCTCGCGGGTCTGGGTTCTCTCGGTGCCTGGGTCGGCGGCGCGCGTATCGTCCGGCCGACGATCCGCGTTGCCTTTTGGGGCGCGTTGGCCATGGCCACGACCGCTGCCATCGGCACTATTTTTCACGTTGCTGCGTGAAGGTCGCAGAGTCTGTCAATATGGGCGCCCTCTCTCCTGGTGGAGAAGGTAGAGCGACTGGAGCAGCGCGCGTGGCGGATTGCGAGATGTTGAGCTCCGGTTAGCACAAGCGGTGACCGCCTCAATTGCGGCACGCCAGGTTCTCGGCAACACCTGATCTCAACGACACCACTTTCAACGCCGCACGTACACTGCGTCTAGAAGGCTGATTTGTTTGGCTTCAGGTCGGGAACCAGCGGCTCAAATCATCGGCAGTTGGGGTCAGGCTAGCCTGTTCAGTAGGTTAAGGTGAATCGCCGCTCACGGCGCCTGTAGGTACATTCCGAGCCTCACGCTCTTTAACTGAGCGGCATAGCGTTCCGAGTGAAGGCGCATCCAGCAAGCGCGTCGGAGCTACAAGATGTCTCCCTAGTGACGCGGACCGGTCTCGCCGTACCAAGTTGGAGCAGACCAGCGTCGACTCGCTCAACGAACTTCGCAGCTTGAATAAGGGGCGCCGGGCCAGTCGCCACAGGCGTCGGGCCCATCGGTCGAAACAGAAGGGCCGATCGTCGGCACCCCACCATGACAACACTGTTGCCTGATCGCGCCGAAGCCAAACCAACGGACGGGGCGACACCGACCGGACTTGCACCAGGCGTTCTAGGGCTAGGAGCGCTTACCGCCGTCGTCATCGGCTCGATGATCGGGTCGGGTGTCTTCAACCTTCCGCAGAATCTTGCGGCAGGTGCTGGACCGCTCGCCATCATCATCGGCTGGACGATCAGCGGCATCGGCGTGCTGGCGCTGGCGTTCGTCTACCAGGGCCTTTCGACCCGCAAGCCTGACCTGAACTCGGGACCCTACGCCTACGCAAAGGCGGGGTTCGGTCCCTTTGTCGGCTTCAACAGCGCCTGGGGCTACTGGCTGTCCGCCTGGATCGGCAACGTCTCCTACGCGGTGGTGATGTTCAGCGCGCTCTCCTACTTCTTTCCGCCGTTCGGCGACGGCAACACCTGGCAGGCGGTCGTCGGGGCGTCGGTCGTGCTGTGGCTCATCCATGCGCTTATCCTCTCGGGCGTCAAGCAGGCTGCATTCGCCAACCTGATCACCACGATCGCCAAAGTGGCCCCCATCATCTTGGTCGTTGTAGTGGTGATCGTCGCTTTCCGCATGGATGTCTTCACCCTCGATTTCAGCGGCCTCGCCACGCCAAAGCTCGGGTCGGTCCTCGATCAGGTCAAGAGCACGATGCTGATCACGCTGTGGGTGTTCATCGGTATCGAAGGCGCCAGCGTTGTCTCCGGCCGAGCGCGGAAGCGCAAGGACATCGGCATCGCCACCTTTGCCGGCTTCATCACCACCCTGTCGCTCTACGCGCTCGTCTCGCTGCTGTCGCTTGGCGTAATCAGCCGGCCGGAACTCGCAGCACTCAAGAACCCCTCGATGGCGGGCGTGCTAGAGCATGTCGTCGGCCCTTGGGGCGCGGTACTGATCAACATTGCCCTGGTGGTCTCTGTCCTGGGTGCGTTCCTTGCCTGGACGCTGCTTGCGGCGGAAGTTCCACACGTCGCGTCCCGCGATGGCACGATGCCGCGGTTCTTCGGTCGCGAAAACAAGGCTGGAGCGCCATCGAGTTCATTGTGGATCACCAACGGACTGGTGCAACTGTTCCTGATCCTGACGCTGATCGCCAACAGCACCTATCTGTCGCTGCTCAACATCGCCACGACCGCAATTCTCGTCCCCTACATCTTCTCGGGCGCCTATGCGCTGAAGCTGGCCATGTCTGGCGAAGCGTATAAGCCCGGCGAGAACCGCGTTCGAGACATGCTCGCGGGTGGCGTCGCCACGATCTACGGCTGCTGGCTCGTCTATGCCGCGGGCACAACCTACCTGCTAATGGCCGCGATACTCTATGCGCCTGGCATCCTCATCTACGTCTGGGCCCGGCGTGAGAACGGGCAGAAGATCTTCACTCCCGTCGAAATCGTGATTGCCGCCGGACTTATCGCGGCCGCCGTGATTGCCGTCTACCTCATATGGAACGGAAGTATCAGCCCACTATGAACGCCATCGCCACAACCCAAATCGGCGCCTATTCCGAAGTCGGCAAGCTGCGGGAGGTGCTCGTGCACCGTCCCGACCTCAGCCTGCAGCGGCTGACCCCTGACAACTGCAAAGCTCTGTTGTTCGACGATGTCCTTTGGGTCAAGAAAGCCCGGCAGGAACACGACGTGTTCGTCGATGCGCTGCGCGAGCGCGGCGTTGGCGTGATGGACCAGGGGGAGATGCTGGCGCAGGTCGTCGCGGTCCCTGAGGCGCGCAAATGGCTGCTCGATCACCGGGTGAACGAGGTCAGCGTCGGCCCCGATCTCGTCGATGAAATGCGCGGCTGGCTCGACGAAATGCCGGCAGTGGAACTGGCCCGCTTTCTCGTCGGCGGCGTGGCCCGCGCCGAGCTGCCGTTCAAGCCGGCTGGCCTTGCCGGTCGCACCATGGTGCCGCAGGATTTCGTGCTACCGCCGCTCCCCAATCAGCTGTTCACCCGCGACAGCTCGTGCTGGATCTATAGCGGCGTCACCGTCAATGCCATGTACTGGCCGGCGCGCCGCCCGGAGGCCCTCAACCTCGCGGCGATATACAAATTTCACCCGCGCTTCGCCGGCGCGACCTTCGAGACGTGGTGGAACGGCGCCGAATCCGTTCCCGGCATCGCGACCCTCGAAGGCGGCGACGTCATGCCGCTCGCCGACGGCATCGTGCTGATCGGGATGGGCGAACGCACCACGCCGCAGGCGGTATCGATGCTGGCGGCCCGATTATTCGTGGCCGGAGCGGCCACGCGCGTCATTGCTGCGTTGATGCCGCGCGACCGCTCGTTCATGCACCTCGATACGATCTTCACGTTCTGCGACCGCGACCTCGTGACAATCTACCCACCAATTGTCGACCGCATCCGGGCCTTCTCGCTGCGACCGGGCGAAAACGCGGGCGCCGTCGACATCGTCGAG
>Ga0265325_10001902_pt1 | contig 14413 bp, 16 predicted proteins | sample 41420metaG_FD_202090 | JGI IMG/M metagenome (GOLD analysis project Ga0265325, IMG submission 202090) | Rhizosphere microbial communities from Carex aquatilis grown in University of Washington, Seatle, WA, United States - 4-14-20 metaG | ecosystem: Host-associated > Plants > Roots > Rhizosphere...
GGTGCGCCGAACGACTTGTCGATCACCACGTTGCGGCCTTTGGGGCCGAGGGTGACCTTCACAGCGTTGGCGAGGGTCTCGACGCCGCGCAGCATGCGGTCGCGCGCGTCGCCGGCAAAACGTACGTCTTTGGCAGCCATTTCAATTCACTCCTGGGAAAAACGCTGGTGTGGGATTTCAGGCAATGACGCCCATGACGTCAGATTCCTTCATGATCAGGAGATCCTCGCCGTCGAGCTTCACTTCGGTGCCCGACCACTTGCCGAACAGCACGCGATCGCCGGATTTCAGATCCATCGTGATCAGCTTGCCGCTCTCGTCGCGGCCGCCCGGGCCCACCGCAACGATCTCGCCTTGCGACGGCTTCTCCTTCACGGTGTCGGGGATGATGATGCCGCCGGCGGATTTCTCCTCGGCGTCGATACGCTTCACGACCACGCGGTCGTGCAGGGGACGGAACTTGAGCTTGGCCATGCTTTCCTCGTCAGCGCGTAGGCGCGGTGTTGAGCAGAAAATATTGTTATAACAGGCAGTTAGCACTCAAAAAGATGAGTGCTAGCAACCCACGCGGAAATAAGAGGTTGCATGCGGCGTGTCAAGCTGATGGTTTTCCGGCCGCAACCAAGCGCCGTGTGCAGAACGAAGAAGTGTAGGGAATTCAATGTGTTGAGCCGGGTTATCGGCCGGAGCTTGGAGAGCTGAGGGCGAGGCCGCCCCGGAATCGGCGAAAAACGCGAAGTTTCCCGCACATTAGAGGATGGTTAAATTTGCGTCGGTTACAGTCGTCGAATTGGATCAATGGAGCTTTTTGGCGCAACATGGCGGCGCCGACCACGATCCGGAGCAAGGATTTTGTATGCGTAACGCGTCGAAGTGGCTTCCGCTCACGCTGACCATCGCAGCGATCGCCCTCCCGCTCGCGGGCTGCGGCGGTTTCAATATGCCGAGCTTCAACTTCGGCGGCTCGGAACCCCCTCCGCCGCCCCCGTCGGAAGGCGCGATCATGCCTTCACGGTTTGCGCCGGAAGAGCTCGTGGGGCGCTGGGGATTCACCTCCTATCAGAAGGAGGCGGACCGGGCGCGAACAGTCAACACCGCGCGCGGCTTGTGTCGCTCGCCCTATGTCATCGCCAAAGGTCCCGGCGGTGGCATCATGATGCACCTTGCCGATCAGCGTCAGCCGACCGAACTGCGGCTCAAGGGCGGCCCCGATGGCAAGAATTATATCGGGCCAGCGGACGAGCCCGGAGGCTCTGCCCAAGACCGCGAGATATTGTCGTTTGACGGACGCGTGCTGATCACTCGTTATGTCGATCCCGACGCCGCAAACCGCTACGGCAACATGGTCTACGTCCGCTGCACGCCGAAGGCCTAGCGTCCGCTCAGGCGCCAAACCGAGATGGGGACAGGGTCGCGGCAGCCCTTGCTTCGTCGCGTCCGTCCCGACCATGATCCCGGCAGCCTTCTAGGCGCGATGTTTCTGCGTATCTACGCTGCCGACAAGCGAGGTCGCTGATGTTGCGCTGGTTTCACGCCTTGATGCCGAAGGAAGAGCGCTTCTTCGACATGTTCGCACAGCATTCGCATGCTGTCCTGGCGGGGGCCGTTGCTCTTCGCGCCATGCTCGAGGGCGGTGGTGCTATTGCCCACAACTACCAGACGGTGATGGACCGCGAGCAGGACGCCGACAACGTCACCAGGGAGGTCCTGATCGCGGTCCGACGCACGTTCATCACACCATTCGACCGCGGCAACATCCGCGACCTGATCACGTCGATGGACAATGCCATCGACCAGATGCAGAAAACTGCAAAATCCGTCCGGCTGTTCGAGGTGACGACATTTACGCAGCAGATGAAGGACATGGCGGATGTGGTCGTGAAATGTGCCGAGTTGGTGCAGGAAGCCACTCCACTGCTCAAATCGATCGGCATCGAAGCCGGCCGCATCAGCGATATCACAGCGCAGATTTCGGCTCTGGAAGGCCGCGCCGACGAGCTGCATGATCAGGGATTGCACGATCTCTATCGCGCCAACGCTGCCGGCGGCAACGGCCTTGCCTTCTTCGTCGGCAATGAGGTCTATGATCACCTGGAGAAGGTCGTCGATCGCTTCGACGACGTCGCCAATGTGATGCACGGCATCGTCATCGAACACGTCTAGCCGGGACCAGATCGCACCATGGACGCCGGGCTTGCCCTGCCGCTGCTGGTGGCGCTGATCGGCGTAGCTCTGGCTTTCGATTTCCTCAACGGAATGAACGACGCGGCGAATGCCATCGCAACGGTGGTTTCGACGCGGGTGTTGCGGCCGCAATACGCCGTGCTGATGGCGGCATTCTTCAATTTCGTCGCCTTCTTGGTATTCGGACTGCACGTTGCCGAGACCATCGGCCGCGGTATCGTAGAGGCCAACATCATCGATGCGCGCTTGATCTTCGGCGCGTTGGCCGGTGCGATCGTCTGGCAGATCGTGACCAACCGCCTGGGCATCCCATCGTCGAGCTCGCACGCGCTGATCGGCGGCCTGGTCGGGGCCGGCATTGCCAAAGCCGGCGCAGGCGCCGTGGTGTGGGAGGGCGTGTCCAAGACCATCGGCGGGATCGTACTGGCGCCGGGGTTGGGCTGCCTGACCGCCCTGTTCCTGATGCTGCTGGTGTCCTGGACGTTCCTGAAGTTCACGCCGTTCGGCGCCGATCGCTTCTTCCGCCGGGCCCAATTGGTCACGTCCTCGCTCTACGCGTTGGGTCACGGCGGCAACGACGCGCAAAAGACGATGGGCATCATCGCGGTGCTGCTCTACTCGCAGGGCTACCTCGGCACGCAGTTCTACGTTCCCTACTGGGTGGTGCTCGCCTGTCAGGCGGCGATGGCGCTAGGCACGCTCGCGGGCGGCTGGCGGATTGTGAAGACCATGGGCTCCAAAATCACGCGTCTCACCCCGGTCCAGGGCTGCTGCGCCGAAACCGGCGGGTCGATCATGCTGTTCGTCGCCACCGAGTTCGGTATCCCGGTGTCGACCACCCACACCATCACCGGATGCATCATCGGGGTAGGGGCGGCGAGAAAGGTTTCGGCGGTGCGTTGGGGCGTGGCGCGCGAGATCGTTACGGCCTGGGTTCTCACCATCCCGGCGGCAGGGCTGCTCGCGGCCCTGTTCTATTTCGCGGCCGGTCTGTTTGGCTGATCGCGAGCAAGAGCACTTAAAAATTGAAGCCCCGGATTTTCATCCGGGGCTTCAAGTTTCACTGCGATTTTGTTATGGTTAGAAGCGAAAGTTCACGCCCGCGCGGACCACGTTGGCCCGCAGATCGACGTTGGTCGCCGCACCGCAAGCGACTGCGGCGCAGGTGGTGTCGCCGAGATCCACGTAGAGATACTCGAGCTTCGCCGTCCAGTTGCCGACGATGGCACCCTCGATGCCGGCGCCAACGGTCCAACCCACATTGGTGTCGCTGTTACCGGCGAACGGAACGCGGTTGGCTTTGATATCGCCGAACGCCGCGCCGCCGGTGAAGTAGGGCATGAAGCGATCCCAGGCGTAGCCGATGCGGCCTCGAACAGTGCCGAGCCAGCTGTTCTTGGTCTGGCAAATCAGACCGCCACAGGCCACGCTGTCGTTCAGGTCGGTCCAGTCGATATCGCCCTCAAGACCGAGGACCCACGGGCTGCCGACGCCTTGCCAATTGTAGCCGGCGGTGCCGCCGACCATGCCGCCCGACGGGCTGTTGCTGGCGCCGAAGCCATTCCAGTCGGAGTCGCCAAAGGCGCCGCCGCCGTTGATACCGAGATAGAAGCCGGTCCAGTTGTATGCGTTCACATACGCTGGCGCCTTGTACGGCATTGCGCGGGGAAGATCGGCAGCCTTCGCCGGCATGCTCGCCGCGAACGCCAGAAGTCCCAAAGCCGCGATAGAAGAACGTTTCATCACACCACCTCCGATTACAAAGTTAGCGCAAAGTATTCGGCGGGGTCGAAGAGTCTAGTGCGAGAAAGACACACCGTTGTTGTTAAGCAATCGTCGCCAGCGAAGAATGCGGAAATACTGGTGGTTTTCGCTGTAAGTCACATTTTTACTGCTATTTAACCATACACATGGTCAAGAAACTCTGAACGAATATTGTCGAATTCACGGCGGCTGTGAAGCACAGATGCGGCGAAAATGCTCACTGACGTTGTGAGCTCAAAAACGATAATTGACGCCGAGGCGAACAATGTTCGAGTCGATGCTGTGTGATGAGTCGCTCAGGAAGTACCTGTTGCGGTCAAGGTCGACGTAAAGGTACTCGGCTTTCGCCGTCCAGCTCGATGTCAGCGCAAACTCGGCGCCCGCACCGCCGGCCCAACCCAGACCGGTGTGCGATTCCGAGACGCCATTTAGGGCGTTCTGCATCGTGAGTGAGCCGTAGGCGACACCCACAGTGCCATACAGAAGCACGTTGGAGATCGCCACGCCGCCACGCGCACGGACTGTGCCGAACCAGGGGTTCGAAAACTTCCAGGATGCAAACGTATCATCGGCAGCGGAGCCCTGAATGTCCGCCTCCGCGCCGAACACGAACTGTTCGATCTGCCAGGAATAGCCCGCTTGCGCACCACCGGCGACGCCCGACGGGTTGGCGCGGCTGTGGGTGACGTCGCCCCACTGATAGCCAAGGTTCACGCCGAGATAGGGGCCTTGCCAGTACGGCTTGCCGCTCGGCGCGGGTGGGCTGTAGGGCAGATAGTCGGCCGCCGATGCGGTGCGGCAGCCGAAAACGGCGGCGATGAGTGCAGCGACGAGGGCCGCTTTTGCCATGGTTTCCTCCACAGAGACTTCCGTTTGAGCGGAATACGCCCGGGATGGATCGCCCCAATCATCCGAGGTTTGTCGATGGCTGGATTGGTGCCATGGCGAAATAACGCGACTTCTATCTTAAGCGTTTGTGAATCGGTAACAATGACGGCCGCTTAACGCTAAGGAACAGTGTATTTGCCGCGGCTTTGGCCGAGCCTATTTACCAAGCGGCCCTCTCGGGCAAATTCGACGCGCTTTGGCGGCAGCACGGAGTGAGGACACCGGCATGGCCGGTCGTGACAAAGACATCGATCCGGCAAGCGAACTCGTCGAGGACGACGAGGAGCAGGCGCTGCCCGAAAGTGATGAACTGATCAGCCTTGGCGAAAGTGCTGGGCCGTTGAAGGCCGGCCGCGCCACGCTATTGCGTCACGCCAAGCTCGCACCTTCATCTCCCGGCGTTTATCGAATGCTCGATGCCGCTGGCGAGGTGTTGTATGTCGGCAAGGCCAAGAACATCAGGAAACGGATCACATCGTACACGCGGCCGACCGGCCACGACACACGCATCGAACGGGTGATCGCTGCAACCGCCGCCGTCGAGTTCGTCACCACCGCGACCGAGACCGAAGCGCTCCTGCTTGAAGCCAATTTGATCAAGCGGCTCCGGCCGCGATTCAACGTTCTACTGCGCGACGACAAATCGTTTCCGTACATCCTGATCACGGCCGACCATTGGGCGCCTCAGATTCTGAAGCACCGTGGCGCGCGTTCCCGCGAAGGCCGCTATTATGGGCCGTTTGCGTCGGTCTGGGCGGTCAATCGCACCATTACGGCGCTGCAGCGCGCCTTCCTGCTGCGTTCCTGCTCGGACGGCTTTTTCGAAAGTCGGACACGTCCTTGTCTGCTGCATCAAATCAAGCGCTGCTCCGCCCCCTGCACGCACGAGATCGATTTTGCTGACTACGCCGAGCTGGTGCGCGAGGCCAATGCGTTTCTTTCCGGCAAAAGCCAGGCGGTCCGGGACGAACTTAGTGCGGAAATGGAGAACGCAGCGACCGATCTCGATTTCGAACGTGCCGCGATTTATCGGGACCGGCTCGCTGCGCTCTCGGCAGTGCAATCGACGCAAGGTATCAATCCACGCAGCACCGAAGAGGCGGATGTGTTCGCCATCCACCAGGAGGGCGGCTTCAATGGAATCGAGGTGTTCTTCTTTCGCACCGGACAGAACTGGGGCAATCGGGCCTATTTCCCGAGGGCCGACCGCTCGCTTGGTCCGGGCGAGGTGCTGGGTGCGTTTCTGGCGCAGTTCTACGACGACAAGCCATGCCCGTCATTGATCCTGCTTTCGCACGACGTGCCGGAGCGCGAGCTGTTGGCTGAAGCCCTGAGCGCAAAAAGTGAGCGCAAAGTCGAGATTTCGGTGCCGCAGCGCGGAGAAAAGAAGGAGTTGGTGGCGCACGCTCTGGCTAACGCCCGCGAAGCTCTTGGCCGTAAACTGGCCGACACCTCCTCGCAGCAGAAGCTGCTGAAGGCCATGGCGGATGCGTTCAGCCTGCCGCGGGTGCCTCGACGAATCGAGGTGTATGACAACAGCCACATCCAGGGCTCGAACGCGGTCGGCGCCATGATCGTCGCCGGCCCGGCGGGCTTTCAAAAGAATCAGTATCGCAAGTTCAACATCCGTTCGACCGCTCTCGCGCCAGGCGACGACTTCGGCATGATGCGCCAAGTGCTGGAACGTCGCTTCAAGCGGCTGATCGCCGAGGCGCCGCGGGTGCCCGACCAGTCACCGGGAACCACGGCATTAGAGACACTAGCCCTCACGGACGACCATGATGGCGAGCAACCTTGGCCGGACCTGGTCTTGATCGACGGCGGTCAGGGGCAGCTCAATGCCGCCCGCGAGACGTTAACGGCGGTCGGAGTCACCGACGTGCCGATGATCGGGGTTGCCAAGGGGCCCGACCGTGATGCCGGCAATGAGACGTTCTATTTGATGGACAGCCCTGCGGTTAAGCTGCCGCCTCGGGACCCGTTGCTCTATTTCATCCAAAGGTTGCGAGACGAAGCGCACCGCTTTGCCATCGGCTCACACCGTACCCGACGCAAGAAGGATATTCGCGAGTCTGGCTTACAGGAGATCCCGGGTATTGGCCCGACCCGCAAGCGCGCGCTGCTTCATCATTTCGGGACGTTGAAGGCGATCGAACGGGCTTCCCTGTCCGATCTTGCGCAGGTGTCAGGCATCAACGAAGACACCGCCCGGAAAATCTACGACTACTTCCACGAATCGGTCGGCCGATAAGACATCCGACCAACGATGGTCAGGCGAGGGGGCGATGCTCGATTTCATGATCCGCAATGCACGCGTGCCGGGAGCCGCCAATCGCGGCGCGGTCGACATCGGCTTCTCCGCGGGAAAGATAGCTGCCGTCGAGCCCAAGCTTGTTGCCGACGCGCCGGCGTATGACGCCATGGGATGCCTTTGCTGCGGCGGGCTGATCGAGACCCACATCCACCTTGACAAATCCCGGATCGTCGGGCGCTGCACCGACGAGCCGTCGCGCGCCAAGCCAAACCAGATGGAGCGCGTTCGAGCCGTCAAGTCGACTTTCACGGTGGAGGATATCTACAACCGAGCCAAGACCACGCTGGAACAGTGCATCAAGCAAGGCACCACACGCATCCGCACCCACGCCGAGATCGACCTGCCGGTGGGAACCAAGTGCATAGAGGCCCTCAAACTGTTGCGGAAGGAATACGCCTGGGCCGTCGATCTGGAGATTTGCGCCTTCGCCCAGGAAGGGCTTGCCCACGTTCCGGAGGCCGATGCTGCACTGGTAGCGGCGCTCGAAATGGGTGCCACCGCGATCGGCGGCGCGCCCAACTACGACACCGACCATGCCGGCCAGATCAACCGCGTGTTCGAGCTGGCGCGCCGCTACGACATCGACGTCGACATGCACATCGATTCGGGCCACGACCCGGCCAGCATGGACAATGGATTGGTCGCGGACTTGACCGAAAAGTACAAGCTCGGCGGCCGCGTCGCGATGGGCCACATGACGAAGGTCGCAGGGTTGCCGCCGGACCGTCAGAAACAGATTGCCCGGCGGCTTGCCGATGTCGGCGTGGCCGTCACGGTTCTGCCGGCAACCGATCTGTTCGTGTTGGGGCGCCACAAGGAACACGATGTTCCGCGCTGCGTGGCGGATGCGAGCCTGTTCGTCGAGTGCGGCTGCAATTGCTCGATTTCGAGCAACAATATCCTCAACCCGTTTACGCCATTCGGCGATTGCTCGTTGGTCCGGATGGCCAACATGCACGCCAATGTTCTCCAGGTCGGCCGGCCGGACCGTCTCGCGGAACTGTTCTCGATGATTACCGACCGTTCGGCGCGGCTGATCAATGCCCGCGATTATGGCATCGCTCCCGGCAGCACGGGCGACATCACAATTATCGACGCCCCGTCGCCGGCCGAAGCCGTGGCGACGAACGCACCCGTGCTTGCCGTTTTCAAGTATGGCAGGCAGACCGTCAGTCGTCCGCGCGCCGAGCTGATCCGACCCAACTAGGCCGTCGCAACGCGGACATGGCTCATATCTGAATTGGGAAGATCACGTCAGCGTGAGCCGATCCGCTGAGCCAGACCGTTCCATCGGTTGCGTTTTCGCGCCGCGCTTGGCTTTTGCACAGTCTCGTCAGCATAATTCTCGCGCCTGTTCAGGCTCGGGCGACAGGCGTATTGTCGGCCGCCGATGAACACGTTTTCCAGCACGCCCTTGCCCGCGCGCCCACTCGCGTTGCCAAATCTCCTGACTTACGCCCGGATCGCGGCGGTTCCGGTCGTGGTGGCGCTGATCTATTGGCAGAGCATCCTCGACGGCGGGCTGTGGCTGCGCTGGGTGGCGCTAGCGGTGTTCATTGCTGCGGCCATCACCGATGTCCTGGATGGCTATTTCGCGCGGATGTACGGACAACAATCCTCGCTCGGCCGGATGCTGGACCCTATCGCCGACAAGCTTCTGGTCGCCTCGTGTTTGCTGATGCTGGCGGCGGAGGAGACGATTCGCGGCTGGTCGCTACTCGCGTCCGTTGTCATTCTCTGCCGCGAAATCCTCGTCTCAGGCTTGCGCGAATATCTCGCGGAACTGAGGGTCAGCGTGCCGGTGTCACGGCTTGCCAAGTGGAAAACGACCTGGCAACTGATCGCTGTCGGCTTTCTAATTGCTGGAGATGCGGGCGACAGGGTCGCCTCGATGTTGATCAAGCAAGAGACGTTGGTCATCACCAATATTGGGTTGGCGCTGCTCTGGTTGTCGGCGCTGGTGACGCTATATACCGGTTGGGACTATATGCGGGCCGGTTTGCGCCATATGATCGACTGATGAAGCTTGTCTATTTTGCCTGGGTTCGCGAGCGTGTCGGCAGGGCCGAGGAAGAGATTGTGCCGCCGGGCTCGGTGAAGACCGTGGCCGAGCTGATGACTTGGCTCAAGGGACGCGGCGATGAATACGCCTATGCCTTTGAGCAGTCGAAAGCCATTCGCGCGGCCATTGACCGAAATCATGTGAAGCCCGATGCGGCGATCGCTGGCGCTCGCGAAATCGCCTTCTTCCCGCCGATGACGGGTGGATGAAATGTCAACGAAAGTGTCGCTCCAGCACGAAGACTTTGATGTGGCCGTCGAGACCGCAGCTCTGTCGCGTGGCCGCACCGATGTCGGCGCAATCGTCACCTTTGCCGGGATTTGCCGGGGCGCGGAATCCGGTGAACCGATTGCTGCGCTGACGCTTGAACACTATCCAGGTATGGCCGAAGCCGAAATCGTGCGCCACGTTGAGGAGGCGAAGCGACGCTGGCCGCTGCTCGGCGTCACGGTGATCCACCGCTATGGCCGTATCGCGCCGGGCGAGAATATCGTGCTGGTGCTCACCGCTTCGTCGCATCGCGAAGCGGCATTCGCCGCGGCCGAGTTTCTGATGGATTATCTGAAAACCAAGGCGCCGTTCTGGAAACAGGTTGAGCGCGCCAGCGGCAAGACCTGGATCGAAGCCAGAGAGGCCGACGATATCGCGGCTGCGCGCTGGCAAAATCCGGGTACTCGCGAAGCCGCCGAGTGAATCGGTTGTTAACGATTGCTCCGCCGCATCCGGCATCGTTTCAGCAATTGTGATATTTTGCCATCGATGTCGAGCACAATCACCCGCCGGGCGGCGCTGCCGCTGATCGCAGGAATTCCGCTGGCAGCCTCGGCTGCCGCGGTGGCTGCGCCGGCTCGGGCTGTTTCGGTCGAAGGGCTGATCCGCGAGGCACGATCGCTTCCGCACGTTTCACAGCGGGTCGACTTCATCTCTTCGAGGCTTCTTGGCACACGGTACAAAGCCGACACCTTGATCGGCAGCCCAACCCGACCGGAGCAGTTTGTCGTTCGAGACGACGCCTTCGATTGCGTCACATTCTGCGAGTTGGTGCTCGCGGCGTCGCTCGTGCAAACGTTCGATGGCTTTCCGGCACTTCTACGCCGGATTCGCTACGAGAACGGCGAGGTTAGCTACAACCGGCGCAATCATTATTTTGCCGACTGGTGCAGCCGTAACACCGAGAACGGGATATGCAAGCCGGTGGCAATCGGGCCTTCGATTGTCATCGATAAAACCGTGACCTGGCACAGGGAGTTCGGCAAGCGACCGGTGTCGATGCGATTGGTCGACAAGGCGAGCCTGCTGCAACACGCAAAAGTTCTGGCACCCGGCGACATCATTGGCTTCGCGTCGCGGCGCCCAGGCCTCGACTACTATCACACGGGCTTCGTCGCTTTTGCCAAGACCGGCGATTTGTTGCTGCGCTCGGCCTCGCTCAGCCATGGGCGCGTGGTCGACGAAAGGATGACGGATTTCATGGCCGTCAACCCCGTGAAATACGTCAGCCTTTTGCGGGCCGCCGAAAGTGTGCCCGTTGCGGACCGCAATTGAAGCGGCGAAAACGATCCCGCCGCTCGACCGGGCCGCACTCAACTGCGGAAGCCACAATCGCGAAAGTCGTTCGGGACGCGGCCGCTCGGTTGAAGCGGGCCAAGGTCATATTCGCCCACGGCACCACCGATCCGCTGGCTGAAGCGGCATTTGTAGTGGCGGAAATCGTCGGCATCCATCCCGACCATCTTCCGGCGCGCGCGGGAATGCGGCTGACGCGAGCGCAAAATAGAAAAGTTGCTTCTATCGTCGATCGTCGCATTCGCACCCGGAAGCCTGCGGCGTATCTGCTCAACCGCATCTATATGCGCAGCGTCCCGTTCTATATCGACGAGCGGGCGATCGTGCCGCGATCGTATCTCGGCGAAATTCTCGATAGCGAAGTATTTGCGGGGGAGAGTTTTTCGCTGCTGCCCGATCCCGACGAGATTCTATGCGTCCTCGATCTATGCTCCGGATCCGGATGCCTTGCGATCCTGGCGGCGCGTCGTTTCCGCGCGGCCAAGGTGGATGCAGTCGAGCTTTCGGAAAAGGCCATCCAGGTCGCCAAGCGCAACATTGCGGACCACGGGATGAAACAGCGGATCCGGTCGGTTCTGGGCGATCTGTTCGCGCCGATTAGGAATGCGCGTTATGATTTCATTATGGCCAACCCGCCCTATGTCGATGCGAGGGGGATGGCTGCCCTCCCCACAGAATGCCGGCATGAACCTCGGTTGGCATTCGACGGCGGACGCGACGGTCTGTCGGTCATCAAGAGGATCATCGATGGCGCAGGTCGCCATCTCAACAAGGGCGGCGGTCTGCTTTGCGAAGTCGGCCGCGGGCGCGACAGAGTCACGCGCGCCTATCCCGACAAGCGCTTTGTCTGGCTCGATACCGAAGAGAGCAGTGGCGAGGTCTTTTGGCTCGATGCCGATCAGCTTTGATTACGCTGCGACCGCCTTGCCTTTGGGCTGCACCTCGGCCGTGTAGTCGTCCATCAACTGCTTGGTGATAGTGCTCGGCGTGAACCGCCACTGCGCGATCTCGGAAACCGCGGTGACCTCTGCCGCAGTCCCGGTGATGAAGCACTCGGAGAAATTCGACAGTTCGTCCGGCATGATCCGCCGTTCGATCACTTCGATGCCCCGCTTCTTGGCCAGCATGATGGCCGTCGCCCGTGTGATGCCGGCGAGGAAGCAATCGGCGGTCGGGGTATGGATCTTGCCGTCCTTGATAAAGAAGATGTTCGCGCCGGTGCACTCGGCAACGCGGCCCTGCCAGTCGAGCATCATGGCATCGGCATAGCCTTTGCGCTCGGCCCGATGCTTGGAGATGGTGCAGATCATGTAGAGGCCGGCGGCCTTGGCGAGGCAGGGGGCGGTGGCCGGATCGGGCCGCCGGTATTCGGCAAGGTCAAGCCGGATGCCCTTGAGCCGCTGTGCCGGATCGAAATAGCTCGGCCATTCCCAGGTCGCGACCGCGAGATGAATCTTGTTCTGCTGCGCCGAAACGCCAAGCTGCTCGGAGCCCCGCCAGGCGATGGCCCGGACGTAGGCCTCCTTCTGGTTATTGCGCTCCAGCACGAGCTGCTTGGCTTTGTCGATGTCGCTCACCGAATAGGGAATCTCGAAATCGAGGATCATGGCCGAGTTCTTCAACCGCTCGGAGTGCTCAGTGCCCTTGTAGATGGTGCCGCCATAGGCGCGCTCGCCCTCGAAGACGCAGCTAGCGTAGTGCAGCCCATGGGTCAGGACGCTGATCTTGGACTCAGAGGTCGGCACGAGCTTGCCATCAAACCAGATCAGGTCCGGACGTTGGTCGAAAGGCAGTGCCATAGCGATCCTCCAAGGCCGAAGGGGCTTCAAACCCCTGATTTCGCGGCATCCAGCCGGTTTTGCGTCGCAGCCCAAGTCTCGTTATGTTCGGGCCGGACCATCAGAGCGTGCTTCCCGGACCGGTTCAATGCTCACCGTCCAAGCAGGGCGAGCCGGTACGATCCTTTCGCGAAGACGCATCTCTGGGTAACAATAAAACCGAAATATGTCAACATGGCTGACATAAATATTTCCAGTCTGGCGGAAGGAACGGCCGCGCCCGAGGCCGGGCAAGGGGGTCGGCCGGCTGAGCCAATCTGGGATTTGATCGAACTGCTGTTCTTCGCATATCGCGATTTTGTCAGCGATCCAGATGATGTGCTGGCCCGGTTCAACTTCGGCCGTGCCCACCATCGGGTGCTGCACTTCGTCAACCGGCATCCCGGCATGAAGGTTGCCGACCTGCTCGACGTTCTCAAGATCACCAAGCAGTCGCTCGGCCGGGTGCTCAAGCAGCTCGTGGACGAGGGCTACGTGATCCAGAAGGAAGGCGAGAACGACCGCCGGCAGCGCCTGCTCTACGTGACTGCGAAGGGGGAAGCACTGGCCATGAGGCTCGCAGGGCTGCAGACAATGCGGATCGCGCGCGCGCTGGATGAGCTCGGCCCCCATGCCCACGAGGCTGCGCGCCGCTTTCTGGTTGCCATGATCGACGCCGATGGCCGTGACGAAGTGCAGAAACTGATCGCCCGCGCCGACAGGGTGCGGCGTTCGCGAACCTAGAGGCATCACGGGGGAACGATGGCTGCGGTTCCCGTACCTGTTCCGCCCGCTGACGATGCGCCTCACCTGCTGATCGTCGACGACGATCGCCGCATCCGCGACCTGCTTTCGCGCTTTCTCAGCACCGAAGGCTATCGCATCAGCACGGCGGACAGCGCGGCCATGGCGCGATCCAAGCTCGCCAATCTGAGCTTCGATCTTCTGATCCTCGACGTCATGATGCCCGGCGAGACCGGCTTTGAATTTGCCCGCGACATCCGGCAGACATCGACCGTCCCGATCCTGATGCTGACGGCGCGCGACGGGGCGGAAAGCCGCATCACCGGGCTGGAGCTGGGCGCCGACGACTACGTCGCCAAGCCCTTCGAACCGCGCGAGCTGTCGCTTCGCATCGCCAGCATCCTGCGGCGTACCAAGCCTGCGCCGGTGCCGGCAGTTGAAAACGTGCGCTTTGCCGAATTCGTATTTCATATCGGCCGGGCCGAACTGCGCCGCGGCGACGAATTGATCCGGCTGACCGACCGCGAACGCGAGATGCTTACCATTCTGGCGGCGACACCAGGCGAAACGGTTCCCCGCATGGCGCTGGCCGGGCCAGGCGGCTCCATCAACGAACGCGCGGTCGACGTGCAGATCAATCGGCTGCGCCGCAAGATCGAGCGCGATCCGACCAATCCATTGATCGTGCAGACCGTTCGCGGCGCGGGATACCGGCTGGTGGTGTCGCCGTGACGACGCTGGACCTCGGCATCGCCCGGTTGCGGTCGGCCGCATCCCGTGTGTCTGACGGCTGGGGCCGCTTCAACATCTGGTTCAAGGCGTTCATGCCGAAAGGCCTCTACGCCCGGGCGCTGGTGATCATCATTGCGCCCATGGTGATCCTGCAATCGGTCGTCGCCTTCGTGTTCATGGAGCGGCACTGGAACATGGTGACGCGGCATTTGTCCGCCGCGGTGGTCGGCGACATCGCATCGCTTGTGGAGATCACCAAAACGTACCCGCAGGAGCCCGATCATGCCCGGCTGCGAAAGATCGCGCAGGACCGGATGGGGTTGACGGTTGATTTCCTTCCGA
>Ga0265325_10001903_pt1 | contig 14413 bp, 14 predicted proteins | sample 41420metaG_FD_202090 | JGI IMG/M metagenome (GOLD analysis project Ga0265325, IMG submission 202090) | Rhizosphere microbial communities from Carex aquatilis grown in University of Washington, Seatle, WA, United States - 4-14-20 metaG | ecosystem: Host-associated > Plants > Roots > Rhizosphere...
AGCTGCCTGTATTCGTGGAGCTGGACGTTGACTACACGGAACCTGCGGTTCGGGGCGACTCGTCGGGCGGCGGGACCAAGACTGCCCGACTGCAGACTGGCCTGGAAATCCGGGTTCCCCTCTTCATCAAAGAGGGGGAAAGGGTGAAAGTGTCCACCGAGAACCGGGAATTTGCGGGCAGGGCATGAGTACCTATCAGATCGATGCCTTGTCGCTGTTGAAACACGATTACACTCATCTTCCGATGAGGTTCGAGCACCCCGGATGTGAACTTGCTACGACTAAAGACATTAACCACTAAAGACACTAAGGTTCACGAAGGAAACACTTGGGGCTTCCTTCGCTGAGGGATATCGGCGGTAACGCGAACCAGTTAGGGCAATCTTGCGGGAGGGAGACCCAGGATGAAGGTCGTCCGTTGTACTGCCGTGCTGGCGATGGGCGAGTCCTCTTGAAGTCCTCGACCGGCAAAGCGATGGTAGGTGCTTGTCCCTCCGGGGGCTGCTACCTGCACGAACTCCACGGATTGTGGGGAGTCGGGGATGCGGGCGCCGAACCAGTGCGGGTCGTCGCGTTGAATCCAGGTCACGAGGGCGAGCACCGCTCCTGGTGGGTATGCCGCGCCGGCCGTTCCACCGAAAGAAGTGGCCCCACGGGCCGGAATGCCGCGCATGGCATCGTCATTGCCATAGAGTGCTGCCGTGGTATTCGAAATGGGATCGACGTACATCGTTAGTGCGCTCCACCCGAGCGGTTGATAGGGCAGGCTTGCGGGTAGTGTGGCGGCGCGATTGTTGACCGCCTCATCGCGGCTAAGTCTTACGGATGTGATGGGCAGGGAATAGACATAGTCATTGCCGCGCATTGGCTGGTGGCAGCTGGTGCATTCGTTGACGAAGTGGGCATCGTCGCCATAGGGCTTCAGGTCCAAACCCCGCCATCGGCCCCAACCCCAGCCTTCGGTATTTTTGTAGAGACGGGCGTCTTTCAACATCAGCTCCACTTGTACAAAATTTCCTGGGTGCACCAGGCCATCGGGACCAAGTTCCTGCTGCCATGCAATCTTGGCGAAGCGCGCACCATCCGGCCATGGCGAGATGTTGCCGGTTTGCGCGGCCTTGACAGCAATATCGTTTCCGAGGATGAAGCGGAATGTACGGTTGTCGCCGCGATCGGTGGTGCTGATGGGCTTCCAACTTTCGAAGGTTGGATCGAACGCGAATCCATCGGGCTCAGGACCGACCGACTCGAGAGCGACTGGTGAGGGAGTTGGAGCGGAGGCGGACGGAGGAGCGGCGACCGCATTGGAGCCGTTACCCGGCGCAGTCAATGCAGGTGTCCACGGAGCTAGGTACGTTTTCAACGTCGACAGCTCCTGAGGAGTGACCTGTGCATCGGGATGCAGCTTCAGGAAACTCGACAGAGGCATTGTGCCCAGCTGGATCATGTTCACAGATTCGAAGAGCGCCGCCTTCTGCGCGGCGGCGGGTTTGGACCCGAGTGTGGAGAAGTTGAGATGCTCGCGCGCGGTCAGGATGTCGTGCCGGACCAGCCAGTAGCCGGGCACAATCTGGTCGAACCAGGCGAGCCGCCGTTCGTCCGAATGGCAGCTGTAGCAGTCCTTGTCGAGGATCTGCTTGATTTCTGGGGGAGCCTGAATCTCGGCGGTTGCGGGTTTTGCCGGAATGGATGGACGCACCAGTTGCAGCAAGGCCAACACAATCACTCCTGCAAGGATCAGCTTGGCAAACGCGCTCACTGAAGTCTCCTGTTGAACTGTGCGGGAAAGGCATTCGCTCTATCGGCCATTTGACTTGGATTCGCGTTCCCCTAAAAAGTTTCGCAAGATCGCGACTGTGAAATCTTCGAGGCGCTCCCGCTGACCGATGCGGAAACCGCTCCGTTTGCGTGAGTCTAAATTAGAAAACGTTGCATCTACGTGTAGTGTCCAAGAAAATTCGAAGCATAAGTTGCGCGGGTCATTGCTAGTGGCCAATGAATTTGTCAGTGTAAACAGAGTTGCATAGGTCCTTCGCTTCGCTCAGGATGACAGAGTGCACTTGGCTGCGAGTTCGATGACAGGTGCATGAAGGCTGCGAATTTAGGGGACACCATACTAGGTGGGGATGGAAAACTTGACACAATTCAACCTGGCTGAGGCCGTTGCGCTTTTGGCTCGTACTCCCGCGGCGCTGAATGCGCTGTTGCGCGGGCTGCCCAACACCTGGGTGGGCTGCAATGAAGGGCGCAGCAAAGACGGAAAAGAGACATGGAACGCCTTCGAAATTGTGGGCCATCTGATTGTCGGGGAGCGCACGGACTGGATGCCGCGGGTGCGCGTCATCCTGGAAAAAGGGGAGGCGCGGGCGTTTGATCCTTTTGATCGGTTTGCGCAGGCGAACGAGAATCCGGACCGGACGCTGGAGCAACTGCTGGATGAGTTCGCGGGGCTGCGCGGGGAGAATCTGGCGGCGCTGCAGGCGCTCAATTTACAGCCGGAGGACTTCGCACGGAAAGGAAGGCATCCTGCGCTGGGAGTGGTAACGCTGGGGGAACTTCTGGCTACGTGGACGGTTCACGACCTCACGCATTTGCATCAACTGTCGCGCGTGATGGCGTACCAGTATCGGAACGTGGTGGGGCCGTGGAGCGCTTATCTGGGCGTGCTGCAGTGTGCGGGGCATAGCGCTCCGTAAGCAGAGAACCCTTTACCACAGGGACACAGGGGTTCACGGGGGAACGCTCTGGCTTTCGGGAACGACAAAAGGCGGGTGTTCGGAACATAATGTTGGGATGTCGCAGAATCCGACCGTTCGCCGCGTGAAGACCTATACAGGTTCTCAGGGTTACGTTTATCAGTACTACTTTGTGGGGAAGCGTTCGGCGCTGCCGGACGATCCTGAAGCGCCGGCTACGGAATTCATCTTCGATGTCACCTCTGACCGCAAGCTGACGTATGCGGTGAGTGTCTTTCTTCCTGATGGTGCCCGAGACGCATGGAGCCAGAAACATGGCCGTCCTTTGAACGAGGCTGAGCAGTATGCTGCGGCGAAGCTGCGACTCTTCCGCGCCTTTGACGAACTCGAAGACGTGAAGGGGCATGGGCGCCGCGTGACGATCGACCTCGGATTGCTCGAGGAAGCGCTGACGAGCCTGGGAGTGGAGTAGTAGGCTTTGACGTCCCTCGTGGACTATTGATCCATTGGAAGTTCCCAGCATATAACTGCAAGCGGAGTCCTAACTGTGAAAACGGTTCAATCGTTTTATCTCGCAGCAGTGTTGCTCGTGCTCGGTCTGTGCTCGTGCGCTTTTTCGCAAAACGCGCGCTGGCCCGAGTCGAAGGCGAACGAATGGTATGCGCAACAGCCATGGCTGGTGGGGAGCAACTACGTCCCAAAATCGGCGATCAATGAATTGGAGATGTGGCAGGAGGCGACGTTCGATCCGGATCAGATCGACAAGGAACTCGGCTGGGCTGAGGCTATGGGAATGAATACCATGCGCGTGTTCCTGCACGATCTGCTGTGGCAGCAGGATGCGCCGGGGTTTCGCAAGAGGATCGACAAATTCCTGACGATTGCGGCGCGGCATCACATCCGGCCGCTGTTCGTGCTTTTTGATTCGTGCTGGGATCCCGTGCCGAAGCTGGGTCCGCAGCACGCTCCGGTGCCCGGAGTGCACAACTCCGGATGGGTGCAGAGTCCGGGGGCGAAGGCGCTGGCGGATCCGAGCCAGTATCCGCGGCTGAAGGAGTATGTGCTGGGAGTGGTAGGGGCATTCGCGAAGGATGACCGCATCTTGGGCTGGGACGTATGGAACGAGCCGGGATCGTTTGGCGGCGGGGACTATGCGAAGACAGAGTTGAAGCATGCGGACAAGACTGCCCGCGTCATGACGCTTTTGCCCCAGGCGTTTGCGTGGGCGCGCGAGGCGAATCCCTCGCAACCGCTGACCAGCGGGGTGTGGGACATCGATACGTCGAAGGATGAGAGTGCGGTGGAAGGGATCCAGAGCATTCAGCTGCGCGAATCGGATGTGATTACGTTTCATAACTACAGTTGGCCGGAAGACTTCAAGGCGGAGATCGCGTGGCTGCGAAGGTTTCATCGCCCGGTGATCTGCACGGAATACATGGCGCGATCCGTGGGGAGCACCTTTGATGGGACCCTGCCGATCGCCAAGCAGGAACGGGTGGGGGCCATCAACTGGGGATTCGTGGCGGGGAAGGCGCAAACGTATTATCCGTGGGAGTCGTGGGACCATCCTTATGTGAAGCATCAGCCTCCGGTGTGGTTTCATGAGGTGCTGCACCCGGATGGGACGCCTTATCGCAAGGCGGAGGTGGAGTTGATCCGGCAGTTGACGGGGGCGCGCTGAGGCGGGTAGACACCTCTCAGCTACCCTCTGCCCGGCAGAAACCCTCAACCACGGGGACACAGGGGTTCACGGGGGAAAACTCTCTTTGCATTCGGCTCTGCGCTTCCCGTTACAATCGACGACGTCATGAAGAAATCTGCGCTTTCGCTCGTTCTCGCACTAGGCTGTTTCACCTCTCTCACCGGATGCAGCAAATCTTCGCCGTCCGCTGCTACGAATTCGCCTTCTTCCGCGAAGGCGCCCGACGCCGTACAGCAGAAGCTACAGGAATATGCTGGGGCGGCCGCTTCCGACTGCGGAAGGCTTAGCGTGCAGGCTACTGCCGATCAATCGAAGGCGGTTGCCGACTGCGCGGTGAAAGCGAGCCAGGGGAAGCGTCCGTTTTATGTTGCGTACGACATGCCGGGAATGGCGATTGGCGTGGCGGGTAATGCGGATGGGAAGCTGTTTTCGGTGCAGTCGCAAGGGACGGGAGCATCGGCCACGTTGACCAGCGGGGACTGTCCGTCACAACTACGAGTTGCCTCGAGCGGACGGGTCACCTGCTTCGCGCCGGGCGATATGGGATCGATGGGCGGCGGACATGGGGCGGGGGCGGTGCCTCCGGGGATGGCGAATCCACATGCAGGGGGCACGACGAATCCACACGGTTCTGGAACAACCCCGCCGAAATGATGAACTGCGAAAAATTCTCGGGCAAGGTCGCGTCGACCAGTCTGTGATCCTAATCACAGCCCTAAGTGAGCCGCTTTGTTTGTCTTACGTCCGGCCGCGTGGAAAATGGACAGCGTACGAGAGGGAGAAGGACCGGACCCGAGATTTGGGGTAAGATCATGGGATTCCGGAACTTATAAGGCCTATGTCTCTGCTTTGGCTGCGTTTCGCGCTGGCTTGCTACTTCATCGGACTGGTCTATGCCTTCGTGGCAATCACCCGTACCAGTGACCTTTTCAGCCGGATCGCGCTGCACGCGGCGAGCCTGGGGATGGTGTTCCACTTCGTCTCGTTGACTGAGTTATTCCTTTCGGGACATGTGGTTTGGGCGTCGGTTCACAACGGCGAGTCTCTGCTGGCCTTCCTGTCGATGTCGTTCTTCATGTTGATCTATGCGATTTATCAGACTACGTCGCCAGGCGTGGTCGTGTTTCCCGTGGTGTTCTTTCTGACGTTTGTGGCGGCGCTCGACGAGCAGCCGGTGTTGCTGACCCAGTTTGTATCGCATAAAGGATGGCTGGCGGCCCACATCTTTCTGATCTTCATCGGGTACGCAGCGCTGCTGGTGAGCTTCGGTGCGAGCCTGCTCTATCTCGTGCAGGAGCGGCGGCTGAAGGCCAAGAAGTCCGCGAGCCTGATCTCGTTCCTTCCGGCGCTTGAAGTGATTGACCAGATCGGGTACCGCTCGCTTCTGCTCGGGTTTCCGTTTATGACGCTGGGGCTGCTGACCGGGTCAGTGGTCGCGATCTCGACGTACGGGCGCCTGGATTTTCTCGACCCTAAGATCTTGTTGTCGGTGCTGATGTGGGTCGTCTACATGGTGATGGTCTTTACCCGGTGGAACTCCGGCTGGCGCGGACGCCGGGCCGCGTTCCTCGCGACGTTTGCCTTTGTGGCGGCGCTGGCTGCGTGGGCAGCGAATTACTTCTCGGCGATCCACAGGTTCGCCGCCTCATGAGATTCCAGCTCATTGGCGTGAATCACAAGAGCGCACCGCTCGAGGTGCGGGAGCGTCTGGCGATTCCTGAATCGCGCTTGCCGGACACGTGCCGCGAGCTGACGGCCTACCCTGGGATCGAAGAGGGCATGGTCATCTCCACCTGCAACCGGGTGGAGATTGTGGCGCATACGACCAACGGGCACGCCGACCTGCGGGGATTCCTGCACGATCATTTTCATCTGACGGCCGCCGAGTTGGATGCGCATCTGTACGAATTCCGGGAGAAAGATGCGGTACGGCATTTGTTCCGCGTAGCGTCGAGTCTCGATTCGATGGTGGTCGGCGAAGCGCAGATTCTTGGGCAAGTGAAGGAAGCTTATGCTACGGCCCGCGCCGTCGGGGCTGTACGCGGGCAGCTAGACCAGTTGTTCAGCCGCGCGTTTGCGGTTGCCAAGCGCGTGCGCAGTGAGACTGCGGTGGGATCGTCGTCGGTGTCGATTGCATCGGTTGCGGTGGAGCTGGCAAAGAAGATTTTCGGGACGCTGGAAGGGAAGACAGTCTTCATCGTGGGCGCGGGAAAGATGAGCGAACTCGCTGCCCGCCATTTGATGGCCCACGGGTGCGCGTCCATCTTCGTAGCGAATCGAACTTATGATCGCGCCATCGGACTGGCGCAGAAGTTCAATGGACAGGCCATCCGGTTCGAGGATCTGTATAACACCTGCGACCGGGCGGACATCGTCATTACGTCGACGGGCGCGCCGCATGCGATCTTCCGTCGCGAACATGGCGAGCAGTTTCTCTCGCGACGCAAGAACCGGCCGATGTTTTTCATCGACATTGCGGTGCCCCGCGATGTTTCGCCGGAGATGGGCAAGCTCGACGGCATTTTCACATACGACATTGACGACCTGCAGCAGGCGGTCTCGAGCCATGTTGCCGATCGCCGCAAGGAAGCTGAGCTTGCCGAGGCAATCATCACCAGCGAGGTTGAGCGTTTCGAGGCCCGTCTGCAGACGCTCGACGTGGTGCCGACGATCGTTTCGTTGCAGGATCACCTGGAGACGATTCGGCAGGCGGAGATCGACCGCGTCCGGGGACGCATGGGCCATTTGACGCCAGAGCAGGAGATGGCAGTGGAAGCGCTGACGCGCGGCATCATCAACAAAGTTATGCATACGCCTATCACGACGCTGAAGACGGCGGCCAAAGAGTCGGAGGCCACGACGGTGGTCGATGTGGTGCGGCGGCTGTTCAACCTGCATGATAAAGAGGCGGCGCCTCCAGAAAAGAAGAGGGAAGTGGAGACGCGCCCGTGACCTCGTCTAGAAGGGAATTGACGGGGTCAATTACACATTTTGTTTTCATAGCTCAAGAAGCTAGAACCAAAATGGGACGAGAATTTTCATGCCCTGAACGGATTCCGATCGTTTCCTCCTGCGACCGTAGTACGCTGGCCTTGCTCAAGTGGGGCTTCGGAGAGTACTACCAGTGTGGGTACTGGGCCGCGCTTGAGAACCGTGGGTCGCGGCTGTTCGCAGCCGCGAGGGGTTCGAATCCCTTACTCTCCGCGTTACGCGACCCACGGGACGTTAGAACGAACTTAACTTGCAGATCGTCGTTGACTCACGCGTCGTCAGATGCTATTTTTGGCTTGGTTCTCAAGCGCGGCACGGCACCATCCTTAGGCGGCTTAATCAGCCGCCTTTCGCTTTTGCGCGACATCCTGCCTCAGGTCTTCCACCATGTCTAAACTTCGCATCGGCTCTCGCGGTTCGCAACTTGCTCTATGGCAGGCAAACCACATCTCCGCGTTACTGCGTGAACGCGGCCATGAAGTCGAGATTGAGATCATCCATACCACTGGCGACAAGATCACCGACGTCGCTCTGGCGATGGTTGGAACCAAGGGAATGTTCACAAAGGAGATCGAGGAAGCGCTCGCTGCCGGACGAGTCGATCTCGCCGTGCATTCATTGAAAGATCTGCCGACCGAACTTCCACCGGGATTCGATATCGCTGCGATTACTGAGAGACAAGATCCGCGCGATGCGTTCTGCTCGCGCCACTATTCGAGCTTTCAGGAATTGCCTCAGGGCGCGCGCGTCGGCACATCGAGCCTGCGGCGGCAGGCGCAACTCAAGGCTGTCCGCCGCGATCTCGACATTCATCCTCTGCGCGGCAATGTCGATACGCGGTTGCGGAAACTCGAGCAGGGAGAATATGACGCCATCATCCTGGCCTCAGCGGGGCTGAAGCGGCTCGGCAAGACCGAACTTGTGAAACAGATCATTCCCGCTGACATCATGTGCCCGGCGGCAGGGCAGGGAGCTCTCGGCATCGAGATTCGGCTGGGGGACTCTGCCACGCGGGAGCATCTGAAATTCCTGAACGACCCGGCGGCCCGCGCCGCCACTACCTGCGAGCGCGCGCTGCTGAATAGTCTGGGCGGAGGTTGCCAGGTGCCGATCGGCGCCTTCGCAGAAATGCGGAGCGGGAAGCTGCATCTGGAATCCATTGTGGCCGACCCAGATGGTTCGAAACTCCTCCGCGACTCGCGCGACGGCGAGGATCCCGAAAAACTCGGCAACGCCGCCGGCGCGGCCCTGCTGGCTCGTGGCGGGGACCAGATCCTCGAGGCTGTTTACGGCCGTGGCTTGGCTGTGCCACCGCAGCCTTGATCTTCAGCTATGAGTCGAAGCATCCTCCTCAAAATTCTGGGCGGGACGAAGTCTTCGCACGCGCTCCGCCGCTGGATCAACTTCTGGCCGCCGTTTCTCGGAACGGGCGTTCGAGTCACGCACATTGCGCCTGACATGAGGGCCATCGACGTGGAGATGAAGCTGCGCTGGTGGAACGCCAACTATGTGGGCACGCATTTCGGCGGATCGCTCTTTGCCATGACCGATGCCTTCTATATGCTCATGGTGATGGCAAACCTTGGCCGCGACTACATTGTGTGGGATAAGGCGGCGAGCATCCGCTACCGGAAGCCGGGGAAGGGGATGGTCCGCGCCGAATTTCGGTTGCAGGATGCCTAACTCGAAAAGATTCGTGACAAACTGAAGACTCTGCCGAAATACGAGCCGACGTTTCAGGTCGAAGTGAAAGATGAATCGGGCGAAGTCGTAGCGGCTGTAGAGAAGCTTCTGCATGTGCGGAAGAAACCGCCTGCGTCGTAGACGGGCTGTCGAGAGGAAGAAAACAATTCGTGTACGTCCCTGAACATTTCCGAGTGAAGGATCATGCCGACGCAATCGCGTTCATGCGTGCAAATCCCTTTGCGATTCTGGTCTCGTCGACGGACGAGGGTCCCTTTGCGACGCATCTGCCGGTATTTGTGAGCGCGGCGGGAGAAAATCTTGTGATCCGTGGTCATGTGGCCAAGGCAAACCCGCACTGGCGCTATCTTGAAGGGAAGCCTTCGTGCATGACGATCTTTCACGGGGCTCATGCTTACGTGTCGACGTCCAACTACGTCGCCCGCGAAAATGTTCCGACGTGGAATTATGGCGCGGCGCATGTTTATGGCAACGCGCGCGTTTTCGCGTCCCCGGACGAGTTGCAAGGGGTGCTGCACCAACTCATTGGCACATTTGAGGCCGCGTACGTGGATCAATGGGCAAGTCTTAGCGAGTCGTACCGCCAGCGCATGCTGAGCCACATCGTGGGCTTCGAAATCGCGGTGACAAAGATTGAAGCCAAGTTCAAGCTCAGCCAAAACCGGACCAAAGAAGAACAGAGCAACGTGATCGAATCGCTGGGCAAGGCAGACGATACGACAATTGCAGGCGTGTCGCGGCTGATGAGGGAACAAGGCCTGGGCGTGAAGAAAGAAGACGAGTGAGACTGCCTCTAAAAGGAATTCGAGTGTTGGTAGGCCGGGCCAGGCATCAAGCGGGAGCCCTCTCTGCCGAACTGCGCAGGTGCGGAGCGGATGTGATCGAGATTCCTTTCATCGAGATTCGCGAGCCAAAATCCTTCAAGCCACTCGACGCAGCCCTGAAGAGTCTCGACAGTTATGACTGGCTGATCCTTACCAGCGTCAACGGCGTGGAGGCCATGTGGGAGCGGATGAAAAAGATCCGGAAAGCCCCTGATATCACGGCGCTTCGCATTGCCGCTATTGGTCCGGCGACGAAGAAGGCTATCGAACAGCGCGGCGCAAAGGTGGATGTCGTTCCCAAAGAATACGTCGCCGAGTCGGTTGTGCGCAGCTTGAAGAAAAAAGTAAACGGGAAACGGGTGCTGCTGGTGCGGGCCAAAATTGCTCGCGACGTGATTCCGAACGAACTGCGAAAGGCGGGGGCGCATGTGGATGTGCTTGAGGCGTACGAGACTGTTGTGCCTGAGAGTTCGCGCCGGCGACTGCGTGCGACGCTGGCGAAACGTCCTCCGCATGTGGTGACTTTTACTAGTTCGTCGACCGTGCGCAACTTTGTGGAGTTGCTTGGCTCTCGGCCGACAGCGAAGGCACTGCTCGATGGAATTCTGATGGCGTCGATTGGACCGATCACTTCGGCGACTCTGCGGGAGTTCGGGTTGCCAGTCGACATGGCGGCCAGGGAGTTCACGATTCCGGGGTTGGTGCGGGCGATCTGCGCTGCTACGAAAAACAATTAACCACAGGGTACACAGAGGCTCACGGGGTAGCTGAGGAAATCTGCGACTGCGAATCGATCTACTCCGACGCGCTGAAAAAAAGCCTTTATCGCAGAGTACGCAGAGGTCTCGCAGAGGTCGCCGAGAAAAGCAATGACTTTCGAAGCCGTCTATTCTGTTACCGAGCAACTGCAATCGGCTGGGACGACGTGAGCTAGTAGAAAATCTGCTACGCGCTTGTAGGCGTCGATCTGATTTTCCACGCGCGCGAATCCGTGACCTTCGTTTTCGTAAACCTTGGAGTCCACGGTGCCGCCACGCTTCTTGATCGCGTCGACGACCTGCTGGGTTTCTGACTTCGGACAGCGCGGATCGTGCCCCCCGGCCAGCAGCAGCAGAGGCGCCTTGATCTTGTCGATGAAGTTGATCGGAGAGCGGTCCTCGTAGAGGGCCTTGTTCTTGACCAGATCGCCCATAGTCGCGAGATCCGACTGCTGCAGCACGGGATCTTCATTCTCAATTTCGGTGAACCAGTTCACGAAGGGGACGATGGGCACGCCCGCGGCCCAGACGTCGGGCGCCTTGGTCACGGCCATCATGCTGAGATATCCGCCGTAACTTCCGCCCATGACGGCAATTTTTTTGGGATCGAGGTGACCGGTCTGTTTGATCCAGTCGACGCCGGCCAGCACGTCCTGCAAATCGCCGCCACCCATGTCGAAGAGGTTGGCCTGCTGAAATTCCTTTCCGTATCCGGTTGAGCCGCGGTAGTTGGGAGCGAGCACCATGTATCCCTGATTGGCAGCGAACTGCACGAAGCGGTTGAAGGAGTTCACGGTCTGCGACGTGGGACCGCCGTGAATGTAGACGATGGCCGCGTTCTGCCCGTTGCGCGCCATGTTGAAGGGCACGTAGAGAAATGCGGAGATGATCCACTTGCCGTCACGGCTGGGATAGTGCACCAGGTACGGCTCGACCATGTCTTCGGATCGCATACCCGCGACCAGCGAATGCGTAATCTGCTGCGACTTGCCGATTGTGAAGTTGTGGGTCCACAGATCGCCAGGGGCAGTCGGGCCGTTGTGGTTGTAGAGGAGGCGATGGCCGTCCGGACTGAACGCTGAGTGGCCGCCGACGGGTTCGTTCACGCCCTTTGGAATGGGGAGAGCGGTCGACTTCCCGGTTGTGAGGTCGTGGAGGTAGATGTCTTCGTTGCCATCAACATTGGCGCCCAAGGTGAGGTGCTTGCCATCGGGAGAGAATTCGCCGGAGCGGATCTGCCACTTGTCTTTCGTCAGCCAGTTGATTTTCTTTGTGGCAATCTCCAGCAAGGCGATGTTCTCGAATCCGTTAGCTGCATTTGAGGTAAGGAGAACATGCTTGCCATCGGGAGAGATATCACTCGCCGAGAATCGTTGCTCGCCCTCATGCGGAGTTAGGAGCGTGCTCTTTCCGGTGGCGACGTCAGCGATGAAGATATTCGAATCGGTGCCCTTTGCCTGGTCTTGCGTGTAGACGATGGATTTGCCATCCTTCGCCCAGATGATGCCGTAATTTCCCAGGTCCTGCGGCGTGTTGGTGGTGAGGTGCGAGACCTCGCGGGTCACCATGTCGTAGATATCGATCTCGTAGGCTGCGGAAGTTTTCGGCTTTACTTCGTATGCGAGGTAGCGGCCGTCGGGAGACCATGTTGGGCTCATTTCGGCGATCTCGCGCGTCTGCGTGAGGTTCACGATCTTGCCCGTCTTGGGCGAGACGATAAAAATATCCCACTGCTCGTCGCCGTCGAAATCAGACTGGTAGGCGATCCACTTGCCGTCGGGCGACCATGCTGGCGCGGTCTGGCGCTGGTCGCTGACGGTCAACTGGACCGGCCATCCGCCCTCGGAAGGAACGAGCCACAGGTTATTTCGTCCACTCATGTTCGAGACGAAGGCGATGCTCTTGCCGTCAGGGGACCAAGACGCCCGCCCTACCTGCCGCGTCATGTAGACCTTCTCGATGGTCAGGCTACGCGGTTCGACCTGAGCGTTGGGCTTGGAGGAAATCTTTGCCGGATCGGTGACGGCCTGGGGCGCGGGCAACGTCTGGGCGGCGGTTTCGGCGACAACAGTGCTCATAAGTATGACGATAGCAAAGAGTGCGCAGCGGCGCATGGCGCGGATCCTCACGGTAAGGTAAAAAGGAGAGTCTAGCAGAGAGGATTTCCGTCCCTTTGCGATCGCGGGGAATATGCTTTGAGAGAAAAAGCTTGAACCACGAAGGACACGAAGGTTCACGAAGGAGACCCCTCGAGTGAACTCTTCCGTTGCGAGGGCGTCCCGCGCGCATAACCGACGGTACAGAGAACACACAGCTCAGAATGATCGCTGTAAAGAACTGGTTACAGTTTCGCGTTCTTGTGGATGTCGACGGTGCTCCATGTCTTATCGCCGGCGTGACAGATATTCTCGAGGGCGCAATCGGCGCACTTGGGCTTGCGGGCGATGCAGAGTTTGCGCCCGTGCCAAATGATCTGGTGCGAAAAGAGGATCCACTTTTCCTGGGGAATGATCTTCATCAGATCCTGTTCGATTTTCTGCGGATCGTTTTGCGTGGTAAGTTCCAGTCGCCGCGAGATGCGGTGCACGTGGGTGTCGACAACAACGCCTACGGCTTTCTGGAACCATGAGCCGAGGACCACATTGGCGGTCTTGCGCGCGACGCCGGGCAGGGTGAGAAGTTTCTCGATCTCATCCGGAACCTGGCCGCCGAAGTCGGCGACGATTTTTTTCGCTGCGCCCACTACCGACTTGGATTTATTCCGGAAGAATCCTGTGGAGCGCACGTCGGGCTCGAGTTGTTCGGGAGAGAGCGCGGCGAAAGCCTGGACCGTCGGATATTTGCGGAATAATTCGGGCGTTACGCGGTTCACATTCACGTCGGTTGATTGGGCGGAGAGGATGGTCGCCACCAGCAGTTCCCAGGCGCTGGCGTGAGTGAGGGCGCAGGTGACTTCTGGATAAAGCTGGTCGAGGAGTTTTAGAATCTCGGCCACGCGCTCGGGCGCCACCGGATTGTAGCCTTTGAGCTTCGCGGTGCGAGATGCGGCGGGAACGACCGTCTTTGTGGTTTTCTGCGGCCCCTTCGGGGCTGCTCCCGAAGTTTTGCTTCGGCCTTGACGGGCGAATGCGCCCGTCTCTACGTGAGCATTTTTGGTTCCGGTGAATTTTTCCACGCGAATCTTGTCCTGGCGGCCGGTGCGGGCGGGCCGGCGCGGCGCTAAACCACGAGGCATGAACGTCTCCTTGGGCCCAACATCTTAACAGAGTCGCAATCGCGGGCCCGCGTGTTGGACCTCGGTAACCTCGCGGGGAATTGACGCGTCCCGCGCCCCCCGGTACTCTGGAGATACTCCAGCGAAGGTCAGGAATACTCCTATGGCAGTCAGTTCCATTCAACTCGGCCAAGTGTGGCGCAGCGAAGCCGATGGTCAGGATTACCTGGTCACCAAGGTCTATAACGAAGTGTTTTCGCAGTTCGCCATGCTGCGTCCTGCTGGGATTACCGCTCCCGATGCGCCGACTGTTCGCGTGAAGGTCACCAAGGGCCCGCAAGGAGCCACGCTGCCTGGCTACGCGTTTACCCAGGAAGAGTCGTTTTAGCCCGCGGTAGTTCTGCCGCGAATTTCCGATACACTTGACCAGCAAGTTCTCCGTTCCCGGTTCTCCGTTCTCAGTGAGAGCTTAAGCGAAGTTTTCTGAACTGAGAATCGAGAACTGAGAACTCGCTCTCTATGAC
>Ga0265325_10001905_pt1 | contig 14407 bp, 12 predicted proteins | sample 41420metaG_FD_202090 | JGI IMG/M metagenome (GOLD analysis project Ga0265325, IMG submission 202090) | Rhizosphere microbial communities from Carex aquatilis grown in University of Washington, Seatle, WA, United States - 4-14-20 metaG | ecosystem: Host-associated > Plants > Roots > Rhizosphere...
TGCGCCACCCGGGCTACATCGGCATGGCTCTTTCCTATCTGTCTATGCCGGTAGCGCTGGGATCGGTGTGGGCGTTGTTACCGGCCGGACTCACGGTACTCCTGCTGGTGTTCCGCACGGTTCTGGAGGATCGCACGCTACAAAAAGAACTGTCCGGCTATTCGCAATACGTCGAGGCGGTGCCTTATCGGCTTCTACCTGGGATTTGGTGACCGGCAGCTCAGCTACCATGCGATAGGATGCTGGTGCTTGCTTCAAAATCGCCGCGACGGGCGGAGATCCTTCGCGCTGCCGGGCTGCCTTTCGTGGTGCGTCCGGCGGACGTCCATGAACAGCGGCGCGGCGGCGAATCGCCTTCGGAGTACGCTCGCCGTCTGGCGTTCGACAAGGCTGTCGCAGTCGAGAGCGCGGCGGGAGAAACGGTTCTGGGGGCGGACACCATCGTGGTGGTGGAAGATGTGGTTCTGGAAAAACCGAACGACGCCCGCGATGCCCGGCGCATGCTGGCTTTGCTCTCCGGCCGCTCACACGACGTGATCACCGGCATTTGTTTGCGCCGCGGCCCGGATTGCGTTGTCGATTCTGCCACCACGCGTGTTGTGTTCTCCCAACTCACGGTGGAAGAGATCGACACCTATGTCGCCAGCGGCGAGCCAATGGACAAAGCCGGGGCATATGCGATTCAGGGACTGGCGTCGAAATTCATCGAGCGCATCGACGGCGACTATTTCAATGTGGTGGGACTGCCGGTTTCGCTGGTATACCGATATCTGTCTGAATTCAGATGACGATACGATGGAAGCAGTTCCATGCAATTCTTAACCGAAAGTCTTATTCAACTCATTACCCAGACCTCCACGAATCTGCCGCCCGACGTTCGCGCGGCCATGGCGAATGCGATTGCGGCTGAGACCCCGCACACGCAGGCTTCGCAGGCGCTTGGCATCATCGCAACCAATATCGATATGGCGCTCGAAGACGAAGGCGCCATTTGCCAGGACACTGGCATGCCCACATTCATCGTGCATACACCGGTCGGCGTGAATCAGATCGCGTTAGGCCGCGCGATTCGCGATGCCGTGCGGGAGACCACGAAGCGCGGGAAACTGCGGCCGAATTCGGTGGATTCTTTGACGGGCAAGAACAGCGGCGATAATTTAGGCGCGGAAACGCCGGTGATTCACTTCGAGCAGTGGGAACAGGATGAGATTGAAGTGAAACTGCTGCTGAAGGGCGGTGGCTGCGAAAACAAGAATATCCAGTACTCGCTGCCCGCGAATCTGGATCATCTTGGGCGCGCGGACCGCGATCTGGAGGGCGTGCGCAAGTGTCTTCTGCACGCGGTATGGCAGGCGCAGGGACAAGGTTGCGCTCCTGGCGCGCTGGGCGTGTGCATTGGCAGCGATCGCGCACATGGCTATATGGTGGCCAAGATGCAATTGTTCCGGATGCTCGACGACGTGAATCCTGTTCCAGAGCTGGCGAAGCTGGAAGCGGAAATCATGGACGAAGCCAACCGGCTGGGCGTTGGCGCAATGGGGTTCGGTGGACGCGTCTCGCTGATCGGCTGCAAGATTGCGGCCGCCAACCGCCTGCCGGCGAGTTTTTTCGTGTCGGTGGCATACGATTGCTGGGCCTATCGCCGGCTGGGTGTGCGTCTGGATGCGGAAAGCGGTGCGATTACGAAATGGTTATATCGCGATCCTGAAAGACCGGTGCAGAAAATGGCGGCGGGTTCCGGTTTTCCGCTTACCGGACGCGAGATCGCGCTGCGTGCGCCGTTGACGGAAGATCAGGTGCGTGCGCTGAAGGTTGGGGATGTGGTGTTGATTTCCGGCGAATGCTTCACCGGCCGCGACGCGGTGCACCATCATCTGATGAAGCACGATCCGCCGGTGGATCTGCACGGCGCGGTGCTTTATCATTGCGGTCCTGTGATGCTTAAAGAGGGCGAAGAGTGGAAGGTGAAAGCCGCGGGTCCAACCACCAGCATTCGGGAAGAGCCCTATGAAGCTACTGTGCTGGAACGGTTCGGCGTGCGGGCTGTGATCGGCAAAGGCGGCATGGGCCCGAAGACGCTGGCGGCTTTGCAACAGTTTGGCGCGGTGTATCTGAATGCCATCGGCGGCGCCGCGCAATACTACGCGCGCACGGTCAAGAAAGTGTTAGGCGTGAACTGGCTGGAACTGGGCATCCCGGAGGCCATGTGGAATCTGGAAGTGGAAGATTTCGCCGCCATTGTCACCATGGACGCGCACGGCAACAGCCTGCACGCGAACATCGAGCAACAGACCGCCGAAGAACTGGCCGCGTTGCGCGAAGCCTGACCGCAGCGTTTTTGTTACACTGGGAAAGTCGCGACAGCGCGGCAATCCCTCCCCGGCCAGGTAGCTCAGTTGGTAGAGCGCAGCCCTGAAAAGGCTGGCGTCGGCGGTTCAAGTCCGTCCCTGGCCACCACATTCCAAAAGACTTAGCGAAAGCCAGGGAAATACAGTTTCAGTCGCGCGTCCAATACGCGTCCATCGGTCGGCCGGCGGACGCCTTGTCGCAGTTCTCCATATCCATCAGCTTCCAGATCTCTCGCGCAGTGCTGCCGGTCCTGGCGATGTGCTGCCGCGCCAGTTTAGCATACCTCTCGGTCATCCGGATACTCGAGTGGCCGAGGATCCTGGCGAGTTCGTAAAGATCGCCGCCCTTCATCATGTACCAGGATGCGAACGTGTGTCGGAAGTCATGAAAGCGGAAGTTCTCGATGCCTGCCCTTTCCAGGAGGTCCCTGAAACTTCCTTCCACACGCTGCCGTCCGCTCGTCGCCCCTAGTTCCGGCGGAAAGATCCGACCCTCACCAATCACGGCGGGAAAACGCCGCAACTCGCCGGCGAGTTCCGGAACCATCGGGACGTATCGCATTTTTCCGCCCTTCAGCTTCGCCCTCACCGCGATCAGCCCCTCGTTGTACATCACATCCGGCCAGCGGAGGCCGAAGATTTCCGCCTGCCGCATTCCGGTCGCGACCGCGATCAGCACAATCAGGCGGAGACGACCGAAAGTTTTGTTAAACACCCTCGTTCCTTTGCGGAAAACCTTCCCATCCAGCGCCCTTTTGAGCGCGTTCATCTCGCCCTCGGACAGGTAACGGTCCCGCTGGTCGTCGGGCCGCTTAACCTCCACCTGATCCGAGGGATCTCGATCGATACCCGTTTCCCAAGACCAGATCGTCGATGCCTTCTCCATCATGTGGTGCATGACGTTGAAGTGCCGCACTGCTGTTCCCGGCGAAAGATTGCGGACGGCCGTCAGGTTTTCGTACCACCGTCCGACCGCGACGCCGTCAACTTCCCGAACGAAAGAGCGACCCAGCTCCAATCGAATGCCGTCCAAAATGCTCTTCTCCCTCCCTGCTGAGCGCTTCCTGACGCCGTAGTGCGTCCAGTACCGATCGATTAGCGCCGACATGGGGAAGTTGACCTCCCGCCTGATATCGAGATGGCGATTCTCATCGCGCACCGACATCTTCTTTCGCTCGATTTTCCGAGCCAGTTCATGTGCACCGTGGACCCGCAGGCTCCTTCTTCGTCCTCCTTCCCGCCAGCGGACCTCAAATACTCCTTCACACAACTTTTGAATGGACACCGGCTCCAGGGATCGAAAGGGTCAGGGGGAATATGCGGTCAAACTCCGGCGGAAAGCCGTTCATGCGTTCCGGATGCGTTGGATCGGACTCGTAGCTTGCCTTAAGGAGCGCTTCGATCTCGGACGCACCAATTTTAACGAACGGGTCGCCACCCGCGCCGTCATTCGAGAAGTCACTGAAGTTGTGGTTGCGGAAAGCACTTTCCCGGAGATAGTACAGATTCAGGAACGAAGGCTCTCCCAAGGTTATGCCTCTGCGGTGTTAACACCAATCCACGCTAATCCGCGCTGCACTGGAAATCCTCGTTGTTGGGTGTGTCGGCGTCGCCAGTCATGTCTGGCGCTCACAATATCACGGCTGGAATGGCCGCGGCATCGGCTGACTCGCTCCACGATAGCCCGACAATAACCAGATCGCGCGACCCAGTTTCTGATAAGCTCGGCACGCCCGCGAAAGCCGTTGAGTACTTATAACTAGCACATATTATATATATAGGTACGACCGTGGACATTCGTCCCTTGTAATCACAGGCTGCCGATGATTTATCTGACTGAACCCGGTTTCGGGATTTGCTCGTTCAGGCGGGTCTGAGAACAACCATCAAAGTTGTTCGGTTTGCCATTGCAAAGCAATTCTTATTGGGCCACGCGAAAATCCCACGCCCACATGGCTGCGTTCTCCTGTGGCGGAACTAGAACAAGGGCATACTCCCCGGCTGGGAGAGGCGTTCGCGGAGTCAACGCGATATCGCCATTTCTCCGAGTTTCGACAGCCGCGTCAACCGTGTTCTGCTCCACCCTCAGGACCTCTTTAACGACGGGATTGATGGCGCTCCTGGTCGTCTTGATCGACACCTGAACGCTGCGAACCAATCTCGCTGAGTCTTTCTCGGAAGAACGGACGCAAAAGAGCGTCGGCGTGGCGCCTTGCGCCATCAGGGCAACTGCCCTGCGCCATCAGACTTCGGCCCCCGGGGCAGCAAGATCATCCTGCCGAGACGCCTTAACCGGGCTTGCCGCCTTCCGGCCTGCAGCCGCCCATAGCCACACGCATGGTAATCACGGTTGGCCCTCGCCCGGTTGCGACCACAGTTCGCACAGGAGCCGCTTTGCAGAGCTCGCACGCCGTATTCGTCTTTTCGAGGAGCCTTTCTAAATCGCGAATGTATTGCCGAGTCTCCTCGATAATTCGCGGATGATCCTCGTTCCCGAAAACTGCTGGCCCTTCGGTGGGCTGAGGCTTTGATCGTTCACTAAGTCCTTCGCGGCGGTCTGTTCCTGCGAAGCTGCATATAACAAGACTCACGTTGCCCACCCTGAGGTGGCGTTCGTCGATCGGGTCGACGCCCCTCTCATTCGAAAGGAAGATGACTCCGTTCAACATCAAATCGGAGGCGATGGCCGCATCAAGGCCGAATTCACGGCGAACGTCATTCCGTTTTCCTTCCCGGGCCGGAACTGCGACGGCGATACTTCGGCCTTAAGGGGGCAGGTATCCGGAGTGGCTGCATCTGGTCGACATACTATTCCGACTACTACATTCGCGAAACGCTCTTGGCGGACGCCTCGGCGTGCATGAATAATCGAGTTGTTCAGCGGCTCCAACTGGACGCTACGACCACCGTCGCCACGGCAATCGGGCGCACGTGTGCGAGGTTTGGGCGCGACTTTATTGGCGGGCTACGCAGACCGCAGCGCGAGTGGGCACTATCACGAGAACGTCGGAGCTCTGCTCAACTCACAGAGCGAGGCTGCCCTGAAACTGCATTTCCTCTAAGCTGAATGATTGCGCAACTCCCAGCCGGCCGATCCGCGCCTCGAACTCGACGCGTTGATCTTTCTTTGTGATTTCGGCGGAAAGCGGAAATATATAGACGATGACCATGCCGTCTTCTCCCTGGAAGACCTCGACGCTCGAAGGTCTCACGTCCTTCTTCCCCTCGCGCCGCAGAGCGGCCTGTCCTCTTAGGGGTTCTCCCAAAGTTCTTGGATCGCCCTTCACGTTCGCCGTCGGGACCCCGTAGACGGCCATAATGTAGGCATCATCAGCGGACGCCGGCGGCGCCAGGGCGTGGGATTTCAGCTCTGCCACGCGAATCGGAAGAGCGCTCTCCCAACGAAGCTGCAACGTGAAGAACCTGGTTGTTCGGGTGTCATTTTCCGGCTTCAGGGCATCGATAGGACCGGTCGGCACTCTGGGTCTCGGTCTGTCGTCGGGGAATCCGTCGAAGCCGATACCTCGTGGCAGACCCATATTTCCACCCGCCCTGCGCTCATCTTCCGTTTGCAGCGGAGCGATGGTGGCTCTGATGGTCTTTGCCCACGGAGAATCGGTAAGGATTTGGTGGGCGTCCTGATCGGTCCATTCAGACGTTGGCTTGTCCTTCCAGGTGTTCTCGGCCGCAACGAGCATGACCGCGGAGGCGGCGAGCAGCCAAAACGCCCGGATCGCAGACTTTCGTGTGAGCATCATTGCCTTGTCCATTGCAATCGTAGCGCGGCCGATCCGGGATGTGACCCAAGAAAAAGACGATGGCGTACATCAGAAGAAGCGATAACGAATTGCCGTTTACCTTTATGCTGTCTTCACGGATTCCATCTCATAATTCGGGTGCAGAATGTGTAGAGAAACATGAGACGCCTGTTGACGGTAGTGTTCTTTGGTCTGTTTTCGACAGCGGGGAACCCCTTGCTGTCTGGCGGCGACGCAGCCCAGCACCCCGGGCAAGTGAGTCACACCGAGCGCGTGAATTTTGCGCCGGGTGGAACCATTCGTTTTGACCATTCGTTTGGAGATCTCTATGTCGAAGGCTGGGACCGGCCCGAGGTCGAAATCACGGTCATCAAGTCGATTCCAAAGGTTGAACTGGGCGTCATTCAGTCACCGAGCGGCGATTGCAGTCGACTGGAGGGCGTGCAGTTCACTACGGAACATCCTTCCGCGAACGAACTGGCGATCAGAACCACAACCGGGTCCGACGGATTCTTCCGCCATCCCTTTGGCGGCAAGGGGCCGGTGACGGTTCGGTACGAGCTTCGTGTACCCAGCGATTCACGGCTGATCATTCATCACGGAGGCGGAAACATCCTGGTGGGTAACGTAACGGGAGGCGTGGAAGCAACCAACCGGAACGGCGACATTGTCCTGATGCTTCCATCCACCGGTCTGTATTCGATCGATGCGAAGAGCAAAATGGGCACGGTGTCTTCCGATTTTGCGGGTAAGGCCCATGTACGGCATCTGATTGGCGAGGGATTCCTCGGCGCCGCCGGCAATTCGCCTCGCTGGATCTTTCTGCGAGTCGGATTCGGTGGCATCACCATCAAAGCCGTTCCCCAGGATGCGTTACCGTGAGGCCTGTGCGGGCAGCGCACCGGCCTCAGGCGTGGCCTCGCGGAAACGGTAGCCGATATGGCTGTCCGTAAGCAGATAGTGAGGAGACGATGGGTCATCCTCCAGTTTCTTGCGCAACTGACGCATGAAAGTGCGCAGGTATTCCAGTTCTCCGCCGTACTCCTCGCCCCACACCGCGTGCAACAGCCGAGCGTGCATCACCGGCAAGCCCGCGTGCGACATCAGGTAATGAAGCAAGTCGAATTCCTTAGGGGTGAGGCGAACCGCCTCTCCGGCCTTCTCGACCAGGCGCCGCGCGGGGTCGAGCATAATGTCGCCTATATGAATCACCGCGGAAGCATCCGCCGCAGGAGTCTGAGAGCGACGAACAGCGGCTCGAACACGCGCGGCAAGCTCCCGCACATGAAAGGGCTTGGTGACATAGTCGTCGGCGCCGGCGTCGAGAGCGGCAATCTTATCCTCCTCGCCGTCCCGGACCGTCACCATCAGGATGCCCAGCCGCGGCAGTAGGCGGCGGAGTTCGCGACAAGCCTTAATGCCTCCCATTCCCGGCATATTAATGTCCAACAGCGCGACGTCATAACGGTCCGTACGAATCTTCTCCAGAGCCGTTTCGCCGCTGGAAGCTTCGGTCACCTCAAATCCCATCGCGCGCAGCGTTGCAAGCAACGCCTGACGGATCGATCTGTCGTCGTCAACGACCAGAAGTTTACCCGGTGAAGGGTTCATAAGTTTTCCTTGGCGCCTGTGGCACGGCAAGAAAAAACGTCGTGCCTTTACCATCTTCGCTCACCACCCACGTTCGCCCGTGGTGCGCCTCGGCGGTCTTTTTGACGATCGATAACCCAAGGCCAGTACCGGATGCCCCATGACGAGCTTCGGCCGATCTGTAAAATCGCTCGAAGATCCGCTCCCGTTCCGCGGGACTAATCACTGAGCCGTAATTGTGCACGGAAACAATAACCTCGCCGTCGCTCTCAGTGGCCGAGATGTGGATGGCCGAAGCAGGGGTCGAATATTTCGCGGCATTGTCGACAAACTGTAAAATCGCCGTGGCCAACATGTCGCGGTCTCCCCTGACCCGCAGGCCAGCGTCGGCGAGAATCTCCACGTTATGCCCGCGAAGTTGTTCCTGGCAGTCCGACACGACTTCCATCAACAGTCCGGCGAGACCGAAGTCCTCATGCTGCACCCGCATTTCGCGGGCGTCCATGCGAGCCATTTGCAGCAGCCGCGTCGCGAGCTGATTTAGACGCTCCGACTCGTTGTCGATCAATGTCACTAATGCCGCGTCTCCCTCAGTGAGGCTACTTGTTTCGAGCAGACCGGAGCTGGCGACACGAATTGCGGTTAAAGGCGTCTTGAATGCGTGGGCCAGGCCGTCCAGAACGGCGGCTCGGAGCTGTTCGCTCTGGCGCGCAGCTTCTGCTCGGCTTTCGCGATCGAAGGAACGAATGCGTTCCAGGGCAATCGCCGTCAGCGATGCCACCGCGTCCACCGTAAGCGAATCGAGATCCTCTCCCTGCAGGACCAGGGCGCCCAACGAGGTGGTGCCCAGCCGTAGCACGCGAGCCCATCGGTGGGGGTGAGCGACCTCCGTAATTCGGTCTTTGAGATATGTGGCTCGGGCCAGTTCCTCGATCTCGCGAGTGCACGATTCAGTCGAATCTACCCGAGCCTCAACGGCGTCGAACAGGGCAACGACATCCGCATTCACCACCTCACGAATGAGCAACACGATTCCCGGCCCCAGAGTATGGCCGCGATCCAGAAACAGGATGCGTCTGCTGAGGTTGTAAAGCTTTTCGACGATGCGTCGTTGCCTCGCTTCCGCCAAAGCCTGGTTTTTTGCACGCACGGAGAGCCGGCTGACGATCAGCGCGGCCGTCTCGAATGTCGCGAGAGCGATCCAGTTCTGCGGGTCGTCGACATTCAGCGTGAACAATGGCGGAATGATGAAAAAATCGAGGCAGCCCATAGCCACCACGGAGGTGATGGTGGCCTCCCAGAAGCCGGTTCGCAGGGCTACGACGACCACGAGCAGCAGGTAGAGCGAACTGCTGGTGGGCAAGTTCAGGTGAAGGTTATAGGCGCAAAACGTGATCGCCGCGACGGCGAGGACACCAGCCGCAGATTCTACGATGAAGCGTATGGAGCGCCTTCGGAGTAAGTTCACAGTCAAGGCGGACAACCGCCTATCAGAGTATCGCTCTCGGAGCCTGCCGTTTCGGACGGGGCTGGCGCGGACCCGCCGCTGTACTGGGCACTAATCGAGGCGATAACCGGTTCGGGCATGCGCCTTCAATCCGGCCCGTGTAACCTTGACCTGGATTTTGCGCCACTGACCCGAGCGGTCTCCGTCCGCGGGAATGTAGCCGATGCTGTACCGGTTCCTGAGTGCCGCACTCACTCGCATGGCGGCCTGCTGCATATCTGCGTCGCTGCGAACCATGAACTGCAGTCCGCCTGTTCGATCTGCTAACTCCTGCATCAGCAGTAGGCCGTGTTGTTCCTCAATCATCTGCGATGGTTTCTTGTTCGCTTCCGGGTTGAAAATGGAAATGGTGTAGATCTGCAGGTCCGCTTCCATGGCCCGTTCCAGCAACTCGCCCTGGGAATGGCGGCTATGATTGTCCATCCCATCCGAGATCACGATCAGCGCCTTGCGGGGGTGCGCCGCCGAGCGGATATGGTCCAGCGATTCCCATACTGAGTCCAGCAGAGCTGTGTCGCCGCGGCCCTTATTAAACGCGACCTCGCTCAGCAGCTCGCCGACATCGTTCGTAAACCCAAGAGCGTTCTGAGGGTGAGTGGACACTGTTTCCAGAAATGCTTCGTCATCGGGATTGGCGGACGTCATCAACGCGCGGAGCGCTTCCCGTGCACCATTCAGCGACCCCTTCATACTGCCGCTTGTATCGAAGACGACGCCAATCGACACGGGATCTTCCTCGATGCTGAAGGATCGGATTTCGCGCTCAACGCCGTTTTCTTTGACGCTGAATGCGTCGCGAGGGAGCCCGTTCACAATCGCACCGCTCCGGTCCGTGACGGTAACCGGCACCAGCACCAGACTGGCATTCGTGCGGAATTCGGAATGTCCGCCAATCGCAACGAAGTGCAGCTGGGCCACGGCTCGCGCAGGCAACACGACGGAGACAGCCATCGGCAGCACCCAGGAAAGCGTTCGGAGTGCCAGACGATGCCGGCGAACGGTGGTGCTTGATTTACGAGTTGAATGCATACACTTTCTCCTCCGCGGGCGCATGGGATAGGCGGCTCATCGTGCTGATGTGGGGTGCTCGCGTAGCAGAATAAGCAGCGCGGCCGCTCTCGCCCGCGTTGAGGGTCCTCCGCAGATCCCGCAGCACAATTGCCGCCTGACTAAAAAATGCGGCCGACCGGTCCTCGCAGCTACGAATGGCCGTGTCAAGCGCGGTGACCAGCCCGGCGTGAGTTGGTTGCGTTGAACGGTAAGGACGCCACCCGCTGCGCGTCGAATCGTCAACAGATTCGTCATCAACTCGACCCACGGACAAACCACGTGCTTCGAAGGGTGGCCCGGGCGCAGCCTCCGGCCCGGAATCGACTGCAAGACAATCGCCGGTTATCGTTCCGCTGCCGCTCCATTCGGCAAACCGCTCGGCATCGATCACCTGAATGTACCCGAGGGCGATAGCTCGTGTAGCCCATTCGTCGACCACCTTGGAGATGCGATGCGTTCCAACGCCGAACCGCGCGGAAATGTCGCAGATCGGCCACCCGCGAACGAAGAACAGCAGCACGGCCTTCCATTGCATCTCGGGACGCGCTTGTTTGGAGAATACGGGAATCTGTGAAGGGAACGATACAAGGTTCTCTTGAATGGCCCGGCGCAACATGGCATTACCGGGGTGCAGCAGCCGGTCTGACTCCGGGCTTGCACCGCTCAGTCCGCTCGCCTGTAACATCGGCATACGGAAGTCTAACCGGAACAACATCAGGACCGCATAAACAACGCAATAAGGAAACCATGATGATCGCCACATTGGCACATGCTTGCCTGTTCGGCACTCGAACGGCATATTCGGCGTGATAGCGGGCTCGCAACGCGAAGATGCGATATTTCCCGGATTTTACGCCCTTCCCGAATCATGCTCTTCAGAAAGGGCGGCACTCGCAGATCAGACGCATAAGCGAAATCGTCTTAGTCTTTATGCCTTATTCATGCGCATCCCTGCATAATGTCAACACGTTCATGGAACGTCACATCGAAATGAGCCCACAGTCGCAGGACGCCGCGCCGCCAACAGAACGGGTGTCGCGAGGAAAGCTGCTGATTGTCGATGATGAGCCGACCATTCGATGGGCTTTGCACCAGACATTACAGGCCATGGGCTTTCAGGTGGCCGAGGCAACTTCTGGAGAACAGGCCATTGCGCTTGTTCGCACAGTACGCTACGACGCCGTCTTAATGGACATTCATATGCCTGGCATGAACGGCGTTCAGGCGTGTCAGGAGATCCGCAAGTTGATGCCGATGTTGGGCATCTTGATGCTCACCGTGAAAGACACGGAAGAGGACAAGATTGAGGCTCTGGATGCGGGCGCCGACGATTACGTCACCAAGCCATTTAATGTCCGGGAACTGGCGGCACGGATTCGAGCGGCGATACGCCGCGCCCAGGCCCCGCAGACTGCTGCCGCCGCGGTTATACGCATTGGCGAAATCGAGCTCGATCCCCCACGCCGCCTCGTGAAGAAAGCGGGCGAAGCGATTCATCTCACACCGAAGGAATACGACTTGTTGTATTACCTGATGGCGCACGCCGGATTGTCGCTTACTCACGCGCGTCTCCTCTCCGCCGTATGGGGACCGGAGTATCGGGGCGAAGTTGAGTACCTGCGCACCTTCATGCGCCAGTTGCGAAAAAAGCTCAATGACGACGCCGCCCGGCCTAAGTACCTCCTGACGGATTCGCACGTTGGTTATCGCTTTAACAGCGATGATCCCCCCGCTTGATATTTCCTTCACATTTCGACACACCCGCCGCCAATAGATGACGGAGCTGGCGCGTTGTAACGTCCCATCAAGATTGGTTATGGACGCAAACAAAAAAACCATTGACCCCTTGATGGTGTCTTTATGCGTTCCTTATTTGCCCGCCCGTAGACTTGACCATTAGTTAGTCCCCACCTTGCACCGAGACTGATTAAGTGGGTCGCTGGACATTGTCTGTCGCACGACAAGCCGGAAGGATAAGGTGGACCCAATTCAGGGAGGGAACCACACCATGAAGTCACACGCAACAAGACTGTTCGCTGGCGCGCTCCTGATCATATCGAGCGTTTTCGTTCTTGGCCAGCGGGATGTTCGCGCCCAGTCGCTGTCTGGCAGCATCGCCGGAAAGATCAGCGATGCCTCGGGCACGGCGATACCAGAGGTTTCACTGCGCATTACTAGTCTGCAGGACAGCTCGGCTCAGACCATTATGTCGGGCACGAATGGCGAATATCAGTGTTCCGGCCTGAAGCCGGGCTCGTACAAAATCGTAGCCGCCAAAGCCGGCCTCAGTTTTTCACAGGTCTTCACCATCTCACTCACTGCCGGCGAACAGTTTCGCGCGGACTTTGTACCTGGGGATGCGGCACAAACTTCAGCGATGGCGGCGAAGCTTGACGCTATGGAGAAGCGCATCGAGATGCTCGAAGCGGAACTAGAAAAGAAGAATGCTCAGAAGCCGCCCGCCGAAGCATCTTTGAAGACGCACGGCCCGCTCATGGCTACGATTTCCAGCGTGCCGGACCTCCCCACCTTACCTGGTACGGTAGCCGTTGCGACGGCCGCGCCCGAAACGCCGACTCCCCCACCAGCTCCGCCCGCTGGTGTCCTTCCGAAGGCTCTTGAGGCGCCCGATCCTGGCCCCGCCGTGGATAACTTCACCCCATTCGCCTTCGGCGACTTTAGCTGGCTGAACGGCACTACGCGGACAAAAGACGTGGTGCTGGATACGAAGTTTTTTACTCCTGAGATCCGCTTCGACACTCACTACATGGAAGATTTCAACCAGCCGATCGATCACACCATCGTCGGCGCCACCGAGTCCTTCCGATCGGGTGAAGTCCAGATTGAGCAGGCCAGCGTCGGCGGCGATTTCCACTGGGACAATGTTCGCGGCAGAATCCTGTTCATGCAGGGACTGTTTGCTACCACCACGCCGCGCAACGATGCAAGCTCGGCAACTGGCCAAGCCCCCGGGAATGTAGGTGGCATCGGCCAATGGGACCTTCAGAGCGCTTACAAGTATGTATCGGAGGCGTGGGGCGGCTACCATTTCAACGTGCAACACGGACTGAACGTTGATGCCGGCATTTTCGTCTCGTATATCGGTCTGTTCAGTTACTACAATTTCGATAACTGGACTTACCAGCCGTCCTATGTATCATCCAACACTCCGTGGTTTTTTAACGGCGTTCGAGTGCAGTGGTTTCCCACGAACAAGTTGAAGATCGAGCCATGGTTTGTGAACGGGTGGCAATCGTACGCCAAGTTCAACGGCCACCCCGGACTCGGCGGACAGCTTCTCTGGCAGCCTACGGAATGGTTCAAGCTGGTCGCGAATCAGTATGGGTTTGGAGAGGATAATCTGGGCCTTCCAAAGACCGAACGTATTCACACGGACGACAGCATCGAGGTCAGATACTACAACAATCCGAACAGCATGGGGATTTCAAAGATGGCATTCTCCCTTACTGCCGATGCGGGGTGCCAGTTTGGCGGCGGAATTACTTGTCTGGGCGCGCCAAGCAAAAACAAGGACTCGTTCGTCGGGTGGATGCTCTACGACCGCCTGTGGTGGCACAAGGACACGATGGCGTTAACGTTGGGCGGCGGAGAGATGAGCAATTGGGGCCGCTATTTGACGCTGCTGCCGCCTATCGATGGGGCCTGGGCTGCAACAGGCTCGGCTTACTTCCCGGAGCTTCCCGGCTCAAGGGCCCACATGTGGGATAGCACGATTACCTACCAGTACATGCCGAAACAGTACATCACCTGGTGGGCGGAGGCTGGGTACCGTCACTCGGACATCCCATACTTCGCAGGCGCGGGTGGCGTTACGCCGCCGGGTGGGAATAACGCCTACCCGCAGTATTTTACCTGCACGACCGGAGCCACGTCTGGCACCGCGGATCTCACGGCGGCAACCGCGGCCTGCGGCGGCGCCGGATCTGTTTGGTTCCCGGACCTTCGCCGCAGTGAGATGAAGCTGTCCGCGGGCGTGATGGTTAGGTTCTAACGGCGCCGCGCCCGTGAGAACCAACGGCATTCACGGTTCCCCGGCGGCACGAGCGATACCTTTGCTCGTGCCGCCATTCCCAACATTCGCAATGGGACGCGCCGCCGTGTCCCGGTTTCTAAGTCGGCTTACCGCTCAACTT
>Ga0265325_10001910_pt1 | contig 14389 bp, 14 predicted proteins | sample 41420metaG_FD_202090 | JGI IMG/M metagenome (GOLD analysis project Ga0265325, IMG submission 202090) | Rhizosphere microbial communities from Carex aquatilis grown in University of Washington, Seatle, WA, United States - 4-14-20 metaG | ecosystem: Host-associated > Plants > Roots > Rhizosphere...
GGAAGTTTTCCGGCACAAAGGGCTAAAACCCCGTTCCAACAAATTTATTTTCCCTTGGCCAGTCTCGTGTTACAAATTGACTGCGGCTCATGGACTTTTTTGGTCAGGAAACCCACGCGCAAAAGCAGACCCGCCGGCTCCTCTGGCTTTTCAGTCTGGCGGTATTGGCCGTTGTGTTTCTGACTTATCTCATTGTCGCCTCGCTGGCCTGGTTTTTTCAACATCCCGAATTACCGGAACGTCGATGGGACCCGGTTTTTCTTCTGGGCTCGGCGCTTTTTTTCTACGTCGGCGCCCTGATTCAGCCACTGCATTTTTGGGAAATGATCTGGAGTCCGCAACTTTTATGCTGGAGCACGCTGGGTGCCCTGGGGCTGATCGCCGCGGGCTGCTACTACAAAATGCGCCGGCTCGCCGCCGGCGGTTCGGCGGTGGCAGAAATGCTCGGCGGCAGAAAAATCGCGGAAAACACAACCGATTTGAATGAAAGACAGTTGCGCGACGTTATCGAAGAAATGGCCATCGCGTCTGGAATGTCCGCGCCGGGCATTTACGTCCTGGATCGCGAGCGCGGCATCAATTCATTCGCCGCCGGACACACCCGCGATGACGTGGCTTTGGGCATCACCTTCGGTGCCTTGAAATTACTGACGCGCGATGAATTGCAAGGAATAGTGGCACACGAGTTCAGCCACGTGCTGAACGGGGACACACGGCTGAACATGAAATTGATGGCGCTCGCGCATGGACTTTTCTGGCCGACGCTGCTCGGACGGATTTTAGTGCGCGGATCGCCGCGGGCACCGGAAAATGACGCATCCATTTTCGACGACAACACCGGTCCGACCTTTCTGCCGACCGCACCCCTCGGAATTTTATTCTTGATCATCGGCAGCATCAGTTCGCCATTCGTGCGTCTGCTGAAAAGCAGGATCTGCCGCGAACGCGAATGGCTTGCGGATGCGGCCGCGGTGCAATTCACACGCAATCCCGCAGGCATCGAGGGCGCGCTCAAAAAAAACGGCGGCCTGCTCAAACAGGGACGAATGGATTCGCCGTATGCGGAAGTCGCCAGCCATCTGTACTTTACGAATTCAGCCTTTGACTCGTGGTTCGGATTCATGTCCACCCATCCGCCCCTAACGAAACGAATCCTGGCAATCGACCAGACCTTCAACGGCCAATTCGAACACGTCCTGTCTTTGCCATCACGCGATGCTGAATTTGACCGGATTTACGAAGAAAGTGTCCGTCGTGCCCGCGCCCGCGCCGAAGCCCATCCGGAAGCGGAAGAATAATTTATTTCACCATCACCACGACGTAATTCTTTTTGCCCTTGCGCAACAGCAGGTGCTTGCCAAAAAGCAAATCGTTGCTGGTGACGGCGCGCGTGGCGCTGGCTTCACGAATGTTGTTCACGTTCACGCCGCCACCTTCAATGTCCTTCCGCGCCTGACCTTTGGACGGGCACAACCCCGCGTGAACCAGGAGTTCAACCAACGGAATTCCCGCACCGCTCAATTTTGATTTCTCGATTTCCTTCGTCGGAACTTCGCCGAGAATTACGTCAAAATGATCCTCTTTTGCTAAATCAATTCTGCCGCCAAAGAGGATTTCGCTGGCCATTTGGCAACCTTGCGTTGCTTCGTAACCGTGAATCAAGAGCGTCATCTTGGCAGCCAACTTTTTGTGAGGAATTCGCGCATCAGAATTTTCCGCGTGCTTTTTTTCCAGCGCTTCAATGTCTTCTTTCGGCAAAAATGTGAAATATTTCAGGTAATGGATGACATCGCGGTCATCCGTGTTCACCCAAAACTGGTAAAACTTATAGACGCTGGTCTTTTTCGGATCCAGCCAGATGGCGCCGGCCTCGGTCTTGCCGAATTTCGTGCCGTCGGCGTTGGTGATGAGCGGGAGCGTGAGGCCGTAGGCCGCCTTGCCCAGCTTTTTCCGGATAAGATCAATGCCCGCCGTAATGTTGCCCCATTGATCGCTGCCGCCAATTTGCAGTTCGCAGCCATGTTTCTCGTACAGCACCAAAAAATCGAATGCCTGCAACAACATGTAGCTGAATTCGGTGTAACTGATGCCGACCTCGCGATCTTCCATCCGGGCACGGATGCTCTCCTTGGCCACCATCTGGTTGACCGAAAAATGCTTCCCAATGTCGCGCAGAAAATCGAGGAACGAAACGTTCGCCGTCCACGAGGCGTTGTCCACCAGCCGCGCGGGATTGGTTTTGGCTTCAAAATCGAGCAATCGCTTGAGCTGTTCCTTGACGCTGGCGATGTTGCGTTCCAACACTTCCTTGGTGAGCAACTGCCGCTCCTGCGTTTTGCCGCTGGGATCGCCGATGGACCCGGTCGCGCCACCGGCCACGGCAATGGGATGATGGCCAAGCAATTGGAAGCGCCGCAACGCGAGCAGCGGCACGAGATTGCCGACGTGCAGGCTGTCCGCCGTCGGATCGAAGCCGCAATAAAGTGTGACCGGCGACGCCACCCGTCTGGCAAGTTCCACCGGATCGGTGCAATCGGCAATGAGGCCACGCCACTTCAGTTCTTCCAGAATGCTCACGCAAGCAGGTTAAATTGCCGGTTTCCAATTGCCAATGGCCAATTCGAGGTTCGTTGTTGGAGTTCAAGCTTTAGCTTGTCCGCTCGACCGGGAGCGCCGGCATCTTGCCAGCATGTTCCATTTAACAACTTGCCGGCAAGATGCCGGCGCTCCCGGTTCAACTTTGGACTTTGGACTTCGGGCTTTGGACTTTAACCTTGGCGCGATGTCTCAAATGCTCAAGTCGTCCGGCGCGATGGCCGCCGCCACGCTGACCAGCCGTTTGCTGGGCATGGTGCGCGAAATGGTCTATGCGCGGTTCATGGGCGATGGTTGGGTGGCCGGCGCGTTCCAGTTTGCGTTCACAATTCCGAATTTGTTCCGCCGCCTGCTCGGCGAAGGCGCGTTGACGGCGGCATTCATTCCCATCTTCAAGGAAAAGGAAAAAACACACGGCGAAATGGAGATGTGGCGCGCCGCCAACGCGGTGATTTCCGGCCTGGTCATCGCTGCGAGCGCGGTCGTGGCGCTGGCCATGCTCGGCCTTTCGCTCGCGCTGGCGGTGCATCAATTCAGTGCGGAAACCGAACTCATGCTGCAGTTGTTGCGCGTGATGTTCCCCTACATGCTGCTGGTCTGCGTCGCGGCGGCATTCATGGGCATGCTCAACGCGCGCGGCCACTTTTTCATTCCGGCCATGGGCGCCACGATGCTCAACGTGGTGATGATTGCGTCCGTGCTCTGGCTCGCGCCCCGGATGGGATGGTCATTTCCGAAAGGCGAACGGTTGCCGCACCAGATTTTCGCGCTGGCCATCGGCGTGCTGGCGGCCGGCGCGGCCCAGGCGGCCTTTCAACTGCCGACCCTCTGGCACGACGGCTTTCGGTATCGCTGGGTTTCCCCGTGGCGCGATGAGACGGTGCGTCGCGTCATTTACAAAATGATCCCGGGCACCATTGGCGTTGCGGCGTTCCAGATCAACGTAACGCTGGTGCTGGCCATCGCGTTCTGGATCAACCCGCAAATTGTGGCGTCGTTCAACTATGCCGTGCGCCTGATGGAACTGCCCCAGGGCATGTTTGGCATTTCCCTCGCGACTTATCTGCTGCCGACGCTTTCCGGACTGGCCGTCGAAAAGAACTACACCGAATTTCGCGCGACGCTGCGGCACGGCATGGGCACGCTGTTCTTTTTGAATCTGATTGCGGCCATTTTGCTGGTGGTGCTGGCGGAACCGATTGTCCGTCTGATTTTTGAGCACGGCAAATTCACCGCCGCTTCCACCGATCGTGCCTCGCTGGCGCTCATGTGCCTCGCGCCCGGGCTGGTGGCCTTTTCCACCGTCAACATTCTGGCCCGCGCCTTTTACGCGCTCGGCGACACCCAAACGCCGATGAAAATCAGTATCGCGTGCCTGGCGGTCAATCTCGTCCTGGCCGCCGCACTGGTCGTACCGCTGCGCCAGGGCGGTCTCGGTCTCGCGAACACGGCGACCTCCCTCTGCAACGTCTGCCTGCTGGTTTACTGGTTGCGGCGGAAACTCATCACCCTGGAAATGGAACCGCTGCGGGCGACCCTTTTGCCGCTCACCGCGGGCGGAACGCTGGCCGGCCTGATCGCATGGTTCGGCTGGCACTTTTGGGAACATTCGCTCGGGCACGAAACGGTCGCGTTGCAAATCGGCGAAGTGTTCGTCCCGGCGGGAATTGCCGGGCTGGTTTACTGGTTGACGGCGCTGGCGTTCAAAATTCCGGCAGCCAGGGAAATGGCGGAGTTTGCTCTCGTGAAATTTAAAAGGTAGAACAGGAGTCACGCCTGACTCCTTTTTTTCAATGAAGTTGGAGACAGGCGCGATGCCTGTCCTACGGTCCAATGGACACCACTGCCGTCCAGCAGGTTTCCCCGAAACGCGCCTTGAATTGTTCCGCGAGCAATTTGCCGGCATCGGTATTTTCGACGATGGCAAAGGTGGTGGAGCCGCTTCCCGACATGAGGGCGGTCAACGCGCCATGGGCACGGAGAAATTCCTGAAACAGCGCAAGCACCGGATACTTTTCCAGCGCAGGCGCTTCGAGCGAATTATAAAACCCGGCGGCGGCCGGCCAATCAACGGATTGAAGCCCGGCGATCAGCTTTTGAGCGCGGCCAGCCGTGCCATTCAAAGCGGCCGGAAATGGCGCGAGTGCCTGATAAGCCCAGGCGGTCGAAATCCCAAAGCCGGGGTGAATCAATAAAAACGCCCTGCCGCGCAGAGCCGGGAAAGCGTCGAGGGGCTGGATCTTCTCGCCCCGCCCGGTGGCGAGCGCCGGCCGGTCCTGCAGAAAGAAGGGCACATCCGAACCCAGAGAAGCGGCGAGTTCATTCAATTTTGTGGCCGCCAGCGGCTGGTCAAACAGTTCATTCAGCGCGACCAGCGTCGTCGCCGCGTTGCCGCTGCCGCCGCCCAGACCGGCCGCCAGCGGGATTTTTTTCTCCAGGTGGATTTTGACACCCTCATTGATCCCGGCCGCCTGCAGAAACGCGGCCGCCGCGCGGTGGACGAGATTCTGCGCATCAACGGGCAGATTGGCATCGGAGCACGAGAGCTCAATCCCGGCCCCGTCGCGCGCAAAGCTCAACTGGTCACACAAATTGACCGGGTGCAGGACGGTTTCGAGCTCATGATAACCGTCGGCGCGCCGGCCGAGGATGTTCAGCAGCAAATTGACCTTGCACGGCGATTTTTTTTCCAGGCGCATGGGGTCTTCACAAAAACAAAACGCGCCAACGGAAAGCGGTTGGCGCGTGGGACAAAACGATTCCGGCCACGGTCAGTTGTCGAACACCTTGAACCGGCTGCCGGGCACAATCGGAGCCACGTCACCGCCACCGAGACCGACGTACGTGTCAGTGTCAAACAACGAGTCCGATACCAGGCCCGGCGTATAATTGTCGGGATAAACGGGCTCGGGCGCGAGATATTTGGTCAAGACGGGATGATACGGCGGGAACGGAAAAGTGAGAACTTCATAAATCCCCACCCCGGTACGCGTCACGGAGCGGTCGAAACCGCGAACGAATCCGACGGTGTAACCGGCATCGGGCGAGTCAAACACGGCCGTTTCTTCCACGGACCGGCGCCATTCGCCACCGCGGGCCACTTCGCCAAAATTACTCACGCCACGACCGAGTTTGGCCTCCGGCCCCGCGCAGCCGGAAGTGAACAACGCGGCCAGAGCAACCACGCTGAGGAAGGAAAGTGCGTTGCGCATAAATTCTCGAATTGACCAGGCCAGCTTACGGCAAATCCGCCGGATGTAAAGCGCGTTTTATTTTAATTCACGCGCCCCGCTTCTTTTCCTGGCGGTCCCAGTACCACGCGATCCAGACGGTGACTTCGTAAAGCATGTAGAGCGGAACCGCCATCAAGATTTGGGTAACCACTTCCGGCGTGGTCAACAACGCGCCCAGCACCAGGACAATGACGATCATGTAGCGCCACATGCTCCGGAGCAGGCGGTAATTGAGCACGCCGATCTTGACCAGCGTGAGCAGCACGACGGGTAATTCAAAGCCCAATCCCATGCCCAGCATGAATTTGCAGACAAAGCTGATGTAATCGCCGGCCCGCCATTGCAACGCGCCGAAGCCGAGCCATTGGGAATACATCTGGGACGCCGACAACGCCACCGGCATCAAAATAAAATAACAAAAGGCCACCCCGATAAAGAACAGCCCGGCCCCGATGAACAGCCCGCGATAAACATATTTCCGCTCGCGCAGTTTCAGCGCCGGGAAGACAAAGGAGGCAATGAAATAGAGAATTAACGGCGACGCCAGCACCGTACCGCCGTACAACGCAACTTGAAACGCGATGAAAAAACCCTCGACCGGGCTAAGGTTGATCAGGTCAATTTTGAGCCGTTGCGCATCCGCGGCGGCGCGGGGATCGGCATCCACCCGCCAGCCGAGCACTTGATTCGTACCGAGGGTGAGCGGCTCAACCTGGACGGACACAAACGGATTGGTGCCGAGATTCAGTGAGTGCTGCTGGTCCGGGGTGAGTTGAAAGTTGCCCAGGTGATTGGTGCCGAAGCTGACGGTGACCACCTGATTCCCGGCGGGATAACGAAGCCGGGCGTGGGTCAACGGCCATTTGATGATTTGAACAACATAGTTGCCCGCGATGAGGCAAAGCAGCATGGCCACGCCCAGGGCGACGACGCTCTTGATGAGCACCCAGCGGAAATCTTCGAGGTGTTCGAGAAACGTTTTGACCGGGCCGCCATCGGCCTCGTCGGGGCGTTCCGTTTCGTGGTCGCCGGCCATGCCAGAAACATTCCGCCGTCAGACTTTGGGCGGTGGAGAAGTTTGCGAAACGGTCTGCGCGGGTGGTGAGGGATCCTTGGCGGTGGACTTGTTGGCCGGCGCGGGCGTGTCGTCGGCCGCTTTTTGAACCTCATCCGTCACTTCACGCGTCGCTTTCTTGAATTCCTTGATGCCCGTGCCCAGGCCCTTGGCCAGTTCAGGCAATTTCTTCGCCCCGAACAGAATCAACACGACGGCCAGAATCAAAATGATTTCCCAGCCGCCAAACCAGCCTGCAAACATGACATTCATATGATTTATCGAGCTTTTTACAGGTTACGCCCGGTGCGCCCGTTAGTAAAGTGTCAAAAGGAAGGCCGCGACACGCGCGGCCCTGGAACCGTTTTCAATGTTCCGGACGATCAGGCGCCGGTCTTAGGATGCAACAACACAAAGTCGTCCCGACGGTTTTGGGACCAGGCGGACTCGTCATGGCCGGGATCGACCGGTTTGTCCTTGCCGTAGCTGAGGGTGCGAACCCGCGCCGGATCAACCCCCATTTTCGCCAGGGCCTGACGCGCGGCCAGCGCGCGGCGTTCGCCGAGCGCACGATTGTATTCCTCGGTGCCGCGCTCGTCGCAATTACCCTCAATGGTCAGCTTGGTGCTAGGATCGGAATTCAAGGCCGAGGCGACCGCCTGCAGATTGGCCTGCTCCCGCTCCCGGATGGCAGCACTATCATAGGCAAAATGAATTGTGTAATTCGCCAGGGCCGCGCGGTCTTCGGTCATGTTGTCAAAGCCCCCGATGCTCGCCTGCTGGCCGCCACCGGGCTGATTGCCGCCCAAGGTGCCGCCCGATCCGATGTCACCGACCTGGCCTCCCGGCCCCGGTGGGATGGGGGTGACCCCGTAAGGCTTGTGATTTCTGCAACCGGTGGTGGCGAGGGTGAGCGCCAATACGAACGCCATTGGGTAAACCAGCTTCATCATTTTCATAATCTATCCTTCGGTTAAAGGTTTGTTAAAACAATTAAAATTTATTTTGCCCAGGCCGGTTCGGAATCGCTGCCTGAAATCTGGCGAATATCCTTGACCTGTTTCGTGTACACGTCAAGCAAAGACAATACATAATGGCCGCCGGTGCGCCGCGCATAAATCAAGGTCCGGGAATTCGACGACCACGACGGATCCTCGCCGCGCACCAGGATCGTGGGCGGCAGGCTGCCGTCCGCCGGCATGACGCAAATGTCAAATTCGCCCGCCTGCAAGGTGAAGGCGATCCACTTGCCGTCCGGCGACCAGTCCGGCTCCGTCGGGTTCGGCGCGCCGGTGGTGCGGATGACCTGGACGTCGCCGCCGCCCGCGGGAACCTTGGCCAGCACACGGCGCTCGCGGATCTTGGTTGCGAAACAAATCCACTGCCCATCCGGCGACCAGCAGGGCGATGAATCCTCGCTGGTCGAGGTCAGCTTGTGCAAACCGGAACCATCAGGGTGGGCGACCCAGACGTTCGGGCTGCCGCTTTTGCTCATAATCATCGCCACCCGCGAGCCGTCCGGCGAGGCCGCCGGGCTGATGTTGGAACCGCTGTAGTGCGCGACGACATGCCGTTCGCCCATGCTCAGATTGTGATAAAAAATGTCCGGGTTGCCCAATTTATAGGAATTATAATAAAGGGCCGCCCGGCCGGGCACCCACGATGGCGCGGAAACGATGGTGTCGTCATGCGTCACCGCCTGGGCATTGTGGCCATCGAAATCGGCGACATAAATCTCACGGTTGCCGCTGGGGGCCTCGACCTTGAACGCAATTCTCGTTTGGGCGATGCCTTTTTTGCTGGTAATGGCCAGCACCACGTCATCGGCAAAGGCGTGTGCCTGACGCCGCAACGTCGCGCCGTTGTAGGAGCGCGACAGGATGGTGGTCTTGCCGAAACGGTCCACCACGCGGCCCACCACGTCGCCGGCACTGGTACCGCTGATTTGATATTGCGCGGCATCGGGAGCCACAAATGCAAAACCCTGGACGTAGAGATCAAATTTTAGGATGTCCGTGACTTCGCTGCCGAACCCGTCGATGGAAACAAGAATGGGTTTGGTGTTGCCGAGGCCCTGCACGTCGCGGTTGATGATGATTTCGTCTTGGCCGCCTGCAAAATGGGGGGCAAAAACCGCGAGCAAGACGGGCAACCATATTTTAAGGCAATTTTTCATTCGAGCATTTTTCTCAGTTGGGGATTAAAGCCGAGGGTGTAGGTCCGCTGCTTGTCCGTGGTTCCTTCGGGAAACGGCGCCACGAACGTGACGCGCTCAAGGGTTTTTTGCACCGAAGCGTCCAGGGCGCTGTCGCCGGACGACTCGATGATGCGCGCGGAAATCACCGTGCCATCGCTGGCAATGGTAACGCTCACTTTTACATTTTCGTCCTCATTGGCGATCGCGTCCAGCGGTACCTGCTCCCAGGTCTGGGCGTAAATGCTTTTGACGGCGGCGGCATAACTCGCATAGGCCACACTGCTGTTGCCCGGCATGTCCACCGTCGTGCTGGATGAAAGATTATTTTTCAAGCTCTGAATCGCCTTGCGCAGTGCCCGCGCCCGTTTCGCGGCATCATCTGGAACATTTTTGGATGCGTTATGAACCACCGGTTTGAGGTCGGGTTGGATTTTATGGGGTTGAACCTTTTCCGGCGCCGGTTTGGGCGGTTCGGTTTTGAACATTTTCTCCAAACGTTCAGTAAGCGTGGGTGGCGGTGGCGTCGGCTGGGGCTGCGGCGGTGGCGGTATCGCCACGGGCGTCGGCGCGGGCGGCTGGGCGTTCCGCACGCCGCTGGTGAATGGCGCGTCAATCAAATTGGCCGGGATGACGTCGAGCACCTGCAGGTCGTCCGGTTTGGGCCGGGGTTCAAAGAACGCCGGGCCGACCAGCAGAATGACCAGCAGCAGCAGGTGAATGCCCGCCGTGGCCAGAATGCATTTTTTTTGCAACCGGTTCATTTCGTCGGTTCGGTGCGCAACGAATAACGCGTGATGCCATTGCGCTGGCAGCCGTCAATCACGGCGGCTATGTATTTGTACGGATCGTCCTGGTCCGCGCGGATGTAGACAATGAGGTTCGGGTTGACCCGATAATCCGCTGCCAGGCTCGCAATCATTTCGTCGAACGCCATCCGCCGCCGGTCCAGCGCGTAAACCCCCGTCACGCTGACTTCGACGGTGCGGATGTCGCGTTTGTTCACCAATTTGTCCGGCTGGCCGCCGCGCGGGAGTTTGAGATTGATGCTTTGCTCCAGCAACGGCGTCGTGATGACAAAAATGATCAGCAACACAAACGCCAGATCGAGCAAGGGCGTGATGTTGATCTCGCTCAGCGTCACCAGATAGCTGCGTTGTGAAAAGCGTCGCATGTTTTCTGTGTGACAGGTGACAAGTGACAGGTGACAGGACAATTCCCGTTCCCTGTCACATGCCACATGTCACTGGTCACCCGTTTGTTCATTCTTCCTCCAGAAATTCCGATTCCATTTTGGAAACCAGTTCCTGCGCAAAATTGTCGAGTCCGACGGTAAAAACCCGCAAATTGTGCACCAGCCAGTTGTAGCCAAACATCGAGGGGATGGCCACGAGCAGGCCGGCCACCGTGGTGATGAGCGCCGCCGAGACGCCGGGTGCCATGGCCGCCATCGTCGCCGAGCCTTGCTGGGCGATGCCGGCAAACGTGCTCATCACGCCCCAAACCGTGCCGAGCAATCCCAGAAACGGCGCACCCCCGCTGGCAATGGCCAGAAAAATCAGACCGGATTCCAGTTTCAATGATTCCTGCGCCACGACATTTTCGACGGCGCGTTTGACGTGTTCCATGTTTTTGAGCGTGACGCGTTGCCGGCGTCGTTCCCCGCCGGGGCCGCGCAATCGCGCGTCCAGCTGGGTGCAGCCGACCCGATACACCTCGTACAACGGGCAGCCTTCCACCTGCAGCTTGCGGTCAAACAGCTCGAGCACGGATTTCTGCGAACGGAATTCCTCGCTGAAATAATAATTGAGCCGGCGGGCGCGGCGCATTTGCAGGGCCTTGGAGGTCATCACCGACCAGGCGATGACAGAAAATACCACCAGACAGGCGATGACGGCCTTGCCTTCCGGCGTCGCCTGTTTCCACACGTAGACGAGTTCCGCTTGATTGGAAGCGGCCCCCACGACAGCAAACGATAATACGTTCATCATGCCGACAATTTACCTGGTCGTGAGGAACCGATGTTGCGGCCAAGCGGCAGGCGGTCGAGCAAACTTCCTGCCCGCAAAATTACTACCCGCCTCCCCGGAAATTGCAACGATTATTTTGAGAAAAATAAACCAGTCCTCTCCGCTTGTCGCACGCCCAAATTCGTGTACAAAAGAATCCGATGTCTCGCCCGCGATTGATAGCCCTGTTGCTCGCGCTGATTACGCTGACAGCGTATCTGCCGGCGGTCAGGGACGGCTTCTCGTGTTACGACGATGATGATTATGTCACCAACAACCGTGTCGTTCAAAATGGCCTGACCTGGGCTGGAACCCGATGGGCGTTCACGACATGGCAGGCGAGCAACTGGCACCCGATCACGTGGCTTTCGCACATGCTGGACTGCGAACTGTTCGGCCTGAATGCCCGGGCTCCGCACTGCGTCAACATCCTGTTCCACACGGCCAACGCATTGCTGTTGCTGGCGCTGTTGTTTCGGCTGACCGGCGGGCTGTGGCCGAGCGCATTCGTGGCGGCGTTGTTCGCGTGGCACCCGTTGCACGTCGAGTCCGTCGCGTGGATTTCCGAGCGCAAGGACGTGTTGAGCACTTTTTTTGAATTATTGGCGCTGCTGGCTTACGTAAGCTATGCCCTGAAAACGGGGAACGGAAACCAGAAACCCAGGACCCGCCAAGCCCGATTTTCGACTGCCGACTTGCGGCCTCCGGCTTCCGGCCAATATTGGCTGGCGCTGTTTTTTTTTGCGCTGGGTCTGATGGCCAAACCGATGCTGGTGACGCTGCCGTTCATACTGTTGTTGCTAGACTATTGGCCGTTGCGAAGATTTTCAAGTGACCAGGCACCGGCCACGCAACCTTCGATTCTAAAATCTCAATTATCAAACCTCTTGCGTCTAACGGCGGAGAAATGGCCGTTCTGTGCGCTGACGGCGGTTTCCTGCGTTCTCACTTTTCTGGCGCAGCACAGCACCGGCGCGGTCGCTACGCTGGCCAGGGTGCCGTTGCCCGACCGGCTGGAAAACATCCCTGTGGATTACACAAGTTATCTGTTGAAAATGATCTGGCCCTCACCGCTCGCGGTTTTTTATCCGCTCCATTCCTCGACTTGGCCGGCGGTGGTGGCGGCCTTAACAACCTTAGTGGTGATTTCCTGGCTGGTCTGGCGGATACGCCAACCCTATCCGTACGGGCTGGTTGGCTGGCTTTGGTTTTTAGGCATGCTGGTGCCCGTGATTGGACTGGTGCAGGTCGGCGGCGCGGCGCTGGCCGACCGCTACACTTATTTGCCGTCGGTCGGAATTTTCCTCCCGGTCACGCTCGGGCTTGGCACGCTGGCAACACACTTCCGTGTTTCCAAAGCAGGGATTGCCATCGCCGCCGGTTTGACCCTGACGGCGTGTCTGGCGTTGACGGAAAACCAATTGCGCTACTGGCGTAATGATGTTGCGCTCTTTAACCATGCCATTGCCGTCACAAGGCACAATGACATCGCGTACCTCAATCTGGGATTCGCGCTTGAAAAAGAAGGGCGGCGGGCCGAAGCGATGTACGCCTTCCGCAAGGCCCTGTCGCTCAATCCCGACCGCGCCGAAGCGCACAACAACCTTGCCAACCTCCTCGATGACACCGGCGATTCAAACGAGGCGCTGGCCGAATATGGGGCCGCGCTGCGGATAAACCCGGATTACGTGGCGGCTCACGAGAACCTCGCCACCTTGCTCGTCGGACTTGACCGGTTCGACGAGGCTATGAACCAATACGCCGAGGCGGCACGCTTGGACCCGGACGACTGGCGCGCGCCTTATTTGATCGGCAAGGCGTTGCTCAAGCAAGGCCGCGACCAGGAAGCCATTTCCCATCTTCAACAGGCGTTAAAAATGGATTCGAACAACGTTCAGGTACTGACTTTTCTGGCTCAAGTACTGGCTTCGGATGAAAACCCTGGAACTCGTGATAGCCGCACCGCCCGCCTCCTGGCCACCCGGGCCAATATCTTGACCGATGGCAGCCAGCCGGCGGTACTGGATGTGTTGGGAATGGCCTGTGCCGAATTCGGCGATTTCGACGGCGCCGTAAAGTCCGAACAGGACGCCCTCGATCTGGCCAACGGATATGGCATGACAAACGACGCAGCGATCCTCCAGCAACGATTGCAGCTCTTCCAAAAACATCAGCCGTTCCGCCAGTTCTTCACCAACGCGCCATTGAAGCAGGAACCTCTTAAAAAATAAATTGCACCAACGCGCGAAGCGTTCGTTTCACCCGCAAATCTTGCGAGGCGCGGTCCAAATCAATCTGCCCGCCCAGCCACGGCAGTTGAAAAACCCGTTCCTCATCGAAATGTTCCGCCAGCAAACCGGCGTTCGTCCTGGTGGCCACATCCGGCTTGGGCGGCGACATCAGAACGACGTGCGCCCGGGTCGCGGCACCCGGAGGCAGGGCTGCCAACGTCAACAAAATCTGGTTGACCGCCCCCAGCCGGTTCGGGCAGACCACCATCGGCAGGGCCCGCAACGAGGCAATCAGATCGCGCGAATTGAAATCGTCACCGAGCGGGCTCAGCGCACCGCCCGCGCCTTCGATCAGCAAAACGTCAAATCGGTTTTGCAGCCTGCGAATATGCGCGACCACCGCCGATCGTTTCACCCGCTTCCGTTCCCGGCGCGCCGCCAGCACCGGCGCCACCGGCGCGCGGAAATGCCACGGATTGATTTCATCCAGCGTGAGCCGGCCGCCCGACGCAACCCGAAGGAGACGGGCGTCGCTGCGTCCGCCGGAGCAAACCGGTTTGAGCGCCGCCGCTGGGACGCCATGTCCGCGCAAAAACCGCACCAATAGCGCCGTCAGCAGGGTTTTGCCGACGCCGGTGTCCGTGCCGGTGATAAATACGATGGCTGGCTGCATTCCGACAACATCAAAGCGGAAACACGGTTGGCAAGCCATCAAAACCGTTGACGTTCCCGGCATAATTCAGGTAAGCTGCACGACTTGCTGACAATCGAAAATTGAGAATTATTGTGAATGTCACCGTCGAAAATCTGGCCCCGTGCAAAAAACTGCTGCGGGTGGAAGTGGACGTGAAGGCCGTGGACGCGGCCTTTGATTCCACGACCAAGGAATTTCAAAAGCAGGCGGCGCTGCCCGGCTTCCGCCCCGGCAAGGCGCCCCGCGCGCTGATCCTCAAAAAATACGAGGCGGACGTCAAGGCCGAGGTCAAGCGCAAGCTCATCGGTGATGCCTACCGCCAGGCGGTGGATGAAAATAAAATTTCCGTGGTCGGCTATCCGGACATCGAGGAGATCCA
>Ga0265325_10001915_pt1 | contig 14370 bp, 13 predicted proteins | sample 41420metaG_FD_202090 | JGI IMG/M metagenome (GOLD analysis project Ga0265325, IMG submission 202090) | Rhizosphere microbial communities from Carex aquatilis grown in University of Washington, Seatle, WA, United States - 4-14-20 metaG | ecosystem: Host-associated > Plants > Roots > Rhizosphere...
TCTACCTCTTCGCGTGGTTCGACGTCTACTTCTATGCACCGAAGGTCACCGAGCGGGTCGACGTTGCCAGCGCCTACCGCCCGCTCGCGGTGGAGCGGTTCCTGCACCTGCCGTTGCCGACGCACACCATCGCGCTCTCGGTCCAGATCGCGTTGTTGTGCTGCGCGACTGCCGCCGCCACCGGCCGCGCGGCCCGGATCCTAGGTGCGGTCACCTTCGTCCTCTACTTCGACTGGCTGCTGATGGGCGACTCGTTCGGCTACGTGCCGCACGACCGGTTCGCGTTCGTTGTCGCGCTTGCGGTGTTGCCGACGGTCGGACCGGCCCGACGGGGCGACCGGACCACCTCGCAACGGGCCGGGTGGGCGTTGCGCTGCATCCAGGTCGCGGTCGTCGCGACGTACGCACTCGCGCCGTGGGCGAAGTTCCGCTACGGCGGATTCGACTGGGCCAACGGCGCGGTGCTGACCTGGGCGATCCTGCGGCGCGGCACGTTCCTCGGCACGCCGTTGCTCCGCGCACCGCAGCTCCTGCACATCGCCCAATGGGGGATCGTCTGCGGCGAGCTGCTCTCGCCGGTGATCTTTGTCCTACGGGGCCGGTTCGTCTACGTCGCTGTTGCGGCGATGGTGACCTTCCACCTGCTGTCCGAGGCCACGATCACGATCAGCTTCCTGCCACACGTCTTGTGCATTTTGGCCTTCCTGCCACTCGAGCGCCTCGGCGAACTCGGACCGGCGATCCGGCCGCGTCGGCCGTGGCGTGCGCCGGCGCCGTTGCAGCCGAGCCCCTGACTAGCCGGCTGTCACTTGTAGACCGCCTCGAGCAGCATCAGGCAGCCGTCGATGTGGCTGCTGTGGCGGTACTTCGCGCCCGCGACGAGCGGCGGCTCGAAGGTCAGCTGGCTGAATCCGCCGCCGCTGCAGTACTCGAAGCTGATCTTGGTCGCCCGGACCGCCAGGTAGTCCCCCTTCTCGACCGGGACGTTCACCTTGAACGACTCGATCGTGTACGGCGGCCCGTTGTCCTCGGTGGTGCCCTGACCCTTGTACTTGATCACCGGGCCGTTGCGGATCACTTTGGCCTGCTGCGAGCCGAGCTTGGCCCTGACGATCTGAAGGCGGAAGGTGCCCGGCACGCCAGCCACGATCATGATGGTCCCGATCGTGCCGTTCTTGGGCGCCCGCTGGTCGGTCTCGGGGTCAGGGCGCCGGTAGGCCTCAGTCATGACCCGGGTGCACTTGACCGTCTTCGGCTCACAGGGCTGGCCGTCGAAGGCGTTGGACGGCTGGGATTGCCTCGTCAACTTCGCGCCGAACGTCACAGGCTTCTTCCGGGCCGGCGCGGCCGCGTGGCCGAACGGCGCGGGGAGCAACGCGCTGATCGCCAGCGCGGCCACCAGGACGACCACGGTGAACAGTCCGAACGTGGCCCGCTTGCGGGAGATCGAGAGCATCGTGCACCACCTCACGAGTAGGCACTTTGTATAGCGCCTTCCGGCGCCCCCCGGCAATGTCGCCGGTGCGGCTCAGAGCTCGAAGGTGTCGCGATGCCGCGCCACGGTGATCTCGCCGGGGTAGGCGGCGGTTGCCTCCGCCAGCGTCCGGGACTTGTCGTTCCAGGACACCAGGTGGGTGAGCATCAACCTGGCGGCACCTGCCCGGGCCGCGTGCTCGCCGGCTTCCCGGCCGGTCAGGTGGATGTCCGGCGGGTTGTCCTCGCCGTCGAGGTATGACGCCTCACACAAGAAGACGTCGACATCGCGGGCGAGATCGAGCAGTGCGGCGCAGGGAGCGGTGTCCGCGCTGTAGGCGAGGGTGCGACCGCCGGCGCTGACCCGCATGCCGTAGGTCTCCACCGGATGGTTCACCTGGCGAAGGTCGACCTCGAACGGCCCGATGTGCACGGTGCCGTCGTCCTGCACCGGGTGGAAGCTGTAGACCGACCCGAGCAGTTCGTCGGCGTTGCGCGGATAGGCGCGATGGATCGCGTCCTTGATTCCGCTCGGGCCGTAGATCGGGAGTTGCGGGGCGGCTCCGTCGGGGTGGTATCGCCGCGCGTACGTATAGGTGATGAGGTCCAGGTAGTGGTCGCCGTGCAGGTGTGAGACGACCACCGCGTCCGGACCGAGCAGCCCGCAGGTCTCCGCCAGCGTGCCGGTCGAGCCGTTGCCGACGTCGAGCAGGAGCCGGAAACCCTCGTGCTCCAGCAGGTACGACGAGCATCCCGAGTCGGCGGCGGGAAAGGTGCCGGCGCAGCCGAGGATGGTCAGCTTCACGGCCGGCTCGACCGGGGGTCGGCTAGATCGTCCACCCCAGAACAATACGGGGTGCCGAGATCGGTTCTGAGGGCCTTCGTCCCTTGATATCGGGCCGTTCGCCACTGTCGCGCGGATCGCCCGGCGTCAATGCTCGAAGCGGAGCCGTCCTGACCACAGCGGGCCTTGGCGGTTCGCACATCCCGGACGTCGCCCCACCGGCGACGCGTTGACCGGAGAGGAGTGCGTCATGCCATCGCAGATCAATCATCCCGGCCTCAACGAGTCGCAGGTCCAGTGGGTGGTCAGCCAGGCCGCCCGGGCACCATCGGTCTTGAACACGCAGCCGTGGCGCTTCGAATGGGACGGCAAGAGCTTCGCGGTGATCGCCGATCTCGGTCGTGGCCTGGTGGTGAGCGATCCCGTCGGTCGCGAGCTCGTGATCAGTTGCGGGGCGGCGCTGCTCAACCTTCGGCTCGCCCTGCGTCACCTCGGTCTGTACGGGCGGGTTCAGGTCTTTCCGGACCGCCAGGATCCACACCTGCTCGCCACGGTCGAGGTGGTCGACGGACCCCCGATCGATCCGGCCCAAAAGCTCTGGTTCAGCGCACTGCCGAGGCGACACACCCATCGGGCCCAGTTCAGTGACCGTCCGTTGGATCCGGCACTCGCCGTACGGCTGCAAGAGGCCGCGGAGTCCGAGGGCGCGGTCTTGGAGTACGTCCGCGATCCTGGCCCGACCCGCCGGATCCTCGACCTTGCCCGAACCGCCGAGGCGCTGCGGTCGAGCGATCCCGAGGCGCGGGCCGAAATGGCGCAGTGGACCCCTGAACCGACCAGCCCTCGGCGCGACGGCGTACCTGCGCGTGCCTACAGTTCCGGCCCACCGGCGGCGGGACAGGGCGATCTGGCCGGTCGGGACTTCGATCTCGGCCGCGACTTCGGACGAGCCGATCCCGAGCAGCAGCCACCGACCGCGATCGCCGCTCTCGTCACCCAACAGGACCTTGCCCCCGACTGGCTCCAGGCCGGTCAAGCGCTCGAGGCGGTCTTGCTGGCCGCAGCGGCGGAGTGGGCGTTCGCGTCCATCCACAGCCGGATCACCGAGGTTCCCAACCTGCGGGCCGAGCTGCGGCGCGAGCTGGCGACGGCTGGTTACCCGCAGCTCCTGCTCCGGTTCGGCTATGCCGAGGCAAGCGCAACCACCCCGCGCCGTCCGACCTCGGAAGTGATCGACCTCACGACCCGCGCCTGAGCGCGAGCGGCGAGAGCTGCCTCCTGTACCGAGTGGGGACCCTCGTCCCGACCCGTCCGCCTGCCCCTGATCTGACACTTGGTGGCCCGGGCGCCTTGAGAGAGTGCGAGCAAAGAGCATCGTGACGCAGATCCGACTTCGTGACGACACGCTCGACCTCGTCGGCCGGCTCTTCATGGAGTACGACGGACGGGTTCCGGCCGCCGCGGTCATCCGCTGTGTCTCGCAGGTCCATGGGGAGCTCCGGTCGGGACCGGGGGGCAGAGCAAGATGTGCTCATGGCAGCAAAACCAACCACATCGTCACCGGGGCGGTCCCCGGTCACGGCGCGCTGGGTCGTGCCGTTCTTCGGGCTGGCCGCGGTCGGGTTGCTGACCTGGAGCATCTGGCTGGGTCTGTCTCTTCCCACTCATGCGACCGCAGACAACTACCGAGCGGCCTGGGTGGGCGTCGACGTCCTCGAGGTGATTGCGCTCGGATGCGTCGCGGTCTTTGCGCGCAAAGGTGATCCGCGGGTTGAGCTGCCGGCGGTCAGCTGCGCCGTCCTGCTGCTCGTCGATGCCTGGTTCGACATCATGACGGCGGCTACCGCGTCGGCGCGGACCGAGGCGATCGTTCTCGCGGTGGTCGGGGAGCTCCCGCTCGCCGCCTGCTGCTGGTGGATCGCGCTTCATGTCGAAGGTGTGGTCCGCTTCGGTCATCGAAGGGCCGCCGACGCCACCGACGACTAAGTGTTGGCGGCCGATTGGCGTAAGGCCATAGCGCCCTTGGCACCCTTGGGGTTCGGTCGCCGGACGCCGAGGCATCCTTCATGGGAGAGCGCACGCGCACGGCCTTGGATCATCCGCACCCTTGCGGGGCGTGCGGTGCGCCGTGGTCGCGCACCGAGCGGGCGGTGCGGTTCGAGCCGGACGGGGTCGAGATCTGGGTTCCGGTCAGTCGTGACGGCAACTGCTCGGCGGCGTGCTGGGAGGTCAACCGCGAGGCGTACGAGAAGGAGCTCGAACGGCGCACTCACCTCACCATGTCCTACCGCTGGGTGCATCACCGCCGGGGCCGACCGGAGGAGCCGGTAGCGGACGCTCTGCAGGATGTCCGCAAGGCACTGATCGAGGGCGTCGACGACGACCAGGGCGCCGCACCGGTGACTGTGATGGAGGCACCGGCGGGAGTTTCGATCGGCCGCTCGTTGGCGAACATCTCGCTGCTCGAACGCGCCGTCCCGGCCGCCCAGCAGGCGTGAGCAGCGCCTACCGCCGTCGCGGCGCTCAGGCGTCGACGTGCAACAGCGAGTCCAGCCGCTTGGCGACGTAGTCGTGCGGTGAGAGCCCGGCCTTGGTGGCGAGCTCCACGATCCGGGCGATGATGCTCGGATCGTCGATCACGATCGAGTTCGCGGCCGGCGCCGGAGTCGGGGTCGGAGTGGGCGCGGGCACGGCAAGAGGTCGGAGCACGGTCGCGTCGCCTTGCGCCGCCAGCAATGCCTCGAACGTGGCGGTCGAGTAGAAGAAGTGGCCTTCGACGCCGTAGCTGGTTCCCCAGGAGTTGACCAGCTCCCACAAGTCGGTGGTCGCGTCGTACCCGATGCACTCGTACTCGTGCCCGCCACGCACCGTTGCGCCCTCGGCGATGGTGACCAGGCCCTTCGCGTCCGGGGCGTCGAACGAGGTGTACCAGTCCGAACCGATGATGAACGGCCCGGTCTGGATCGCGGTCTGCGCCGCCGCGATCGAGGTGATGTGGGTGTAGCCGGAGATCAGGCCGGCGTTGGTCGCCGCCTTTGCGACCGACAGCCCGGAGGAGCCGTGGTCGTTCGGCGGGTAGGGGCCGTCGCCGTCGATCGTCTCGGCCGCGCTGTAGAGGCTGAGGGCCTCGCTTTCGTCGAGCTTGAGCCCCTTGGCGATCAGGTCCGCAAGGCTGTCGAAGTCAGGTTCGGTGCCCAGCGCACCGGTCGCGGCATTGCCCGTGCAGGCGCCTACCGATAGCTGATTGAGCACCGGGATCTTGCGGTCCCAGCGCGCGGTTGCGATGGTCCCGTCAGCCTCGACCAGGTAGGCCAGCGACCGCGAGTCGTGGTGCACATGTCGACCGAGCGGCTTTCCCTCGACCGGCGTCTCCGGAATGTTGCGGTGGGTGACCGTGTAGAGCGAGCTATCCGTCATTGTCGTTCCTCCATGCCCGAGAAGGACCTGCCAACCGGTGAGTGCGGACAGGTTCAGTGCGCACCAATGGCGCCGCGCCCGGTGGGGTCTTCGGCAACCGGTTCGTGCAGCGTGGGCGGGGGAGCGCGGGATCGGCTGTCTTCCCTGGTGGTTGCGGTGGGTCGATCGGCGAGGTCGACCGGGGTCGGTCTACCACCGCGGGTGGAGGTCGTCAATGAGCGTCACCCGACCGGACGTGTCGCGGCGTCGGCGGGTGACACCGCTTTGCGTGCGGGCGCCGGCAGGCCATGATCATTCGGTCGGGCCGCGTCCGCGCGGTCCGGAAGTATGCCGTACACCGTGCGTGCGCGGGTATCGGAGTGGAGGAACGATGGGCTCGAGGAAGCGAGTGGGGCCGGCCGCGGCGACGGCGGCACCGGCGGTCGCCACCGATGCCGCCTTCGCGCCGGGGGACTCGTCGCCGACCCGCAAGCGGCGGACCCTGCACAACATCTCTGAGGTGCGGCACTTCTTCCGGACCAACGACGTCCCGATCTACTTCGTCGGCGCGACGCCGTTCAACCTGCTCGGCCTCGACCGATGGGTGCGCAACCTGTGGTACGTCGCCTTCTACGACGGCTGGGACGGTGCGCACCCTCGCGTGTTCACGCCGAAACACAAGCCCTACACCGAGTTCGGCAGTGGCGAAGAGATCAACAACTGGTTGCTGAACAACCCCGAGGTGCGGGCATTCATGGGCCGCGGGCTGCGGCCGGGCGCCAGGCCGAAGGTCGCGATGGTCTTCTTCAACGAAGAGACCGAGGCGATCTGTGCCGAGCTCGGATACGACCTGATCCTGCCGCCGGCCAGCCTGCGCGAACACCTCGACTCGAAGCTCGTCACGACCCGGCTCGGCAACGAGGCGGGCGCGCTGAGCGTGCCGAACATCCTCACCAAGGTCGACGACTGGGACGGCCTGTGCGCGGCGGCAACGAAGGCCGGGCTCGGCGAGGACCTGGTGGTTCAGACGCCGTACGGCGACTCCGGCAAGACCACCTTTTTCATCAGCTCGGAGACCGACTGGAAGAAACACCAGAAGGAGATCGTCGGTCAGGACGTCAAGGTGATGAAGCGGATCAACAACCGCCCGGTCGCGGTCGAGGCGGTGCTCACCCGGTGCGGGACCGTCGTCGGGCCGTTCATGTCGGAGCTGACCGGCTACACGAAGCTGACTCCTTATCGCGGTGGTTGGTGCGGCAACGAGATGTTCGCCGACGTGCTGTCGGGCAAGCTGCGCAAGAAGGCCACCAAGCTGGTCCGCCGACTCGGCAAGCGCTTGGCCGCCGAAGGCTACCGCGGGTTCTTTGAGGTCGACGTGCTCGTCGACATCGACAGCGATGAGGTCTATCTCGGCGAGCTCAACCCGCGGATCAGCGGTGCCTCCGCGATCACCAACGTGACCGCCGGCGCCTATGCCGACGTGCCGCTGTTCTTGTTCCACCTGCTGGAGTTCATGGACGTCGACTTCGACCTCGACGTCGACGAGATCAACAAGCGGTGGCAGGCCCTCGCGGGTGAGGACGTGTGGAGTCAGATGATCATCAAGGAGACTTCGCCGGGCGTCGAGCTGCTCGACACGACCGCCCGTACCGGGCAGTATGCCCTGGATGTCAGTGGCGCGCTGGTCTTTCGCCGGGCCGGGCTCGACTGGCACCAGCTCCAGAACGAGGCGGAGGCGTTCTACCTCCGGATCTACGGCCCGGGGGACTACCGCTGGAAGGGAGCCGACCTCGGGGTTCTTGTCACTAAAGGTCGACTCCAGGTCGAGACCAGGTCGGGTGCGACCGCGCTGACGATCCGCGCGCGCCACCTCATCGACTCGATCCGCGCCGAATACTCGGGCACTGCGCTTGCGGACCCGGCAGCGGCCAAGAAACACGTCGGGGTGAAGTCGGTCTGATCGTCGGACCCGTTGCCGGCCGTCCGTCGGCCGGTGTGCGAGTCTCGGGTACGGCACGGTACGGCACGGCGCTCGACCGCGCCGGGCGCAGGCGCCGTCTGTGCAGCAAGCCTGAGACGAGGAGGGTCGGGTGATCGGGGGCGATCCATCCCGGGTGCCGAGCGGCGTCGCCCTGGACAACTGGCAGCTCGCTCCCAACCTGCACTGGTCGTTCCAGCACATCGCCGACTTCCTGCCGACCGCACCGATCTCGCGCGGGCTCGGACCGGTCGCGCTGCTGCCCTCGGCGCCGTCCTCGATCGGCGAGATCGTTGTGCCGTGGACGCGCGGGTCCGAGCAGGGCCAGAGCCAGCGCACGGTCGGCGACGTCATCGCCTCGTCGATGACCGACGGCTGGATGGTGCTGCACCGCGGTCACGTGCTCGCGGAGGAGTATTTCGGCAGCCTGTCGGGCGACACTCCGCATCTGTTGATGTCGGTCACGAAGTCGATGGTCGGTTGCGTGGCCGGTTCCTTGATCGGCTCCGGCGCGATCGACCCCGACGCGGAGCTGACCGCGTACGTTCCGGCCCTCGCATCCTCCGGGTACGCCGGCGCCACCGTCCGGCACCTGCTCGATATGCGGTCCGGGATCGACTTCTCCGAGGACTATCTCGATCCGGACGCGCACGTGCGGGTGCTCGAGGAAGCGATCGGCTGGGCCCCGCGCCGGACCCCGGGCGTGCCGTCGACGATGTACGACTACCTGCTCACCCTGACGCAGAAGGGCCCGCACGGCGGGCGGTTCGAGTATCGGTCGGGTGAGAGCGACGTCCTCGGCTGGATCTGCGAGGCCGCAGGTGGGATGCGGATGCCGGAGCTCATGTCCGAGCTGTTGTGGGGCCGGATCGGCGCCGAGTTCGACGCCAACATCGCGATCGACTCGATCGGTGTCGGCATGTTCGACGGCGGGATGAGTGCGGCGCTGCGCGACCTGGTGCGATTCGGGGCGATGATCCTCGGGGAGGGCAGCTCGCTCACCGGAGCTCACGTGCTGTCACCGGCGTGGATCGCCGACACGTTTGCCGGCGGCCCGGACTCGCGCGAGGCGTTCGCGGCCAGCCCGACCGAGACGTTGATGGCCGGTGGGATGTATCGCAACCAGTTCTGGTCGCCGTCGCCCGACCCGGACGTGGTGATCTGCCTCGGGATCCACGGCCAGATGATCTACATCAACCGTCGGGCCGAGGTGGTCGCGGCGAAGCTGTCGAGTTGGCCGACACCGCAGGACCCCGCCTTGTTGTTCGTCGCACTCGATGCCTTCGACGCGATCGCCAACGCGCTGTCGTTCTGAGTGTCGGTTCTTTCGCCACCCGCGCGCTGAGCGTTGCGGATCAAGACGCGATCAGGGACTGCCGACGTTTGTGGGGTGACCCCGAGCCCGGCTGCGTTCGTCGAGGTCGACGTCACCTTCCGTGCCCTCGACGCCGGGTCGAGCGTCGATCGCTGGCTGCCCGGCCTGTTCGCCGCCGCCTGGCCGTCGTACCTGGCCTGGTTTCTTTCGGAAGGTGAAGCGGCAAGGCCGTCGTACGCCGAGTCTGCTGGGCAGTTGCGGTGGCACATGCCCGAGCTGGCCGGCACGTACGACGCGCTGGTCGAGGCAGTCGGTGGTGGCGACCTCCAGGCCCGCTTCCTCAGTCACTGGTGCCCGCCGCCGCTGGCGACCGCGTGTTCGCTCGGCGTATGGCCGGGCGGGCCCAACATGCTGGTGCGCAACTACGACTACCCGCTCCAGCAGTGCGACACCACGGTGCTCGCCTCGGCGTGGCAGGGCCCGCGGGTCCTCGCGATGAGCGACTGCCTCTGGGGTGCGGTCGACGGGGTCAACGAGCATGGTCTCGCGGTTGCGATTGCGTTCGGTGGCCGCCGGGTGGTCGGGCCGGGATTCGGAATCGGCCTGGTCGTGCGCTACCTCCTCGAAGTGGCTCGTTCGGTGGCCGAGGCGATCGAGATCCTGTCGCGACTGCCGGTGAGCATGGCCTACAACGTCGGGCTGGTCGATCGGCTTGGACATGGCGCGATCATTGCGGTGGCGCCGGATAAACCGGCGGTCGTCACACCGTCGCTCACCGCCGGCAATCGGCAGGGTCCGACCGAATGGCCGGAGCATGCGGCGATGTGCGCAACCGTGGAACGTGAGGAAGCGCTTGGTGTTGCGATCGCTGACCCTCAGACGACCGCTGCCGGCCTCGTCGCGATGTTCCTGCGAGCGCCGGTGTGGCGCGACCCGGCGACCACGCCGTGGGGGACGGTCTACACCGCCGCCTACGACGCTGACTGGGGCACCCTGGACCTGCTGTGGCCGAACGACTCGTGGCGCCTGTCGGTCCACGACGTCGTCGAGGGCTCCCGGGTTCGGCGCTCCTGGGCGGCCGTGCCGGATGTGGTCTGGCCGGTCGAGGGCGACCCATCGACGATGCCGGTCCCGGTCGGCTGGTAGCCGGTCTGTGTCACGTCACGTTGTCACGGTGACGGTTGCGGCGTCGGCGATCTCGTGCAGCGCTGCACCGAGCTCGGACCCGGCGTGCCGGTTGTAGAGCGGTCCGGTTCCGTCGGTCAGGAGCAGGCCCGCCATCGCCACACCCCGGGCCGCGGGTGCGAGCGGCGCGGACAGGACGCCGGCGAGGCGGCGGATGTCTTGCTCCGCGGCGATGATTCGCCGGCGTTGAAGTGAAACCCGACGGCTGCCGCCGGTGGGCGGTCGATGCGCCCGGTTGATCAGGTCGCGCCATTCGTCGGCGAGGCGCTGGCGCGAGGTCGACGCCATCAGCAGCTGAGCGCGGGTGGCCAACAAGCGACTGGTCTCCGGTTCGAGGCCGGCAGCGAGCCGGCGGTCGAGCGATGCGCCGCGCAACCGGCTCAGCAGCCGAGTGAGTGGAGTCACGGGTCGGATGACGTAGCCGGTGCGGCCCCGGGAGTCGATCACGAGCACCTGCGCGGGGGTGCCGGCGTCGGTGGCCGGCACAAGTGACTGGGTCGTTGCCATGCACTAATTCTCTCGCCGACAGCACCGATCCGGGTGTGGCATTATTGACCCTATGCGAGACAAAACTGCCAAGCCTCGACCGCGCGAGGTGGCCCTCCTGGTCTATGACGGCGTGGAGATGTTCGACCTCGGAGTGGCGTGCGAGGTCTTCGGCGTGGATCAGTCGGCGCTGTTCGGCGTGCCGTGGTACCGGCTCTCGATGTGCGCGGCCGTGCCGGGGCCGGTCACGGTCGACGGGGGCTACGTCCTGCAGGCGCCGTTCGGGCTCGATCGGCTGCGCCGGGCCGAGACGATCGTCGTGCCTCCCACCTCGCGAGCGGATCAGGTGCCCGAGGAGGTTCTCGCTGCGCTGCGCCGAGCGCAGGCGCGCGGGCAGCGGATCGTGTCGTTGTGCACCGGCGCATTCGTGCTGGCCGCCGCCGGGTTGCTCGATGGCCGGCGAGCCACGACGCACTGGACCGAGTGCGAGGCGCTGGCGCGGGCCTTCCCCCGAGTCACCGTTGATCCCGGCGTCCTGTATGTCGACGACGGCGACCTGATGACCTCGGCGGGCTCGGCCGCCGGGATCGACCTGTTGCTGCACGTAGTCCGGCAGGACTACGGCAGCGAGATCGCTACCCAGCTCGCGCGCCAGATGGTCGTCCCGCCGCACCGGGACGGTGGCCAGGCGCAATACATCGAGACGCCGATGCCGAAGGTGTCAACGACGAACACGTTCGCCGAGACGGTCGACTGGTTGCAGCAGCACCTCGCTGAGCCGGTCACGATCGAGGACCTGGCCGCTCGCGCTGCCATGAGCCCGCGGACCTTCGCGCGGCAGTTCCTCGCCAGCACCGGGACGACGCCATACCAGTGGTTGCTGCGGCAGCGGGTGCAACACGCGCAGCGGCTGCTCGAGACCTCCGACCTCACGATCGACGTGGTGGCATGGAAGAGCGGTTTCGTGACCGCGGACAACTTACGCAAGCACTTCAAGCGAAGCGTCAAGACGACGCCGCAGGGCTACCGGAACGTCTTCAGGGCCAGGGTTGCGGGCTGAGTCGCTAGATCTCCTGCCCGGCAAACACCCGGTCGTCGGTCGACTTCTTGCTTGGGATGCCTTGGAGGTCACGGCGGGTGATCGCCAGGAAGGCGACCAGGACGAAGATCAGGGCGGTCGTCACCAGGCTCACATGGCCGTCGCCCCAGCCCCGGCCACCCACCTTGGTCGACTTGCCGAGCCAGTCGGCGACCGAAGCGCCCAGCGGCCGGGTCAGCACGTAGGCGGTCCAGAAGGTCAGGATCGGGTTGGCGCCGAACCCCCAGTACGCGACTGCCGGGATGACGATCAGGCCGGCGAAGAGCAGCGCGGACGAGAAGTAGCCGAGGTGCAGTGTTGTCGCGGTCAGGTCGCCGACCGCCGTACCGAGGGCGAAGGTGGCCACTACGGTCGCCCAGTAGAAGGCCTCCCGGCGGAAGGTGTCGACGCTGTGGATCGACAGGGTGCCCTCGGTGCGCTGCCAGGTGACGAAGACGGCCGCGAGGGCGACCGCGTAGATCGCCGATGAGGCGATGTAGGGGACACCGAAACCCACATGGAGTACGTCGGCGGCCATCGTGCCGAACACGCCGACCATCACGACGGCGAGCCAGTACGTCCAGGCCAGGTAGCGCCGCATCGACATCTGGATGGCGAGCGCAGCGACGAAGCCGGCGAATCCGATCAACACCGCGACCTTGGGGTCGATCCGGTGGACCAGGTAGTCCGAGGTGGCTTCGCCCATCGCGGTCGACAACGCCTTGATGACCCAGAAGTAGATCGTGATCTCCGGCACCCGCAATGCTCGTGCGGTTGCCAGTGCGCGGTTGGTCATGGCGCCTCCTCGCCGATCACTACAGCATGTCGTAGCTGAGGCGAACCTGAAGAGCGTTCAGCCTTCGCGGGCGGCCAAGATCGGGGCTGTTCGCGCCTCGTGCCCGCGTGCCGGCGTGGTCGGGTGTTCCTCGAGCAGTGCCGATCGGAAGGCGGTTGCGGCCTGCGCCGGGCGCCCGGAGACAATGACGCCGTGACGTCACTCGATGCCGAGGAGCTGCTGGTCACGCACATCAGCAACCACGACTACGCGGACACCGTCCAGCGGCTGGAAGCCGAGCTGGCCCGCCGCCGGGTCCCGGTCTTCGCCCGGATCGATCATGCCGCCAACGCGACCGCGGTCGGCCTCGACATGCCACCGACCCTGGTGATCGTCTTCGGCAACCCGACGGCCGGTACGCCGGTCATGCTTGCGCAGCCTGAGATCGCGATCGAGCTGCCGCTCCGAATCCTGGTCCGCAAGGCCGGCGACGACGTCATGGTGCAGTATCGCGATCCGGCCGAGCTCGCCGAGAGCTATGGGTTGGCCGATGATGTCGTCGCGCCCTTCCATGTGATCGCCGACATCATCAACACGGCGTTGTAGCCGCCCGACCGTCTCGGCCGGCGAACCTCACGCCGACCGGATTGCTGCTCGCCCCGGCTGTGACCGGTAAGCGAAGATGCGTGCATGGTTCGGGCCGTGGTCGCCGCGCTCCGCCGCTACCAGGGACTCGGAGCGGTCCACCGGGCCGCGCGGGCGGCGATCGTGATGCCGGGGATGTTCGCGATCGGTGACAAGGTCATCGGCGATCCGACCGTCGCGACCTTCGCCGCGTTCGGCAGCTTCGCGATGATCCTGCTGGTGAACTTCGGCGGGTCGCTCCGCGAGCGGCTGGAGGCGCAGGTTGCGCTGTCGGCCACCGCCGCCGCCATGGTGTGCCTCGGCACGTTGGTGTCGCGCACAACCTGGCTGGCGGTCGTGACGATGGCGGCGGTCGCGTTCGGCGTGCTGTTCGCGGGCGTCGTCAGCTCGGTCTTCGCGAGCGCAACGACCGCGCTCTTGCTGGCGTTCATCCTGCCCGTCTCGCTGGCCGCAGCGCCCTCGGCGATCCCAGCCCGGCTCGAGGGGTGGGGGCTGGCCTGTGGAGCTGCGCTGCTTGCGATGGTGCTGCTGTGGCCGGCCCGAGCGCCGGACCCGCTTCGCATGGCGGCCGCCGCCGCCTGCCGCACGCTGTCCGAGCGGATTCGCTCCAACGTCGCCTTCCGCGTCAGCGGCGGAGTTGCGGAGTCCGCAGCCGGGCATGATCTCGCGGTCGAGCGGGCGAAGGACGCGGTCGCCGCCCTGCATCGGACCTTCCTCGCGACGCCGTACCGCCCCACCGGCCTGGGCACCGCGGCGAGGACGATCGTGCGGCTGGTCGACGAGCTGAACTGGCTGGACATCGTGCTGACGTCCGAGCAGCCGGTGTCGGGACCGGTGCCGCCGGACCGGCCGAGCATCGCGGTCAAGCAGGCCGCTGCGACCGTGCTGGCGCAGTGTGCCGAGCTCTTGGAACGCCCGGACCACTCGCCCGACACCCTGCGCGAAGCACTGGTGAACCTGCACAACGCGCTCGAAGTGATGGAGGTCGACGCGACCTTTGAGCTGCCGGTGGTTCGCGCACCTGCGGTGGCCGGCAGCGGCATGGACGACGATCAGGTGGTCGAGTTCGTCACGTCGCTGGACCCGAGCTTCCGCGCCCAGGAACTGAGCTTCGCGGTCGCTCTGATCGGGCGCAACGTGGACCGAACTGTTGCGGCGGAACGACGCGGGTGGTGGCAGCGGCTGCTCGGGCAGCAGCCCGATGGAGTGGCCGGTCCGCTGGCCGCCGCGCGGGAGCGAGCCGGTGCCCATCTGG
>Ga0265325_10001921_pt1 | contig 14332 bp, 16 predicted proteins | sample 41420metaG_FD_202090 | JGI IMG/M metagenome (GOLD analysis project Ga0265325, IMG submission 202090) | Rhizosphere microbial communities from Carex aquatilis grown in University of Washington, Seatle, WA, United States - 4-14-20 metaG | ecosystem: Host-associated > Plants > Roots > Rhizosphere...
AGTCCCCGCGTTGCAGACGCTGGGACACGCCGTCCCTGGCTGCCATTGGCCGGACATGCTGCACGTCTGCGGCACGAGGCCGCTGCATTGCATCGCGCCAGGAGTGCACACGCCGCTGCAGGTTCCGGCGTTGCAGACGGTGGTGCACGCGCTTCCCATGTCTTGCCACAGCCCGTTGCTGTCGCACGTCTGGGGCTGAAGGCCGTTGCAGCGCTTGGTGCCCGCGGTGCACAACCCCGCGCAATTTCCGAGGTTGCACGCATACTGGCAGGACGCGCCGGCATCTTGCCAATGACCGCTCATGTCGCACGCCTCGGGCTGCAGACCGTTGCACTGCGTCGAGCCGGACGAGCATTCGCTGACGTTCGCGCCGGCGCCTTCGGCACCGCCGTCCAAAGCCGCTCCCCCGTCCGCCGAACCGGATGCCGCGTCTGCCCCCGTTCGCGATGTGGCGTCTTTCGCCGCCGCGTCTCCGCTCTTCGCCCCCCCGCCGTCGGCCTGGTTGGCGGTGGTCGCGTCATCCGACGCGTCGGAGGCGCCCGGATCGACGTCGTGCAGGGCGTTGCCCAAGATGGAGTTGCATCCGCCGGTCGCGGCCGCGGCGAGGGCGACGAGGAGTCGAAACGCTGCGAAGAGCGCCCCGTGCGGAGGGAGGCAAGCCTTCTCCGGTGCGGCAACAACGAGAGAAGGGCGCATGAGTGTGTGCCACTCTTACCCCGTCACTTTCTCCGCGCAAGGGCTGTTCGTGTCACCCAAATGAAGGACGAGGGCGCTCTTTTCGCCCCCCTTGGGCGAAGGCACTTTGCCGTCCGCGCCGCCGCGTTGCGGAAGCAGCACGACAAGAGTGCCAATTCATTCGCGTTTGGCTCGGGTTCGCCGGCGAAAGCGTCTCGTTCAATCGGTAGGGCGTCGTTTCGTTTCGGTGACGCGTCAAGTTCAGTTGACTGAGCGGCATTTCTCGTTGGTAAAGCGTCAAGTTCAGTTGACCGAGCGGCATTTCTCGTTGGTAAAGCGTCAAGTTCAGTTGACTGAGCGGCATTTCTCGTTCGTAAAGCGTCAAGTTCAGTTGACTGAGCCGCATTTCTCATTGAACGTTCGTCTGGTTCAATTCTTTCGGCGTCTGTTCTCGTTCGCGAAGCGTCTCGTTCAACCGGAACTGCGTCGCGCTCGGTCGGTCGAGCGACCGTTTCAATTGGCGAAGCGTCATTTTCAATTGGAAAAGTCGCGTTTCCAATCGGCGGAGCGTCTTTGTCGGTTGGCGAAGCGTCTTTTCTCATTGAAGAAGCGTCTCCGCGCTCGAACGATCGACGCCCCGCCGGAAAACACGCGCCGGAGGCCGGGCTTGGCTCCTTCCACGATCTTAATCGGGAAGGACGCGATTCGATCGCGCAGGAATCGGCGGATTTTTCGCCGGAGCGGCGCCTCCCTCGGACTCCGGGAGCCGTCGCAGAGCCGGCGCCGCCACGTCTCTCTTCGGAGCCAGCAGGGACGCGAGCAAGAGCAGCAGCGCGACGGCGAGCATCCCGAGCGCGGCCAGCCGCGCGCGGAACTTCGCGCGCATGCGGCGAAGGCGGTTGCGGACGGCGCTTCGCGAGAGGCCGACCTCCGCGGCAATCTCGGCGTGCGAAAGGCGTTCGGCTTCGCCCGATAGAATCTCGGCCGCGCCGTCCGGCATTTCTCCCGAGTCGATGAGTTCTCGCAGCACGGCGAGGTACCGCTCTCTATCGATCGGGTCTCGGTCGTCCTTGCGCAGCGGGGGCCGCTCTTCGGCGTCCGGGTCGTCGCAGAGCCCGGCGTCGTACTTGTCGTGCGCCTCGGCTTCGCGCAAGCGGTCGACCGCCCAGCGCGCCGCGACCGTCGCGCCGAGCGCCTTCCACTGTCCGAGGTCGGCCGGCATCCGGCGAGCGCGAGCCGCCTCGAGTGAACGGAGCTGTACGTCGGCGACCGCGTCGGCCATGTTCGCTGCCGTCACGCCGTAGCGGCGCAACGTCGCGCGCAGATACCGAACGACGTCCGGATGCGCGAGCAGCGGCGTCGTATCGGGGCCGCCGCCGCCCGTCGCGTTGTCGTTGGCGGAAGTCTCCGGAACACGGTCCGTCGTGGCCGCGCCGAATGGCGGCAATGCATCGTGGTGAGTGGACGGGGCGTAACGGATGTTCTGGTTCGAGCGCATGACAGACCCTTTCCTTCGTCGACCCAGGCGAGGGCCGGAGGCAAGACGCCGGCGGCGTCAGCCGCCCCGCATGGGCGTCTGCCGGACACCGGGAGAGGCGCGTGGAGGGCCGGCTGTTCGGCCGGCACCGCTGCGCGCGTCTCTCACCCCCATACTCGTCCACCGACGGTTTTCGTGAGAGGGGTCCGCGTCGATTTTCTTGCCCCCACCCCAGGCCGGTCACGGCGTCGTCTACGGTGTGCGCGAGCCCGGGGCGGCACCCCCGCACGAAGGCGCGGAGGTCGACAGCGTCTCCGGAGCCGCGCGAGCGGCCGACGTCGTCGTCCTCGCCACGCCCTGGGCCGCCGTGTCCGACGCGCTTACCGCAGCCGGCGACCTTCGCGGCAAGCCGCTGCTCGACGTGACCAACCCGATCGGTCCCGGCTTCGCGCTCGCGCTCGGCCACACGGCCTCGGGGGCGGAGAAGGTCGCGTCCCTCGCGAAGAACGCGCGCGTCGTCGAGGCGTTCAACACGACCGGACACGAGAACATGGCCGGGGAGCGGATTGGGCGCTGCGCGTGTCGCGCTCAAGGCATCGGATGCTGCAGAAAGAACGCCCAGACCGCGTCGGCCGCATCGAAGTCCCGCGGCGAGCGACCGCGATTGCGAAACCCGAACGGAGGCGTTCCGCCGGGCCAAGCGTGTCCACCTCCCTCGATCCGGTAGAAGCTCACCTCGCCGCCTGCCGCGCAGGGCGCGTACCGCTCGATTCGCGTGCGCGTGCCGTCGCCAGGGTCGGCGTCGGGTAGTGGCGTGACGGACGTCGGGGCATCGTTGCAACCATCGCGACGGACCCATGCCGCGACTCCCGCGCGGAGCTCACGGTCGAGCGGCACCATCGGATCTTCGGTGCCGTGCATCGCGAGTAAAGGGATCGGTCGTCCAGCCGCACACCTTCGCATGATGTCCAGCGCCATGCCTCCGGAGACTGGGGCGATCGCGGCGATGAGGTTGGGCCGATCGCACGCGAGTCGATAGGCCATGCTCGCGCCGTTCGAAAACCCGGTGACAAACACGCGCTTCGGATCGACGCCTTCGTCGCGAACGAGTCGCTCGATGATTGCCGCCAGGAAACCGACGTCGTCGGGTACCCCAGCGGCGAGCCCGCCTTCGCCCCAACCGTCGCTCCAGCGAGAAGGAGCGCCCAAGGCATCCGGGTAGACAATCACCGCGCCGTCTCGGTCGGCAAGTCGGTCGAACGATCGGCTCGTTCGACGTTCAATGGCTTCGCTCGAGCCGCCCATGCCGTGGAGGACGAGCACGAGGGGTCGCCCAGCTCGCGCGCCTCCGCCAACGTGAACGCGGTACGACCGGTGCACGCCTCCGAACGTCATGTCGCGCTCGGCGGCGGCGTCCCAGCGCTGAAAGGGTCGGCAGGCCACCAGCGCGAATCCAAGCGCCACGACGACAGCGAAGTTTGCGAAACGCTTTCCGCGCGCGGCGCGCCTGTACGATTGCGCCCTGTCCACAAGAACTCGGCTCACGCACGAATTCATCGACGCTCCATACCCCGTATGGCAAGCTTCACGTGCTGTTGCGTTGCGCGTGCCTCCGGCAAAAGGGACCCATGACGGCCTCGAAGGTTTGCCGAACGCGTACGTCGATTGGGCCACTGGCCAGCACGATGATGCTCGTTGCTGCCTGCTCCGGCGGCGGAGCCGATGGGCCGCCCCCGGGCGTGCGCGGAGGGAGCGCGGGGGCCCAAGGGAACGCCCCGGCGTCGACGGGCACGAGCGACGCCTTGGCGGACGGAGGCAACGCTTCCGTGGCGCATGACGGAGGGGGATCCGCCGCTGGCGACTCGGGATCGCGCTCGGACGGGAAGGCGTCGGATGCAGGCGAGGACGCCTCGGGGCAGTCTTCCGTCCGGGGACCGGAAGCGGGGACTTTCGACGCGCAGCCCGAAGCGGCGGTGCCGCTAGCCGCGATCCCGCTCTCGACGCCGGACGGAACCTACTACACCGCCCAGGTGACCGTCGGCGACCAGACCTTCGCGATGGATATCGACACCGGCTCGGCCACTTCCGCCGTCGCCGGTCAGGGCTGCACGAGCTGCACAGCGGCGGGGGTTTCCCCAACGTACCAGCCCTCGGCCACGGCGACCGATCTGCAAAAGACAGCCTCCACCGTGTACGGCGACGGCAGTATGCTGAATGGGGAAATCTTCCAGGATACGGTGGCGCTGGGGCACGGAATGCCGAGCGTGCAGCTCGAGCTCATGTCGATCCAGTCGGAGCGCCAATTCTTCCGACAGGTCCAGTTCCAGGGGATCCTCGGGCTTGGATCCACGCTGCTCGAACTGAGAGGTACAGACACCTACTTTGCTCTGGAGACAGCGGATGGAGTCTCGCCCGTCCTCGCATTCGAGCTTTGCGCGAAAAACGGGACGATGTGGCTGGGCGGCTTCGACGCGACTGCCGCAGGATCGCCCATGCAATACACGCCGCTCCTACCGATCAGCAAAACCAACGCTTTTTATGCCATCAATGTGGACGATGTCCTGATGGGGGGAACGAGCCTCGGGCTCAACACCGCGGACTTCGAGAGCCCGATCTTGGATACGGGGACGAGCCTCTTCTACGTGCCGGCCAAGGTCTTCAATGCGATTCTTTCAGCGATCAACGCGTCGAGCGGGTTTACTTCGCTGTTCGGGCGGACGCCCCTGAAAGCGAATGGCTGCGTACGGGCCAACGGGGCCACTGCGGCCGCCGTGGACGCCGCGCTTCCCGCAATGGCGATGAAGGTACCGAGCATCAATCCGGGATCGCCGGACTTCACGCTTACAGTCAATCCGACGCAATCCTATCTCATGGATACGGGCCAAGGTCAGTTTTGTCTGGCGATGGGCGAGGGCGGACCGACGCAGGGAGCGATTCTGGGTGACGCGTTCTTGTCGTCGTTCGTGACGGTCATCGACCGACAGAACGGCCAAGTGGGCTTCGCGCCCGATCTGGGATGCGGAACGACTCTCGGGAAACGCGTGGTCGACCTGATGGCATGGCATCCACGAGCTCCGCGGCATCGTATTCGTCCCTAGAGAACGAGCGGCGACCAGCGGCCTGACGCCAGCCCGGGCACGTGGCGCTTGGGCACGGACCAGAACCGTGTCGCGCCCCGATCGCGGTCCGCTTCACCAGACGACGCGTGTCCCAAACGCTTCGAAGGCACGGTCCGCGGTGACGAGAGGGGTAGCCTCGCACTCGCTCTGTGCGGCGAGGACACGATCGAAGGGATCGCGATGGTCCTGGGGGAAGGCGCCTGCGCGCTGGGCGTGGGCCATGGTGATGGCGAGCTCCTCGAACCCCGCCCGCGAGACCCACCCGGTCACGTCGGCAACCAGTGCGTCGACGCCTGTGAGCTTTCCGAGCCGGTGTTTGGTGGCTATCTCCCACGCGCTAGCGCTTGAAACGAGGATCCGATGTCCGGGATTGCTGACGAGATTGCGCGCCTTACGGGAAAGGCGCCGGTCGGCGAGGAGCCACCAGATGAGAACGTGCGTGTCGAGCAGGTAGATCACCGTTCCCACGCCTCGAGCTCGTCCCCCGGTAGTGGGTCGAAGAACTGCTCGCCGAGCTTCCCTTTGAGTATGCCTGGCGCGCGTGGTTTTGGCGCGGCGAGCGGAACGAGGCGGGCGTACGGAGTTCCCCCCTTCGCAATCACGATCTCCTCTCCGGCGTGAGCTCGTTCGAGCAGTTGAGAAAAGTGCGTTTTGGCCTCGTGGACGTTGACCTTGCGCGCCATCGAATAAGGTTAGTCCGCGTGGTGGACTAAGTCCATCGCCGGGACAGCTCGACAGCGGTCGGGCACGTGCTCGCGGCCGAGCCAGTCTTCTTGGTTTGGGTCACGCCCGCCCCACCGAGGCTCGCGCCCAGTAACTGCGAGTCTCCTCGCTCACGATGCCAGGGTTTGCGTCAACGGCGACCGATGCCAGCGGCGAGGCCCTCGGTCTGGTCCCGTCTCTTCGACCCGACATCGGCACGATCGACGGCATTGTGTTGACCTCCGCATGGTTGCGGGGCGACACAATCTACACTTCCGACGTGGCCGATCTTCGAGCCATTCAGTCGCGCGTGCCCGCGTTCGCCGCCCTCGCGATTCGCGCTGCGTGAGCCTCCCTCACCCGAGCTCCACCTTGCTCCACATCTCTCGGCGCATTCGCTCTCGCCGTCGGTCCGTGCGTGTGATCATCCGGGCGGCGCTCCAAGCCGCCAGGAGCTCGCCCTCCAGACCGAGCGCGGGAAGCGCGCTCGGACCCACGACGAATGCGCCGCCGAGAGGGGTGCGGATCGGCTCGGCGGCGAGTCCGTGGAAAGTCGGCGGATCGATGTGCCAGCACGCCGCCATCGGTTCGGCGTCGAGCGAGCCTCCCGTTGCGCGCAGCGCCCCGCGGTCGACCTCGATTCGAGCGCCGGATCGGTAGTCCCAGAGGGGGCGCGCGTCGTGCGGCGAGTCGACGAGCAGATAGTGGCGCTCGATGAACGGCAGCAGCGACTCGAGCGCCTTCAACACGGCCTCGCGGGCGCGGTCGACCGCCATCGGAGAACCTTCGGGGAATGCGGCCTCGGCGACGAGCAGCGTCGCCCCGTCGATCCCGCACGGCTCGCGCCTTCGCTGCAGGTGCACGAGGGGCGTCGACGGGTCGAGCCCTCGATGCGGCCAAGCGGGGAGCAGGAAGGATTCGTCGGCGAGGGCTACGGGAATCCCTTCGTCGCGGACGACGATGGAAACGATGAAGCGCCACTCGGCCGGCACCAGATGGGGCAGCGTCGCCAGGGCGCGCCGTGGCGCGTCGAAGTCGATCGTCAGGTCGAGCAGGGCCCGCGTCGTGTGGTCGGTCACGACGAACCCGACCCCGGTGGTCTCGTCGTCCCCGTCGAGAACGACGCCCGTGGCGCGACCGCGCTTGTGCACCACGCGAACGGCGTGCTCCCCGAGCAGCGCTTCGCCGCCGTGCGCCCGCACCCGCTCGACGAGAAAGTCCACGAGGTCCTCCTCGCCGCGCGCCAGCCGAGACACGCCCCGCGTCCACGCGCCGTGCAGCCGCGCGACCGCGAAGTCAGGCAAGTCGGCCGCGTGGCTGGCGAAGCGAGCAGGCACCTGCACGATCGCGCGGTAGTCGTGCTCGCGCGGAAACTCGGCGAGAAGCGGCGACGCGCGCGCGCCGTCGAATCGAGGCAAGAACGCCGCCGTGCGTCCCGTCTCACGCCGCTCCCAGAAGCTGCCCGGCGGCCACACGAGGTCCTTCTCGAACGCCGCGTCCGCCGCCGCGTTGGTTTGCGCGAGCTCGGCGTAGAGGTCGTCGACGACGCGGCGCACTTCCGGATAGGTTCGATCGATTTCTTTGGAGAAGAGCTGGATGTCGGGCGGCACTTCGAGCCGCAGCTTGGGCGCGAGGATCTGGAACATCGGGTCGAGCGGGATCACCCGCCGCCGAAACGTTTGCGATTGCGCGAGCTCGACCAGCACGCGCGACCATGCGGGCGACGAGCCTGCGAGAAACGTGAAGGTGCGCCGGGCGAGCGAGACGCCCTCGTAGTGGTAGGTCGGCGGTTGCCACCGCTGTCCGAGCACGAGTACGCGCCACGACCGCCGGGCGAGAAGTGCCGCGGTCGTCAGTGCGCCGACGCCGGCGCCGAGTATCGCTACGTCGTAGTGCTTCGCCATGAAAACCGGATTTGGCTCACGCGACTCCGAACGAAGCGCGCGCCCCGCGAACCCGCACCCGGGTCCGTCCGCCCGGTGCCGTCGGGGCTTCAACCGTCACGACCCCTTCGGCGATCCACTGGAGTACCCGTGGCAGGAGCTCGTGCTCCCGCGTCAGGATGCGCTCGCGCAGCGCCTGCTCGTCGTCGCCGTCGAGCACCGGTACCGCTGCCTGCGCGATGATCGGCCCCGTGTCGGTTCCGCGGTCGACGAAGTGCACGGTGCAACCGGTGACGCGCACGCCGTACGCGAGCGCCTGGTTTTGGGCGTCGACGCCGGGGAACGACGGGAGCAGGGCCGGGTGGACGTTCACGACGCGCCACGGAAACGCGTCGAGCAGCACGTCGGTCACGAGTCGCATGAACCCGGCCAGGACGACCACCTCGACGCCGTGCGAGCGCAGCGTGTCCACGACGGCGGCGTCGAAGGCCCGGCGGTCGGCGAATCGGCCGTGCTCGACCACCACCGCGTCGATGTTCGCGGCCTTTGCTCGTGCGAGCGCGCCGGCACCCGCCACGTTCGACACGACCACGGCCACGCGCGCGTCGAGGGTTCCACGGGCCACGGCGTCGACAATCGCCTGAAGATTGGTCCCGCTCCCCGACGCAAGCACGCCCAGAACGATCACGCCGGCCACTCCACGCGCTCTTCGAACGGCCGATCGGCGCCGATCGGGACGACGTGCCCCAGCGCGATCGGCGCCTCCCCCATCGAGCGCAGCGCTTCGGACGCGCGGCCCGCGTCGCTCTCGGCGACGACGAAAACGAAGCCGACGCCGAGATTGAACGTATTTCGCATCTCGCCCTCGGACACGCCGCCGCCGCGCTTGATGAAGTCGAAGATGGGCGCGCGCTCCCAAGCGCCATCGATTCGGACGCCGAGCCCGTCGGGAAGAACCCGAGGGAGGTTGCCGGGCAGGCCGCTCCCGGTCACGTGGCACATCGCACGCACGTCGACGTCTCCGAGGGCGAGCATCGACCGCACGTGGCCGGCATACAGGCGCGTCGGCGCGAGCAGCGCTTCGCCGAGGGTCTTGCCGCCGAGCTCGCGCGGTCGGTCGGCCACGGTGAGCTTCATCGACTCGAACAAGACGGCTCGCGCGAGCGCGTAGCCGTTCGAGTGCAGTCCGCTCGACCGGACCCCGAGCGCCACGTCCCCGGCCGAAACCCGCGAACCGTCGACGATCTTGGATCGCGCCACGACGCCGACCGCGAACCCCGCGAGGTCGTATTCGCCCGGAGCGTACATCCCCGGCAGCTCCGCGGTTTCGCCCCCGAGAAGTGCGCAGCCGCATTCCGTGCACGCGGCCGCGATCCCGGCGATCACTTTTTCCGCGACGCCGACGTCGAGTTTGCCCGTCGCGAAGTAGTCGAGGAAAAAGAGCGGCCGCGCGCCGCAGGTGAGCACGTCGTTGACGCACATGCCTACGAGATCGATCCCGATCGTGTCGTGAACGCCGGTCGCGAATGCGACTTTGAGCTTCGTGCCGACGCCGTCGGTCCCGCTCACGAGAACGGGATCCACCACGTCGGAAGGGACCCGGCAGAGGCCGGCGAAGCCCCCGACTCCACTCATGACCTCGGCGATTCGCGTGGCCGCCGCGAGAGGCTTGATGCGCTCGACCAGGTCGTCACCCGCGTCGATGTCGACGCCCGCCTGCTTGTACGTGAGCGACATAGGGCCGCGTGAGGTTAGTCAGGTGACTCCTGGGGCGCCAGCTCTGGAACGCCCCACTTGGGCCGTGGGGTCCCAATCGCGCCGCGATTGCTACCATGCCCCTCCCCAATCCGATGAAGAAACGCCGACCCCGAGCTCTAGCCCCGCCGCGAATTCACACGCCGTCGGTCGTTCTCGAGGGTGCGCGGCTCTCCCCGGACGTCGTCGTGGGCGCGTTCTCGTTCGTCGCCGCCAGCGCGGTGATCGGTGCCGGGACGCGGATCCAGGGTCACACGAGCGTCTGGGACGGCGTCGCGCTCGGCGCCGACGTATTCGTCGGCCCCGGGGCGACGTTCACGAACGTGAGGCGCCCGCGGGCGGCGTTTCCTCGAGCCCCGCTGTGGGACCGGACGATCGTCGAAGACGGCGCGACGATCGGGGCGGGGGCGGTGCTGGTCGCGCCCGTCCGCGTCGGCCGCTGCGCGATGGTGGGGGCCGGCGCGGTCGTGGTGCGCGACGTGCCCCCGCACGCGATCGTGGTCGGCAACCCGGCGCGCATCGTCGGTTGGGCGTGCGCGTGCGGCGAGACGGTCGCGCGCGGCGAGCGCGCACCGGAGATGCCCGTCTGCGCCGAGTGCGCCGAAGACGGTTGGCCTTCCCCCTGACGCAGGGCTCCTATTTCTCCAGCTTCACCGGCTTGAAGGGGCCGAGCCCGCAGGCCGAGCCGCGACGCAAATGAAGTCGATGGTCCAGTCGTCGCGGATTCGGGCTTCGCGACAGGCTTCCTTGCGTCATCGGGGCGGTGGCATATGCTCCCGTATATGAAGCAATTCCTCGTCGAGATCGACGACCGATGCGCCCGGGATCTCGAACGGGTGGCCCCTGCCAAAGACAGGCGCCGTTCCGAGTTCGTACGGATGGCCATACGCAGCGCGCTCGACCGTGCTCTCGACCGCCACACCGAGGAGGCGTACCGCGCCCAACCGCTCCCCGAGGGCTGGACGGCGAGTGATGGGCAAGACTGGGACCCCTACAACGCGATGGCGGTCCGACCTCGCACTGCCGGCATTGCGCGCCGGAAGGGCAGCCGCGTCGCGTGAGCCGTCGAACGCGGACAGCCTCACTGCCCAGTCAGTTCGAGATCTGGTGGGTTCAATTGCCGGACCCGGTGGGTCGCCGTCCGGTGCTGTTGCAATCGGCCCGGAGCGTCGGCAAGCTCGCCATCGGGTGAGCGTTCAAAGGCGGTAATGGTGCAGCTCGCCCCTGCTACCCTCCCTCTGCCGTGCGCCCCCTCACCGCCGACCTGTCCGAGCTCGACAAGCGCCCCTATTTCCTCTGGGACGAGGACGTGAGCATTGCGGAGCTCAAGGCCGCGCTGCACGACGGCCCCGAGCCCGATCGACTGCGCCTGCTCGGCAAGATGCTGCGCGAGGCCCGCGACACCGACGTGTGGCAGTTCGTGACGCCCGTCGAGGTCGCGCGCGCGCTCCCCGTGCTCGGCCGCCGCCTGGGCCGGCGGCGCTCGTTCTGGGAGTTCCTGATCCACGGCTGGCGGGATGATGGCCTTCTCGGAGCCTAGGTTCGACCTCTCGCCGTTGCAGCGCATCGTGCTGGCGGAGTTCTTCCGCCTCGAGCGGGGCTTCTTCCTCACCGGGGGCGGCGCCCTCGTCGGATATCACCTCCATCATCGGTTCACCGACGATCTCGACCTCTTCACGTTGGACGAGGCTGCGTACGTGCGGAGCCTTCACGTCCTGCCCGCGGTCGCCGAGGCGCTCGGAGGGCGGCTCGAGATCCTTCAGGACGCGCCGGGCTACCGCCGCTATGCCCTGAGGCAAGGCGACGAGACGCTCGTCGTTGATGTCGTGCGTGAGCGCGTTCGGCAAGTGAGCCCCATCAAGCCCGAGATCAACGGTGTCTTCGTCGATCCGCCCGAGGAGATCCTCGCGAACAAGCTGACGGCCCTGGTCGGGCGGCAAGAGGAGCGCGACCTCGTCGACGTGTACTTCCTCGAGCAGCGCGGCTACCCGGTCGAAGGCGCGCTCGACGCCGCGCTCGCCAAGGACGGGGGGTGCACGCCGGCGACACTCGCCTGGCTCCTCTCCGAGCTCGCCATCGGCGACGGCGCGCGTGTACCCGGTGGGCTGCCCGCGTCCGTGCTGCGCCCCTACGTCGCGGACCTGGTGAAGCGGCTCCGTCGAAAGGCGGTGCCGGCCCCGTAGAGCCCGCGGGCTCACCGCGAGAGACTGCTAAGCGCCGGAACGTGTGATCCTCGTCGGGCACGCGGTCGCCGTGGGAGACTCAGGGTACGGGGCGAGCCAGATGCTGCTCGATGACCTGGTGCATCACGAGCATGGCCACGTGCGCGTAAATGACGACGCCGAGCGTATCGACCAGGCTCGCGATGAACGGGGTCGAGCTCGTGGCGGGGTCGATCCCCACGCGCTTCATGACGATCGGGAGCATCGACCCGACCGTGCATCCGGCCAGGATGATCGCGAGCACGGTCAACCCGACGGTCAGCGCGAAAAGGAACGACTGGTCCGGGTACATCATGACCCGTCCCATCGCGATCGTCGCGATGAGGAGCCCGAGGATGAGTCCCATGACCGTTTCGCGCATGAGGATGCGCCACCAGTCGCGCAGCTTGATTTCCCCGAGCGCCAGGCCGCGAATGACCAGCGTCGACGACTGCGATCCCGAGTTGCCCCCTGCGGATATGAGGAGAGGCACGTAGAGGAGCGCCCCTTTGACCGCCTCCATGACCGGATCGTAAAAGCGCAGCGCCGTCTGCGTGAAGAACTCCTCGATGAAGAGGATGACCAGCCAGCCCGCGCGCTTTCGGATGAACGTGAGAAAGCTCGTCTGAAAATACGGCACGTCGAGCGGCTCGACGCCGCCGATCTTCTGGACGTCCTCCGTTTGCTCCTGCACCAAGACGTCGATGATGTCGTCGATGGTGATGACGCCGAGCAGCTTCCCGTCGTCGGCGACGACGGGCATCACGTTGAGGTCGTATTTGGCCATCCGCCGCGCGACGTCTTCCTGGGCCATCGCCGGAGGGACGCTGAGGACGTTGATGCGCATCACCTCCGCGATCCAGAAGGACGGATCGGCGATGATGAGGTCGCGCAGACTCACGACGCCCGCCAGCTTGCCTTGGTCGAGGACGTAGACGACGTAAACGAATTGCTCGCGCTCGCGGGCCCGCTTGCGCACGATTTCCATTGCTTCCGCGACGTGCATGCGCGGCGAGACCACGACGTAGTCCGTCGTCATCAGGTGGCCGGCGCTTCGCTCGGGCCACTTTTCGATGTCGCGGACCTCTTGGGCCGCCTCCGGGTCGACCTTTCGCAGCGCCTCGAAAACCTGGTCGCCCACCGCGTCGGGGAGGGCGTTGAACAGGTCAGCGCGGTCGTCCGCGGCCATCTCGCTCGCGATTTGAGCGATCGACTCCGGGGGCATTTGCTCGACGAGCTCGCCCTGCTCGTGCTCGTCGAGCCGCTCGAAGATCGGCGCCGCATCCTCGGCGGGCAGTCGCGCGAGGAGCGCGCCGGCTTCGTCCGGGTCGAGGTCTCCGATGAGGTCGGCGAGGTCTTCGGGGTGGATCTCGTCCAATAGCTCGCGGATCTGATCGGGATCCTCTTTGAGGATCTGCTTGATGTCGGGACTGAGCAGGCTCGCGAGGCGCATGCGCGCGGCGGAGACTAGTGCAGCGCCGTGGAGATGGCATCAATCATTGGACGGCGGTGCCGCGCGCCAATCGTTGCACCGCGATTGGACCCTGAGCGGCCCTCCCGCATGAGAGAAGAGCGTCCGTGCAGCGCCGGCTTGCGCCTTCAATCGTCGCGCGCGTAGACTCGCGCGGCTCATGCTTTCCACTCGGGCGCCTTCGCTCGTGGCGGGTGTCGCCGTCGTTGCCGTGCTCAGTGTGGCGGCATGGGTCCGAGCCTCGCGGCCTCGCTCCGTCGAATCCCTCGAGCAGGCGGCTCCGGCTCCGGCGCTGGATGCCCTTCGAGACGCGCCGTCCGCTGCCCCTTCGTCTCCGCTATCGCTCGCGGCTCCGCCATCGCCGGGCGCAGCGAGCGCCGGTGTAGAGCCGGCGCGGCTCGAGTCCGAAGAGGCGCTCATGAGCCGGCTGCGCGGAGCGGAGCCCGTGGCCGTCTTACCCCTCGCCCGCGAAATGGCGCGTAAGTACCCGAACGGTGCGCTCGCCGACGAGCGAGACGCGCGGGTCGTCGATGCACTTCTCGCCCTCGGCCAGCTGCACGAAGCCCACTACCGTGCCCAGGTCTTCGTTCAGCATCACCCGGGGAGTCCCTTTGCTCTGCACGTGATGAACCTCATGGGCGTTCACCCTCGCCCCCCCGGAGTCGTCCCTGAGCCTCCGGACGAAGACAAGGAACATTGATATGCGTCATTTCAGCTTTGTTTGGTGGAGCGTTCTCGCCGTGTTCGCCGGCGCTTGTTCCAGCGGCGGTTCCGCGCAAACCGAGGCGCCCGGGATGGACGGCAGTCTCGGCACCGGAGGGAGTTCCTCGGGCGGCGCGGCTACGACGGGGTCTTCCTCGGGCGGCGGGCCTTCGACGGGGTCTTCCTCGGGCGGCGCGACGTCGTCGAACGGGGGAAGCGGCGGCGGTTCGGGCGGTGCAGGCCCGAGCGACGCCGGCGGCGCGGCGTCGAGCGACACGGGAGGTGCCGTCGTGGCCGACGCCGCTGGGGGAGGCGACGCGGGCGGCGGCGGCCATCGAGCGGCCGAC
>Ga0265325_10001923_pt1 | contig 14328 bp, 9 predicted proteins | sample 41420metaG_FD_202090 | JGI IMG/M metagenome (GOLD analysis project Ga0265325, IMG submission 202090) | Rhizosphere microbial communities from Carex aquatilis grown in University of Washington, Seatle, WA, United States - 4-14-20 metaG | ecosystem: Host-associated > Plants > Roots > Rhizosphere >...
CTATGTCGGCACTTATACGGCCACAGCCAGCAAGGGTATCTACGGATATCGCTTCTCGCCGGCCACCGGCGATGCGACCCCGTTGGGCCTTGTAGCGGAGGCCGTGAATCCCTCATGGCTGGTCGTAACCCCTGATCAGCGTTATCTTTACTCGACCAACGAGCACCCCGGCGGCACGGACTCCGGCAACACAGTCAGCGCCTACGCCATCGACCGCAAAACCGGTAAGCTGAAGTTTTTAAACAAAGTTTCGTCTAAAGGCATTGGTCCCTGCCACTTAGCGCTCGACCGCACGGGGCGAATCGTGATTGCGGCGAATTTCGGTAGCGGGAGCATCGCGACCTTTCTCATTCGGCACGATGGGCGCCTCGGGGAAACTGCGGGATTCATGCAGGATCATGGATCGAGCATCGATCCGGTGCGGCAGGGCGGGCCGCACGCCCACGGCACAGTCGCTTCTCCCGACAACCGCTACGTGTTGGTGGCTGATCTGGGTGCTGACCGCATCTTTGCCTACCCCTTGAATCATTCGACGGGCGCGCTGGAGCCGAACGATACACCAGCGGCGATCCTGCCGCCCGGGCGAGCGCCGCGGCACTTTTTTTTTCATCCCAATGGTAGGTTTATGTACATGGTCAGCGACAAAGGGGTGACTACCTTCACATACGACGCCGCTCAAGGGACTCTCAAGGAAGTACAAACGCTCCCATTGCCGGAAGGCTCCGAGGGCCAGAGCACCTATTCGGAGGTGCAGGTGGATCGCACGGGAAGATTTGCTTATGACGCAAACCGGAAAGATGCCAGCGTCGGCGTGTTTGCCGTGGATGCGAGCACCGGCATGCTGACGACGATTCAGCGTATTCCGACAGGCGGGAAAACACCGCGCAGTTTCTCGTTGGATCCGGCCGACGCATACCTGTTCTCTGCTAACGAGGGTTCGGGCACCGTGACGATCTTTCGCGTCGATGCAGAAACGGGCAAGCTGACCGCTCTGAGCCAGGTCCTGAAGGATGTTCCCGACGCGACATGCGTGGCGTTTGCAGCGGCCAAGGACTAGCGAATTCCGCGCGCCCCGCTGGCAAGCCCAGCCCAACAGCAGAAAGGCCGATCATTTGGCTAGAGGATCGGGGCGAACCTGGAAGTGCACAATCTGGCTTGTGGTACCCTTCCCGCCTTCTATGTGCCAGACGACGCGCTCGTTGTTTCCTGCCCAGACTCCGCGGCCTTTCCACCCGATCTTGGGGTCGTCGATTCGCCCGTCCATCGAGCGCGTGTAGAGGCCCATCGGGTATGGCACACGCAGGGTTACAAATTTCTTCTGATCGGGGAGGAACGCTATCAGGGAATCGGAGTCTGTGCCGTCGATGATCGGGATGTCGCGGCCCAGGCCCAGGGTGTTTTCGCGGTCCACCCAGCCCAAATAGAAATAATCCGCTCTTACGTCGGTCCCTTTGAATAGCGGACCTGGCACGGGATAGAGTGTCCAGCCTTCCGGGCAGTGCTGGCCTGTGGCGGTCGGTCCGTTGAGCACTTTGCATTTGCTGCGATCGAAGCGGCCTAGCTGGGCGCTGCCTCCGAGCGCCACCCACACTATGCCTTTGCTATCTACCTCTACCCCCTGCGTGTTGAAGCCTTCCACACCGGGAGCCTTTGGATTGTTGAATGGGGGCTCATAGACTTCCGTGGTGCATGTAGCCGGAGGATTCGTGCCCATCGCGTAGCGGATGATTTTACCCGGCACCGACGCCTTGGGACCTCCGTTGACGCCGCCTACCGCCCAGAAGCTTCCGTCAACCGGGTTCACGCCCACGCCGTAGCTTTGACCTCCGCTGATCATCCGGTCGAGCTTCGGGTCGGCCGGCTGATCGGGTGTGGTGTACGGGCCGGTTTTTCCATCGCCGTTGTAATCGATCACTCCCGGGCACCAGCCCAAGGCTTTCTGAGCATCGTGGGTCTCGTCCCATACTCGTGTGTTGAACCAGCTGAAGCCGCCGCTGGAAAGTCCGAGACCCATGTAAAGGGTTTCGTCCTTATCTCCCGCAAAAGCCGAGTGCCCTCCGCCGCAGGTATCGATGGCGGTCTGCTGGCCTGTTTTGGGGTCATACACGACCAAGCCCCTGCCCTCGACGCCATTCTTGAACGCAAAATTCTTCGCGTAGGGATTGTCGGCCCCGGCGCGGCAGAATTCGGGGACGTCCGCCCGCGTCGTTGCGTGATACCAGACGCGGCCCTTGCCATCCATCTTGGGCTCGCTCGCGGTCTTGATGTCGTGCCAGACGGCCTCATCACCCCAGTAGGGAGACGGGGCGTCGTTCTGCGGCCACGACCAGGGGCGCAGCCGCGGCGTATCTTCCGGATGAGTCATGGGAGCGGGCATATTCCCCTTCCGGAACTCCGCGGGGACGAGATACTCGAGCCTGTCCTGGGAAAAATCCGCGCCGTAGATGGGGCCGTAGGCGTTCACAGTGGGATCCCATTGATACGAGGCGACGATGTCGTGAACGAAGGCCCGGTCGGAGGCATAGTCCCAGATCGAGAGCACAACATTGCGCTCGATACCCTGAGGGCGCGGCGGAACGGGCGGCACTTCGCCGGCGGCGATCCGGTCCGTCCAGCTCGCGAACATGGCCAGTCCCTGATAGTGGCCCATGCGCGCATCGATTGCTGCGAGCATCCGGCCGCCCGTCTGTCCGGATTTGACGCGGCGCTCCCACGCGAGAGAACTGGAATCGAAATTCCCGAGATTGGCGGGCATCTCGCGCGTGGACTTGTCGCCCATCTGGTGGCAATCCTCGCAGACCCTTTTTACGTTGTAGACAAACTCGGCGCGATTGGAGACTTCCTGGCCGTTCTGCACTTCCTCCTGAGTGAGCCCGGGAATGGTTTCCCTTCCGGCGCGCTCTCCGCAGCCCTGCGCTCCCTGGCGGCAATCGGCATAGAGATTCGCGTGATCGGCGGCAGGAGGAGGGGCGATTTTCATCGGGAAGGCGCTCTTGGGCGGAAGCTGCAAAAGCGAATACCAGTAGTTGGCGGGGTAATACTGCGCCGCGGCGCCGGCATTCGGCGCGACGACCGCCTTGAGCGCGAGAGTCTCCCCCGGCGTGGCATCCACCGGCGGCGAGTCCACAAGTCCGTACCCGCGCACCCAAAGCTTGTAATTTGCTTTTGGCAAATCGGGTAGGAGGTAGCGGCCCGCGTCGTCTGTAACCACGATCTTGCGAAACTTCACCTGAAAATCGGTGGTCTCTGCAATGACCCACACACCGGCTTCATGGCCCTTCGAGCTGGTCACCACGCCGCCGATGTCGCCTGCGTTCACCGGCACCTTGCCTGCTTCCGCTTGCGCCGCTGCTGTGGCCGATGCCGACGCGGCCTCGATGTGGGCGATCGCCGCGAAGAGAATCGATCCAGCGATCAGATATCCAACGATGAGTTTCATGGCAGGTCACCCCTTCCTGTCGCTGCGCAGGCTCGAACCATAATGCCGGACCTGGAAAAGAACAAGCGGAAAGGTGATTGGGGCCCTCGAGCGAGCCGTTACTAAAAGGCTCTAATATCGCGCCCGGAAGGCGTTCCTGTCAGGGAATTGATTCACGAGGGAAAGACGAAGCAGATCGAAAATACAGCCTGGCCCTCTAATCTTCAATTCTCATGACCTGACCCGGTTGAATGGATTCGATATGCGCGAGGCAAGTGGGCACGTGCGGCAAAAAGTCTCTTAAACGGGTCGATTTCGTACGGAAGATGATGATGGCGATATTTCGCCCAGTTAAATTTTGCTGATATTCAATACCTTGATCTGCTGTGAGAAAGACGTCAAATCGCGCGCTTTCTGCCGCCGTAAGAAGCTCGCCGTTCTTAAGTCCCGCCAGTCCCGCGTAACGCGCCGTTTGGCAATCATGGCCGGGCAAATAGTTCCGGAATCGCTCATCGATACATTCGTCGATCAGAATGCGCATCATTGCGCATCTAGGAGCGGGCGAGCAGAAGACCCTTCGCTTCTTCGAGCGCGGCGACTGCTGATTCGCGCGTCACGGTGGGAAAGCCCTGCAGGAAGTCTTCGAGTGTTTCGCCGCCTTCCAGGTAGTCGAATAGAGTTTGGATCGGCACTCGCGTCCCCCGGAAAACAGGAGTGCCCCCGAGGATGTCTTTGTTCTTGACGATCACATTCACGCTGTCATTGTACCACGAGCCCAAACGGTAATCCGGACACCAACCGGCACTAGATTCCCTTGCAAACGGGTTTGCTCATGGTATCGTACCCCCGGAAAAATAATGGATGGGGACTACATGATGCGGAGCAATAAAAATCGGCGGAATCTGATGAAATCGCGGAAACCTGACGGCAGGCTGGACCGGGGAATCAATTTCTGTGCAGCAGCGGGAATCCTGCTACTCGCCGGTCTTGCGGCAGTTCCCCCCGAAATAAACGCGCAGTCGAGCGGCAATACTTCCGAATGGCCGACCTACGGGGCCGACCTTGCCAATACGCGCTACCGTCCTTTTGACCAGATCAATGGGTCCAACTTTAACAACATGGAAGTTGCCTGGATATTCAAGACCGATAATCTCGGCCCCAAGCCGGAGTACAAGCTGGAAGGAACTCCGCTGATGATCGGCGGAGTGCTCTATGCCACCGCTGGGACGCGGCGCGCCGTTGTGGCTCTCGACGCAGCCACCGGCGAGCTGCTCTGGATGCACAGCGAGAACGAAGGCGAGCGGGCGCAAGTGGCCGCACGAAAGCTCTCGGGGCGCGGCCTGGCTTACTGGAGCAATGGCACCGAGTCTCGCGTGATTTACGTGACCACCGGATACCGTCTGATCTCCCTGAATGCGAAAACGGGTGTTCCCGATCCAAGTTTTGGCGAGAACGGAGCTATCGACCTGAAGGTGGGCGTCCAAGTGGGTACGGGCCAGCAGATCGATCTGGTAAAAGGAGAGATCGGGCTGCATGCCACCCCGATCGTGGCAAAGAACGAGGTGATCGTGGGGTCGGCCTTCAGCGAAGGCTTCGCGCCCAAGACGCATAACAACTCGAAGGGCCTGGTGCGCGCCTTCGACGTGCGAACCGGCAAGCTGATCTGGACTTTCCGGACCATCCCCAAGCCCGGCGAATTTGGCAACGACTCGTGGCTGGACGGCTCATGGGCCACCAACGGAAACACGGGCGTGTGGGCCCAGATCTCGGTGGATGAAGACCTCGGGGTCGCTTACCTGCCGGTGGAACTACCCACGGCGGACCACTATGGCGGCCATCGTCCCGGGAACGGGCTGTTCGGAGAATCGCTGGTTGCCGTCGACCTCAAGACCGGGCAGCGGAAATGGCACTACCAGCTCGTGCATCACGGATTGTGGGACATGGACATCCCTGCGGCGCCCATACTGGCCGATATCAACGTGGACGGGCGGACGATCAAGGCCGTCGCACAGCCCACCAAACAGGGAATTCTCTACGTCTTCGACCGCGTGACCGGGAAGCCGGTGTGGCCGATCGAAGAAAAGCCGGTGGAAAAAGGTACCGTGCCCGGCGAGTGGTATTCGCCGACGCAGCCGATTCCCACCAGGCCGAAACCCTATGTGCGCAACGGCGTCACGGCGGATGAATTCATCGACTTCACGCCCGAACTTCATAGCCAGGCTCTGCAGACTGCCGAACACTACAAGATGGGACCCATCTTCACGCCGCCCGTGGTTTCGACTCCGCAGCAAATCGGCACGCTCACGCTAGCTACGAACGCCGGGGGAACAGTGTGGGCGGGAGGATCGTACGATCCGGAAACGCACGTATTTTATATTCAGGCCTGCGATGCCTGCCTGGGAGTAGCGGGCCTCGTGCAGCCCAAGCCGGAGGTTTCGGACAATAACTACGTCTTGCACGAAGGAGGCGGCGGGGTGTCGGTGCAGGGATTGCCGATGATAAAGCCTCCCTATGGGACGATCAGCGCGATCAATCTGGACACCGGCGAATACCTGTGGCAGGTGGCGCACGGCGAGACACCGGACGCGGTGCGCAACAACCCCGCGCTCAAGGGACTCACGATTCCGCGCACCGGCCAGGCCCGCAGCGTGGGCGCACTGGTGACGAAAACGCTGGTGATCTCGGGCGATCCCCTGTTCACTACGACCCCCGCGCACGGACTTGGCGCGACACTTCACGCCTACGACAAGGTAACCGGGAAGGAAGTCGGGGCCGTCTATATACCTGCACCGCAGAGCGGATCTCCGATGACGTACATGCTCAACGGGAAACAGTACATCGTGCTGGCAATCGGGGGCGGAACGTTTCCGGGCGCCTATATTGCGTTCCGGCTTCCGAACAACTGAGCCGGGGCGAGAGGGCTTGCACGGCAGGGCTTGACAAAAACATCTTCAGGTATCATCGACAACTATCATCAATTATATCAATCGATATCTACCGACCAGAACGAGGAATGAATGACTGAAAACCGGAATCGGCACCTTGTTGCAAAGCACGCCGGCAGTGCGCCGCGGGGATTGCGCGGACACGTCGAGGTCTGTGCCGTGGCAGCGCTGTTTCTTCTGGTGGCTCTCGCCGCGCTGGCGCCAAAGATCAAAGCGCAATCCGCCAACAAGACAACCAATAAGGATTTCGAGTGGCCTACTTACAGCGCGGATCTGGCCGGCACACGTTACCGCCCGCTCGATCAGATCGATGCGTCGAACTTCAACAAGCTGGAGGTCGCCTGGACGTTCAAGACCGACAATCTTGGGCCGATACCGGAGTTCCGACTCGAGGGAACACCGCTCATGGTAGGCGGGGTGGTCTACGCCACGGCAGGGACGCGGAAGGCCGTCGTGGCGCTGGACGCAACCACCGGCGAATTGCTGTGGATGCACAGCATCAACGAAGGCGAGCGGGCGGCCGTCGCACCGCGGCGCCTCTCGGGACGCGGATTGGCCTACTGGAGCAACGGCAAAGAAGCGCGCGTTCTGTATGTGACGATCGGCTACCGGTTGGTGTCGCTCGACGCCAAGACGGGAATTCCCGATCCGGCCTTCGGCGAAAACGGAGTGCTGGACCTGAAGGTTGGCGTCGAATACGGCGCGGGCCAGCAGATCGACCTGGAAAAAGGCGAAATCGCGTTGCACGCGGCGCCCGTGGTGGTGAAAGACGAAATCCTGGTGGGGTCGGCGTTTGAAGGCGGCAACCATCCCAAGACTCATACCAACACCAAAGGCCTCGCCCGCGCTTTCGATGTGCGGACCGGCAAGCTGCTCTGGGCTTTTCGAACGATTCCCAAGCCAGGAGAGTTCGGCAACGATACGTGGCTCGATGGCTCCTGGGACAAGAACGGGAACACCGGCGTCTGGGCGCAGATATCCGTAGATGAGGAACTCAACCTGGCGTATCTGCCAGTAGAAATGCCTACGGGAGACCACTACGGAGGCGACCGGCCCGGGAACGGATTGTTCGGCGACTCGCTGGTGGCCGTCGATCTGAAGACGGGCGAGCGCAAGTGGTATTACCAGCTGATTCATCACGGCTTGTGGGACATGGACATCCCGGCGGCGCCCGTGCTTGCGGACATTACGGTGAATGGCCGCACCATCAAAGCCCTCGCGCAGCCGACCAAACAGGGAATCCTGTACGTATTTGACCGCACGAACGGCAAACCGGTGTGGCCGTTTGAGGAGAAACCCGTAGAGAAAGGTACGGTGCCGGGTGAGTGGTATTCCCCGACGCAGCCGATACCCACCAAGCCGAAGCAGTACGCGCGCAATGGCGTGATGGTCGATGACCTGATCGACTTCACGCCCGAACTCCGCGCCCAGGCTCTGCAAATCAGCGAACACTACAAGTTCGGGCCGGTGTTTACTCCTCCGGTGGTGAACAACGGCGACCAGCTCGGGACGCTCACGCTGGGGACCAGCCACGGCGGCACCGACTGGCCCGGAGGATCCTACGATCCCGAGACACACATCTTCTACGTGCAGGCGTGCAACGCGTGCTTGAGGGTCAAGGGACTTATTCCACCGAAGCCCGGCACGTCGGACATGAACTACGTGGTGGACATGGGCCGCATCAACGCCATCAGCAGGCTGCCGGTGCAAGGGTTGCCGTTGATCAAGCCGCCCTACGGGACGATCACGGCGATCAATCTGGATACGGGCGAATTTGTCTGGCAGATCCCGCACGGTACAACCCCGGATGAAATCCGTAATAGTCCGGTGCTCAAGGGTCTCAATATTCCACCCACCGGCCAGGCAGATATCGCCGGCACGCTGGTGACGAAAACGCTGGTGATCTGCGGCGATCCCAACGAGGTGACGATCCCCTCGCACGGGAAAGGCGCGATGCTGCACGCGTACGACAAGGCGAGCGGCAAGGAAGTGGGCGCTGTGTTCATGCCCGCTCCACAGGTGGGGTCGCCGATGACCTACATGGCCAATGGGCGGCAGTACATTGTGATTGGGATCAGCGGCGACACTGCCAGCGAGTACATCGCTTACCGGCTGCCGAAAGAGTGACGTTCAGTTTTCGCGATTGAGCTGCGGTCCGGTGCCGGGGATATCGCTGCCTCGGCCCTCTTCTAGTTCGCTGCAAATTTTGGCCAGCACGTCAGAGACGGACTCGGCATATTCGCCGGCTACGGTCTTTAGGTTGGCGAGGTTTTGCGGGTCCACGTCGTCCATCTCGCTCGAAGCGTCCTGCAAGTGAGGGATCTGGAGGCGGTAGTATACGCATCCCGGCAGAGCCGCGAGTTCGTAATCGACTGCCTCCGAAACACTATCCATTAGAACCGGTACGATCTGCTTGGCCCATCCCAGCAAGCCCCAGCCTTTTGCCTGCGCGTATGTGATTTGGTCCTGCCGGTCGCCTGTGCCGACCGAAACCACGACGATCCGCTGTGCTTCGGGGTACAAGTATCTCGCCTCGGCGTAAGCGGCCATTGAGGGATTGTTGACAAAGACTCCGCCGTCCACCAGGGCGTAATCCTGATTGCCGCTGACCAGATGCAGGGGCGAGAAGAAGGTGGGCGCGGCGGACGTGGCCCGGGCGACGTCGGCTACCTTCCAGTTGTAAGAGGCATCTTCGGCGATCCGGTGGCTCTTGAAGAAAAAAGGAAGCTGGCTTTGCAAGTCATAGCTGGAAATCAACAGAGGCGTGAGAGCGGACTGAAACTCGGTATCCTGAAAAAACCGGGCGAGGGTTGCTTCCAAAGCGTCCGGGGAATATTTGGGCCCGATGACCTGGAGTTCCGTCGTAAGGGGATTTTTCTTGAATATGTCCGGACCGTTCTCGACGTACATATCGACGAGATCGGAGGGAGAATACGGGCCGCCATCTTTGCAGCGCGTGCCGATGCCCAACGCGATGATCCCGCCGGTGGAGGTGCCCGCGATCAGATCAAACGCGCTATAGAGTGGAGCGGCCAGCCGGCTTTGCAATTCACCGAGGATTACCGCGGGGATAATCCCGCGTATGCCGCCGCCATCGATGGCGAGAACCTTGATGCTTTTCACGTCGCGATTCTCCGTGTGCCGCGCCGGGAATGGCGCGCTACCGTCAGGCTGTGGCGGGCGGATGCGCCTGGCGAATAAAGGCGAGCGTGTTGCGGACGCATTCGTCCGCATTCGCCACGGCTATGTGGTAGGCGTCGCTGGTGAGCACGAGCAATCGTGAATTGGGAATTCTCGGCTGGTAGCGCAGCACGGTTTCGACCGACTGCAGAACGCTGCGGTCGCTCGTCATCACCAGCGTGGGCGCTTTGATGTTGGGCAGAACATTGTCCAGATCGATCTTGGCAAGCACTTTCTGGATATTGACTCGGGTGTCCTTGCTTACGGCTGCGGTCAGATTGTTGAAGTATTCGATCTCCTCGGGTGTGGCGGCGGAACCCAGCCGCTGACTCTGCGGCGCGTGTTCGAATTTCGGATCAACCGGCGCGAACGGGCCGCTCGCGAGCACCAGCGAGCGCGTCTTCTGGGGATAGGAGGCTGCGAATTGCATCGCGATGACGCCTCCGGTTTTCGCGCCGACGATGTGCGCGGAGGGAACTCCCACTTTGTCCAGGAAATTTGCGAGAACCGCGGCGAGATTTTCGAGCGTCCAATCGAAGTCGGCGGGCGCGGTGGACTTGCCGAATCCCGGCAGGTCCGGGCGGAAGACGCGATAGTGCCGCGCCATTCCCGGCACCCATCCGAACCAGACTTCGCCCGATTCGAGATTCCCGTGAATGAGAAGCGCCGCTTCCGGGTTGACCCATGGCGCGCCCAGCCAATCTTCCCTGTAATGCAATTGCAAGCCAGGGCTCAACGCAACAGTGGGCGCGGCGCTTTGCTCGCGGCGGTCGGAATCGGAGGGGGACCGAACGTCCTGTGCGCTCGCAAGGCCGGAAATGCCCAACGCGGCGGCTGTGCGATAGCTGAGCTGCAGCAACCCTCTGCGTGAAATTGGTTCGGCCATTGCTGTTCCTCCTGAAATCTTTCTCCTTGGCCCATTCAGCGAACAATCAGAGAAAACCGCAACATTCGCCATGCGTCCCAAGGACAGGCGCAGGCCACGATCCCGCGTATGGTGCCGTTTCGGCGCCCATCGTCGCACACTCGGCGCACGAATTTCAAAAAAATCCACGCCAACTTTGCCGCGGTTACTTTCGGTGAGGGAACGCGTGTGTTAGACTCCGCGAAGCAGTCCTGCAAGAAAACTTTTTGCCGCGCGACTGCCGATCGGTGGAACTTCGGGCTCTGTGCAACGATTCCCCGCGAACCCCGCCAGGCCCGGAAGGGAGCAACGGTAACGGGTCAGTCTCGTGTGCCGCGGAGTACCCGAAGTTCCTCTTATCGTTTTATCGTTTGCGCGGCACATACAACGAAAGACAAATGCGAAAAGAGAAGCAGAAAATGACGGGCGCGAACGGAAGCAGAGGCTCGCGCGCCGCGATGCGGGCCATTTCCCGATGAGCTATAAGGTGATCGCGCGGAAGTACCGACCGCAGACGTTTGCCGATCTCGTCGGGCAGCAGCACGTGACGAAGACGTTGGCGAACGCGATCAACTCGAACCGCGTGGCGCACGCGTACATTTTTTCGGGCGTTCGCGGCGTAGGCAAGACCACGACGGCGAGAATTCTCGCCAAAGCGCTCAATTGCGTGAAGGGACCAACCGCCGAGCCGGACAACACCTGCGACGCGTGCCGGGAAATTGCCGCCGGAACTTCGCTCGACGTGCTCGAGATCGACGCGGCATCGAATCGCGGAATCGACCAGATCCGCGAATTGCGCGAGATGGTGCGCTATGCACCCGCGTCGAGCCGCTACAAAGTGGTGATCCTCGACGAGGCGCACCAACTGACCGATGAAGCCTCGAACGCTCTGCTGAAGACCCTCGAAGAACCGCCCGAACGCGTCGTGTTCATTCTGGCCACCACACGTTCGGAAGACTTGGTGGAGACGATCAAATCGCGCGCGCAGCTTTTTCAGTTTCGCGCGCTGACGTTCCAGGAAATCGCGGGCGAGATCGAGCGCGTATCGAAGGCGGAAAACCTGCCGATCGATTCCGGCGCGGTCGCGGTGCTGGCCCGCGCGGCGGAAGGCAGCTTGCGTGACGGGCTCTCGCTGCTCGAACAAGCCATCGCCTACAGCGGCGACGCGATCACCGATACGCAAGTGCGGGAGCTTCTGGGCGTGGTCGCCGAAAGCGTGCTGGATGAACTGGTCGACGCCATTGCGGCGCAATCGGCGGAGCGGGCGCTCGCGCTCGTACACCGCCTGATTGCCGACGGCCAAAACCTGCAGCACTTCTGTCGCGAGGCGATCCGCCACTTCCGGAATTTGCTGGTGACGCGGGTCTGCGGGGCAAGCTCGAATCTGATTGCGGCGCCCGAAGAGGAGCGCCCGAGGCTCGCGGAACAAGCCGCGCAATTCGGCGAAGAAGACCTGACACGGTTCTTCAATATTCTGATGGCGACCGACGACGAACTTCGCCGCAAGCCCGATCCGCGGCTGCACCTGGAACTTGGCCTGCTGAAGCTCATCAACGCGCAGAGGCTTGCGCCGCTCGAGGAAATCGTCGCGGAGATGCGTGGCGGCGTCAGCGAAACAACGCGATCCGTGAAGCCAGCCGTGCCGCCGGCGCGCGCAATCCCTGCGACACAACCTGTGACATCCACCACCGCGCCTTCCGTTTCGCCATTTGGCGGCCCGCGCTCGACCTTCACTTCGTCCGTCGCGGAGACGTCAGGCAGCGGCGCGGCTGCGCGCATGGCTCCGGAGCCAAATGCATCTGTCGCAACAGCAACTGCCTCACAACCGTCAGTTGCAGACCCTGCTACACCGAAACAATCCCTCAGCGGTTCCGCAAATAATTTCGTAGCGGCAACGACAATTCCCGTGCGAGAAGTTTCCGCGCCGATATCGCCAATGCCGGTGCCCGCGTCTCCGCCGCGAGTGGTGGCGCGCGTGGCGGAGGACTCGACGAACGGATTATTGGCCGTGCAGGTGGACGCGATCAAAGCAGCGCTTCAGGGACAAAAATTTCTTTGGTCAATGGTGGAACACGCGACCCGCTGGGAAATCGAAGGCGGCGAGCTACACCTTTTTTTCCCGACCGAGAGCCGCGCGCTCGCGGAAATGCTGCAGGCGCGCGATCCGATGGAACGTTTGCGCACAGTTTTGAATCAAGTGGTGGGCCAGCCGCTGCGCGTATGTGTTAAACTTGACGCGAATAGTAAACCGGTTGGAATGGGACGGAATTCAGAGTTGCGTTCGCAGTTCGAGGAAGATCCGATCGTTAGGACCATGCTTGAGAAATTTGGCGGACAAATTTCACGGGTGAAGCGTCCGGGCGAGGAATAAGACTATGGAAGTCAAAGCGCTGCAGCAGATGCTTTCGCAGTTTCGGCAAGTGCAGGAGAAGCTGGAAAAGCAGATCGGCGAAATCTCGGTGGAAGCTTCGGCCGGCGGCGGAATGGTTTCGGTGAAGATGAACGGCCAGAAGCAGCTGGTCAGCGTGCGCATCGAGCCGGAAGTCTTCAAGAGCAAGGACCAGGAAATGCTGCAGGAACTCGTGCTGGCGGCGGTGAACGAAGCGACGCGCCGCGTGGACGAGGAAATGTCCAAACAGGTGAAAGACCTCACGGGCGGAATTCCCGGCCTCATGGGAAAGATTCCCGGACTTTTCTAGACCGGTGCAAGAATCCGGAATTCTTCGCAAACGCCGGACGTTTCCATTTGGCTTTCCTTCCCGCATGAATCCATCTTTGTTTGTTCCAGATACTCTTTTGCGGTTTGACATCGCCAGCGGGAGTGCCATTCCATGCCTGATTTTGCGCCGTCGGTAACGCGGTTGATCGATGAATTGAAGCGGCTGCCGGGAATCGGGCAGAAGACGGCGCAGCGGCTCGCCTTCTATCTGCTGCGCGTCGACCGCGACCAGGCGCTCGCGCTTTCCGACGCCATTCGCGAAGCCAAGGAAAAAGTCCGCGAGTGCTCGATCTGCAACAACATTACCGACACCGACCCGTGCCACTTCTGTGCGAGCGCAACGCGCAACCGCACGATGATCTGCGTCGTGGAAGAGGCGACGAACATTCAGGCTGTGGAGAAAACGCGCCAGTTCAGCGGGCTCTACCACGTGCTGGGCGGGGCGCTATCGCCGTTGCAGGGAGTGGGCCCGGATCAACTGAAGATCAAGAGCCTGGTTGAGCGGCTGAAGGGCGGGACCGTGGAAGAAATTATTATCGCGACCAATCCCACGGCGGAGGGCGAAGCGACGGCGGTGTATCTGTCGAAGCTGCTCAAGCCGCTTGGCGTGCGCGTCACGCGAATTGCGATGGGCATTCCGGTGGGCTCGGATCTAGAATATGCCGACGAAGTCACGATGTCGAAGGCGATGGAAGGCCGGCGCGACCTGTAACGCGCTTCCGTGCGATAGAAGTTCCCGCGTTTCTATCCTGATTTAATTTCAGGCTCAATCGTCCCTCAGCGGCTAAAGCCACATCAACTTTCGGGCGTCGCGGCACGGCTGAAGCCGTGCCCTGACGAAAGACCGACGTTGCCACGCCGCCTCCTTAGGACTTCGCTTTCCTGGAAGGTTTCGACTTGACGGAAGTGTTGAGGGCGGCCGCCTGGCGAACCAGCGCCTTGAAGGCGGACTCGTCCACTTCTTCTCCTTCGTGGATATCGATCGCGCGGCGCACGTTTCCGTCGAGACTCGAGTTAAAGAGACGGGCTGGGTCCCTCAGAGCCGCACCCCTGGCAAAAGTAAGCTTCACGATATTCTTGTAGGACTCGCCGGTGCAGATGATGCCGTCGTGCGACCAAACCGGAACGCCCCTCCACTTCCATTCCTCGACAACGTCCGGCA
>Ga0265325_10001925_pt1 | contig 14324 bp, 9 predicted proteins | sample 41420metaG_FD_202090 | JGI IMG/M metagenome (GOLD analysis project Ga0265325, IMG submission 202090) | Rhizosphere microbial communities from Carex aquatilis grown in University of Washington, Seatle, WA, United States - 4-14-20 metaG | ecosystem: Host-associated > Plants > Roots > Rhizosphere >...
GATCATGTCGGCGGTCGCTTCGTAATCGGCCATGCAGCCGTTCGGAAAGCACATGAAGTACGGTGCTTGCGCCGGCGCATCCTGATCGATCACCATGCGGGTGCCGTGCTGGAGCTGCATCCCGAGCGGCACCGTGATGCGGATCAACTTGCGCGGCTCGCCTTGCGGTTCGATCAATGCGGCCGCCGCGACCGGCATGCCGTTTTCCAGCCGGCCGTCCTTGGCGGTAACGCAAACCTGTTTCGCGTTTGGATCATTGGCGGCCTTGTTGCAGATCTTGATCCAGGGCGAATACATGAGATCAGGCTGTTGCTGGGCCTGCCCCGCGACGGCCTGTTCGGCCGCATTCGGCGCCGGTGCCGGAGCTGGCTGCTGGTCTTGTGCTTGCGTAGCCTTTGGGGCTGCGGGCTTCGGAGCCGTTTTTTTCTCGGCAGGCTTGGCGGCGGGCGTCTGCGCAAATGCGGCCGGAGCCGTTGCGCACGCGAGGGTCGCGGCCAGCAAGGCGGCGAGCATGCGGCCCGAGCGATAGGCCGGTGAGAATCGTTGATGCATCAGAATGTGTTCCTTGTCTCGCTGCGGCTTACGGGCCGGTCGCTGCCAATCGCCCGTCATTGGCTCCCGTTGTGACGCAAATGGGGCGAGAGCGTGACGTGCTCGGCCCGTTTGATTACCGGATTATCGCAGGTCGATAAAGCCGGGAATCGCCGATCAAGCCGCGTGTTGTGTTAAATACGTGGGAAACCCAACGCGAATCGATGAAATCCGTGCCCGCGCATCCAGTCGGCGCTCGCGCCGCGCCACTCTTGACGATGTCCCGCCGGACATTTGCGGCGGGCGGCGGTGCCGCGCTCGGCTGTTTGATCGGCCCGCTGGCGCGCGCGACTGACGCGCACTATGGGCTGGCGATGCATGGCGAGCCACAATGGCCCGCCAATTTCACTCATCCGACCTACGCGCGGGCTGACGCGCCGAAGGGCGGACGCCTCACCCAAGGCGTGCTCGGATCGTTCGACAGTCTCAACCCCTTTATCGTGAAGGGGTTGCCGGCGCAAAATCTGCGCGGCTACGTGTTCGAAAGCCTGCTGGCGCGCGGTTACGATGAGCCGTTCACGCTCTACGCGCTGATCGCAAACGGCGTCGAAACCGACGCCGAGCGAAGTTACGTCATATTTACGATCGATCCGGCGGCGACATTTTCCGACGGCCAGGCAATTACTCCGGAAGATGTGATCTTTTCCTGGCAATTATTGCGCGATCACGGCCGTCCGAACTACCGCACTTATTATGTCAAGGTCGCAAAAGCAGAAAAGGTCGGCTCGAACAAGGTTCGATTTGATCTAACCGGCGCCGATGATCGCGAGCTGCCGCTGATTCTTGGTCTGATGCCGATCCTGCCGCAGCACGCCATCGACCCGGTCAAGTTCGAAGACACATCCTTCACGCCGCCGACCGGCAGCGGGCCCTATCTGGTCGGCGACGTGCGTCCGGGCGACAGCGTCACGCTCAACCGCGATCCGAACTATTGGGGCCGTAACCTGGCGGTCAATCGCGGGCTGTGGAATTTCGACGAGATCCGCTTCGACTATTTTCGCGACGCCAACACGCATTTCGAAGCTTTCAAGAAGGGCCTCTATGACGTACGCGCCGAGAGCGATCCGGGGCGCTGGAAGACCGGCTACGACTTTCCGGCGCGGCGCGACGGGCGGGTCGTGATGGAGTCGTTTCCCTACGGACTGCCGAAAGGCATGATCGGTCTCGTCTTCAACACCCGTCGCGAGATTTTCTCCGATATTCGCGTCCGCGAGGCGATGCTGCATTTGTTCGATTTCGAATGGGTCAATCACAATTTCTTCTTCGATCAATATCAGCGCACTGCTAGCTATTTCGACGATTGCGATCTGTCGGCGCATGGACGCCCGGCCGACGCGCGCGAGCTTGACCTTCTCAAGCCATACGCCGGCGAGGTGCGTACCGATGTCATGGAGGGCCGCTGGTCGCCCCCGGTCAATGACGGCTCCGGCCGCGACCGCAAGCAACTCACGCGCGCTTTGGCGCTGTTTTCGGCGGCAGGTTATCAGCTCAAAGGCACCGACCTGGTGCAGACCGCCAGCGGACGCCCCTTCGCCTTCGAATTTCTCGCCACCAGCCGCGACGAGGAACGTCTGGCTCTGGCGTTTGCGCGCAATCTCAAGCGCGCCGGCATTCAGATGGACGTCCGGGTCGTCGACGCAACCCAATTCGAGCGCCGGCGCATCTCATTCGATTTCGACATGATACAATACCGCTGGGAACAGTCGCTCTCACCCGGCAATGAGCAGGTGTTCTATTGGGGCTCCGCCGCGGCCGATCAAGAGGGCAGCCGCAATTACATGGGCGTCCGCTCAAAAGCCATCGACACCATGATCGCCGCTATGCTGAAAGCCTATGAGCGGCCGGATTTTGTCGTGGCGACCCGGGCCCTCGACCGGCTGTTGCTGTCCGGCTTCTATGTCGTGCCGCTTTTTCATCTCCCGCAACAATGGGTGGCGCGCTGGACCCGAATCGAGCATCCGAAGCAGACTTCGCTGTTCGGCTATCTGCCGGAAACCTGGTGGGCGACGAAAACGACGTGAACGCGGCTCGATGATCGTTGACGAAACAGCAGGGGCGGACCTGACCGGGCGAGCGACGCTCGACGACCTATTCCGTCGCGCCGCCGTACGCAATGCCGACGCGGTAGCGCTCGCCGATCCCGACAACCGTGCCACCTTCACGGACGGCGAGCCGCGCCAACTCACTTATGCGCAAGCTGATCGCGTGATTTGGGCGATCGCGGCGCGCTTGCGCGCGCTCGGCTTGCAGCCCGATAGCGTTGTCGCATTCCAATTGCCGAACACCGTTGAAAGTGTGCTGTTGCTGCTTGGCATTTTGCGCGCAGGGCTGGTCGCGGCGCCGCTACCGATGTTGTGGCGTAAAAGCGAGATCGGCGCGGCGCTGTCCCAAGTCGCGGCGAACGCGCTGGTGACCACAGCGCGCATTGGCGAGGCCGGTCACTGTGATATCGCCATGCAAGCCGCGGCCGAGTTGTTTTCCGTCCGCCACGTCTGCGCATTCGGCGAAGCTCTGCCCGACGGCGTGGTTTCGCTGCAAGGCGTGTTTGCCGGTGATCGGTGCGATCTGCCGCCGGCGCTGCGACGCGACGGAAATCCCGCCGAGCATAACGCCGTCGTTACCTTCGAGCCGGCGACGCGTGGCATCCAACCGGTCGTGCGCACGCACGCGCAACTCATCGCCGGAGGAACGGCGGTGTTTTCCCAGTGCGGCCAGAACCGGAGCGGCGCATTGCTGTCGGCGACGGCGATCTCATCCTTTGCCGGTATCGCCGTGACGCTGGTGCCGTGGCTCTTGAGCGCCGGCACATTGGTTCTGCACCAGCCATTCGATGCCGACTGTTTTTTCGCCCAGCAACGCGCGTGGCAATGCAATGCCGTCGTGGTGCCCGGTCCGCTTGCCGCAGCGATCGACGAGACCGGCCGCTTTGACGACATCACGACGTTGACAATCCTGGCGCTGTGGCGGGCACCGGAACGTCCGGACCGGGCACAATGGCGGGGACGAGCATCGCTTTGCGACATTACGGCATTCGGCGAGTTCGGATTGGTCGCGTCGCGGCGTGGTCCCCGCGACAGCATGGCATCGCTGCCGCTCGGTGAGCATGGCGCCAGCGCAGCTGTCGCCGGCAAACGAACCACAAGCGGCACGCTCGCGCTTCGCGGCACGATGGTGGCGAGGTCCGGCCTTCCCGCGCCGGAAGACCACGATGCGCCCGCCCGCGCGCCCGCCGACGGTTTCGTCGACACCTGCTATCCTTGCCGGGACGAGGATGGGCGTATTGTCGTCACTGGCCCGCAGCCTGGCATGATTGGCATTGGCGGCTACCGGATCGCGCGCGGCGAAATCGATGCGGTAAGCGCCACCTTGCCGCCCGACAGTGTCATTGCCGCGCTACCCGACGCGCTGACTGGTCAGCGCCTCAAAGGCCGCGCGGTCGATCCTGCCGAGGCAAAAGCCCAGCTTGTCGCCAGCGGCGCCAACCCGTTGCTCAGCGGTGCCTTTACACCGCAGATCGCGAATTCCTGACAAATGGACAGGTTTCGTTGACTGCCCATTAATATTGCCGGCCTAGGTTCCGCGTGGTCTGTAACCGCGTGCGGCCGTTCTCCAATGTCCCTGCAAGGTCCGATTATCGTCGTCGCCGACATGCCGTCCGGCGACCTCGTCGAGGCGTTGGGTGGCGCGGGCGCCTTTCCCGTCATCGAATGCAGCTGGGCCGACGCACCTACGGCATTCGTTTCGGTCAAACCCTGCGCCATCGTAATCGCAGATCCCGGTCCGCCGCCGAGCGAAACCAACGCGCGCATGCTTTGCCTGCAGGTCGCGACCGCGGCCGGGCCGATGGTTCCGGTCATTGCCCGCACCATGGGTGATGGCGACCTGCCGGTCCCGATCGCCTTGGCTGCCGAACTCGAACTGCCACCCGAACAAGTGATTGCTCGCCTGCGTGCCGCGCTGCGCGTGCGGGCGCTGCACTCGACCGTGCTTCGCCGCATTGAAACCTTCGGCTCGGAGCACGGCAAGCTGCCGGAATTGCCGGTCGGCGATCCGCTGCAAGACGCTACGGTCATGATCGTCGGCCGCGGCCCACTCTACCCGGCGCTGAGCGTCGCGGTCGGCGAGCGCTTCGGCCTGCTCGGCGCGCTCAGTGTCGAAACCGCGGCGCGCCATCTCAATTCGCGCGATATTGACGGCATCGTCATCGGCGATGGTTTCGGCCAGCTCATGATCGAAGCCTTTCTTACACTGCTGACGCAGGATGAGCGATTTCGCCACATTCCGGTCTCGGTAATTGGTGAACTGCCGGCCGATCTCGCCGAACGCTTGCCAAACGTCGACCGCAGCGGCGCCGATCCCAAACGGCTGGTCGCACGCATGGCGCCGCAGGTGCGGCTGCACGCTTTCGAGGCTCGTCTGAAACGCATGCTCGCCGCATTGGACAGCGACGGCATTATCGATCCGGAAACCGGCCTGCTCACCCGCCATCACTTCGGGCAGGAGCTCACGAAAGCCATTCACGACAGTGGCCAGCAAGGTCACGCACTGTCGATCGGGCGCTTCTCCTTCGACGGCGATCTGCCGGAACGCTCGACCAAGGATGGCGCGCGGCTTTTGGCGCGCCTCAACCGCGCCAGCGATTTCGCCTGCCTGGATGACGACGGCACATTGCTGATCGCTTTCGGCCAAACCGATTTGCGCAGCGCCCACCTGGTCGCCCGGCGCGTCGCCGCCGCGCTGAAGAATGGCATGGTGCCGAGACGCCCCCGCCCGGTCGAGGCCAATGTGATCTTGGCCACCCTCAAAGCCACCGACACACTGGAATCCCTCCTGATGCGGGTCCATGGCGGCGAGGTGGTTGCCGCGGAATAGGCGGCGGCCTAGGCTCCCGGCAAAGGAGCCACGCCATGTCCGCGCAAAAACCTGTCCGCATCGACATCGTTTCCGACGTCGTGTGTCCCTGGTGCTTCATCGGCAAAAGGCGGCTGGAGAAAGCGCTGGCATTGCAGCCGGACATTCCGGTCGAACTGCGTTGGCGGCCCTATTTCCTCAATGACTGGATTCCGCGCGAAGGCATTTCGCGGGCGGATTATCTCACAAAGAAATTCGGCTCGGTTGATCGCTACAAAGGCATCGCGCAGCGCGTCGCCGACGCGGCCCGCGCGGAAGGCCTCACTTACGCGATTGACAAGATCAGCCGCCAGCCCAACACGACCGACGCCCATCGGCTGATCCGCTGGGCCGGCGGCATCGGCAAGGCCGCCGAGATGAAGCAAAAGCTGATGGATTTGTATTTTACCGAGGGCGCCGACCTCACCGACACCGCGGTGCTGATCAAGGCAGCCTCCGACGTCGGACTTGAAGCCGAAAGGGTGCGCGAAGCCCTCGCGAGCAATGAGGACGTTGCCGCGGTCGAAGGCGAAGCGCAGTCCGCCAAGGATGCCGGCATTCAGGGCGTGCCAATGTTCATTTTCGACGGCAAATTCGCCGTGTCGGGGGCGCAAGCGCCGGAATATCTTGCGCAGGCGATCGGGCGCGCTGCCCAGGACGGCAACGCCCAGTCCGACGCTGCCGAATAGCCTAACGCGACCGTGAAGATCACCGCCGCCATCGTGACCGCAAGGTCGGCGCCGTTTCTGATCGACACGGTCGACCTCACCGAGCCGCGCGGCGACGAACTTTTGGTCGAAGTCGTGGCGAGCGGCATGTGCCAGACCGATCTGCACGGCCGCGACGGCTATTACACCACGCCCTACCCCGCGATATTCGGCCATGAAGGCGCGGGCATCGTGCGCGCGGTCGGCAACGCCGTGCGCGACTTCAAGCCGGGCGATCACGTCGTGATGTCGTATCCGTGGTGCGGCCACTGTCCGAATTGCCGCGCGCAGATGCAAAGCTACTGCGTCGATGCATTCCCGCTAAAGATGAACGGCACGCGCGCCGACGGCTCAACGCTGCATGCCAAGGACGGCAAGCCGGTCTATAGCGCCTTCTTCCAGCAATCCTCATTCGGCACCTTCACCATCGCCAATGAGCGCTGGGCGGTGAAGATTCGTCCCGACGCACCGCTCGAACTCCTCGGCCCGCTCGCCTGCGGCGGACAGACCGGCGCCGGCGCTGTGCTCAATGTCATGAAGCCGAAGCCCGGCGACAGCCTTGTCGTGTTTGGCGCCGGCGCCGTCGGCCTCGCCGGCCTGATGGCGGCGAAAATCGCCGAGTGCGATCCGATTATCGTCGTTGACGTTCACGAGCACCGGTTGAGTCTGGCCCGCGACTTGGGCGCGACACATACGATCAATCACAGCGGGCGGACCGATGTGGTGGCGGAGATCCGCAAGCTCAGCGGCTTGGGCGTACGCTACACGCTCGAAACCTCGGCATTGGCGCCGGTGCTGCGTGAAGCATTCGAATGCCTGATGCCGGGCGGCACCTGTGTGCTGCTCGGCAGCGCCCGCGCCGGCACCGAAGTGTCGCTGGAAACGCCGTTCGTTCAGAATGGCCGGACCCTGCGCGGCGTCATTCAGGGCGACAGCGTGCCGCAGCAGTTCATCCCGAAGCTGGTCGATTTCATCATGGCGGGGCGCTTTCCGGTCGAGCGCATGGTCACGTTCTACGACCTGACCGACATCAACCGCGCCGCGGCGGAATCCTCAAGCGGCCGCACCATCAAGCCGGTGCTGCGGATGCCGCGATAAAACACCGCATCGCACTTTCTCGCGGACGAGCGAGCAGACCTACGCCGCCTTGGCCCGCTCGGCGATGGCGGCGAGCCGCCGCAGGATTGCTGCGGTCCCCTTCAGGCGGTCTTCCGACTGCTCCCAGTCCTCAAGAAACACCAGTTTTTGCCCGGACTTGTCGTTGCGGATGCGCGCCTCGCTGCCGCGCTCGCGGATGAAGGCGAGCAGGCCGTCGGGATTGGCGAAATTATTGTCGCGGAACGACAGCACCGCACCCTTCGGGCCGGCGTCGACTTTTTCGACATTGGCACGCAGGCACAGCGTCTTGATGCCGACGACCTGCAGCAGATGATCGACCTCGACGGGCAATTTTCCGAAGCGGTCGACCAGTTCGGCTGCGAAGGCGTCAATATCGCGCTCGTCGTCGATCTCGGCGAGCCGACGATACAGGGCAAGCCGCACCGACAGATCGGCGACGTACTCATCGGGGATCAGCACCGGCGTGCCGATCGTGATCTGCGGCGACCAGCGGTCGGCGGTCGGCGTGGTGATGCCGGCCTTCAGGCTGGTGACCGCCTCCTCCAGCATCTGCTGATATAGCTCGAAACCGACCTCCTTGATGTGGCCGGACTGCTCCTCACCGAGCAGGTTGCCGGCGCCGCGAATATCGAGATCGTGCGAAGCGAGCTGGAAACCGGCGCCGAGCGTGTCGAGCGACTGCAGCACCTTGAGCCGCCGCTCGGCCTGCGGCGTGATGGTCTTCTGCGCCGGCAGCGTGAACAGCGCATAGGCCCGCAGCTTCGCCCGTCCGACCCGGCCGCGCAGCTGATAAAGCTGCGACAGGCCGAAGCGGTCGGCGCGATGCACGATCAGCGTATTGGCGGTTGGAATGTCGAGGCCGGATTCGATGATCGTGGTCGACAGCAGTACGTCATATTTTCCGTCGTAGAACGCCGTCATGATGTCGTCGAGCTGGCCGCCCGGCATCTGGCCGTGCGCGACCGTGACACGAATTTCCGGCACGTTCTTGTCGAGGAAGTCCTTGGCGGCGGCGAGATCCTCGATGCGCGGGCAAACGTAAAACGATTGCCCGCCGCGATAGCGTTCGCGCAGCAAGGCCTCGCGCACCACCAAGGGATCGAACGGCGACACGAATGTCCGCACCGCCAGCCGGTCGACCGGCGGCGAGGCGATGATTGACAAATCGCGCACCCCGGTCAGCGCCAGCTGCAGCGTGCGCGGAATTGGCGTCGCGGTGAGCGTCAGCACATGGACGTTGGCGCGTAGTTGCTTGAGCTTCTCCTTGTGTGAGACCCCGAAATGCTGCTCCTCATCGATGACCAGCAGAGCGAGTTCGCGGAATTTGATGCCTTTGCCGAGCAAAGCATGGGTGCCAATCACGATATCGACGGTGCCACCGGCGAGGCCTTGCTTGACCCTGGTGATCTCCTCCTGCGGCACCAGCCGCGACATTTGCGCGACCTGCACCGGAAAGCCGCGAAACCGCTCCGAGAATGTCTTGAAATGCTGGCGCGCCAGCAACGTGGTCGGCACGACCACGGCGACCTGCCTGCCGCTCAGGGCGGTGACGAAAGCCGCCCGCAACGCCACCTCGGTTTTGCCGAAGCCGACATCGCCGCAGATAAGCCGATCCATCGGGCGACCGAAAGCAAGATCGGACAAAGTGGCGTCAATGGCGGTCTGCTGATCCTCGGTCTCCTCATAGGGAAAACCGGCGGCAAATTCGTCATAGGCCCCGGGCGCGACCGTCAAGCGCGGCGCCTCGTGCAACAGGCGCTCGGCTGCAATCTTGATGAGCTCACCCGCGATTTCGCGGATGCGGCTCTTCATCCTCGCCTTGCGTGCCTGCCAATTGCCGCCGCCAAGCCGGTCAAGCTCGACGACAGACTCTTCCGAGCCGTAGCGGGACAGCAGGTCGATGTTTTCGACCGGCAGGAACAGCTTGGTGTCGTCGGCATAGTGGATCTCAAGGCAGTCATGCGGTGCGCCGGCCGCGTGGATCGCCTGCAAGCCGGCAAAGCGGCCGATGCCGTGGTCGACATGGACAACGAGATCGCCGGGCGCGAGGGACGTCGCCTCGGCGATGAAGTTTTCGGCGCGGCGTGCCGACCGGCGGGGCCGCACCAGACGGTCGCCGAGAATGTCCTGCTCGCTGATGATGGCGAAATCGCCGGCTTCGAACCCGGACTCGATCCCCAGCACCGCGAGCGCGATCGACGGCTTCGGCAGCGCTACAGCCTGCGGCCAGTTGTCGACCGTGCTCAGATTGTGGAGCTTGTGGTCGGCCAATACGTGCGCCATGCGCTCGCGCGCGCCGTCGCTCCACAGCGCGATCACCACCCGCTTGCCGGCGCTCTGCAACGCGAAGACTTGCCGCGCCACCCCCTCGAACACATTGGCGCCCGCCTCCGCCCTCTCCGCTGCGAAGTTGTGACCGATATGGGCGCCGACATCGATTACGTTGGACGCAGGCGGCACCGCGAATGGCGTCACGCGCGCCAGCGCGCCCCGTTCGAGCGTTGCCTGCCATTGGCTGCCAGACAGATAAAGCCGGTCGGGCGGCAAAGGCTTGTACGGCGGCGTCACGCCCTGGCTCAGCGCGTGTTTACGCGCGTCATAGTAGTCGGCGATCTGCGTCAGACGTTCGCGCGCCGCGTCCTCGGCCAAAGGCTCCGTCGCCAGCGGCGTACTCGGCAGATAATCGAACAGCGTGTCGAGCTTCTGATGGAACAGCGGCAGCCAATGCTCGATGCCCGGATAGCGCCGGCCCTCGCTGACCGCCTCGTACAGCAGATCGTCCGGCGTCGCGGCGCCGAATTGCGCGACGTAACCGGTGCGGAAGCGGCGGATGGTATCGGTGATCAGTTGGAATTCCGCGACCGGTACCAGATCGAGCGCGCGCAGCTGGCCCTCGCTGATCTGCGTCTGCGGATCGAAGCTGCGGATCGTCTCCAGCGTGTCGCCGAAGAAATCGAGCCGCACCGGCAGATCCATGCCGGGCGCGTAAAGATCGAGAATGCCGCCGCGCACGGCGTAATCGCCGGGCTCGCGCACGGTCGAGGCGCGCATGAAGCCATTGAGCTCGAGCCACGAGATCACCCCGGCCATGCCGAGCACATTGCCGGGCGCGACCGACAGCGCCTGCAGGGCGACGAAGTCCTTGGCCGGCACACGCTGCAGCGCGGCGTTCACGGTCGTCAGCAGGATCGACGGCTTGTCGCGGCCTTTGACGTGGGTCAGCCGCGACAAAGTCAGCATGCGCTGCGCAAACACCGAGGCGTTCGGCGAAACCCGGTCATAGGGCAGGCAATCCCAGGCCGGGAATTCCAGCAGCTCCATCTCCGGCGCGAAGAACCGCAAGGCCCGCGCCAGCGCCGCCATGCGCGGCCCGTCGCGGCAAACAACAGCGAGACTGATCGCCGGCGCGTTTGGCCGTGGGGCAATGGCGCGAGCGAGGTCCGCCAGCACCAAGCCTTCGGCGCCGTCGGCGACCTGCGCCAGCGTCAGCGATTGCCCGGGACGCAGCAGGTCCACCGGCGATTTGGTCAGCAAGGTCATTCCGCGGTCTTGGCTTTCAGGTCTTTATGTTGGAATGGAAGTCGATCATCCGGCGCAGCAACGGCCCGATTTCGTCATCGGGAATCGGGATCTCGCCCATGACGAAGGCCAGCAATTCCGGGGTCGGAACCTCAAGCAGACGCTCGTAGTCGTCGAGTTCAGCCGAGCTCATCGTCGCGAGTGCGGCGTCGGCAAAGCGGCCGAGCACCAGGTCGACTTCGCGAATGCCGCGATGCCAGGAGCGGAACAGCAGCCGTCGCCGCCGTTCATCCAGGCCCTCGCTCGACCGTCCGGTCACCGCAATCTCCAAATGCCAATAGCCCGGACGAGCCGGGCGGGGCTTTATATAGAGACGAAGCTGCGCGATGTCAGCCCGCTTCTCCCTCTCCCCGCCGGCGGCGAGAGATGGGATAACGAGGAATGCGACCGCCGTTGCTCAATCCGCTGTTCGCCGCGCTGACCAGTCTGCCCGGCATCGGGCCGAAGCTCGACAAGCTCTATGCGCATTTGCTCGAGCGCGAGGCGCCGAAGCTCATCGATCTGCTGTTCCACCTGCCGTCCGGCGCGATCGACCGGCGGGCGCGGCCGAAACTGCGCGACGTCATCCCGGGCACCATCATCACCGTTGCGGTCACGATTGGGCAGCACCGGCCGTCGCCGCCAAACCGGCCGCGCGCGCCCTACCGCGTCTATGCCCAGGACGACACCGGCGATATCACACTGACCTATTTCAGCGCGCGCCGTGATTATCTCGAGAAACTGCTGCCCGAGGGACAGTTGCGCTACGTCTCCGGCACCGCCGAGATTTACGACGGCATGCTGCAAATGGTGCACCCCGACCGCGTCGTCGACGAAGCCGGGTTCGCGCGCCTGCCGCTGGTCGAGCCGGTCTATCCACTGACCGAAGGTCTCGCGCTCGGCAATGTGCGCCGCGCGATGGAAGCGGCCTTGGCGAAATTGCCGGACCTGCCGGAATGGCAGGACGAAGCCTGGCTGTCGCGCGAGCGATTGCCGGCATTCAGCGATGCATTGCGGCAACTGCATCGCCCAGCCGACCCCGGCGACGTCTCGCCTGACAGCCTCGCCTGGACCCGCCTCGCCTATGATGAATTGCTTGCCGGCCAGCTTGCTCTGGCTTTGGTGCGGACGCATCTGCGCAAGCTAGCCGGCCGTGGCAGCGCCAGCGAAGGTTTGAAGGCTGCACAAATTCTTAAGGCGCTGCCCTATTCGCTGACGCATTCGCAGCAGAAGGCGGTCGACGACATCGTCGCCGATCTTGCCCGCCCGCAACGAATGTTGCGGCTGCTGCAAGGCGATGTCGGTTCGGGAAAGACCGTCGTGGCGCTGATCGCGGCGGCCGCGGTGATCGAGGCCGGCCGCCAGGCTGCGTTCATGGCGCCGACTGAAATTCTGGCGCGGCAACATCTCAATACGATTACGCCGCTCGCCGAGGCGGCGGGCTTGCGCGTCGCCATCCTTACCGGGCGTGAGCGCGGACCCGAGCGGGAAAGCCTGCTCAATCGGCTGGCGCTCGGCGAGATCGATCTTCTGGTCGGCACCCATGCGCTATTTCAGGATGATGTGACGTTTCGCGATCTCGCCCTCGCGATTGTCGACGAGCAGCACCGCTTCGGCGTCCATCAACGGCTGGCGCTGGCGCAAAAGGGCCACGCCGTCGACATGCTGATCCTGACCGCGACGCCGATCCCGCGCACATTGGTGCTGACCTATTTCGGTGACATGGATATTTCCGAGTTGCGCGAAAAACCAGCCGGCCGCCAGCCGATCGACACCCGCACGATTCCGTTGTCGCGACTGGATGAGGTCGAGGACGCCGCCGACCGCGCGCTTGCCGACGGTCAGCGGGTCTATTGGGTCTGCCCGCTGGTCGAGGAGTCGGAAAAGAGCGACCTCGCCGCCGCGGAAGATCGGTTCAAGGAGCTCAAATCGCGCTTCGGCGACGCCGTCGATCTAGTGCACGGCCGCATGAAAGGCACCGACAAGGACAAGGTCATGGCGCGCTTTGCGCGCGGCGAAACCTCGCTCCTAGTCGCCACAACCGTGATCGAGGTCGGCGTCGATGTGCCGGAAGCGACGGTCATGGTGATCGAACACGCCGAGCGCTTCGGCCTTGCGCAATTGCATCAGCTGCGCGGCCGGGTCGGTCGCGGGACCGGCCGTTCGACCTGTCTCCTGCTCTACAAGGCGCCGCTCGGCGAGACCGCCAAGTCCCGTCTCGCCATCCTGCGCGAGACCGAAGACGGCTTCCGCATCGCCGAGGAAGATCTCCGGCTGCGCGGCGAAGGCGATCTGCTCGGCACCCGGCAAAGCGGCACGCCCGGCTTCCGTCTCGCCCGGCTCGAAGTGCACGGCAAATATCTCTGCGCGGCCCGCGACGACGCAGCGCTGATTTTAAACCGCAATCCGGGCCTGACCTCGCCGCGCGGCGAGGCCTTGCGAAATCTGCTGTACATCTTCGAGAAGGACGACGCGATCCGGCTCATCCGCGCCGGCTAGCGGCAAGCCAATACGAAATCAGGGCACGGACTCGGTCGTGCGCGCGGCCTGCGCCGCGCGGGCCGTCGTCGCCAATGCGGCAAGCTTGCTCTGCGCCGACGTATTGGGCTGCACCATGCCCGCGGAGATCAGCAATGTCATTGCCGCTTCGACCGGCAGATCGAGCTCGATCAGATCCTTGCGCGGCACATAAAAGAAGAAGCCCGTGGTTGGATTCGGCGTGCACGGCATGAAGGCCGAGACATGGTCCTTGGCCGGCAGGCGCACCGCGATCTCCTCGCTCGGCTCCTGCGAAATGAACACCAGCGACCACATGCCCGGTGCCGGAAATTCAACCAGCGCTACGCGGCGGAAGCTCGAACCGTCCTTCGCGAACAAGGTCGCGAAGATCTGCTTCATCATCTTGTAGACCGGCCGCACGATCGGCATGTGATTGAGCAGGCTTTCGCCAAATGCCACCAGCCTGCGGCCGACCAAATTGGCGGTGAGGAAGCCGAGCAGCGTCAGCATCACCAGCACGATGATCAGCCCGGTGCCCGGAATAGGCACCGGCAAGTAGGTCTCCGGCCGGAACGCCGGAGGGATGAAAGGCCGCACCACATTGTCAACCCAGGTAATGAACGACCAGATCAGCCAGATCGTGATCGCGACCGGCCCGGCGACGATGAGTCCCGTGAGGAAATAGTTGCGCAGCCGCGCCATGATCCCTGATTGTGGCGCGCTCCTTGGCGGGTCCGGCTGCGGCAAAGTTGCGGCGTTATCGATTGGCATCGGCATGGTCGGCCATTCTATTCCACGGTGACCGATTTTGCGAGATTGCGCGGCTGGTCGACGTCGGTGCCGAGCGCCACCGCGGTGTGATAGGCAATGAGTTGCACCGGAATGGCGTAAACCAGAGGCGTCACGAACGAGGCCAATTCGGGCAGGATCAATGTCATCATCGAATCGATCGCAGCCTCC
>Ga0265325_10001926_pt1 | contig 14317 bp, 11 predicted proteins | sample 41420metaG_FD_202090 | JGI IMG/M metagenome (GOLD analysis project Ga0265325, IMG submission 202090) | Rhizosphere microbial communities from Carex aquatilis grown in University of Washington, Seatle, WA, United States - 4-14-20 metaG | ecosystem: Host-associated > Plants > Roots > Rhizosphere...
GCCCCTCGGCTGCACTCGAGGCATCTCCCCACGCCTGGGGAGAAGGGGGCACTGAGAAATACCGCAAACGGGCGGCTGAGAGGGTTTCCCTGACCTCTGTGGCGTGGTGGGCGTAGTCGTCTATTATAGTAACGCCGTTTTTGTTGCCAACCAACTCAAAACGCCTTTTTAGGCCCTGATAGGTTAGCAAATCCAGAGCAATTTGGTCTTGGGCAAATCCTAACGACCGCAAAGTGGCAATGGCAGCCAGCGCGTTGTAAACATTAATTTTTCCTGGTAACTGAATTTTATATTGCTCAGTTTGTCCAAGTAATTTGCTGGAAACCGCTTTAGAAAATTTATTAATAACTTCAATGGTTGTGAAGTCTGAACCATATTGGATATTGGCATCTTTTCCGCCGGAGGCGGATCCGCCTCCGGCGGAAAAATCAGCCTCGTTATCTATCGCAAAACCAACATTGCTGACATTTGATTCATTCACCAACTTAGTCAAAATAGCATCATCGGCATTATAAACAATCAGCCCGTCTTCCGGCATTTTTTCAATGAGCAGGCGGAATTCCTGCTCCAGCGCTTCTATGTTCGGAAATAAATCCGGGTGATCGTATTCCAAATTTGTTAAAACCAAAATGTCGGGATGATAAAACTGAAATTTTGGCGTGGGGTCGTCAAATTCCTCTTTGTATTCGTCCCCTTCAAAAATACAATAATGCCCGTCACCCAAAGAAAAATTGGTTTGGTAGTTTTGCAAAACAGCGCCCACCATAAAAGAACTGCCGTCAAGATTCTTAAACAAATGGCCGATTAACCCCGCGGTCGTAGATTTACCGTGCGTTCCGGCTATAACTATGCGTAATTTTTCTTTTGACAGATGGTAGAGCAGCTCGGCAAAACCAACGTGAGGCAGACTATTATCATAAACATATTTCACCTCCGGATTATCCAAAGTCTCCCCCGCGGTGATGATGAATAAATCGGCCGCGGATGATTTTACCTGCTCCTGACTATATCCGGGATGATATTTTATCTTGGAGTTATCCAGAACATCCTTGGCCGGAGAATAAACTTCTTTGCTGTCGCTTCCCGCGACTTCATAGCCAAGCCCCTTGGCAATACTGGCCACAGCCGACATGGCAATGCCGCCAATACCGACAAAGTAAAGACGGCTTCCGGGTTTTAAAATATTTTCTAGATCGTGGTTCATATTTCGTTCAATTTACTTTAATGTATAATTTGCATCATCTCTCACGGCGTCATTCTGAGGAGTGCACAAGGCGAAGAATCTCGTATATGGTTAAGAGATCCTTCGCCCGCGATGTTTTACTAATGACGGACTCAGGATGACGCCGAAGTGGCTCTTGCTTTTAACAAAGCCTTAATTTTTGGCACATTTTCTTCCGCAACCTTCCTGCCCATTTCATAATACTTCTTCATTGTTTCCGCGCTCAGGCTTGCCCGGTTAAAGCCCTTAAAATCCGGGCTGATTTTTAAATCACAGCCGTCGTCGTCCATATATTTTTTGTTGGCGTAAATGGCCAAGTCCAGGCTTTTGCCCAAAACGCTGAACAGCTTGGGGCTTTTGCCAAAATCCGCCGCGTCGTCTTCCGGCCAAAAGCTTTTTATAAGCTCGGAGATTTCGTTAATCAGCAGAACTTTCTTTAAGGCATTCATCATTTTTTTGGCGCTCATTTGCGCTCCGGTAAAAACATTTCGGGTTAAGGCCAGGTTTAGGCTGACGCTTACATCCGGCGAAAACTTTTTTAAGCTGGCGATAGGCACCACGGAAAGCACGCCGCCGTCCACCAAAACCCGGTTGCCCCATTTTATGGATTCAAACAAGCCCGGGGTGGTGCAGGAAATCCGCGCCGCTCTGGCAATTTCCCCAATGCATAAGTCCACCAGCTCGCCGGTTTCCACGTCCACAGCCGTAAACACCATTATTGGCTTAACTTCATCAAAATGAAGCCCTTTAATAAATTTTTCGTTTAAAATTTCTTCCATATAATCCAGCTTATAAAGCCCGCCCTCTCCCCTGTCCCTGACCATAATATCCTTAAAATCCTTAAAGTTCATTTCCAAAACCATTTTTTTAAACTCTGCCAAAGTCCCGCAGGCGTAAGCCGCGGCCACCAAACAGCCTCCGCTGCAGGCGGAAATGTAATCTATTTTTATGGCGGCCTCATTCAAAACTTCCAAAAACCCAATGTAAAAAGCTGTCCTGTTGCCGCTGCCGCTTAACGCGAGCCCAAGAGTTGGCGCTGAAGATTTTTGCATTAAGATTTTACAACAAGCTTAATAATTATTTCGGCGATTTTTTCGTCGGCGTCATGCGGCATAATTTTGCCAATGTTGCGCTTTAGCGTTTTTTCCAGGTCGCGGGCAAACAAAACCCTGCGGATTAGTCCAGTAAAATTCTTTGGATTTAGATTTTTTTGCCTGACTACAATGGCTGCTTCCAGCTGGGACAAAAGCCTTCCATTTATTTCCTGGTGGCTGTTGGGCATAGGCACTATTATAGCCAATTTTTGAAGGTAAGACAACTCAGTGAGGGTGGAAAGCCCTCCGCGGCAAAGCACAATGTCGGCCGCGGCGTAAGCTTCGGCCATGTTGTTTATAAATTCGCAAGGATGGTAATTTTCTGCGGCTCCGGAATTTAATTTGCCGCGCCCTGTAGAATGAATAATTTGCACGGTCTTGGACAGTTCCGGCAGACTGCCAGCCATTAAATTATTTAAAAAATCCGCGCCTGTGCCGCCGCCCAAAACTAAAAGAGTGGGAAAATCGGCGCGCAAATTAAAAAGTTTTTGCGCCGCTTCCCGGGTCCCCTGCCGCAGTTCCTGCCTAAAAGGATTTCCGGTAAGCATAATTTTATCGGCCGCCCGTTTTTTATAAAAGAAGCCGAACTCGGAAGAAAAATTCTTGCCGCTCTGGGGAAAAGTTATGGTAATTTTGGTTGCCGCAAACTGGCAAAGCTTGTTGGCAAGCGACGGCGCTACGTCCTGTTGATGCAAAACTACCGGAATTTTTAACCCCCAGGCCGCCCATATTAACGGCACCTGAACAAAACTGCCGGTGCCAAAAATGCAGTCGGGTTTAAAATCCTTAAGAATTTTAAAAGATTGGCAAAAGCCTACAATTACTGAAAACGGGGAAAACAGATTTGCCAGGCTAAAATACCTGCGCCATTTCCCCGCGGCAATGGCCCCAAACGGCATACCGGACTGCCGAGCCATAAGCCGTTCCGGCCCCGTTTTTGTTCCCACCAACAAAAACTCCGCGCCCGGATGAGTCTTTTTTATTTGATTTGCTATGGCCAGGAGCGGCGCAACCGGCCCCCCGCTGCCGCCTCCGACTAGTAGTATTTTCATAAGATTCATTTTATCATGGTATCATTTTATCATTCTAACATTTTAACATCAGCGTGTGCCCGCTTGTTAAAATGATAACATGATAAAATGTTAAAATGTTGTATATGTTTCTAATGTCTCTCCAGCCGCTTTATTCCAATCAAACAGTTGCGCGCGCTCAAAACTTTTTCGCGACAGCTGTTCGTAAAATTGCGCGTCGCGGGTCAGCAAATGCATTTTTTCGCCAATATCTTCCGGGTCCAGCGGGTTAAAATAAACAGCCGAGTTGTCGTAAATTTCATTAAATACCGAAGTGTTGGAAACTAAAAGCGGCAGGCCAAAACCCAAAGCCTCAACTCCCGGCAGGCCAAAACCCTCGTGCAGAGAGGCGGAGACAAACGCGTACGCGCCTTTGTATAAAGCCCTTAGTTCCCAATCGTCCACGGCTCCGGTAAACACCAAATGGCTGGAAAATTTAATATCCAGGGCATGATGTTTAATGTCGGGGTAATGCGGGTCGCTCTTGCCGACTATAACCATATCCATATTGGCTTTATATTTTTGCAAAAAATAATCAAACCCGCGCGTTAAATTCACAACATTCTTTTTTCGCTCCAGCACGCCGACAAACAAAAAATACGGTTTGTTGATTAAATAACTTTTCTTTACTTTCTCAGCCTGCGCCGGCTCCACGTCGGATTTCAGCGAACTGCCTTCATAAATTACTTTTATTTTTTCTGGGCCAATCTGCAAATAATCCGCGATGTCTTTTTTTGACGCCTGCGATACGGTAATAATTTTTTGGGCTTTTTCCGCCGCGTTCTTTATAACTTTTTTATAAGCTAAAAAGTGCAAAAGGTGGCTTTTTTTGGCGCCGCCGATTTTGTGGTGGACCATATCGTGGATGGTTACCACAAACGGTTTTTTATATAGAATTGGCACGTTAAAATTCGGGAAATGAACCAGGTCTAAATTGTATTTATTTAGGACTTTGTAAAAACTTAACTGCTCGCCTAACGAATAATGGCGGATGTTGCATGGAATGATTTGAATATTTGTAGGGGCCGGGCTTGCCCGCCCGATATCCGATGACGGGCGGCTAAAGCCAGCCCCTACAATATCTGCTTCCAACTCTTCGCGCTCTTTGTCATTAACAAACAAAAAATATTTGTTCTGTTTATCCAATGCCAAAATCCTAGGAAATAATTCCTTGCAATACCGGCCAATTCCGCCGTGGCAATATCCGTATAATCTTAAGTCAAGCCCGATGTTCATAAAGTCATTTTATCATCTTAACATTCTAACATTTTATCATCGCCCACCTATGTCTGTTTGTTAAAATGATAGGATGATAAAATGTTAAAATGATTCCAGCACTTCCCTCGCCGTTTTCTCCCATTTAAACTTCTGAGCCTGAATTAAACCTTTTTGAACCAGTAATAATCGTAGTGTTGCATTGCTAAGAATCTGCTCCATCGCTCCAGCCAAACTGTTTGAATTATAAGGATCAACGAGCAGTCCCGCGTCCCCAACTATTTCCGGCAAAGATGTTAAATGGCTCGCAATCACCGGGGTTCCAATTGCCATAGCCTCCAGCGGCTGAAAGCCAAAGCCTTCATAAAAGCTTGGATAGATTAAGGTTTTAGCCATTTTTATCAGCGCCGGCTTGTCTTCCTGCGCCACATAGCCTATATACCTTATTTTAGCAGATTTTTTACTGTTGTTGATAAGTTTAAAGTCATTCTTATACTTCCAGCCCAAACGCCCGGCAATTACCAGTGAAGCCGGGGATCTTATTTTTTCAAAAGCGCTGATTACCCCGGCCAAGTTTTTTCGCGGCTCAATGGTGTTTAAAAATAAAATATAGTCCCCCGGCAAACCATACTGGTTTCTGGCTGACCTTTGGGCATCGGATGATATGCTTAGATTGAATTGCTTATGGTCAACGCCGGGATAAACTACTTTGATTTTTTGTTCATCCACGCCAAAAATTCTTATGAGATCATTTTTTGTATATTCCGAAACTGCAAACAGGACATTGGCTCGTTCAAACGCTTTTTTATAATTTAAAAACTTGTGCCAAATATTGCGTTTTAAATTATAGAACTCCGGGGTGACTACGGGTGAAAGATCGTGAACGGTTATGGCAAGTTTAGTGTTAGCGCTGATGTTAAACTGGTTTAAATTTGGCATAAAAAACCAGTCAACATCGCCGGTCAATTTTTCAATATTTGATAAGCCAAACTTAAATGCCAAATTTAAGAGCTTGCTCGGTACGCGGCTATGGACAACTTTAGAGTTTACATAATGAAAATCCGGCGCTTGGTTAGCCCGAAGCGAATTGTAAAACAGCGAATATTCATTTTTACTGTCCAGCGCAAGCAAGCTCTCGGTGAGGTTCATGCAATAATTCTCCACCCCGCTCACCGTGCCGCTGGAAAGGCTTCTTAAATCAATGACAATTTTCATAATAAATACTTTTTATCAACTTGTATCACTTTATAGCGGCCGCTATAAAGTGATACGTTGCAATCCAAACCTCTTACGTAAGTCAGCGTCATAATCAACTTCATCAACCCTTAACATTCTTATATAATCAATTAAGCCGGACTTTCTTAAATACAAAATGGCTTCTCTGTTCAAAGGTTTTGGGTTGATAAAAACGCTTGCTTGTAATTTGTAAAAATCATTTTGTAACAGCAGTTTTCTTAATTCTTCTCTTTTGGGTTTTGCGTCCTCAGGTATGTCAAAAATTATCATTCGCCATTTTCCATCCCACTTTGGCGTATCTTGCAAGCTAATATTCTGCATTAGCGCCTTTAATTGGCCCTTTTGGGTCAATTGCAAAAATCTTTGTCCATTTTTGTCTACTACTTTTAATAAGCCCTGCCTGGAAAGTCTGCCAACTGCTGTTCTATAATAATCTTTCTTCAGATTATTTTCAGAACTGAGCCTAGAATAAGTCAGCCAATAAGGATTTGAAAAAGCATCGTAAAGCGAATGTATTATAGCTTCTGTTATTTTAAATTTTATACTTTTACCCATAAACAAAGTATATCATTTTGTAGCGGCCGCTACAAAATGATATATAATTTTACTTAAAATTTTCTACCAAGCTTCTCATTTGGATTTTAAATTTTTCCTTGCTGAATTTTTCGGCTTGGCCTCTTAAGTTATCAGTTGAATATTTTTGCGGGTTCCAGGAAAGGACTAATTGCTTGATTTGCACTTTGTAGTTGCCTGATTTATCAGGCTTGTTATTGGTTGGCCCCATAAATGGGGCAACTACACTGGCTCCAAAAAATTCTCCTGTCTCCCCTGACACAACCGTCTCTAAAGCGCCGCCGTGGCCGTAGGCCAGCGTGGGAGTGCCGCAGGCAGCGGCTTCCAAAGGCATTAGGCCGAAGTCTTCCAACTGGGGGTAAATTAAGGCTTTGGCGCCGCTATACTCTTGGCGCAGTTCTTCATCGCTGATGTGCCCTAAAAATTTTACATTTTCTTTGGCTATTGATTGCAAATATTTTTCCTGGCGGCCGGTGCCAACCACATGCAAAGGCAAGCCGAGTTCGTTGAAAATTTCCACAATGAGGTCGTTGCGCTTGTGGGCTTGGAGGCGGCCGGCTAGGAGGAAATATTTACGTCCACCGGCGTCATTCTGAACCCCGAGTGCATCCGCCTTTGGACTGGGCTCAAGGCGCCCTGAGCGTAGCCGATTGGGCGAGGGGTGAAGAATCTCTGCGCCCTGGTATTGAGATTCTTCGGTCGGGCGCACTCCCTCAGAATGACGCCGGGAAGGCAAGACTACTTCGTCGCCTTTTGCACTGCTCCTCGCAATGACAGATGCGGATGATGGTTTCCAAAAATTGGTGTCTATAAATGGATAAATTATTTCCGAATCTCGGTTATAATATTTTTTAATGCGGGATTGAACCTCGCGGGAGTTGGCAATGAACTTAGTTACTCGTTGCGCGCCGCGATAATCCCATTTTTTCATGCCGCTGATGATGGGTCGGACAATCGGGCGAAGTATGGCCGGAACTTCCTGGTTAATATAGTTGACATCACTCCATAAAAACCTGGTCGGGGTGTGACAGTAACAAATGTGGGTCGTGTTTTTTGGGACGCGGATATTTTTCGCCCAGGAAGAACTTGATGACAGCACCACATCATAACCGGAAAAATCTAAACTGGAAACCGCCAGAGGAATAAAAGACAAAAGATATTGCAGCTTGGGAATAAAATTGTATAAAATCTGCAGCCATGAAGTTCTGATATCCCAAGTCTCATAACGATGGCGCAAATTTCTATCAATAACTAAACAAAACACCGGAGCTTCCGGGTATAATTCGTGGAAGGCGTCAACTACGCGCTCGGCCCCGCCTTCCTGGGTAAAGCTGTCGTGTACAATAGCTATATTCATAGAACCTCTGATTTGTTGCTGATAAGTAAGCTGATATAACGCTGAACTGATAATTACGCCTCAGCGCCTTGTCAGCGTTGTAGTCTTCAGCGTCCGTTCAGCGGTCTTAGTAGTCTTCTTTACTCTTGGCCCCGAAACACAAAAGCCAAAAGCTCTTGGCCAAAATTTTTAAATCCAGCCATAGCGACCAGTTTTCTATATAGTAAGTGTTCATCCTGATTTCTTCTTCAAACGGCAAATCCGGCCAGGAGACCTGGGCGATTTGCGCCATGCCGAATACTCCGGGCTTTATGGAAAACATTCTCCGATAACGATTACGATAGCGGCCGACTTCATCAAGCACATGGGCTCTTGGCCCGACCATGCTCATATCGCCGACCAGGACATTCCAAAACTGCGGGATTTCGTCCAATTTAGTCTTACGCAAAAATCGGCCGACTCTTGTAACACGGGGGTCATGCTTAATTTTTAAAAAAGGCGCCTGCTCGCCGCCGCGGTCATTCTTCTTCCACAATTCCTGGCGGATTTTTTCAGCCTCCCGCCCACCGTACCCCTCGCCGACCGACAGGTGGCTGTACATTGTCCGGAACTTGTAAAAAGTAAAGTCCCTGCCTTTACCCCCGCGCTTGGCGGAATAAATTATTTTGCCTTTGCTGTCTATTTTAATTGCCAATGCGATTAACAAAAAAATCGGCGAGGTTAAAATCAGGCAAAAGGCCGAAATCACGGCATCGGCCAGCCTTTTTACCACGCGGCCCCAGCCGTCCAGCGGCGTATTTTTTAAGGCAATGACCGGGATGCCTTTAAGCTCGGACATTTCCACGGCGTTGCGCTGGACCTCAAACAAATTTGGCACAAAAGAAAAGCTCAGTCCGTTGTTGCGGGCAAACTGGACCAGCTTTAAGTTGGATTCGTCGTCCAGCGAAGAATTGGCCTGGAGAATTTCGTCAACTTTATTTTCGCCGAACAGCTTTTCCAATCCGAAAAAAATATTTTCGTCGTAGGGAAGCTCCGCGGCAACTTCGTAGCCGTAGCGCTTATTTTTATAAACCTGCTCAATTACCGGGACGTTTTGGCCGCCGCTGACAATAACCAGTTTATGCAGGCCGATATTCTGGTTAAACAGCATTTTTTGGATTTGGCGCAAAATTGTCCGGCCCAAAAAAACAAAAATAATGCCCGCGCCCCAGGTGGCCAAAATTATAAAACGCGAAGGGAAGATGCTTTGGTTAAAGAAAAACAGCAGAATGACAAATAACAGCCCCAAAGATTCGCCGATAACTATTTTGCTGAACTCCTGCCAAAATTTTCTGGTGCCGCGCAGGTTATACAGCCCAAGCAGGGCGAAGATTAAAATTAACACCGGAATAATTTTTTCAATAACCGTTAAAAACTGCCCCAAATTCAGCTGGTAAATAATCGGGCCGACAATGTGGGTAAAATCGCCGCGCAAATTAAAAGCCGCCATGCCGGCGCAAAGCAACATTATGGCATCCACCGGGATGGAAATGATGTTAAAAAGTAACTCGGTTTTTTTCATGTTCCGCTGATTGGTCGCTCCGACGCTTAGACTTTAAGTTAAAGGTCGGAGCCCCGACCGAAGCATCGGGGCTGATAAGTACGCTGAAATAACGCTGAGTTCAGAATCGTAAGTTAATTTAGTTGATCGACATCTGTATTATACCATTTTAAAAGGTCTTTTTCCACTAAAAAACCCGTCAAAATGACGGGGTTTTTAGTGCTTTAAGCAAGCTCGTAAGCCGAATTCTGTTTCTATCCGACTTCGCACAAGGCTTCGTCGGATCATTGTCTATAAAATAAATTAAGGACAATGAATAATCATCTATCTGTCTTGCCTGTTGCCAGGAAGATCAAGCAGCCTACCAAATTTGGCTTTGCACTCAAGTAAGGATTTAGCCGTTTCACCCCGATGTCGCCATCGGACATCCCCCGGAGGGGGACCTTTGCCTTTCGGCTAGGGCGTTACTGTTCGCACCTCGCGCCTTACGGCGGACGGGAATTACCCGCTACCATTCTTAATACCTCTTAAGAGGGTATCAAATAAGTGTTCGGACTTTCCTCCCCGCCATAGGCGGGGCGATTATTCGACTTGCTTAAAGTGTAAATATTTTAACATAAGTTGAAGATTATGTCAATTTTTTACTAAACTTTTTTACTAAACTTTTTTTGCTATTATTGAAGCTGTTTCCATGCTTCTTAGTTGCCCCTGGCTATTTAGTAACATGGACTGTGAGGGAGACTGGCTATAATCCAAAACCTCCCAATTAGCTTCTAAATACATATTCCTAAGCTCACCATCTCTAAAAAAGCTGAACTTGCCCTCATGGTCGGGTCCATAAAAGCCTGTATTGTTCATCCATGCTGAAATTACATTTATACCCCCCACGGGGGTAGCTTCGCGCATTCGACGCAAAAACTCTTCTCCTTCGTCACGGGTCAAATAATGCAAAACAAAAGTTGAAAGAAAAATCTCGCAATCATTAGGGAAATTTATACTGGTCATATCCCCGACCTCAACATTAATCGGCAGATTCATTTTTTGCGCCACATCCTCAATTTTCTTTGCACCTACAGGAGACAATTCAACGGCAGTTACCTTAAATCCATTTAAAGCCAAGAACTCAGTGTTACCGCCTTCTCCGGCTCCAATGTCGTAAACGTGCCCACTTCGAACAAATTGAAGCAAACTTTTTACAACCCGATCCGGCTTATCGGGAAAAGTTTTCTCCGGACTCCGATATTTCTGATCGTAAAAATTACGAAGGCTGTCTCGATTCATAATTATTATTTTACCTCAAAAGTTACAGTCATGCTTTCGCTAACATCCTGACTGCCGGGTTGGATATCGGGGGCGACAGATTTAGCCGCGCCCGCGCTCATGGCGCTGTTTAAGGCGTAAGGAACCGGGCCGGGGTAACCGCCTGCCGTTTCCGAAACGCTCACAACTTTGCCTAAAGAAAGACCAGCGGCCTGCGCCAAAGCCTGCGCTTTTACTTTGGCGTTGGCAATAGCCTGCTCCTGGGCCTGTTGCTGTAAAACGTCCGGTTTGTCAAAACTAAAATTTACGCCGTCCACTTCGTTGGCTCCGTTATTTACGGAACCGTCCAAAACTTTTTCCAAAACCGACTGGTCCCTGTCCACGCCGTGGATTTTTATTTCCACGGTCTGATTAGCCTGGTAACCGGTAACTTTTGGCGCGCTGGGAACGCCTCCGGGGACCATTATGCCGCCATAGCTTTGCTGGGGATACAAATTCAGCTGTTGAGTCTGAATATCGGCAGATGAAATTCCCTGCTGTTTTATAAAAGCAATTACCTGATTAACCTTTTGGTCATTCTGGTTTTTGGCGTCGGTAGCCGTGGCCGCCTGGGTCTGTACGCCCACATTTACCGTGGCCAAATCCGGCGTGGCCGTAACCTTGCCGTCGGCGGAAACTGAAATCGTATTGGCCGGTTTTTGATTTTTGACTATCTGATTAAAATTATAGACTTGCTGGACTATCAAAAGCGCGACAAAGGCTATTAACAGCCCGCCGAGCCCGCTAACCAGCCATTTTGGCAAAAGATTTTGCATATGTTTTTATTATTTAATGATATATAAGTGTTAATGCGCGGTTAGGGCAAAATATTACCCTAATTACTGGGGCGTGCTGGTTGCCAGCGCCGCGTCCTGGCCGTTTAACGCCGGGCAGGAAACTTTAGCGGTATCTGTTACCCCGTAACCGATACAGCCCATAAGAACAGAGGCCGGGCTTAAAGCCACCGCGGCTGTGCCGCCGCTTAAGACATCCGCGTAAATATCCACCGTGGCACTGCCCAACGCAGGCAAACTTAAATTGCCGTTAACAGTCAGCGACGCGCCGGGAGTAATGCTCGCTATCGGTTGCGCAAAATAGGAATTATTTGTCCGAACCACAATATTTTGCAGCCAGCGCTGGCTGGTATTAGGCTGGACCTTTATAGTGATAGTACTAATGTTTACCGGCTCAGTAGAAGTTGATGTTAAGGTAAAGGAGCCAATTTGCTGATTTTGACTGCCAAAAATACGCGTGCCGCCCGTAAAAGTTGAATTTAAAGCCACGGTCAGCGGAAAAGAAACCGGGGCCGCTGTATTGGCGTACAAACTAATATTCTGGCCGTTGACTAAATTGCAGGCCAGCGCGCCGTTATTTAGGCTCCCAAAACCGGAACAGCCCATTAATATTGTGGCCGGATTTAAGCCGGGATAAGAAATACTGCCGGCCGGGATGTCGGCGTAAACGTCAACCGTGGCGCTCTGGCTGGCCGCAATGGCCACCGGCGCGGTCGCGGTAAAAGTATAGGCCCCCTGCGAAGCAACGGCGGATTGCGCCGCGCCAAAAGGACTGCCGTTGACTTTAACAAACAAATTCTGCAACACCGAAACTCCACCGCCGGGCTGGGCGCCAATGGACACGCTGTTTAAGCTGGCTCCCTGGCTGGCCGAAGCGGTAATAATATACGAGCCGATTTTCGCGGCCGTGGAACCCGGGGCTATTGAGCCTCCCGCAAACGCGCTGTTTATGGAAGAGCTAACTGCCGGGGAGGTTTGGGCGTTGGTTGATGCCACAAAACTCAGGTTTTGGCCGTAGACCGCGCCGCAGTTTACTGACGCAGAATTGTTCGCGCCAACGCCGGCGCATCCGGCCAAAGTCGTAGCCGGGTTTAGGCTGGTTAACTGCTGGCTGTTCCAGACCAAAACATCCGCGTAAATATCAACCGTAACGGAACCCGCGGCCGGCACAACAACAGGCGCGGCGGCCGTAAACGTAATCGCGGCGGCGGGCGCGGCGGCAGTCGTCCCAAATTGGACGCCGCTGGCTTTGGCTGAAAAATTAACAAAATTGTAGGCGCCGTTAAAAGTTCCGTTGGGCTGAATATTTACCGTTACTGATTTCAGGTTAACCGCTTGGGATTGAAGTCCGGTTAAAATATACGACCCGATTTTTTGCGCCGTTGAACCAAAAACAATATAGCCTGGATTATAGGCCGGGTTAGCCGCGGTTAAAATTGTTGAAGTGCTGTAGTTGCTGACGCCGACGTTTGAAACGCCGCCAAAACCATACGAGGACGCTGAATTGCTGTTGACCCTGGAGTCGCCGGCAGTTAGTACGGGTAAATTCGGACTGGCTCTTAAAACAGCCAAATCATATTTGTTCGCGGGCACGACATACGACAGGTCTCCGCCGTTTGACGAAAATACCGAAAATGAGGGGACGCCAATCAGCCCCTGCTGGGTGGCATAGTAAATTGCCTTTTTGTAGCTTAGCCAACTGTCCCATGGGTGGGTAGTGTTGGCGGTCTTGATGGTATAGGATGATAATGTGTAATTTGCCAGACTGCCTTTGACAACATTTTTTAAGGAATACCCGAGGCCGACAAAAGCATTCCAACTGGCAAACGCGACTTTGGTTCTGCCGCTGATAAAATAAATTGTCCCGCCGTCGCTGACCAGACTGCTGTTGGGATAAGCATAATTAGAAGCACTGGCATCTAAAACTTGGCCTTGGTTTGCCATTAAATCCGATAAAGTTACGGCCCCAGCCGGCACAAACTGGCAAGCTAAAGCCAAAAGGGCTAACACCGCTCCATATTTTGTGGATTTAAACATAATTTTTATTTCTGGTTGGGTTAATTTATGTATGAATTATAACATTTTTCAACCTTTTCAACAAAAAATAGCATTTACAAAAAAAAATTAAAACTCCCGCGTCCTGTTACAGAGGCGGGAGGGGTTAAATCAAATTAGAGGCTTAGGACGAAAGCTTTACGGCTTCGTCCATTAGCCTTTTTTGGTCGCTATTGATTCTCTTATTACTTCTTTAATCAGCTTGCTTTTTTCAGTTGGTGTAGAATTGCGAAAAAATTCAGAAAAGGCGCTGGTCTTTTTTGGCTGTAATCCTAAAATTTTTTGATAGTACTCTTCATAAAAGTGTCCTCACCTTTAGGTCTATTTTTTGCTTTCTTGAATTAATTTTGTAATTTGAATTTTAAACTCCGGTACGGATTCGTCAATAATATGCCAAATTAAATCGTGATCAATATCTAAATACTCATGGACAATACGGTTCCTCAAACCGGCAATTTTATGCCACTCAATTTCGGGGTGGCCGTCTTTTATTTCTTGTGGCAGTTGAATGATTGCCTGCCCAATAACCTGCAAGCGATGTTCAGCGGCATCCTGTTTCTCCAAATCATCAACATAAGCTTGCTCATTAACGTCAAGCATATACCGCTCCAGGCTCTCTATGGACTCTAATTATAAATTTAAGGAAAATGACAGGATCTTTGCTCATAGAATTTTAACTTGTTCTTTAAAAATAATGTCTCGTAATAAATGGTGCACGGATTGATAAGTGACAAGATCAACTTTTTTACCGAGCTTTGCTTCCAACTTTTCCTCTAAATCAATCAAGTCAAACATACTCTTTCCCCTGGGAAATTCAATCAAAATATCCACATCGCTTTTTTCATTCGCCTCGCCGCGAGCCACTGACCCAAAAATTGACGAC
>Ga0265325_10001927_pt1 | contig 14315 bp, 10 predicted proteins | sample 41420metaG_FD_202090 | JGI IMG/M metagenome (GOLD analysis project Ga0265325, IMG submission 202090) | Rhizosphere microbial communities from Carex aquatilis grown in University of Washington, Seatle, WA, United States - 4-14-20 metaG | ecosystem: Host-associated > Plants > Roots > Rhizosphere...
CCGAGTATTCGCTTCCGACCGAGCGGCTCAAGCGCGCGATTACCGGGCACGCCGGGCGCGAGCGCAGCCATTTCGTGGATGCGAGCCGCCTTGCCACGGCGTTGCTCGGCAATTCCATCGGCGCCAATATGTTCATGCTCGGTTACGCTTACCAGCTCGGGGCACTGCCGCTCTCGGCCGAGGCGATCGAGCGTGCGATCGAGATGAATGGCGAAGCCGTGCCGATGAATATTTCGGCGTTCCGCTACGGCCGCCGCGCCGCGGTGGATCCCAAGGCGCTTGAAGCGCTGATCGAGCCGCGGCCGCAGCAGCAAAATGATTCACTCAGGCTTTCGCAATCTTTTGCCGAGACCGTGGAACGGCGCGCGGCGTTCCTGACGGACTACCAGAATGCCAATTACGCGCGCCGCTACCGCAATCTGGTTGAAAGAGTGCGTACGGTGGAAGCCGAGAAAGCGCCCGGCCAATGCGGATTGGCGGAAGCGGTTGCGCGCTACCTCTTCAAGTTGATGGCGTATAAGGATGAATATGAAGTCGCCCGGCTGTACAGCGGGACATCATTTCTCGATCGCGTGAGATCGAACTTCGATGGTGACCGGCTGCGCTTTGAGTTTCATCTGGCGCCACCATTGCTCGCGCGGCGCGATCCGCAAACCGGCGAGCCGAAGAAAATGTCATTCGGGCCATGGATGTTGAAGGCCTTCGCGGCACTCGCCAGGCTCAAGTTCCTGCGCGGCACGATGTTCGATCCGTTCGGCTACACCGCGGAGCGGAAAACGGAGCACCAACTGGTTGCCGACTACGAAAGACTGCTTGGCGAGATCGTCGAGCAGTTGACACCCAGCAACCATCGTATCGCGGTTGAGCTTGCAATGGTTCCGGAGAAGATTCGGGGCTTTGGGCCGGTCAAACAGCGTCATCTGGCCGCGGCCAAGGCTGAGGAAGCGGCATTGCGCGAGCAATTTAAGGTTGGTGCGGCGCCGTTTCTCAAGGCTGCGGAATAGCTTAGCCGTTCCCCGTCGCCGGGTTCATTCCATCTGATACTTGACCGCCCTTCGGCGGTGTTTTCATATCGAAACAACAAGTTCGTCCACCAAAGGACGGCGAGGGGTCAGAGTCGCGCCACAGCGCGCGGCCACACGGGAGGATCGGGCTGTGGCGAATGCCGCCTCGGGCGCGGATACGTTTTCCAAGCTGTTGGTTCGCAATGCCCATCTGTACGGGGCGCGTCCGGCCATGCGGCACAAGGATCTCGGGATCTGGCAATCCTGGACCTGGCGCCAGTCGCTCGATCTGGTGCGCGCCTATGCCGTCGGCCTGCACCGGCTTGGCGTCAAACGCGGCGAAACCATCGCGATCGTTGGGGCCAACCGGCCAAAACTCTATTGGTCGGTGATGGCGGCGCAAATGCTGGGCGCGATTCCGGTCCCGGTCTATGCCGACGCGGTGGCCGACGAACTGGCCTATGTGCTCGCGCACGCCGACGTGCGCTTCGCCGCGGTCGAGGATCAGGAGCAGATCGACAAGATCCAGTCGGTCATGCAGCGCCTGCCCAAGCTCGAATTCATGGTCTACGACGAGAAACGCGGGCTGCGCGACTATGACCACAGCCATTTGCGATCGATGGACGATGTCATCGAGGAAGGACGCAAGGCCTTGGCCGGTGATCCGGCGGTCGCAGAATGGCTCGATAAAGAAATTGCGGCCGGAAAGGGTGCCGATCCGTCCATCATTCTCTATACGTCGGGGACCACCGGTACATCCAAAGGCGTGGTGCTCTCAAACGAGCGCTCGATCCATGCAGCGACGGACACCGCCACCTTCGACAAATTGAACGAAAAGGATGTGGCCCTGGCTTATCTCCCGCTCGCCTGGGTCGGGGACCATTATCTGAATTATGCGCAAGGCATGGTGTCCGGGTTCTGCATGGCCTGCCCGGAAAGCGCGGACACCGCCATGCAGGATTTGCGTGAGATCGGCCCGACTTTCTACTTTGCGCCGCCGCGCACACTCGAACTACTGCTGACGCGTGTGATGATCCGGATGGAGGATGCTGGCTTCGTCAAGCGCAAGCTCTTCCACTACTTCATCGATGTCGCCCGCCGCTATGGCGAACGCATCCTCAACGGTCAATCGGTGCCGATCAGCGGTCGGTTGCTTTATTGGCTCGGCAATATTCTCGTCTACGGCCCGCTGAAAAACGTCCTTGGTTTTTCAAAGGTGCGCGTTGCCTATACCGCCGGCGAAGCGATCGGGCCGGATTTGTTTAACTTCTACCGCTCGATCGGGTTGAACCTAAAACAGCTCTACGGACAGACCGAGGCCTTCCTCTACGTGACTGCGCAGCCGGACGGAGAAATTTACTCCGACACGGTCGGTCCGGCTTGCCCGAACGTCGACATTCGCATCGCCGACAATGGCGAGGTGCAGTTCAAATCGCCTGGGATGTTCACGGGCTATTTCAAGGATGACGCCAAGACTGCGGAGGCGATGACACCGGATGGCTACGTGAAGACCGGCGATGCCGGTTTCTTCGACGAGAAGACCGGCCATCTGAAAATTATCGACCGGGCCAAAGATGTCGGCCGCCTCAATGACGGCACGCTGTTTCCGCCGAAATACATCGAAAACAAGCTGAAATTCTATCCCAACATCCGCGAAGTCGTCGCGCTTGGCGACCAACACGACTTCGTCGCGGTGATGCTGAATATCGATCTCACAGCGGTTGGCAGCTGGGCTGAGCGCAACAACGTCGTCTATGCCTCCTATCAGGAGCTTGCCGGCCACCCGCTGGTCTACGAGATGATCGCGAAACATGTGGCCGAGGTGAACCGGTCACTGGCTGCCGATAAGATCATGGCAGGCGCGCAGATCAAGCGCTTCCTCATCCTTCACAAGGAGCTCGATGCCGACGACGGCGAACTTACGCGCACGCAGAAAGTCCGGCGCGGCTTCATCGCCGATCGCTATGCACCGCTGATCAAGGCGCTCTACGACGGGTCCAAGGAAGCCGACATCTCCACCGAGGTCACCTTCGAAGATGGCCGCAAGGGAGTGATCAGCGCACGTGTCAAGATTCGCGATATGCAGACCGAGCCTCCGCCCATGGAGAGAGCGGCATGAGGGCACCGGGCGGTCCCGAAGTGTCGGTCGGTGATGTTTTATTGTCCGTGGACGACGTCTCGCTGTCATTTGGCGGGGTGAAGGCGGTCAGCAACGTTTCCTTCGATATCCATAAAGGCGAAATTCGTGCGATCATCGGGCCGAACGGCGCCGGCAAGACGTCGATGCTCAACATCATCAATGGCTTCTATCACCCGCAACACGGCCACATTACTTTCAAGGGCAAGACGCGCACCAGGATGCAGCCGCACGAGGCAGCCTATGGCGGCATTGCGCGTACGTTTCAGAATGTCGCGCTGTTCCGCGGCATGACGGCGCTCGACAACATCATGGCAGGCCGTTCCCTGAAAATGCACAGCAACTTCTTTTGGCAGCTTCTGCGCCATGGTCCGGCGATGCATGAAGAAGTCGAACACCGCCACCGGGTTGAGGAAATCATTGATTTTCTCAAGATCCAGGAAATCCGTCGCGTGCCCGTCGGCCGTCTGCCCTACGGATTGCAAAAACGGGTTGAACTCGGCCGCGCGCTCGCCATGGAGCCGGACCTCCTGCTGCTCGACGAACCGATGGCCGGCATGAACCTCGAGGAAAAAGAAGACATGTCGCGCTTCGTCCTCGATGTTAACGACCATTACGGCACCACCATCGCGCTGATCGAGCACGACATGGGCGTGGTGATGGATCTGTCCGACCGCGTGGTGGTCCTTGACCACGGCATCAAGATCGCCGACGGCACGCCCAACGAGATCAAGGGCAACCAGGCGGTGATCGACGCCTATCTCGGGGTGGCGCACTGATGAGGGCGATGCGATGCATCTGATCTATCAGATCTTCGTCGACCCCTTCGTGCAGATGGGCAGCGCGCCCGATTTGCTCGTGCAGACGCTGTGGGAAGGCCTGGTCGCGGGCGTGCTTTATTCCCTGATCGCGCTCGGCTTCGTTTTGATTTTCAAGGCCTCCGGTGTCTTCAATTTTGCCCAAGGCATTATGGTGGTGTTCGCGGCACTCACGCTCGTCGGTTTCTACGAGCACGGGGTTCCGGCCTATCTCGCGCTTGCCCTGACGATCGCGGTGATGTTCGGGCTCGCGTTCGCGGTCGAGCGCCTGATGCTGCGGCCGCTGGTGAACCAGCCTGACATCATCCTGTTCATGGCAACCTTCGGCCTCACGTATTTTCTGATCGGCTTTGGCGAGCTTGTGTTCGGCGGCGATCCAAAGGTGATGATTGCCTCGCAGCTCGGGCTGCCGAAGGGCGCGGTCGAGTTCAAGATGGCGGGCGGATTCGTTTCGCTTCAGAAAATCGATATAGCGGCCGCCATCATTGCGTCGGTGATGGTGGCGGCGCTCGCCGTATTCTTCCAGAAAACCCGGGTCGGACGCGCACTGCGCGCCGTCGCTGACAGCCACAAGGCAGCGCTCTCGGTCGGCATCTCGCTCGAATATATCTGGGTGATAGTGTGGTTTGCGGCCGGACTCGTCGCGCTTGCGACCGGCATCATGTGGGGCGCACGCTCGGAAGTGTCCTTCGCGCTGGAGATCATCGCGCTCAAGGCCTTGCCGGTGCTCATTCTCGGCGGCTTCACCTCGATTCCCGGCGCGATCATCGGCGGTGTCATCATCGGCGTCGGCGAGAAGATCGGCGAATTCTACTGGGGTCCGCTGCTCGGCAGCGGCATCGAGACCTGGCTCGCTTACGTCATCGCGCTCGTTTTCCTGCTGTTCAGGCCGCAGGGCCTGTTCGGCGAACGCATTATCGAGCGGATTTGACCGATGTTTTATCGCGAGGTCGGACAGTACAAAACGAATTATTCCGCCGACATGTCGGTGATGCCGCTGCTGCAGGATCGCGTGGGCATTGGCATCATTCTATTCATCGCGGTGGTGATCATTCCGTCCTTCGGAAATGCCTTTTTTATCCAGGCGATCATGATTCCGTTCCTGGTGTTTTCGCTGGCCGCAATCGGGCTCAATCTGCTGACCGGCTATACCGGCTTGTTGTCGCTCGGTACCGGCGCGTTCATGGGCGTGGGTGCCTATGCCTGTTACAAGCTCACGACCTATTTCCCGGGCGTCAACATTCTGATCTGGATTGTTGCATCCGGTTTCTTCTCGGCGGCGGTCGGCGTCGTATTCGGGCTGCCGTCGTTGCGCATCAAGGGCTTCTACCTGGCGGTGGCGACGCTCGCGGCGCAATTCTTCCTGTCATGGTGTTTCATCCGGCAGCCCTGGTTTTACAATTACAATGCTTCGGGCGCGATCGAGGTACCGACGCGAACGCTGTTCGGCATTCCCATCACGGGAGCCACGGCTTCGGATACCGCCCGTTACTACGTCGTGTTGGGCGTCGTGGTCGCGATGACCTGGCTCGCGTCCAATCTTGTGCATGGCCGAATTGGCCGTATGTGGATGGCCGTGCGCGACATGGATCTGGCCGCCGAACTGATCGGTATCAGATTGTTGCGCACCAAGCTGCTCGCGTTCGCGGTGTCGTCATTCTATTGCGGCGTCGCCGGCGCGCTTCTCGTCTTCCAATGGTATGGCAGCGCCGAGCCCGCGGTGTTCGACGTCAATCTGAGTTTCTTCATCCTGTTCATGGTGATCATCGGCGGCCTCGGCAGCCTGACAGGGTCGTATCTTGGGGCGGCGCTGATCTTCATCCTGCCCATCGTGCTGCGCTACATTCCGCCGCACCTCGGCATCCCGATCCGGCCGGCGACCGTCGACCATATTCAATACATGATCATCGGCGCGCTGATCGTGCTTTTCCTGATCGTCGAGCCGAATGGCCTCGCGCGCCTATGGCAGATCGGCAAGCAGAAACTGAGGGTGTGGCCTTTCCCGTACTAACAGGGCAAACTGTCCTCAACCCCGATTGAGGGGAGGCCAAAGCAAAAGGCCGTCGAAAAACAGGCGGTTCGCCGCCGGAGATAGAGGGAGGAAATCCAATGCGACTGCATCGAGTTCTGCTGGGGACGGCGATCGCCGCCGCCACCTTGTTGGCAGTGCCGCTGACGGCAAGTGCCGCCGACGGCATTTACGTTCCGCTGCTTTCCTATCGCACCGGTCCGTTCGCGGGCTCTGGCGCACCAATCGTCAATGGCATGTCCGATTACCTCAACATGCTCAACGAGCGTGATGGCGGCATCGGTGGCGTCAAGATCATCGTTGAAGAATGCGAGACCGGCTACGACACGAAGAAAGGTCTCGAGTGTTATGAGCAGGTCAAGGCGAAGAACCCGGTCGTGCTCAACCCTTATTCGACCGGCATCACGCTGCCGCTGATTCCGAAGGCCGCGATCGACAAGATTCCGATCCTGTCGATGGCCTACGGCCTCTCGGCGTCGGCTGACGGCACGACCTTCCCATGGATCTTTAATCCGCCTGCAACGTATTGGGATGGCGCCTCGATGTTCATCCGCTATGCGGGTGGCAAGGAAGGCGGACTCGAGCGGCTCAAGGGCAAGAAGATCGGCCTCGTCTATCTCGATGCTCCCTACGGCAAGGAACCGATCCCGCTGCTCGAAGCGCTGGCCAAGGACTACGGCTTCGAGCTCAAGCTCTATCCGGTGCCTGCGGCCGAGATGCAGAACCAGTCGTCGCAGTGGCTCAACATTCGCCGTGACCGGCCGGACTGGATTTATCTCCAGGGCTTCGGTGCGATGAATCCGACCGCGATTAAGGAAGCCGCGAAGATCAATTACCCGATGGACCACCTGATCGGTAACTGGTGGGCCGGCAATGACGACGACGCACGTCCGGCCGGCGATGGCGCCAAGGGCTACCTGTCACTCGACTTCAACCAGGTTGGCACCAACTACAAGGTCATCCAGGACATTCTCAAATATGTCGTGGACAAAGGGAAGAGCCAGACCCCGAAGGACCGGGTTGGCGAGAATCTCTATAACCGCGGCGTGCTCAACTCGATCATCATTGCGGAAGGTATCCGTAATGCGCAGAAGGTCTCCGGCAAGAAGCAGATCACCGGCGAAGATATGCGTCGTGGGCTCGAGACGCTCAACATCAACGAAGCGCGTCTGAAGGAAATCGGCGCCGATGGGTTCGCCGCGCCGATGAAGGTCGCGTGCGACGATCACAACGGCCACAACGCCGCCTACATGGCCAAGTGGGACGGTACCAAGTGGGTCAAAGGCTCGGACTGGATCGAGCCACTCAAGAGCAAGGTCCGTCCGCTGATCGAATCTGCCGCCAAGGACTATGCCGGTGCCAACGCCGGCTGGCCGAAGCGCACCGAGCCTTGTGACAAGTCCTCCTAATTCGCACAACCAATCCCTCTCCCCGCCGGTGGCGGGGAGAGATTCTTGTCGGGAGTCAGCATGTCGGTAGCAGTGCAGACCACCACGACGTCCGTTGCGACGGATAAAATACTCTCGGTCAATAATATCGAGGTGATCTACGATCACGTGATTCTGGTGCTCAAGGGTGTTTCACTGGACGTGCCCAAGGGCGGGATCGTGGCGCTCCTTGGCGCCAATGGCGCCGGCAAAACCACCACGTTGAAGGCGATTTCAAATTTGCTGCATGCCGAGCGCGGCGATGTCAGCAAAGGCTCGATTGTGTTCGAGGGAGCCGAAGTCCAGGATCTTTCACCAAACGAACTGGTCCGGCGCGGCTGCATCCAGGTGATGGAAGGCCGGCATTGCTTCGGCCACCTCACCATCGAGGAAAATCTGCTGACCGGCGCATTTACGCGTCGTGACGGCAAGGCCGCGATCAAGCGCGATCTTGATCTGGTGTATTCTTATTTCCCTAAAATCAGCGAGCGGAAGGGCTCGCTTGCCGGCTATACGTCGGGTGGCGAGCAGCAAATGTGCGCAATTGGCCGCGCGCTGATGTCGCGGCCGAAGATGATCCTGCTCGACGAGCCTTCGATGGGTCTGGCGCCGCAAATCGTCGAGGAGATCTTCGACATCGTGAAGGACCTGAACGAGAAGGAAGGCGTTTCATTTCTGCTGGCCGAGCAGAATACCCACATGGCGCTGCGTTTCGCGCGCTATGGCTACATCCTGGAAAATGGCCGCGTCGTTCTGGACGGCGACGCCAAAGCGCTGGCCGAGAACGAGGACGTGAAGGAGTTTTACCTTGGCGTCTCGGAGGGCCAGCGCAAGAGCTTCCGGGACGGCAAACACTACCGGCGGCGCAAACGCTGGCTGGCGTAAACCATGCCCGAACACTTCGACGCCCTGGAAACACGTGATCCGGCTGCGCGCGAACGCGAACAATTCGCGCGATTGAATGAAATTATTATCCGCGCGACGGCTGCCCCGGGTTGGGCGCGGCACTTATCCGGTGTCGATGTAAAGGCGGTGAATTCTCGCGCAGCATTGTCAAAAGTACCGGTGCTTCGCAAATCCGACATTTCCGCCTTGCAAAAAGAGCATCCGCCGTTCGGCGGTCTCAACGTCACGCCGCCTGGCAAAGCGCGCCGTCTGTTGATGTCGCCCGGGCCTATCTTCGAACCGGAAGGCGAGGGCGTCGACTGGTGGGGCGCGGCGCGTGCGGTCTACGCCGCCGGCTTCCGCAGCGACGATATCGTGCACAATTCCTTTGCCTATCACCTGACGCCCGGGGGTTTTATCCTCGAGTCCGGCGCGCGCGCGCTCGGCTGCGCGGTGGTGCCCGGCGGCGTCGGCAATACCGAGCAGCAGCTCGAAGCAATCGTGCACTACAAGCCATCCGGCTATGTCGGCACGCCGGATTTTCTGAAGATCCTGCTCGATACCGCCGCAAAATCGGGCAAGGACGCGACTTCAATCAAGCGCGGGCTCGTATCCGGCGCCGCATTGCCGGCATCGCTGCGTGAGGAGCTTCGTGGCCGCGGTGTCGCCGTTTTGCAATGCTACGCGACGGCAGAGCTCGGTGTGATTGCCTACGAGAGTGACGCTCGCGAAGGGATGATCGTGAACGAGACGTTGATCGTTGAAATCGTACGGCCGGGTACCGGCGACCCTGTACCGGAGGGCGAGGTGGGGGAGGTCGTCGTGACCTCCTTCAACCCCGACTACCCGATGATCCGGCTCGGCACCGGCGATCTCTCGGCGCTGATGCCAGGGACATCTCCATGCGGCCGCACCAATGCGCGTATCAAGGGATGGATGGGCCGCGCCGACCAGACGGCGAAAGTGAAAGGCATGTTCGTGCATCCCAAGCAAGTTGCCGAGATTGCCGCGCGCCATCCCGAACTCAAGCGGCTGCGGCTCGTCGTCGACCGCGAGGCGGAGCAGGACACGATGACCTTGCTGGCCGAATGTGCGCCGTCAAGCGCGGCACTCGAATCGACGGTTGCAGCCACCTTGCAGTCGATCACCAAGCTCAAAGGTTCAGTGCAGCTGGTTGCGCCAGGCTCGCTGCCGAATGATGGCAAGCTGATTGCCGACGAGCGCAAGTCATGAGTCCCGACATGCTTCAGCGTGCCGGCGGCCGCATTGGCGTACTTCTGGTCAATCTCGGAACGCCGGATTCAACCGGCTACTGGGCAGTCAGGCGCTATCTGAAAGAGTTTCTCTCCGACCGTCGTGTGATCGAGGAGAACCGTCTGAAGTGGTGGTTGGTTCTCAACTTGATCATTTTGACTGTCCGGCCCGGCCGCAAGGGCCGCGACTACGACAAGATCTGGAATAAAGAGCGTAACGAGTCGCCGCTCAAGACGATCACGCGTTCACAGTCCGACAAACTTGACGAGATGATGGACAAGCTCGACAAGCGGATTCGGGTCGACTGGGCGATGCGCTACGGCAACCCATCCATCGCCTCGCGGCTGGAGGCGCTCGTTGCCCAGAATTGCGAGCGGATTCTGGTCGTGCCGCTGTATCCGCAATACGCCGCGCCGACCACGGCCACCGTGTGTGACGAGGTCTTTCGCGCGCTGACGCGCATGCGCTTCCAGCCGACGATACGCGTTGCCGCGCCTTATTTTGCCGAGTCTGCATACATCGACGCACTTGCCTCCTCGATCAACGCCGCGCTGGCAAAGCTTAGCTTCAAGCCGGACGTGCTCATCGCCTCTTACCACGGCATGCCCGAGGAGTATGTTGCCAAGGGCGATCCGTACCAGCAGCAGTGCGGCGAAACGACTGTGCTTCTGCGCAAGAAGCTCAAGCTCGATGAGGAACGCCTGATCATGACGTTCCAGTCGCGCTTCGGCACGGCTGAATGGATCAAGCCCTATACCGACGCGACCGTGAAGTCTCTCGCCGAACGCGGCGTGAAAAAGATTGCCGTCGTCACGCCCGGCTTTTCCGCCGACTGCCTGGAGACGCTCGAAGAAATCGCCATGGAGAATGCCGACATTTTCCGCCACGCGGGCGGCGAAAACTTTGCCGCCGTTCCTTGCCTCAACGATACGCCGGGGGGCATGGCGGTGATCCGTGATGTCGTCACACGCGAGCTTAAGGGCTGGATCTAGCCCGTAATCAGGGCGCTTCCGTCGATCAACGTCCCATTAACCATAAGAATTTAACGTCCGTTAACCATGTCCGCGGCGCGGCGGGCGGGCGCTCTCGTCATGGGCGCGCGCTCGGCGTGCGCGCGGCCTTTGGCGATGTACGGACGAGGAGACATTCGAGCGGTGGCGCATCTTCGCAATGCCCGCTTGGCCACGCTGCGCGGCGTCGGCACGCTAGCCGCCGCGTGCGTGATGCTTGCGTGTAACGATGCGCATGCGCAGCTTGTCAGCCCGTCCTACACCGACCCGCTGACGGCGAAGTTGCAAACCAGTCCGAGCAACCCGCCGCGCTTCCAGAAATTCGACAGAGCGGCGCTCGCCCAATTGGCTGCCCCGACAATATTCACGCCACCGGCATCCGGCGCCGGAACAACCGGCTTTGATTCGACCAACAACCGAAAGGCCAGAACTAAAACGAAGATCAGGGCTTCGGCCGATGCGCGGGCCATTGCGCCCGGGGCGGCCGCGCCGGCCACCGGCTCGGCTTACGACAAATCAGCCGCAGTGACCGGCAGCATTGCCGCCGGCGCGCCAGGCGCGCCGCCGGTGCAGATCGGTCCAATCCGGACATTCCCGAAGAAACGCATTGCGCACAGCGAACCCGAAGATCCTTATGCCCCGCTTGGCATTCCCGCCGGTGCATTCGACCTTTTCCCAGCGATCGAACTGATCGGCGGCTACAACACCAATCCGGGACACGAGTCCGGCGGCCAAGCCGCGTGGTTCTATACAGTCGCGCCGGAATTGCGCGTGCAATCGAACTGGTCGCGGCACGAGTTCAAAGCGGATTTGCGCGGCAGCTACATTGGCTACAGCCCGGATGAGACACCAACGCTGAGCCGTCCATACTTCAACGGAAAAATAGATGGCCGCCTGGATGTCACGCATGACACGCGCATTGATCTTGGCAGCCGCATTTTGATGTCCACCGACAATCCCGGCAGTCCGAATTTGCAGGCCGGACTTGCCAAGTTGCCGATCTTTGTCACTGGCGGTGGCACGATCGGACTGGGGCAGCGATTTAACCGCTTCGATGTCTCCATCAAGGGTGACGTGTCGCGGACCATCTACCAGGAATCTACGCTGACTGACGGGTCGACGGCCAGCAACGACGACCGAAACTTTGATCAATACGCCGGCACGCTTCGCGGCGCCTACGAGCTGTCGCCCGGCTTGATCCCCTTCGTTGAGGTCGGCGCGGATACGCGCGTGCATGATCTCAATTCCGACTTTTCAGGTTACCAGCGCAATTCGAATGGGTTGATTGCCCAGGTCGGGGCGAAGTTCGAGCTCACGCGCTTGTTCACCGGCGAGGCGGCGCTTGGATACACCCAGCGTGTCTACGAGGATCCCCGGCTCGCAAACATCGATGGGCTGATTGCGAACGCTTCATTGCTGTGGACCGCGAGCGCACTGACAAACGTGAAGCTGAGCGCGTCATCGTCGGTGGGAGAATCCACGATCGCCGGGGTATCAGGCGTGCTCTATCGCGACATAGGCGTCCAGGTAGACCACGCCTTCAGGCGCTGGCTGATCGCCAGCCTCAAGCTCGGCTACGGCAACGATAACTATGTCGGGCTCGACCGCATCGACAACCGGTTCTCGGCGGGTGTCGGCTTGACCTATAAGCTCAACCGTTCGGCGCAGATCAAAGGGGAATTCCGGCAGGATTGGCTGCGTTCGAACGTCGAAGGCGCCGATTACACGGCGAGCATCTTCACGCTCGGCCTGCGTCTGCAGCGTTAGTCATTTCCCATCGAGCAAGCGTCGCATCTCCGCGCGCAGCTCCGGCGCAATGTCGGCGCGTTCCAGCCCATAGGCGATGTTGGCAGACAGAAATCCGATCTTTGAGCCGCAATCGAAACTGCGGCCATCGAACTTCAGGCCATAGAAGGGTTGTGTGCGCGCAAGCGCCACCATCGCATCGGTCAGCTGGATTTCTCCGCCGGCACCGGCCGCCTGCTTTTCCAGAAGCTCGAAGATCTCGGGCTGCAATATATAGCGTCCGGTGATGCTGAGATTGGACGGCGCCTCGCTCGCCTTGGGCTTTTCGACCATTTTGGTAATGGCGAATGCCTTGCCCTTCGCCGCACCCACGCCGACCACGCCGTACATATGCACGCGTTCGGGCGGCACCTCTTCCACCGCAATGATGTTGGCGTTGGCGTCGAGGCCTTTGGCGGCATCGATCATTTGGGCAAGGCAGCCGCGCTTGTGTTGCACCAGCACGTCAGGCAGCAACAGCGCGAACGGCTCATGACCAACCAACTCGCGCGCGCACCAGATCGCGTGTCCGAGGCCAAGCGGCGATTGCTGGCGGGTGAAGCTGACGGTCCCTGCTTCGGGCAGATCCTCCGACAGGAGTTCCAGCTCAGCCTTCTTTCCGCGCTCCATCAAGGTTAACTCGAGCTCGAACTGGCGGTCGAAATGATCTTCGATCACGCTCTTGTTCCGGCCGGTCACGAAGATGAAATGCTCGATGCCGGCCTGCCGCGCTTCGTCGACCACGTGCTGGATCAGCGGGCGGTCCACGACGGGCAGCATTTCCTTCGGCATGGCTTTGGTGGCCGGCAAAAATCGGGTTCCGAGGCCGGCGACTGGAAATATGGCTTTGCGGATGCGGGTCATGCGAGAATTTTAGGTATGCTGCTGAGTCGTGAATTGCCGCCGGGCAGAAAGCACGGAGGCGGGCGAGGGTCCAGATGCGCGCGAGGGCAGTAGACCATTAACGCTACGGAAATGAAATCGGGTCACCCATAGTTTGAGGGTCCGGGTGGAGACGGGATAGGGATGCGCAGAGCGAAGCATATTGTCGTTGCCGCGGCCATTGCTATGTCCGCAAGCGGCGCAGTCTTCGCACAAGCCGTGCGTGATGGCCGTTATCCGGCCACGACCGGCACTATTTCGCCGCCGACTGCTCAACTGCCGCCCGCATGGAGCGGCGAATCAGGCGCTTCCGGCCACCCGTTGATGACTTCCGAGGCGATTCGCGCGGCGGCCGCAAATTTTCACGCCTGCATCGAGCGCATATGGCCTGCGGCGGCCCGCCGCGGGATTTCGCGGACTGTCTTTCAAAATTACACCGCGTCGCTCACACCCGACCTGCGGATCATGGATCTGCTCGACAATCAGCCCGAGTTCACCAAGTCGTTCTGGGATTACCTCGACATCCTGGTGACCAATGAACGCATTGAACAAGGCCGTGCCCTTCTTGAAAAATACCGGAGTGCGTTCGAGGCGGTTGAACGGACCTACGGCGTTGACCGCTACACAATAGCTGCGATCTGGGGTGTCGAGACCAACTACGGGACGCTGGGTGGCGATCGCTCCGTCGTTCGTTCAACCGGCACGTTGGCCTGTATTGGCAGGCGGCAGAATTATTTTCGTGAGGAGTTTCTTTCCGCGCTGGAAATCCTGCAGCGGGGTGATGTCCGGCCCGACCGTCTGGTCGGATCCTGGGCGGGCGCATTCGGCCCAACGCAGTTCATGCCGACGGCGTTTAAAAAATACGCCGTTGATTTCGACCGTGATGGCCGCCGGGATGTGGTCGACTCCGTTCCCGATGTGATCGCTTCGACCGCCAACAACTTAAAGAAAGATGGTTGGCTCACCGGGCAGACCTGGGGTTATGAAGTCGTTGTACCGGCGACGATCGATTTCCGGCTCGCCGATCGTGCGCAGACGCTGTCGATCCGCGACTGGACTCGCTACGGAATTACGCGCGCGGACG
>Ga0265325_10001928_pt1 | contig 14315 bp, 13 predicted proteins | sample 41420metaG_FD_202090 | JGI IMG/M metagenome (GOLD analysis project Ga0265325, IMG submission 202090) | Rhizosphere microbial communities from Carex aquatilis grown in University of Washington, Seatle, WA, United States - 4-14-20 metaG | ecosystem: Host-associated > Plants > Roots > Rhizosphere...
ATGCGCGCCACGTTCGTTCCAGCTTCCGCTTCCGGTGTAGCGCAGCCCATAATTACATCGTCGATTTCCTCTTTTTGCACTTCGCGGTACCGTTCCAGCAACGCGCGAATCACCGTAGCCGCCAGGTCGTCGGGCCGCGTGTTCCGCAGCGTGCCACGTGGAGCTTTCCCCACCGGCGTCCGCAAGCAATCGACAATTACCGCATCAATCATAATCAGTCGGCCAATTAATTTCGAAGTGGTTTCCCGGTTTTCAACATGTGCGCCATGCGTTCCTGTGTTTTGGGCATACCGCACAAACTCAGGAATGCCTCGCGCTCTAAATCCAGCAGGTATTGCTCCGATACCGTCTGCTCTCCCGTAAGCCGGCCGCCGCTGATCACATAAGCCAGTTTCTCGCCGATCACGGAATCGTAGTCGCCGATGAAATGTCCTTGCCGGGCCGTCCACACCGCCAGTTTCAGCAGCGAAAAAACCGCTTCCCCGCCCACTCGAATGTCTGTTCGCGGCGCGCCCGGCGAATGCCCGCCAACCATGGACAGCGCCAAAGCTTTCGCATCTCCAATCAGCCGTTCCGGATTCATCGACACACCATCCACCCGATGCAGCAACCCCAGCCCGCGCGCGTCCTCTGCACTCGTCGACACCTTCGCGTAACCGATCAACTCGAATACCTTCCGCGGGTCCTTCAATCGCGCCAGCAACTCCTTGCATCCGCCACCGGCTGGAATCACTCCCACCGCCACCTCAACCAACCCCATATACAACTCAGCGGAAGCCTGCATGCGAGCCGCGTGCAGAGCAATCTCACAACCGCCGCCGAACGTCTGTCCGAACGGAGCGGCCACCACCGGTTTCGGAGCATACTTCAGTGCCATGTTCATCTGCTGAAACCGCCGAACGGTCAGGTCCAGTTCGTCCCATTCGCCTTCCTGCGCAGCCAGCAGGATCATCATCAGATTCGCGCCGGCTGAAAACTGGTCGCCCTGATTTCCAATCACCATCGCGTCGAAATTACGATCCAGTTCCGCCAAGCCGGCCTCAATCATTGAAAGGTTGTCTTCGCCGATTGTGTTCAGCTTGCTGTGGAACTCCACGCACAGCACGCCATCGCCCAGATCGACAAGCGACGCACCCGGGTTCTCGCGCACCACCTGGCAATCCTTCAGCACGACGACGCCGGGCCGAACTTCCATCTCGCGATACTGCTTCGTCAGCACGTCGAAATATCGGTTTCCCTGGTATGCCGATTTTGCCGCGCGCAAACTCTCCGGTACGCCGCGTCCTTCTTTCTCCAGCCGGGAAGTCACATCCGCAAAGCCAAGGGCATCCCATAATTCAAAAGGCCCCATCTTGTGCGCGTAACCCCATCTCATCGCGCGATCGATTTCGACAATGCGATCCGCAATCTCAGGCACTCGCTCCGCCGAATAGACGAACAGATCGCTGAACACTTTCCACAAGAATCGCCCCGCGCGATCGTCCGAATTCAACAGGAACCGCATCCGACCGGCGAAGTCTTCCATCTGCCGAGCCTGATCGACAACCGGAAACCGCGGCTTCGTCATCGGCGCGTATTCCATCGTTCGCCAATCGAGGACGTGAATATCGCGCTGCGGTCCCACGCGCTTGTAGAAACCCTGTCCCGTCTTCTCCCCCAGCCATCCGCGCTCCAGTAGCTGTTTCTGAAACGCCGCGGGCAGAAACCGGTCGCGCCAGGGATCGTCCGGAACCGCTTCCCATAGATTCGTTCCGACAAAGTTCCAGACGTCCAGTCCGACGATGTCCAGCAGCCGATAGCTCGCGCTCTTGGGCAAGCCAATCAGCGGCCCGGTCAGCGCATCCACTTCCTCGATGGTGAACCCGTCTTCCACCGTGTACTTCGCAACAGTCCCCGCCAAAAAGCTACCAATGCGATTGGCGATAAAGTTCGGCGTGTCCTTGCAGTCCACTACGCCCTTGCCCAGACGCCGTTCGGCGAACGCGCGCACGAATTCCAGGACTTCCCTGTCCGTCTCCGCTCCGGGAATCAACTCCAGCAGATGCAGATACCGCGGTGGATTAAAGAAGTGCGTGCCCAGGAAGCGCCGCTGGAACTCGACCGGGAATCCTTCGCTGATGCGCGCCAGTGGAATGCCGCTCGTATTCGTGGAAAGAATCGCGCCGGGCTTGCGCGCCGCGTCCACGCGCTTCCACAAATCGCGCTTGATCTCCAGGTTCTCGGTAACCGCCTCGATCACCCAATCGCATCCGCCAATCGCGGAGAGATCGTCCTCGAAGCTCCCCGGCGTGATCAAACTCGTCGCCGACGGCACAAAGAATCCGCCGGGCTTCTGCTTCGCCGCGTTTTCAATCCCTTTTCGCGCGGCCGGCAACGTAATGTCCAGCAGCAGCGACGGAATCCCCGCATTCGTGAAGTGAGCGGCAATTCGCGCCCCCATCGTGCCAGCTCCGAGAACGGCCACGCGACGCAGCGTATTCATGACAGCCCATCGAGTTTACCTCATTGCTGGCAGCGCCCGCGATAGTTGCTTTAGTCTTATCCGCTATACTCATTTCGTAATGAAAAGAGCGGCCCTTCTCGCAACCGCCGTGCTGGTTTCACTCGCGCCGGCCTTCACCCAGAACCTTCCGCGCCAGGCGCCCGAGCAGATCATTCATCTGCCCGATGGAAAAACCGCTCAGGTGAGCGATTATAAGGGCAAAGTGGTGCTGGTGGCCTTTATCATCACCAGTTGCCCGCATTGCCAGCACACGGTAGAGTTGCTCAACGGCATTCAAACCGACCTCGGAAAGCGCGGCTTCCAGGCCATCGCCCTGGCTGTAAATCAGGACGCCCCCAACCGCCTCGCCGACTTCTATCAGAAATTCAAACCGACATTCCCGGTCGGCTATTGCCCCAACACCGATCTTCCGACCTTCCTGCAACTCACCCCAGGCAAGCGTCCGCTCGCGCCGTTGCTCGCTTTTGTCGATCGCAAAGGTGTCATCCAGTACGAAACCGATGGGTCCGATGCATCGTTTTTTGACGATAACGAGGGCGAGCACCTCCGGGCAGAGGTGCTGAAGTTACTCGGGCCCGCGAAGAAGTAATACTTAAACCAAACCGCCCCAGTTTCGGGGGCCCGAACGACAATCTTCCGTTCGATGCGCGTGCAGCCGAACCGTACAAGCGTAAATCATGCATCCCACCACGCCTGCGCAATGCCGAAAGCCAGGCCGAAGCACATTCCAAACAAAAAACTATGGCCACTCAGGCGGCGGGTAAGGTATAAAGCAAGCGGCAAGAATGCCAACAGTGTGCTGGACATCAGGATTTGGCTGCGACGGTCGGGACTGAGTTGCACTCCGCAGCGCGGACACTCCAGGGTGTTCTGACAGCGTGCGATTTTGAGAATCGCGATAGGCTCCGAACATCTGGGGCACGCTTTCATAGCGCTCCGTTTCAGGCCGTTAGAAGACGCGTCCTGGGTGACCCGGCCTGGTGAGAGGCCGGACCAACGGCGCCTGAGGACGCCGCGCGACGGGTTTCACTACGGGATGGATCCGCCTGCGCCGCGTGGCTCGCCGCTGTTCGGCCGCCAGGTACTCATACAGTTGTCGCCAATATAAAGCAGTCACCAAGATGAACCGCTCCTGACTCGCGCCTTCGTGAAAGTGAGACGCCCAGCCGCGAGCTACATTTCGAGAAATCGTTATGCTGGATACAGCATGATCACTCGCAATTCGATCCTCGGACTTGTCCTGCTGCTGGCTATGGCAGCCACCGGTGCCGCGCAGGGCGTTCGCCGGGGCCGCCGCTCCGCGGATGCCTCCGACAATCCTTCCGCCTCAACGCTGGAAGCTGTTTTTGTGGGAACTGTGAATTCGGTGACAAAAAGCGACCTGCAGATTCAGGCCGACAATGGCAACGTGCTCTCGTTTTCCATTCTCCACAAAACGCGCTTTATGAAGGATGGCAAAAGCATCAAGCGTACCGATCTGCATAACGGTGACACTGTGACGATTCAGGCTGGCGAGGACCCTACCGGTCATCCCGCCGCTATGACCGTAACTTTCGGCAAGCCGCCAACGGAGAAGACCGCTCAGCCTTCCAGTTGAAACCGCTCCACTTCGAGTTGATCGCCCACTGTGGTCCCGGTTTCGGCGGTCGCGCCCGCCGGAAGTTCTAGTACGGAGTGCGCTCGCAGCGAAAGAGCCATCCGCCACTTCCCCATATTCGGGCAAATCTTAACCACGCGCCGTTGCCGGTTCAGGAACACCGCGTCGATGGAAAACTTCATTCCGAACATGTGGATACCTTCGCAGGGAACAATCCACAATCCGCTGCCAGGCGGCAGGCCGTCATGCTTCAACAGGCCCGTGCGGCGTTTGGCGCTGGTGTCTGCCACTTCGGCACAATCCGCCAGGCTGACGCCTTTGGTAAGGTTTCGAACGCGGGCTAAAGACAAGCAGATCCTCCTGCCCTGATATTCGGCCTTTTCCCGAAAAATCTGCACCCAGCCGTTACCGCCGCGATGTAAACACCTGAAACCGTGTCACCGGCTCATATCCCAGAGCCCGATACAGCGCCATCCCGGCGGGAGTCGATTGCAGCACTGTTCGCTCAATCCCCGTGGCTGCGACAGCCTGCGCGATCGCCCCACGCATTGCCGCCTCCGCATAGCCGCGCCGCTGAAATGCCGGCAGTGTCGCCACCGAGTAGACTCCAATCGCCCCCGCACAAACCACTAAAGCCGCAGTCGATACCGGCGTGCGCCCGTTGTAGGCAATCCACCCGGCATAGGTTCCCTGCCAGGCCCGTTCATCCGCGTAGACAGCCCGGCAAATCCCCAGTGGAATCTCAAACGCCATCGATGTGATCTGCGCGAATGCCGTACGTGTCTCGGCATCCGCAACCGGTCGAACTGTCACTTCCGGCAAAACACGCGAAGGTGGACGGAGCCGTTCCGCGAACATGCCCGGAGCGGTCGTCAGATGCCGCATATTCATGTTCTCGAGGTTGTCGCGAACCCGGCTCCATAGGCTCTCCTCGATCAGTTCCTCGCACGCCCAGAACGACCACGGAAGGCCGCGCCGCCGATAAAACTCCTCGGCTTCCTTCATCTCGATTCCAAGGCCGTCGATCCGCCCCCTCACTGCGGACCCGAGAACTGCCGCATTAAAGACGCTGTAATCGATACCGGAGGAGATGAGCGTGAGTGCGGACAGCCGCCGAACTTCACCTCCCGAGCGCGCCATACCGAAGAAGCGCATGGCCTCCCTGAGGTTCTCGCTTAGCATGAGGGCCTCAGGAGTCATCCGCTGGAATTAGATCAGAGTCCGCCTGCCGCGTCAAACCCGAACCCGTCGGGTTCGAGCCAAGTTCAGGTGTTTTCAGTCGCGGCCTCAATAACTTAGATCCTCCACCCGCCCACGTTCTGCCATCTTCAAAACAAAGTTGGCCAGCCTGAAGCGCTGAATATGGTGTTCCTTGCGAATCGGCGGATGCGGTGGCTACTAGCGCTTTGGGAGCTGGCTAATTCAAGCTTCGTATTCTCCTGCGTCGCGGGAATCGTGAGCGCCTGGGTGCTGCTGGTGGAGATTCTTCGCTAAGCGCCCTCTGTGCGGCGATGAGCGCGCCATTCCTCGGCCGTGATCTCCCAGGTTTCGGAAAGAAGCCGGCCGCTGACGTAATCCTTCTCCTGCACGGCGATCATGCGCATCCCGTTCTTTTCGGAAATGCGCCGCGATCCGATATTGGCGACGGCTTTCGGAACGCGCATCACCGGGAAGTCGAGGACGTTAAACCAGTAGTCGGTGACGGCATCAACGGCCTCCGTCATCAATCCCTGCCGCTGCCAGGGCAGCCCCAGCCAGAATCCGCGATTGTTGCCTTCCTTTTTCAGAAGCGCGATGGAGCCGATGAGCTGACCAGGATTGGTCTTCAGACGGATGGACCAGTGCCATTCGTCGCCTCTCTCCATCGCCGGAAGAGCAGCGTCGCGATAGTAGGTGTAGGCGCCGTCGTCCGGATAGGGCCACGGAACCTGATTCGCCAGATAGCGAACGATTTCCCAACGCGGGAAGAGTTGCTGCACCTGCTCGGCATCGGCAAGTTCCAGAGGGCGAAGATGCAGTCGTGGCGTCTCCAGCGCGGGGACCATCCGAACATGTTAACAGCGCTCTATTCGTAGCGAAGCGCAATCATGGGGTCCACCCGCGTGGCGCTGCGGGCAGGGAAGAAGCACGCTGCAAGACCGGCGCCGAACAACAGCACCACCACGCCCGCCAGCGTCAGCGGATCGTAAGGCGACACACCGAAAAGCTGGCTAGCCAGCGTCCGGCTCAGCAGAATGCTGCCGGCAAGTCCGATCAGCGCGCCGACGACCAGCAGACGAACGCCCGTGCGCAGCACCATCCGCAGCACCGCCGCGCGATTCGCGCCGAGGGCCATGCGAATGCCGATTTCATGGGTCTGCCGCGAGACGGAATAAGCGATGACGCCGTAAACGCCGATGGTCACCAGAATCAGCCCCACGCCAGCAAATACACCCAGCAGATAAAGGCCGAAGCGCGGCTGCGCCATGGATATCTTATCGATAAAATTTTCAACGGTATCGGTGAGTGTGAGCGCCACCCCGCGGTCCACCGACCACACCGTGCGGCTCACTGCATTCAGCATCAGCTTCGGATCGCCGGACGTACGCACCAGGATTCCTCGCGCAGCTGCGGCTGTGATCGTGTAGGGCACCCACACTTCCGGCTTTACCGGCTCCTGCAAACCGCTGTTTTTCACGTCGCCGGCCACGCCCACAATCTCGAAAGTGGGGTCCGGTACCGGATCAGGGAACGTGGCAAGATCGGACAGAGTGAAATGCTGGCCCAGCGGATCGGTGTTGGGCAGATATTTCTTCACGAAGGTCTCATTCACCACCGCCACCTTGCGAATATTGTTCACTTCGGCTTCAGTGATGTTGCGCCCGCGCTTTAGTTTGATCCCGAGCGTGGAGAAATAGCCGTCGCTGCAAAGCTGGAACATGGTCTGCCAGTCTTCCGCCGCGGTTTTTCCGGGAATCGCCAGCTTGCTGGGAATGCCGCCGTAGGGAGGCAGGGCGCTGGTTTCGGTGGCATTCACCACGCCCGGCATCGATTTCAGACGCTCCAGAAGCGGCCGATAAAAAGCGGTGAGCTGCGCCGCGCTCTTGTAGCGATCCTCGGGCAGCGGCAGCCGCGCAACCAGAATGTGCGACGGATTAAACCCGAGTTGTACCTGTTGCAGCGCAAAAAAGCTGCGCATCAGCAACCCGGCGCCGCTGAGCAGCACCAGAGACAACGCCACTTCACCGACGATCAGCGCATTGCGCATCCCGGCGTGGCGTCCTCCTCCGGAAACCCCTTTGCCGGTATCGCGAAGGGCATCGTTGAGATCGCGTCTGGTGGCATAGAGGGCGGGCACGGTGCCGAAAATCAGCGCTGTGAAAACGGCCGCGGCCAACGCGAACAGCAGCACCGGGAAGTTCATGCGGATTTCGGATTCGGCGGGGATGACGCCGGCCGGAATAATGCTGATCAGTCCATGCAGGCCGCCCCACGCCAGCAGACCGCCCAGCACAGCCCCGGTAACGCCCAGCAACAGGCTTTCCAGCAGAAGCTGCCGCACCAGCCGCCATCGTCCCGCTCCGATGGCCGAACGAATGGCCATCTCCTTTTCGCGCGCGGTGGCCTGGGCCAGCAGAAGATTCGCAACATTGGTGCAGGCGATCAGCAGCAGCATTCCCACCGCGCCCATCACGATGAACAGCATGACGCGGAACTGGCCCACCACGTTATCGATGAGCCGTTGCACCACCACGCTGAACTGCTTCGGATACTCCTTTGGATAAACCTTCGCCAGGCGGTGCGCGACGACGTTCAGGTCGGCTGCGGCCTCTGGAATTGTCACGCCGGGGCGCAAATGGCCGAGAATCCAGTAGTGATCGGGGAAACGGCCGGGCGCGGGGGCGGCAGCGGTGCGCGTGAGCGGCACGGGAATCCACAGATCGGCGTCGCCCCAGCCGAAACGTGGCGGCATGATACCAACGAGCGTGCGCGGCGTGCCGTTCAGCACAAAGGTCCGGTTCAGGATTTTCGGGTCGCCGTTGAAGCGCGATACCCAAACCTTGTAGCGCATCGAAAATACCGGCGGCGCGCCCGGTTTGTAATCGTCCGGGCCGAAGACGCGGCCCATCATCGCGGGAATTCCCAGGAACTCAAAGGTGCCGGGCCCGGTAAGCTGGCCCTGGAAGCGCTCGGTCCCCTCGCCGTTGGTATACAGCACGTCGGCGTCGTCGGCGGCAATCATGCGGTCAAAAACATGATTCTGCTCCTGGTAATCGAGGACTTCGGAGGCCAGCAGGCCGCCCCGGCCGCCCGGTTCACTGCGCGAGGAATCGTGAATTTCGAACTGCACCATGCGCTGGGAGTCGTTATAAGGGAAAGGATCCAGCAGGACGTTATCGATAACGCTGAAAATGGCTGTGGTGGCGCCGATGCCGAGTGCCAGGGCCAGCACCGCAAGGGCCGTAAACCGGCGGTCGCGGCCGAGGCTGCGCGCGGCAAAGCGGATATCGCGCCATAGCAGGTTCATGCTCTGAATTACGCGAAACCGGGTGGGCGCGTTCCCGCGAAAGGCCGTTTTTTATCTAACGCGATAGTCGCCGCGGCTAAAGTATTTCTCCAGCCAGCAATACAAGGCGATAAAGAGGTAGCGGCTGCCCATCTCCTTGATCTTCAGCTTCGATTCGCCGCTGCGCCGATTCCGCCAGGTGATCGGGATAACTGTCCAGGAATAACCGCGAACCACCGTTTTCAGTGGCAATTCCACGGTCAGGTTAAAGTGCGGGGAAAGGAGAGGACGGCAGCCTTCCAGTGCTTTGCGGCGGTAGGCCTTGAACGCGTTTGTGAAATCGTTCAGAGGAATCCGGAACATCATGCGCAGGAAAAAGTTGGCCATGCGGTTCAGCAGCAGTTTGTGGCGCGGATAATCGATCACGCCACCGCCACGGACAAACCGCGATCCGAAAACCGCATCCCAGCCTTCGCCCAGCTTTTCCCAGTAACGGACCACATCGCGGCAGTCATCGGATTCATCGGCCATCATTACCACCACCGCGTCGCCACCGATGTGGTCGAAACCGAATGTGATGGCGCGCCCGAAGCCATGATCGCCGGTGTTCTGCACAGGCTTACATTCGGGGATGCGCGTGCTCAGATCCTGCAGGATCGCCCAGGTGTCATCGGTGCTGCCATCGTCCACCACCACGATTTCGTGGGGAACTGCGTGCAGGCGCAATTCCAGGTGAAGATGCTCGATCGTCGCGGCAATGCATCCGCATTCATCGCGCGCTGGAATCACTACGGAAAGCAGTTGCAATGGCTCGCTGGAGGTGGGTAACGGTGGCTTCATGCGCCGCTCAGTTCCAGCCAATCGGGATGGCTTTCCGCATGGACCGCAATTTCCTCAAGGATGGACCGAAGAGGTGTCCGGATGCTCCAGCTGAAATCCCTCGACGCCTCGCCGTTATCCATGGCCATCCAGGGGATATCGAAGGGCCGTGGCTGCAGATCGATGGCCGGGGCATGGCAACCGAACTTGTCGTCGCACCAGGCGGTTAGTTGCGCGAGCGACATGGCATTGGCCGGACCGCCGCCGGCAGTATAGATGCGCTGGCCATCGGAACGCGCGGTGTTGATTTGCGCGGTCAGCAACGAGGCCAGATCGCGCGGGTGGAAAGCATCGCGTGTTTGATGGCCAGTTCCCTGGAAACCGATGTAACGCAGCGGCCGGCGGCGCAGATGCGCGTTGATCCAGTAAGAGAAGATTCCCTGGCCTGCCGTACCGAACTGACCCGCGCCAGCGAGCACGCCGCAACGTGTAATCCAAACTGGAAAGTCGAATGCCGCCGCGTATTCAAGAGCCAGAACCTCCGATGCCAGCTTGGTCGCTCCATATAGGGAGATCGGAGCCGTGGTGGAAAAGCCAGGTCCGATGCCTTCCGCAGAGAGCCCCACGGGCAGCGGTTGCGTCAGATCGACGGTGAACGCATTGTTCTGCGCGCGCAGTGGAATGGCGACGAGCGCGGGAATCGAATACACACGGCTGCTGCTGAGAAGCAATAAGCCAGCCCGGTGCTCGCGGCAGTATTCCAGCACATTGACCAGCCCGGCCAGGTTGTGCTCAAAAAGCCTGCGGCTGCTTCCCGCGCCGTCGAGACCAGCCAGCACACTGGGGTTGGCCGCAGCGTCGATGACCCAGTCGCATTTCGGAAGCGCGGCGAAATCGCTCGATGAGCGGAGATCGCCATGTATGAATTCCACGCCGAGCCGCTGCAGCCGCAAACGATTGGTTTCGGCGCCGGGGCGAATCAAATTGTCGATACCAGCGATGTGCAGGCCGTCGATATGCTCCCGCAAAGACTCAGCAAGGGAGCTTCCCACGAAGCCGCATACACCGGTGATCAGGATTTTCATGCGGGTTTGGCCGCCACGCGCCGATCCCAGCTCGCGGCCAGCTCTTCAAAGATCGCGGGCAGGGATTTGGTGATGTCCCACTCCGGATAGTGCGCCTTCATTTTGCGCAGATCGCTGTAATAGCAGATATGATCGCCAATGCGATTCTCTTCCAGATAGCGCCAGTGCATCTTCTTGCCGGTAACGCCCTCCGCCATCTGAAACGCTTCGAGAATGGAGCACGAATTCCCCTTTCCGCCGCCCAGATTGTACACTTCGGCGACGCGCGGAGCCTTCCAGAATGCGTGCATGAAGTGCGCTACGTCTTCCGAGTGGATGTTGTCACGCACCTGCTTGCCTTTGTAACCGAAAACCTTATACTCCCGGTTCTCCACATTGCATTTCACAAGGTAGCTGAGAAATCCATGCAACTCTACGCCTGCGTGGTTAGGTCCGGTGAGACATCCTCCGCGCAGACAACAGGTGGGCATGCCGAAATAGCGTCCATATTCCTGCGCCATTATGTCGCCAGCCACTTTGGATGCCCCGAAAATGGAGTGCTTGCTCTGATCGATGGAAAAATCCTCGGCAATGCCGTGCGCGAAAGCGGGGTCCGCATAATCCCAGCGGGTCTCGAGTTCGGTGAGCGCCAGTTCGTTTGGACGGTCGCCGTACACCTTGTTCGTGGACATGTGAATGAACGGCGATTCGGGGCAGAATTGCCGCGCGGCTTCCAGAAGATGGAGCGTTCCCAGGGCATTCACTTCGAAATCGAGAAATGGGATGGCCGCCGCGCGGTCGTGCGATGGTTGGGCCGCGGTGTGAATAATCAGCGTCGGCCGCAGTTCTTTTATCAGAGCCAGCACCGCATCGCGATCGCGAATATCGATGGCCGCGTGGCGATAGGTGGGAATTTCCGCCTGCAACTGCGCGAGCACCCAACTGGTGTCTCCTTCCGGCCCGAAGAAGACGGCCCGATGGTTACTGTCGATTCCCGTGACAGAGAATCCGAGGCGCGCGAAAAAGCGAGTCACCTCCGAACCGATCAGTCCGCACGACCCCGTCACCAGCGCCACTTGTGGTCTTTTCAAAGTGCCCCCGTTCGTATAATCTCCGACGTCCTCCAATATATCGCTGGCGGTTATCGAATGTCGCCGGCTATTCGTAGCGGAGTGCTTCGGTCGGATTGAGCTGAGAGGCGCGGCTGGCGGGAATAATCCCGAAAACAACGCCCACCAACAGCGAGACCAGGAAGGCTACCACTACCGAAAGAATTGAGACCGGAACGCGGACCTGATCGGTGAAAAAGCGAATGCTGAGGGGGACTGAGATTCCGATCAGAATGCCCACCGCCCCGCCGGATACGCTGATCAGCACTGCTTCGGTGAGGAATTGTTGCAGGACTTCCCGCCGTGACGCTCCCACGGCCATGCGAAGACCAATTTCGCGGGTCCGCTCAGTAACAGTGACCAGCATAATGTTCATAATGCCGATGCCGGAGATGACCAGCGCGATGGCGGAGACCAGCAGCAACACGATCGACAATACCATCGCGATCTTCTGCGCGGCGTCGAGGATACCGGAGAGGTTCTCGATGTCGTAACGAGCGCCGGGACGGTGGCGGCTCTCAATGATCTGGCGCACGGCGAGAGTGAGCGGCTCTACGTCCTCGGCGGTGCGGGCCTGCACGTAGATGGGGTCGATGCGCTCGATGGGCGCGAAATAGCGGATCACGGTGATGGGAATCAGGATGGTCTCGCTGGCCAGTTCCGAGAGGCCGAAGCTTTCGGTGCGCTCCTTGAAGGTGCCGATAACGGTGAACTCAAGTTGGTGAATCTTGATGGTCTGGCCGATGGCGCTGGGCTGGCTGCCGAACATGCGGCGGGCGAGCTTTTCGGTGAGGAGCGCCACTTTCTGGCGCAGCACAACATCGTTCTCATCCATGAACCGGCCGGCAAGAAGCTGTAGATTGCGGACGGCCGAGTATTGTTCGTCGGAGCCGATAATCTTGATGTCCTTCTCTTTGCCCTCGATCAGCATGCTGTCATAAGACGTCATGACGCCGGTGGCGGCGACGATGCGGTTACCGAGTTCCTGGCGAACGGCTCTCACGTCGGCCAGTTTCACGAAGTCGGCATCGGCGGTGGCTTCCGCGTTGGTGCCGGCCTGGTAACTTCCGTAGATGATGTTCGACCCGATGGCGCGAATCTGATCGAGGATATAGTCGCGGCCGGTGATGGAAATGGTCACGACCAGGATTACCGAGGCGTTGCCAATCACCAGGCCAAGTGCCGTGAGGACAGTGCGGACCTTGTTGGCTCGCAGCGCTTCCACGCTGAATTTCAGAGATTCGCCGAAGAACATGAAAAGGAGGGTGTACGGCCCTTCTTATCGTAACGGACGCTGGTGACCCTGTGACCGTCGCGGTTCGGTCACGCGCCGCCGGCTTTCTTGAGCAGTCGCCTGGCCTCTTCGCGCGGTGGGTCGTCGGGAGAGAGATTCGATTTTAGGTATTGCCTAAGCAACTCGCGTGCCTTGTCCAGGTGGCGCTGCTGCTCGATATAGAGGTTGGCGCGCTCAAACAGCAGCCGCGGGTTGTTGGGAGTGGCGCGATCCGCCTGCTGCAGAACGGCTTCACTTTCCTGTGTGCGGCCCTGATGAGCGAGGAACTTCGCCAGATCGACCACATGGCCGATCTGATGGGGAGCCAGTTCCATGGCACGGCGCAGATGTTCTTCCGCCTGCCGGTACTGGTTCTGCTTGCTGGCAAGCTGCGCCATCGCGTAGTGGTACTCGGCCGGATCGGTGCGGCTAAGTCGATTGGCGATGGCCTGGGCTTTTTCAATGCCGCCGCCGAGGAAACCCGGTGCTTCGAGATAGTAATCGAATAGATCGGACAGTGCTTCGCGGTTGGAAGGGTCCAGGGCCACGGCACGCTCGAAATAACGCCTGGCTTTCGCGGCATTCACTGGGGCGAACAGTGGACTGGCACTTTCCGCGCGCCTGCCCCAGGACCGGCCTAGCCACAAGGCGTACTCCGAGTTTGAGGGTTCCAGTGCAGCGGCGCGCTCAAAGTATTCGGTGGCCTTGCGGAATTCACCGAGCATAAACTCGCAGCGGCCCATGAGACCCAGAGCTGCGGCGTCGGGGCGCGCGATGCCACGCAGAACGGCGAGCGCGCCCGCGTAGTCTGTTCGATTGTATCGATCCTGAGCGCTGTCTCGATCCTCAGCCCTTATTGTCAGGCTGAATACATTCAAAAGAACAAGCGCCAGGACGGGAAGAATCCTTCCCAGACGGCTATCCCCTTTGTTCACTAACCCCTCTTCTGATTGTACGGATGCGGGCGGCGAACGGTTTGATACAAGTTCCGTTGGGCGATACTTACCCCTTGCAGGGTGCAGATGGCGGCGTAGTTGTCGGCAAAGTTACTACAATGGAAGAAAGATGCGGCGAATTGGCCCGCTGGTTCTGGTTGTCATTCTTGTGCTCGCGGGCGTCGTAGCCACCTCGTGGTTCTCCAGCGTTCGTCACCAACGCCGAGCCACGCCGGTAGTGCCGCGGATGCTCCCCCCCAATATTTCTTCCACCGCGCAGGACTGGGTTTACCGTCACAGCGACGCTAACGGTACGCGGGTGGAAGTTCGCGCGAAGGATTACCGGATGGTGCAGGAGCCGGACAAGATGGAACTAACCGGCATGGAGCTGAAGCTCTTCAAACCAGACGGCGCCACCTTCGACAAGGTGAATTCAGACAAGGCCGATTTCGACACGCGCGCGGGTGTTCTGTACTCGGATGGAGCGGTATCGATAGCGCTGGATGTTCCAGTTGGCCAGATGCCGACG
>Ga0265325_10001931_pt1 | contig 14297 bp, 10 predicted proteins | sample 41420metaG_FD_202090 | JGI IMG/M metagenome (GOLD analysis project Ga0265325, IMG submission 202090) | Rhizosphere microbial communities from Carex aquatilis grown in University of Washington, Seatle, WA, United States - 4-14-20 metaG | ecosystem: Host-associated > Plants > Roots > Rhizosphere...
AAGGTGCCATTGAAACAGGTAATGCAGGAAGCGATGAAGTCTTTCGCCGCGGATCGGGACCGGGAAGCGGCTGCGTTCAAGGAGAATCAGTAATGGATCCCGCTGCCATTGAATTGCTGCTGAACGAAGTGCGCGAAGGAAAGACGGATGTGCCGGCCGCACTTCAGAAACTGCGCCATCTGCCGTTTGAGGACCTTGGCTTTGCCAAGCTCGATCATCATCGCGCGCTGCGTACCGGCATGCCCGAAGTGATATTTGCGGCCGGTAAAACTTCGCTCCAGGTAGCAGCAATTTTTGATCGCATGGCGAAGGCCGGTGGAAACGTGCTGGCCACCCGCGCATCTGCTGAGGCGTTTGAAGCGGTAAAGGCTGTTGAGCCTCGCGCTGTTTATCACCAGGGCGCGCGAGCTATTACGCTTCAGCAGGCAGAGCCCGTTCCGGGTAAGGGAACTGTTGCGGTGGTTTGTGCGGGCACCAGCGACTTGCCGGTCGCCGAAGAAGCGGTGATTACAGCTCAGTTGATGGGGAACACGGTCGACCTGATTGCCGATGTCGGTGTTGCTGGAATCCATCGCTTGCTTGCGCAGCAGAACTCATTGAAGTCGGCGCGGGTGCTGATCGTGTGCGCAGGCATGGAGGGCGCATTGCCGACCGTTGTCGGTGGTTTAGTGAACGCGCCGGTGCTGGCAGTGCCTACAAGCGTGGGCTATGGAGCATCATTCGGCGGCGTGGCTGCATTGCTTGGGATGTTGAACACATGCGCGCCGAATGTCAGCGTGGTCAATATTGATAACGGCTTTGGAGCAGCCTGCATTGCTTCTCTGATCAATCATTTGTAGAAGCATTTGTAGAAGCCAATCGCAAGGCGGCTTGCGGAATCAACAGGCTGATTCTCGACACTCTTCATTTCTACAGTTTGTAAAATGGCCACCCCCGCGAGATCTCGCGGGGGTGGCCGTTTATGCTTCGATCAGAATTTTCATTGCCTCTTGGACCGCCGGATACTCAACTAAAAGCGGAACGTCGGGCCAAATTCAAGCCTCAGATTATTGTTGGCGCCGTTATTGAAGTAGACTTCGTCGCCCGCCTCAACGCGGATGCCGATAGGGCCGGCAAATCCTTCAATTCCTCCACCAGGATAAACAGCGAGGTAGTTACCGCCATTCCCTACGCCCGACACGCCGCTGCTAAATGTAGATCCAGACGCGACTCCGGAAGTATTTGTGGTGAAGTTGACGAACCCTACCTTCCCCGTGGCGAAAATGCGAAACGGGCCACCGCTGCCGACTTGGAACTTGGGGCCGAACAGTCCAGTAATGGGTCGGACGCTTGAGCGGACAAAGGTTGTGGACGCCCCGTTCTGGAAAGTTGTGGTGTAGTTGCGATCGAAGTCGTAGCTCATCTGGGCTTCGACTGCGATGTTAGGGTGAACATTGAAGGCGGCACGCGCGCCCAAGCCGACGAAGTTGGTGGTACTGGAACCAGGAGAGAACCGGAAATAGTCGCCGAAGATTCCGACTTCTGCATGGTTCAATGTGAATCGACCCGGTTCGGGAGCCTGCGCACTCATCCACGACGACACGGCCAAAAGAGAAGACAATCCGATCACGCGCACGATGTTTTTCATGTTGTTTTCCTCTATAGAGAATTTGTTTCTAGCGGTCATTGCTTCGTTCTTAAGCCCTATCAATCAAAATCAGATGACTTGGATGCTCCAGGAATGGGGGAGGTTGGACTTGAGATACCCCTCGATAGCACGGCTAGCCAAGTACAGGGGAGTGGATAGGTAACCGGTGCATGTTGATGAGCGCCATTGAGATGGGTGAGTTGCCTTGTCCGGCGTTTTCATCCGAGTGTGGCAGTTTAGCCACAGAGCTGAAAACCCGGCTTTTCCATTTGTCAAATTAAAGTTCGAAATTCAGGCTACCCTGATGCGTGACAAGGGCGTTGGAGCGATGTCCACTTCCGACAAAGTAAATCTAATTTTCACGTTTCGATTTCTGAGGTCGCGGACTGTGCTCTGAATCATTCATTTTGATGTCGGCGTCGAATTTAGCACCGCATTCCATATTAAAAAATCGTGAATTTGAAGGCGCTTTCTGTATTGAACCAAGTTAGTAAGCGCTTACACATTTGACGCGTCATTTCGCGTCATTAAGCGTTTTTACGTGCTTTGTGAGGGAAATAGATGTCAAAATGAGAAGCAATCGGTTGTAAGATGGACTAGAAACTCATCTCCAGTCTGATTCGCTGTTCAAGAGTCGAGAAACTGCCCGGCGCGCTTTTAAACTGTCGTTGAAATGTGAAGAGATCGACCCCATTTCATAAGAACAGTGATCGATATAGCCGTTATCTAGACAGACCTGGCAGCGTCCGATGTGTTCCCATTCGAGGGAGTTGGTGCGCCAATGCAAAAGAAACGACTGGATTCCTGGAAAGCCATTGCTGAGTTTCTGGGCAGGAGTTTACGGACAGTTCAACGATGGCACGAGCTCAATGGATTACCCGTTCATCACTTCGGTGGACACAGAGGCTCGGTATTTGCGTACGAGGAAGAAATTGACGCCTGGCTCACCGGTCTTTCTGAGGGGGCCGGCGGTTCTACTGCAAGGGCAGACGAACAGGTGGAGAGCACGAAGCGCACTTCCCGAGAACTGACGACGACAGCGAACTCCATGTGGGAGACCCGATCTGTCAAAAGCATCCACACAATATCCGACCTTTACCACAAAGCCATCGATTACGATCCAAGCAACGCTGCCGCATTCATTGGCTTGGCGAATGCGATGGTTTTCAGTGCCATGAATGACATCACGGACGCGTCAATTGCGTTCCCTATAGCACAAGACGCTCTGCAACGGATCCCGCCAATGGAGTCAGATTCGATTGACGCAAAGTGCCCGGCGGCATGGATTGATTTGCTCCACAACCGCAATTGGCGCCAGGCGCGAGCCAGGTTTGAAGACGTAGTCAAATTGCGCCCGTCGTCATCCTTCGCCAGATCGGGTCTTGCATTGTCGAGAATTGCGGATGGCAATGCCGAGGAAGCGGTGGAATGCGGATGGGAGGCCTGGCGGTTGAATCCTCTCGTCCGTACGCTCAGCGGTCTTCTCTGCTGGTTCGTCTACCTGAATGGAGAATTCCAGCGTGTTGTAGAGTTGACTGCACAATTGAGGTGCGCCAGTGGGAACGGCCCGGTCACGGGCATGATTGAGGCGCTGGTGCTTGCGCAAGACCCCAATCATGCTGATAACCTGGCACTCTTGGAAACTGCCGCGCAGGAGCAGCCTCAGAATTATTTGCTTCTGGGAATACTCGGATACGCCTATGGAATGGCAGGCGAGGAAGCCAAGGCTCGAAGCAAGCAGGTACAGTTGTCGCAAAAGGCCGAGAACGCCAGGAAGAGTAGGAGCTATCCGCTGGCGTTAGTGTTGCTCGGCTTGGGTGAGAAGCTGGAAGCCATCATGTGGCTTGAAGCGGCGTTTGATGAAGGCTCACTTTGGAGTCTCGGGTTCAGGACCGATCCTTTGCTGCGGAGTTTGAAAGGACATCCGAGGTTTGAACGTCTGCTGAGTAAGATCGGCGCCCCGGCTCCCTTTGGTGCGACCACGGAATTCAGCAATCGCATTTCGGATTTCTACCTGGACGGTGCAGTAGTTGGAAAGAGCTCTTAACTTGATTTAATGTTTAGTGCCGCGAGAGAGGTGGCTCGCAAATTAGTGACGAATAGAGTTCCGAAAACTTAGACTGCGCGGTTTCCTGTTTGAAAATTGCCTAAAAGTGGTAGCACGTACTTACTTCGGTTCATAACTCCCTTGAGGCCCCCAAGAGAATTCCTTTGCAGTCTTTCCCTGAGAATTGTTAATTTGTGACACGTAATGACGCTTTAACACGTGTCTTGACGCTTCTCGAATTGGTAGTAATGGCTTACTCTCATTTCAGGAATACCGGTCAATATGTGGCTAACGTGAAATTGCAATACGAGTAGTGTTGATGCTCTAAGTGCGACTGTAATGACTGCTCCGAAGCTCTGAGTGTTTGGTTTCGGTTGCAGTGAATGCTTACCAAGCCTCGTGGGCTTCTACTCAAAGTGCAAGTGCACGGTTGGCGATTTGGGTAACTGACTTTGCTAAGTCAGCATGGCGAAGCCTTATCTTATTGTTTTGATATGGGGGTACGATTCCGAAGTGATTTCGCGAGCGCACATCAATGTGGTCGATTCGTGGGCTGGGCCGAGTCTGTTACCTCCTGACGTAATGAGCGAACGTCGGTGGTATGCGGTCTTCACGTTCCCGCAGAATGAAAAGTCTGCGATGAAGCAGCTTGAAATGCGTGAGGTTGAAGCGTTTCTACCGACCTATGAGACAGTGAAAGTGTGGAAGAACCGCCAACGAGTCAAAACGGTCGTGCCGTTATTTCCCACCTATTTATTTGTGAATATCGAGAAGCGCGAGCGCGTGAAAGTCCTGCAGTCGCCTGGAGTTATTCGTATTGTTGGAAACAACCAGCCGCAAGCTTCGATTGCTGCTGCTGAAATTGAGCTGCTTCGCTCAAGTGTTCTGGGTCGAAGCGTTGAGCCTTATCGAGAACTCGCACTGGGCAAGACGGTTCGCATCAAGAGGGGTTATATGGAGGGCGTCGAAGGCGTCCTGGTGAGAAAAGGGAACGGACTTCGCTTCGTTCTCAGTCTCAAGTTGATCAACCAAAATGCTGCCATCGAAGTGCGAGCCGAAGACCTAGACGAAGTAACAAATTGAATCGTATTCCCTGTCTTTCTGCAAGTTAACTCTCAATCAAAACTCTCTAAATTGTCCATTACTGCATGGGGCAGAAGATGGGTTCTTCATTTGCCCGGAGCGACAAGCACTCGACCACTGCAGCATGGATCAAATTACAGCCTACCCTCCGCAAATCTCGGCACTAATGCAAGAGTGACGCTTTAAAGACTCTTGGCTTTGTCGCGCAAGGAGCGAAGATGCAAGTTACCGTCAAGAATTCTACCCAGAAAGATGCCATACTAGGCGCGGCTTCCCAGCTGTTTGCACGCCAGGGATACCACGGGACAAGTACGCGTGAGATCGCACGCCTGGCAGATGTTAGCGAAAATACTATCTTCCGGCATTTTGAACGCAAAGAAGACCTCTTCTGGTCGGCTCTCCGTACTCGCTGCGCGGCCGTCAAACTTCGCCGGGATATGGTCGACGGAATGGCGGAGGGCGTTGATCTCGAAGTAATCCTTCCGAAGATTATAGAATTTCTGACGGACATTCTTAATTACTCTCCGGAATTGGTGAGACTGATCGCCGTAGCAATGTTGGAGATGCAATGGAAAGCGGATCTGTTCTGTGACGAATCACTGGCGCCGGCATTTACAACCATCAGTCAGTATCTGGCTTCGACTATCGAAAAAGGTAAGGCGCGAAAAGTTGACCCCACAATGGTGACTGCAGCCATGACATCCATGGTCTTGGTTTACCCATGGATGTCACGTCATGCCTCACCCGGTGAGTCGAGATACCCAGATAGCCGAGCGGCAGAGCGCGCATACACAGCCTTCTGGCTTGACGTGCTTGCGCCAAGGCCGGGTGCGCGTGAGAGCGAGCCCGGTCCGATCGGGAACAGCATCATCCGTTGAAAATCCAAACCTGTCGTCAAACTTCAATTCTCCTCAGCATGCCTTCAACCCTTGACATGAGAAAAAGCATTCTTGCAATGACCAAAGATCTCGTTCTCCTGCTGCTGTTTTCAAGCAGCATGTGTGCAGCACAGTCCACTCTGCTCACGCCTGCGGCAGATATCCAGCAGAACCCCGACGATACATCGATGAGCAACTCGAGGCGCACCCAGCAACAGGTCAACGCGCAGCAGCGAAATGATCAGGGTGGTGGCGTACCGGATTTGAACAGCGATTCGACTGATATGTCGACGCCGTCAAATACCGGCTCGCCAAATCGGTCCGTGGCCACTTCCGGTAGGATTGTTGGTCCGCTGAGGACAAAATCTGAATTTCAGCAATACGCTGAAGACGCGACCGGCCGCCAACTTCCGGTTTATGGCAGGCAGTTGTTTGACCAGGTTCCGACCACGTTTGCTCCTGTTGAGAATGTTCCTGTGCCCGCTGATTATGTTCTCGGTCCCGACGATCAACTGTTAATTCGAGCCTGGGGAAAGATTGAGCTCAATTCTCGTTTAACCATCGATCGCAACGGTCAGATCAGCCTGCCGCGTGTAGGAGCCGTAAACGTTGCCGGTCTCCGATACTCACAGGTGGAGTCGTATCTACGTTCCGCCATTGGCGCTTTGTTCAAGGATTTTGAGCTGAATGTGACTCTTGGACGGCTTCGTACAATCCAGATCTATGTTCTTGGGAATGCGCGCCAGCCTGGCACTTACACAGTTAGTTCCCTGAGTACATTAGTGGACGCGGTGTTTTCTTCAGGGGGACCGTCGGCTACTGGGACGATGCGCGATATCCAGCTGCGGCGAGACGGCAAGATTGTAACCGACTTCGACCTTTATGATCTGGCCGCCAAAGGTGATAAGTCGAGAGATGTACACCTGTCAGCCGGAGACGTGATTTTCATCTCGCCAATTGGGCCGCAGGTGGCAATCAGTGGCGATGTCAACGACCCGGGTATTTTCGAAATCAAAGGAGACACTTCTGTTGGAGAGGCGCTGCAGAATGCCGGCGGCATGACGAGTCTGGCGAGCGCTGAACGTGCCGTAGTGGAACGGATCGAAAACCACAGCAGCCGTACGGTAGAAGAATTCGCGTTGGACTCTCAAGGACAGGCTCGCGTCCTGAGAGACGGCGACCTAATTCGCGTATTTCCTCTTTCGCCCAAATTCCAAAATGCAGTAACACTGCGCGGCAACGTTGCCGTTCCAGGGCTTTATCCCTGGAAAGAAGGAATGCGGATCTCGGACCTGATTCCTTCACGCAGTGTCTTAATCACACGTGATTATTGGAATCGACAAAACCATTTGATTCAGCCCATCCCGCAGCGTCCCTTTGCCGGCACTCGAATGAACCGGCTCAACGGGGAGCAGGAGAATATGCCTGGCAGCCAACAGCCGGATCCCAACGTCAATCAGCGTTTCGACGCCATTGGGAATCCGCGCAATGGGTCATCCGGCGAGCGCGGTTCCGAAGATCAAGCGCGCCAAGATCTGGATACGTCTTCATATCAAGACCGACCCGGTAACCAGCAGCGCACTGATCAACGCGATGCGAGCGGAGATACGGGTTTCCAGGCAGTTTCATCGATTGGAAAGAACAGTGCCGAGATCAACTGGGAGTATGCGCTGATCGAGCGGCTTGACGAGCGTGATCTGAGCACGCGATTGATTCCGTTTCGCCTTGCGAGTGCGATCGATGACCCGCATTCAGCTGGTAACCAGCTCCTGAAGCCAGGAGATGTAGTAACAATCTTTTCGCGTGCCGATCTTGAACTGCCGATGGAAAAGCACGCCACGTTCGTGCGGGTCGGTGGGGAAGTGAATGCGCCGGGGATCTATCGGGCAAATCCGGGTGAAACGTTGAGAGATGTCGTCAAGATGGCAGGAGGACTTACGCAGCACTCCTACCTTTATGCTTCAATCTTTACGAGAGTTTCTACCCGTGTAGCGCAGGAATCGGAGTTGCGTCAGTCCACCGAACAAATGCAACGTGAACTCGTTTCCAAATTCGCAAATGCAACGCCGCAGCAGGGGCAGACGGCGAGTGACCAGCAAGCTCAACTTGCAATGCAGCAAGCCGCGTTGGCCAGACTATCGGCGATCAGGCCCACGGGGCGGGTTGTTCTGAGCATGAGTCCGGTCGCTCAGAGTATTTCTGAAATTCCGGACTTCCCGCTTGAAGACGGGGATGCGTTCTACGTTCCACCGCGTCTGAGCACCGTGCAGGTAGCCGGCGCAGTATACAACGCGAATGCTTTTAGATATCAGCCAAGTTCCCGATTAGTTTCATATCTAAATGCAGCTGGCGGTGCTACTCGGCAGGCAGATACGAAGCGCATGTTTGTCATTCGCGCAGATGGGTCAGTGCTCAGCCGTCAATCGCATAGCCAGCATACGCACGGCAAGTACGAGAATTTGAAGTTGCTACCGGGAGACGCGATCGTTGTGCCCGAGAAGCTCAGGGTGAACAGTGCGATGACCGAATTCCTGCAGTGGACGCAGATCACCTCCCAATTGGCGTTGACTGCAGCCGCTGTTAACGTTATCAAGTAAGAATTCGCTTCGGCGCCTCCCTTGGCTCTGCGCATGAAGTCTACAAGCAGAGTTTGAACTTCTTTCGGATACTTCGATTACCCGAATCGCGACGCAATCGCCAGTCGCGTGGGTTTGATAATTGGCAAGGCAAATCTATGAATCCACAAATCATCAGCGAACCGGAAGCCCGTGCTGCGTATGTCGATACCATGGGGGAGACCCCTGCGGTCGGCAACGGTGCGAGCCCAGAACCAACCATGACCGACACGCTGATCCTTTTCGCACGCAACAAGCGGCTGATTGCAGTTACAACCGTAATTACGACCGTGATTGGAATCGTGATCAGCCTGCTCCTGCCGGTCCGATACACCGCCACTACGCAAATCATGACGCCGCAGCAAACAGAGTCCGCAGCGATGATGATGAGCCAGTTAGCGACCACCGCAGCAGGCTCGATGGCCGCTCTGGCAACCACCCAACTGGGCCTGAAGAATCCAAATGAAACCTACATCGGCATGCTCGGCTCGCGTCCTGTCGCCGACGCGATTATTCAGAAGTTCGACCTGATGAAGTTGTACCGCGCAAAAGATATGACCGCCGCGCGAAAAGAATTGGGTGCCTACACGAAAATAGCCTCCGAAAAGAGCGGCTTCATCTCCTTATCCGTGACAGATAAAGACAAAGTGCGCGCCGCCGATTTGGCGAACGCTTATATGGATCAACTACGTAACCTTACGCAATCCATGGCGGCGGCAGAAGCGTCGCAGCGGCGACAGTTCTATGAAGGGCAACTTAAAGAGGCAAAAGAAGACCTAGTCGCGGCGGCAGCCTCATTTCAGCGAGTTCAACAAACCAAGGGTGTGATTCAACCTGCGGATCAGGCAAAGGTAATCATTGAGAGTCTCGCAGCCCTGCGGGCGGAAATTACAGCAAAGAAAGTGGAGTTACAAGCGCTCCGCTCCTATTCGACCGATCGTAATCCGCAAGTGTCGCTTGCAGAAAATGAGTTAGCGTCACTTCAGACGGCTGAAGACCGGATGGAGCAGAAACAGCATAGCGGCGGTTTTTCCAATCTCGGATTGGGTGACGTTCCCAGTGCTGGTCTTGATTATCTCAACGCACAGCACGAGTTGCTTTACCGGCAAACGCTTTTCGACCTTTTGATCAAGCAGTATGATGCAGCCAAGCTGGACGAGTCCAAGGAAGCAACCGTCATCCACGTAGTCAGTCCCGCGGTTCCGCCGGACAGAAAGGCATCGCCGCATCGCACTGTGATGGTGCTTCTGTTCATGCTTTTTGGTCTTCTATGCGCATGTTCCTACGTATATACACGCGACTATGACCGGAGAAATCCGGCGATGACTAAATCAATAGCCAGACTCGCTGCTGCGCTTCGGGGCAAATAACGGAAATGCCAGATGCGCTTTCAACCGGAGCATTTAGTCGAGTTCGTCGCCGCCAATAATGCGCACACGAGATCAAGTTCTATCGATGGGCGCGGCCCAATTTGTCTCAGCGCTATTCGGCGTTGTCTACAGCATTCTCGCAGCAAGAGGACTGGGACCGGCTCCACGCGGTCAGCTGTTTGTCATCCAGGCCTATGCAGGCGTCGCGGCCTTGCTGGTTGGCCTCAGCACATCCACGATCATGACTGTGCAACTGAGCCGCGAGCAGTTCGATTTCGCTGAGGTCCATACTGCTGCCCTGCTACAGAGTCTTTTGTTCGGGGGAATCGGGGGGGGGGGCACCCTCTGGCTTTATCTATATACAACGCATCTGACCGGGCCGTCATTCGGCATGCTTGCCGCCTACTTTCTTTCCATGCCCGCGCTCATTTACAAGGCTAACTGGAGCGGTCTGTTTCTGGGCATAAGGCGCGTTGGAGTCATAAGCATCGTAACCGTACTGGACGCTTTCCTTATGTCAGTCGGCGCGGTAGTGACCCTCTTCGTGTTGCGTGCCGGGCTTGACGGCATGCTGCTCATGATGACGCTGGAGACTGCGGTCATAGCCGCGATTGGCGTTTATCTCTCCTTCAAGCAAGACCGGCGATGGTGGCGATGGTCGACCAAGTGCAATGTTGACCTGTTGCAGCGAGGTTGGAAGCAGCACGTCGCAACCACGGTCACTCAACTTTACTATCGAGCTGACGCATTCATCCTGGCACACTTTCTATCGCCGGCAAGCCTGGGCGAATACGCAGTTGCCAGAGGACTTTCGGATCGGATCACGCTGGCATTTACGCCCTTCGCCCAAGTGATGTTTCCACATATATCGTCAGACGACGCAGAGCGTTCCAGAAAATTCACGCAGGCTACATTCCGGCAGCTTGCAGGGCTGGGAATTCTGTTAGCGACTCTCATGATCGTATTTTTGCCATGGTTCATTCCGCTCCTGTACGGCAACGCGTACGGGGGAGCCATACTGCTTGCCCAGATCCTCTGCGTCGCTCTTATTGTCCGCGCAATAACAGTGCCACTCGAGCTCTGGTTCGTCGGTGGCCTTCTGCGCCCGGGATTCAATGCTTTGACCAGCATCTTCATGCTGGTCGTGGTTGTACCGCTTGGCATCTTCTTCACGATGCATTGGGCTGCAGTGGGAATGGCGGTTGCCCTGCTCATTTCGCTCATCGCTACGATGGCGCTTACCATTTGGCTGGCGAACGCGAACGATCTGCGATTGCGGCGGCTCCTCCCTGCAACGTCCGACCTGATGCAGGTGGTTGCCGAGATAAAGAATTTCCGGATAAGTTCTTAGATAAGGCTCGGTAGAGTGCATTGGTCAAGCTGCCAGCACGCGCAGAAGTTATGCGCTTCGTTGCGCAGGAATTTGATAGTCGAGAGCGCCCAATATCTAGCCACGTTGTGGGGACCATTCGAAGCATCGGGAGATCAGTTTATGGCCATAGAGTTCGTTACGTGGAAACAATTGCAGCGCAAACTGGGGTCGATAATCGAAAGAGCGCATGTAGTACTTGATATCGGCTGCGGAATACATCCGCAAAAAATAGTGCTGGCGGACGTACATATCTGCGTGGAGCCGTTTCCCGAGTACAGCACCTACCTTCTCAATGGCCAGCACGATCGCAACTATGCCGTGCTCAACTGTGGTTGGCGTGAGGCCGTCAAGGTGTTCGCTTCTGCTTCGGTCGATTCGATATTTCTGGTCGATGTAATCGAGCACCTTGAAAAGGAAGATGCCCGGGAGTTGTTGCAGCTGACCATTCCTCTCGCCCGTCGGCAGGTTGTGATCATTACGCCATACGGTTTCATGCCCCAGCATCACGAGGATGGACGCGACATCTGGGGACTTAATGGTGGGTCTTGGCAGGAGCACCTGTCAGGATGGGATGAAACGGACTTCGATGAACGGTGGAATCTCTACGTCGTTCCAGATCACTACAAGACAGATAATCAAGGTAGGCCAATGGAGAAGTGTTATGGATTTTTGCTCGCAGTCCTCAACGTGGGTGGACCGCGAATGAAGTATCGCGGGATGCGCATGCTCGCGGCCAACCTGATGAACAATACATACCAGCGGATGCTCTGGACGTATCGCTGGATCAGAGCCGGGATTCAGTCCGAATAACCTTCTGCAAGAGTTTAGATCAAGCCCTTGAATGCAATAGCGAGAGAACGCAGGTGCAATTCCGTGACGTCAAATGAATCTCTAGCAGGCTTCGCCGAAATCGCTCCGGGGTTAGTTGTAAATAATCAGATCTCCTTAGGAGACACTCGAATAATTATTCTCCTGCTTCTTCTATTCGTAGGGTGCCTGAATGTCCTGTCAATGGCCGCGCTCACTGTGAGTTTGGGTGGGTTTTCGGCAATCCTTTTGTACTTAGGCCTTCGTGATCTACGGCTTCTATTGCTGATTCTTATAGCCCTCGTACCCGTGCAATCAAGCATACTTGGATTTGGCCCGGTGTTCGGCTTCGAGTTGACGTTTAACAGGATTGTCCTGCCGATCGCGGTAGCGCTTTTTGTGACGAAGCGTTCCAATTACCAGCGATCCTCCGATCGCCGCGAGCCCCTGCTCTACATTCTTTCTGGGATGTTCGTGCTCAGTGTCCTCACCGATTTGCTCGGTGACGGGGCATTTTTGGCGGGCGCACAACGTACGTTTTCTGAAAGCGTTGAAGTGGTGCTATTCGCGTATATTTGTTACCGGGTCTTCGGTCGGTTTGGACTGGGAGCTCCTGTTTCGGCATTTGCAATCGGGGGAATCACCTTATGCGTCAGTACGGTTATTGAGCGAACAACCGGGCTGAACCTTCTGTTTCGATTTCCTGTCGCAGATGACATGAACCTGACCCTGCAGAATGCTGCGCTCACCCTTGATCGGGCTGACGTCTTGCGGGTACGTGGGTCGTTTTTGAATCCCGTCTATCTTTCCGGCTTTTTGCCATTGCTGATGTTTGCGGGTGCATATCTATTACTGGTGCAAAGACGACGTTACCTCGGAGGCGCACTGCTTTTGCTGGTACCCTTGACGGCCTATTTATCAATATCTAGGACCGCTGTCTATTCGCTGGCAATATTCGGCATGCCGATTGCGTCGTCCCAACTAAAGCGTATGGGCGTCAAACGCAGCTTCAAGATTGCGTTTGCAGTAGTCCTCCTGACAGCAGTTTTCTACGCTATATTTCAGGAAGATTTTCAGCGTGCATTCGCGCTTGCTTTCAATCCCAACGAGGAGAGTGTGGGGGGGAGTTCAACGGGACAAAGACTTGAACTGATCACGACAGGTATTCCGTTCGTTCTTGCCCTGAACCCATTTGGCGCCGGCGTTGACCAGGCAAAAACAATAAGCCTTTTACTTGGACCGGATATCGCTAACTTTTTTGTTGGTTACTCCATAGCTCGCGGGGTGATTTGGGTTGGGGCGTTCTGTAGCGTTCTTGCATACATGATGTGGCGCCTGCTGCGCGCGAGAGATCCCGTGTCGAGGATGCTGTTTTGGCTTACTCTGAGTATTTCTGTAACGTATCTGAGCTACGCGGAATACTGGATATCTTTTCCGATGCTCCTTGTGTTCGTGCTTATCCATGCCAAGCCTGGCGCGGTGTCACATCAAACCGCAGTACTTCCTGCAAGGACGGTGCTCGTTGAAGGCTGAACCGTTTCCTCCAATGGCAATGAACGGCGCCAGTGGACGGATCCTCGTGATCGCTGAGAATCAAGTTCGTGAATGCGGCGGGTCGGAGCTGTTTGTCCGCTTAACTGAGTTTCGTTCACGTCCGGGGTTTATGGAAGTACTCAAGTCGACTCACAGAACGGCAGGCACCAACTTCCTCGTGCGCATCTGGCGAAGTCGAATCGTGCGTTATATCAAAAACCGCTCACGGATGGTCGCGGCGGTTTACGTCCCGCTTATATATAGTTTGCTGGCACAACGACTGGAACGCGAACTCTATCAAAAATATCGAGACTCGCAGGTCGACGGCGTCTGGTGTCCCTCCAACGAACTCATCCCGATGGTGGCGCGGTCAGTGGCAAAGCAGTTGCGCTGTCCGCTTCACGTATCGGTCTTCGATCTTCCTTACACATTTAGCCTGCAGGAACCGGAACTTCGTGCAATCAGAGCTGGTTTCGAAAAGTGGGCGAAAGAAGCTGGCTCTCTTGATTTCGCATCTCCAGGAATGTCGGAATACTTCCGCCGATTTCGTGCCAGTAGTTCAGAGCGCGACATTGCCATATGGTCCTCGGCTGGGGTTGTACCGGAATCACAAACCCTGCATATTACACGACCTCGGATGAGTTCTATTGCCTTCTGCGGCTCCCTCCGCTTCTTCCGCGAGATGCGGGCCCTAAATGACGGACTTGCATTGTTAGAGCGCAATCATGGTCGGCGGATCATCCTGAAAGTTTTTTCCGGCAAGCGTCTGGCGATGTCGAACATCCAATACATGGGTTTCCTCACCGACCGTGTACAACTTGCGGCGGCCCTGGGCCAGTGCGACGTAGCGTACTCGCCGCTGTCAATCGACATCAAGGACCGAGAACTCGTGGAAACCTCGTTCCCTGGTAAAATGGCGACCTATTTGCAATCGAACATTCCGATCATCGCTCATGCTCCTTCAT
>Ga0265325_10001933_pt1 | contig 14294 bp, 11 predicted proteins | sample 41420metaG_FD_202090 | JGI IMG/M metagenome (GOLD analysis project Ga0265325, IMG submission 202090) | Rhizosphere microbial communities from Carex aquatilis grown in University of Washington, Seatle, WA, United States - 4-14-20 metaG | ecosystem: Host-associated > Plants > Roots > Rhizosphere...
CGTGAGGACGTTTCGCATGAGGGGAGTTTACATGAAGGGGTTTGAATCCTGCTGCAAGCGTGGGGCCGGATACCTTCGATGCCAGCAATGGTTCCCGCATCAAGCGGCATCTCAGCCCAACTAAGTTACTGAAAAAATGGCGGGGACGACGAGACTCGAACTCGCGACCTCTGCCGTGACAGGGCAGCGTTCTAACCGACTGAACTACGTCCCCACTCGCTGAATCAACAAACACAACGCGTTTGATGCGAAACGTATCTTAACACATCTGCGGGACGAGCCTGAAACGCGAAGGCGGAATTATCAATTTCCGTCTATTGAGCGGATGTTGATGGTGGGCGGTCAGCGATTTGAACGCTGGACCTTCCGGGTGTAAACCGGATGCTCTAACCGCTGAGCTAACCGCCCATGCTTCTTAGTTTATTGGCTTCCGGGGATTACGCAAGGGCTCATATCGAGGCTGCGCGCAGGCAGTTGCGGGCGCGACAATCACGCGCGATGGTGTTCCATGGCGCTTGCGGTGGCGCGAATTTCTGCGATGGACTGCGGCGCTACGCGCGACGCTTTGGATCTTGGCGAATAGCGGCGGCAGAGCCAATACGTCACTCCCCCCAGTAGGCCCAGGGGGAGGGCGCTCATCACCAGCGTCATTTTTAGATAGGTGGCGGACGTCTTCGGATCGGCCAGGATGCAGGCGGAGCAGGCCTGGGCTGCCGCGGGCGCCCACGATAAAAGCAGCGCTATGGTCGGGAAGCGATAGGCGAGTTTCATGCGGGCTCCCTTCACAAATAGACGCGCAGATAGATGATCGGCCAGAGCGCTACGACAAAGTACCAAAAAACCTGGGTGGCGGCAAAGACCTCCGGCTTGAGGCTCCCGCGGCAGAGGAGCACATAAGCCCAGGCCAGAAATCCTATCGCGACTACGGCATGCAGCGCGTGCGTGCCGACAATTAGGTAGAAGAACGAACCCGCCGCGCTGGATGTGAGCGTAAGGCCCTGCCTGAGCAGCCTTGCCCATTCGACTCCCTGTAACGACACGAAAGTGATCCCCAGCACGATCGAGGCTTCGAGATAGCGCCGCGCCACTTTGGGGGCCGAGCGCATATACCGGTTCGCTACCCACAGAAGAACGCCGCTCAGGATCAGCGCCGCCGTATTGATTGCTGTCCGCTCTGCAGGGAAGCGTGGCTGACCGGCGGGGGGCCACATGCCTCCGATTGCGGAGGCGCGGGCTATCGTGTGCGCGCTGATCAGGCCTGCGAAGAACATGGTTTCCGCCACGACGAACACAATCGTACCTAGGACGGCATTGGGAACGCGGGGCGCATCGGAGTGCGTCCCGAGGCGTAACGCAAACTCCATGGCGGGGCTTGGGTGGTGGCCGGTCAAGCCCTGGCTGTTACTCATGTTTTGCGGAGGCCTGGGATCCCGATTCGACTGCTTTTTTCGCAGCATAGTTTTCCCAGCGAAGGCCCTGGTGCCTCATGATGTCCGGCGCGACGCCCGAGAACAGGATAGCAAGGAACACGAGGCTGGTGACGAGCAGATAGGTGACCCAGCGCTTCTCGAGATTGACGTGCATGAAATTTTTGGCTACGAGATACGCCTTCACGATGGCGATGCCAAACGCCGTGAAGAGCATCAGCCAGCGGATTCCGGTGAGGGGGCCGAGGACGCTTACGATCAGCAGGACCACCAGCACAGCCCATATCTTTACGTAGTCGGGATGGTGAATGTGCGCCGCTTCCGTACGCGATTCCGAACTCATGCGAGGCTACCTCACTTGGCGATATAGAGCAGCGGAAACAGGAAAATCCAGATAATGTCGACGAAGTGCCAGTACAACCCGATGCACTGCACACGCGGCAATTCGCGATTTTTTGCTGCGTCCGACGCGATGACCAGCATGATGATGGCCCCGGCGAGCACGTGCAGGCCGTGCAGGCCGGCCACCGTGTAGTAAAAGGACCAAAAGCCGCCGGAGGAAAGCACGAATCCTTCCTTGATTTCGTGCGCCCACTCAAAGCCCTTCACCGTCAAGAACATGAAGCCGCCGAGCGCGGTCAGGCGGAGAAACTTCGCCGCCTTGGGGCCATCTTCGGCGTCCGCCGCCTTGTGGGCCAGCACGGCGAAAAGGCTGGAAGTGAGCAACACGAACGTGTTGAACGCGCCGGCCTTGGTGTTGGTGTTGGCGGCTGCGATGGCCCACTCGGGATGGGCCAGTCGGTGCATCACGTAGGAAACCAGCAGCCCGCCAAAAATAAATATTTCCGACGCGATCACCCACCAGGTAACCAGACGCGCGGTGGGAATGCCGGTGACGCTTCGCAGATTCGCAATGGAGTGGCTGCTCATAGCGCGGCTTCCTCGACGGGAGCAATCGGCTCGTTCTGCGGCCAGTAGTCGGTCTTGCGGCCGGGCGCCGAATATTCATACGGCCCGCGGTAGACGGTCGGCAGCTCGGCAAAGTTTCCGTGCGGCGGGGGCGACGGCACCGTCCATTCGAGCGTGTTCGAGAGCCAGGGATTTTCCGGGGCGCGCTCGCCGTGCTTCAGGCTCCAGAAGAAATTGATCAGGAAGGGAATCTGGAACGCCAGGAGAACGATCACGCCAATCGTGGAAAGCTCGCGCAGGTGCTGAAGGCCGGGCTTCGCTTGCTCCGGGAAAAGCGCGTAGTTGTAGATGCGGCGCTGGTCGCCCGCTGCGCCGGTTATAAACAGCGGGATGAAAATCACGTTGAAGGCGATCACCGTGCCCCAGAAGTGAATCTTGCCGAGTGTTTCGTTCATCATGCGGCCGAACATTTTCGGGTACCAGAAGGAGAGCGCCGCAAACATCCCGATAATCGCGGAAGGGAAGAAGGTGTAGTGAAAGTGCGCTACCACGAAATAGGTATCGTGGAAATAGATGTCCGCGCCGGACGCTCCGAGGAAAATGCCCGTCACGCCGCCGATCAAGAACTCCGCGATGAAAGACAACGCCCAGAGCATCGGCGTCGTGAACCGGATCGAGCCGCCATAGAGCGTTGCGATGTAGACGAAAATCATTTCGGTGATGGGAACCGAAATGAGCAGCGTAGTGATCGTGAACACGTTGGCCATGCGCGGGTCAATACCAGCGATAAACTGGTGGTGCGCCCACACAACGAAGCTCAGAACGCCGGTAGCCCAGGTGGTGTAGAGCACCGTGCGGTAGCCGAACAGCTTCTTGCGCGCGAAGACGGTGATGATTTCAGCGACGATTCCCAGGGCCGGCAACAGGACGACGTAGACTTCCGGGTGGCCGAAGAACCAGAACAAATGCTGCCAGAGGAGGGGATCGCCGCCGCGCCCGGGATCGTAAAACGCGGTGCCGAGGCGCTGATCGAAGAGCAGCATCACCGCGCCGGCAATCAGCGGGCCCACGGACGCCATGAACAAAATGCTCGCCAGCACAATCATCCAGACCACTACCGGGATGTCCCACATTCGCATACCGGGCGCGCGGCCGTTCATCGTGGTGACCACGAAGTTGAGGCCGCCCAGCAGGAACGCCACAAACTCAAGAGCGACGGCGATGAGCCAGAGAGAGGCGCCCAGGGGGGACAGGTTGTACGCGCCTTTCGCCGAAAGCGGAGGGTAGGAAGTCCATGCGCCGCCGAACGCCCCGTTATGCACAAAAAAGGACGCGATCAGGATAATGGCGCTCAGCAGGAATACCTGGTACGACAGGCGGTTGATGCGCGGAAACACCATGTCGTCGCAGCCGATCATCAGGGGAATCAGAAAATTGCCAAAGGCGGCCACCAGCACCGGCATGGCCACCCAGAAGATCATGATGGTGCCGTGCATGGTGACGAGCGCGTTGTATTTGCCCGGTGTCACGAGCCCGTACCCGGGCACATTCATCCCCGGGAATGCCAGTTGCATGCGGAACACGTACGCGAGATAGCCGCCGATCAGCGCGAGAGCTGCGCCCGTAAACAAGTACTGCATGGCGATCATCTTGTGGTCGGTGGACCACAGGTATTTGCGGAAGAAGCTCTGCGGATGATGGCCGTGCTCGTCTCCGTGCGAGCCCAGATGAGCGTGCGCGCCGGTGGCTGGAGTTGTCATGGTCTTACCTCGGCGAGTTTCGCGCCGTCCGCGTCGAGCGCGGGTTGCGCTGCGGCGGCGACCGCTGGATTGGAGGCTCGTCTGATCCACGCGCTATGTTGTTCGGGCGTTTCGACAATGATACGCGCCGCCATCAGCCCATGTCCGATCCCGCACATCTGCGTGCACTGAATGTCGTAATTGCCGGGACGGGTCGCCTTAAACCAACCGGTGATGGTGCGTCCTGGCACTGCGTCCTGCTTCAGCCGGAACATCGGCACCGAAAAACTGTGCAGCACGTCGCGCGACATCAGCTCGAAGCGATAGGTCGTATCTGTCTTTACGTGAAGCTCGCCAACGGTTCGGATATCGTCCGCCGTATCGAGGATGCCGTCCGCGCCAGGCTGCTGAAAGCTCCACGCCCACTGCTGGCTGAAGATGCGGACGGTCTGCTCGGCCGGCGGCATCGTTTGCTTCACGTTTACCCACACCAGAATCGCGGGGATGACGATGACGATATCGCATAGCATTACCAGGATGTGGGGAACCGTCACCCAGCGTGTAAGGTGCTTTTCTTCGCCGGTGATGTACTGCGAAGAATGGCCCTCCCTGTGGCGATAGCGATACATCAGCCAGAAGAGAGCTCCCTCGGCGACGATCAGCCAGAATCCAACCAGGATCGCGACCAGGAAGATCAGGTGGTCGATGCTTCCCGAGAACGTGGAAGCACCTGTTGAAAACCTCTCCAGCATGGAAACTCCCGTGAACGTCTTTAACGAATCATGATCCAGGCCGCGGCGACGAAAGCGGCGGCGGTGGTCATGACAATCCAAAACACCGTCTTGAATGTCTGGTCGGACGAAGGATCTGCGTGATTCATTGGCTCTGCGTCTCCGAATTGGCAGCTGGCTGCAGCGTGCTGATGTAGGCGGATATGTCGCGAATCACCTTCTCGTTCGCGAGCGACTTGGCCATGGGCGCCATGGCGGTGCCTTCTTCGTCTCTTGGGTCTGCGCCGCGGACACCGCCGCGGAATTTCTTAAGTTCCGTGGCGAGGTACCAGTCATCGAGACCCGCCAGGCGCGGCGCTTTCACCGATTCGTTGCCGCCGCCATCGGGATTGTGGCACCCGCTGCAAAGCGCGTACCGCCGCTTTCCGATTTTGGCGTCTCCGCCGAGTATGGGAGCGTGCCTTACCGGCGGCAGGCTCTCGACGTATTTCGCAATTACCGGAATGTCGCCTTCGGTCGGGAGGCTCAGCGCCATAGGTCGCATGCGCATGCCCTCGATATCGTCAAACTGAGCGCCGCGCTCGCCGGCCCGAAATTTGCGGAGTTCGGTTTCGATATACCACGCCTTCATCCCCGCGATATTCGGGGCTCCGATTTCGGAATTCCCTTCGCCGTGCGTGCCGTGGCACTCGGCGCAGGTTTCGAAAAGCTCTCGTCCGCGGGCGGGCGAGGAGGAGGACGAGGAGGCGGCTGATGACGCGGCGTCCGTGCTGGCCCGCACTTTGCAGCCGGCGACACCCAGCGCGGATAGCAACACCAGAGGAAGCCAACTTTTCAGGATCCGGCGCACGATTTCAGGTCCAGCAGCTTCATTTTCGATCATCATTGCGAAGCAGCGGATGTTATCAGCAGGGGGCCGTGGAAACAAGATATTCGCGCGTAATTTTTAAAAAATATGGACGCACATTTCTGTGATACAAATCACACGGTTTGTTCGTCTTGCGCGGGCTCGGCTTGGTGTACCATGGTCACATTTCACGGGAGGAAAAATGTTATCGCGACGAGATATTTTAATCGGAACAGGTATGGCCGGAATTGTGGCGCTGGCTCGGCCGTTCACCAATGTGCTGGCGAGCGCGGCGCAGCCTAAAACGCCCGTAAATTTCAAAGTGCCGGCCGACGCGTGTGATTGCCACACACACATCTTCGGTGATCCGCAGAAATATTCGTTTGCGTCGCCGCGCGTCTACACTCCCGAGACAGCTTCTGTTGACGAGATGCGCGCGCTCCATCGCGCTCTGCACACGCCGCGCGTGGTGATAGTGCAGCCTACCGTTTATGGAACGGACGATGCGTGCACGATCGATGCTGTCAAGGAGCAGCTGCCGAATGCGCGCGGCATCATCGCCCTGGGCGAGAAAAGCACCGACGCCGATTTTGACGAGATGCATCGCGGCGGTATCCGTGGAATAAGGATCAATCTCGAAACCGGAGGGCAGGCGGATCCCGAAGTTGCGCGGCAGAAGGTAAAGGTCGCTATCGAGCGCATTAAGGATCGCCCTTGGCACATCGAGCTTTACACGCGATTGTCTGTGATCGAGTCCATCAAGGACCAGGTGATGGCGTCGCCGGTGCCCATTTCTTTTGACCACTTCGGAGGAGCGCAAGGGCCTCTGGGCGTGGGCCAGCCTGGGTTCGACACGCTGTTGAGCCTGGTCCACAGTGGCCAAGCCTATGTGAAAGTTTCGGCGCCCTATCGCAGCTCGAAGCAGGCGCCGGATTATCCGGATGTCACGCCGCTGGCAAAGGCGCTCATCGGGGCAAATCCCCATCGCATCACCTGGGGCAGCGACTGGCCGCATCCAGCACAGATCCCCGGCCGGCCATTTACCGAAATCACGCCGCTCTACCAGATCGATGACGGCCGAGACCTGAATCAAGTCGCCACCTGGGCTACTACCGCCGAGTTGAAGCTAGTGCTGGCTGAGAATCCGGCGCGCCTCTACGGCTTCTGAAGCACGCGTGATTTAGAATTCGGCCAAAGCCCGTGTATCCCCCGGACGCGTTCGGCGAGGTGTACTTACCTTTCCCGGGGAAGCCTCAAAACCAGCCCCCAGCCCCTGCGGCGAGCATTCTCCGGTACTCCCCGAGCGCGATTTGGGATATATTTTAGGTTCTTAAGTGTGCCCGAAGTCTATCGGATGGGCTTCCTGAGGTATTGGAGAGGGTAAACCATGGCTACCGCAATCAATCCCCCGGTTTCGGCCGTAAATGACTTGGAAGAAATCTGGGAGTGGATCGAGTCGTTTGACGCGGTTCTTGAGGAAGGCGGCCCGAAGCTGGCCCGGCGCATCCTCGACCAGATCCGGGAGCGGGCGCGCCACGCGGGCCTGGAAATTCCATTCACGGCTAACACTCCTTATATCAATACGATACCGACCAGCCAAGAAGCGCCGTTCCCGGGCGACCAGGACATGGAGCGCCGGATCAAGAGCCTGATTCGCTGGAACGCGCTGGCGATGGTTGTCCGCGCCAACCGCGTCGAGCACAATATCGGGGGTCATATATCTACTTATGGCTCCGCAGCGACGCTGTTTGAGATTGGTTTTAACCACTTCTTCCGCGCCCGCACTCCCGCCTTCGAAGGCGACACCGTCTATTTTCAGGGGCATGCCGCGCCCGGGGTGTATTCGAGGGCTTTCCTGGAAGGCCGGCTTTCGGTCGAGAAGCTTGAGAATTTCCGGCGCGAACTGAAACCCGGGGGCGGCCTTTCCTCCTACCCACACCCGTGGCTGATGCCTGATTTCTGGGAGTATCCCAGTGTTTCGATGGGACTTAGCCCCATCATGGCCATCTATCAAGCCCGCTTTAACCGCTACTTGGAGAATCGGGGCTTGAAGCCTGCCACGGACGCGAAGGTCTGGGCCTTTCTGGGCGACGGCGAGACGGACGAACCCGAAACACTCGGCGCAATCACGCTCGCCTCCCGCGAGCGCCTCGACAATCTTATCTTCGTGATCAACTGCAACCTCCAGCGCCTCGACGGGCCGGTACGCGGGAACGGAAAGATCATTCAGGAACTCGAAGCGGCCTTCCGGGGGGCTGGCTGGAACGCCATCAAAGTCATTTGGGGATCGGACTGGGACCCCCTCTTCGAGCGCGACACCGAAGGCCTGCTCGTCAAGCGGCTCGGCGAAATGGTCGACGGGGAGATGCAGAAGCTCACCGTGGAATCCGGGGCGTACATTCGCGAGCAGATTTTCGGCTCCGATCCGCGGCTGCTCGCGTTGGTGGAGCACTACTCCGACGATCAGCTCCGCGCGTTGCGCCAGGGCGGCCACGACCCTCGCAAGGTCTACGCCGCGTACAAGGCAGCGGTGGATCACAAAGGTTCTCCCACGGTTATTCTGGCCCGTACCATCAAAGGGTACGGCCTGGGCGAGAGCGGGGAAGGCAAGAACGTCACGCACCAACAGAAAAAGCTCGACGAAGAAGAGCTTCGCCACTTCCGAACGCGTTTCCAGATTCCCATCAGCGACGCGCAAATTGCCGACGCGCCCTTCTACCGCCCTCCTGACAACAGCCCGGAAATCGAGTATCTGCAGGCGCGGCGCGCCGAGCTGGGCGGTTACGTTCCCTCGCGAAGCGTGCGCTCGAAGCCGCTGGTATCGAATCATCAGGAGCTGTTTGACGAGTTTTACACCGGAAGCGAAGGCCGCGAAGTCTCCACCACCATGGCATTCGTGGGAATGCTGCGGAAGATGCTGCGCGATCCCGAAATCGGCAAGCTGGTGGTGCCGATCGTTCCGGACGAAGCGCGTACCTTCGGCATGGAATCGCTTTTCCGCAACGTGGGAATTTACAGCAGCCGCGGCCAGCTCTACGAGCCCGTCGATATTCACACGCTGCTTTATTACAAGGAAGCGAAAGACGGCCAGATTCTGGAAGAGGGAATCACGGAAGCGGGGTCGATGTCGTCGTTCATCGCGGCAGGCTCCGCTTACGCCACCCACGGAATCAACACTATTCCGTTCTTTATTTACTATTCGATGTTTGGCCTCCAGCGCATCGGGGACCTTATCTGGGCGGCTGCCGATATGCGCTGCCGCGGTTTCCTCCTGGGAGGCACCGCCGGCCGCACCACGCTTTCGGGCGAAGGCCTGCAGCATCAGGACGGCAACAGCCACATCCTCGCGCTTCCGGTGCCGAATCTGCGCGCCTACGATCCCGCTTTTGCGTATGAACTTGCCGTCATCATTCAGGATGGCATCGAGCGCATGTACAAGAAGGGCGAAAACATCTTCTATTACATAACCGTGATGAACGAGCCCTACCCGATGCCGGCGATGCCCGCTGGATCGAAAGAGGGAATTCTCAAGGGGATGTACCGCTACCGCGCGGCATCGAATCCCAAGTCGAAGCTGCGCGCGCAGCTCTTCGGGAGCGGTGCGATCCTCCGCGAAGCCATCCGCGCGCAGGAGATCCTCGCGGAGAAATTCGGCGTCGCGGCCGATGTCTGGAGCGTCACCAGCTACAAGGCGCTTTACACGGACGGTCTCGAGACCGAGCGTTGGAATTATCTCCACCCCACAGAAAAGCCCCGCGTCTCGTATGTGGCGGAGTGCCTCGCGGATGCCCCTGGGGTGCTGGTGGCCGCTTCGGACTACCTCAAGGTGTTGCCGAACCTCATCGACCGCTGGGTGCCGCGACACATCGCTTCACTCGGCACGGACGGTTTTGGCCGCAGCGAAGGCCGCACCGCCTTGCGCGATTTCTTCGAGGTCGATGGCCGCTTTATCGCGTTGGCAACGCTGCACGAGCTGATGCGCGAGGGCAAGATTGAGCCTGCGGTGGTGCAGAAAGCCATTGCCGAGCTCGGGATCAACCCGGATAAGCCGGACCCGCTGACTTACGACGTCGCCGCCAAGTGAGCGCGCCGGTCGGCAAGCGCCATCTTACTCGTGCCGTCCGTGAAACCAAAAGCATCGCGGCCACCAACTTAATAGGTTCTCTTGTGGCATCACCACAATGGACTTCGGGCATAAGAAAACCAACTGCAGAGGCTCAGCAGGGCCCCTTTTTATCGGATCGGAACAGAACAGACTGTCACCTTGCGGTCGTTCAAAATAGCCAATTTAGATCCATCCGGCGACAGCGCGAAATCGTAATCAGTCTTTGGCGGCGGGGCCACTTCGACGGTGAGAATACGCTTCTTCGCACTCAAGTTATAGACTACTGTATTTGTGCCTACCACACGTTCACTTAGCTCTGATAATAGGTGCTTTTTTATCTCTTTCCGATCCACGGACAGCGCGGCTAGCCCACCATCCTGAGCGACAGCGATCTTCTCAGATGAAAGGCTCGCACCAATCATACGGTCGAGCAAATCAAATTGCCCTTCAGTAGAAGCCACAAAAAGCCTGTCACACGCGAGCACAATCAGTCGATCATCACCAAGCAACGTGGGGGTCCTGGCACAACCTTCTCTAAATTGTCCTTCGAGAGCCTTCCAAGTGCGGCTACCAAACCGACTCACGACGATGCGTTGCTGATTAAAATCCGCCGCGGCGATTCCGATATCCGAAATGGAATACAAGTGGTATAGAGCGGGGGACTCAGTCCAAGAATTGCTCAGATTGAATGTGCCGCCGTCCAGCACCTCGAAATGACTGGTATTTTTTGGTTCAAAGCAATTTGCCATTACCGTGTTGCGGCTAGCTGACACACTCACAGTGCAGCTATCAAGCCCTGGCAAAGTCCGATTGCCAACTTCGGCGAAATTCTTTGAGTACAGCCTCAGAATTTCCCCCGTCCGCACTAGTACCCCACCGCTTGTCCCCTGAATCGACGATTTGTGAGCGCGAGTGGGCCAGTCCTTTGCGAACAGAATCGTCCCAGTGTTGGCATCAAGGACAGAAGCATGCAAATGAAATCCGCTCGAAATATCAGGGCTCAGGCGAGATGAAAGCCCGTTACCAAGGTCAACTTCATGCACGATGAGTTGCTGGTCACTAAGAAACTCAAGTCCGGCGCGGTTGGAATCAACGAGCAAACCGTGAGATGGGTTTCGTGCGGAGCTGAGATCCGAAACTACCTCTGTGCTCCAAATCGGAGACGCGCAGTCCGGTTCCTTCAATTGGACACCGAGTCCAAAGCTCAAGCCCGAAACCCAGAAGATCAGCAACACTATTCTCATACACTTACGAGCCAATGCCTTGTGGTAGCCTCCTAGCCTTGATATTCCACCGTTCCTCCACCAATTACGGCCGATTATGTCTACCGCCAAGTGGGCAGCCGATCCGAATGGGATGAACCATTGAGCGGGTAGCCAACCCTTGTGCTTCTTCTTATCTCGCGTTGCGGATGATACCACCGTCAGTACGTCGCATCTGAGTGACCGGCGTGATTTTCGGGGTGCCCGACGCTTTGATTTGGAAGGATTCGTCTTGCGTCTCTTCGTGTCGTGAACCTGCGCAAAAGCCATCGTTGAACTCGCGGTGATCCTGGGAGTGATCCGCCATCCCCGTCAACCCTCCCTGTTCCCTGAAGGTTCTCCTTCCTCTTTCCGATTACCTCATAGTGACTTAAACCGTCACTTTTTTCTGAGCCGCACGTCCGTTTGCGAGGGCGTGACAAAGTTTCGCCTGTCCCAAAGTACAGGTTTTCGTGAGCCTTAGCGGATGTTAGCTGATTCACAACTTACGGGCTTGCGGGCTACTTCTTTTGGCGAAGCTGCGTGCTAGGCTGCCACTTTAGGGCAGTTCTAGTACCACGCTCTGCCACTAACCGACACCTATGTCTTCTCGACTTGGCGAAATCCTTGTTAAGGACAGCCTGATCTCCGCGGATCAGCTGAAGCAGGCGCTCGAACACCAGAAAAAAAGTGGTGGGCGTCTGGGAACCTGCCTGGTCAAACTCGGCCTCGTCAGCGACGACGACATTACCGCGGTTCTCTCCCGCCAGTATGGCGTGCCTTCCATCAACCTGAAGTTCTACGAAGTCGACCCGGCGGTGATCAAGCTGGTTCCCCAGGAGACGGCGGTTCGTTACCAGATCGTGCCGCTCTCCCGCGTAGGCTCCACGCTGACGATCGCGATGACCGACCCCACCAACGTCTTCGCGATGGACGATATCAAGTTCATGACCGGCTTCAACGTCGAGCCGGTGGTGGCCTCGGAAACGGCCATCAGCGACGCTATCCACAAGTTCTACGGCGAAGCCGAAAGCGTCGAAGCGCTCGACAAGGTGATGAAGGACCTCACCGGCGACGAAGAAGCCCTGGAGCTTGCGGCCGAAGAATCCGAGATGGATCTGGCCAGCCTGGAACGCGCGGCCGAAGAAGCTCCGATCATCAAACTCTGCAACCTCGTGCTCACCGACGCCGTGAAGCGCGGCGCGAGCGACATCCACATCGAGCCTTACGAGAAGGAATACCGCGTCCGTTTCCGCATAGACGGCGTGCTCCAGAACGTAATGGCCCCGCCCATGAAATTGAAGGACGCCATCACCAGCCGCATCAAGATCATGGCCAAGCTCGATATCAGCGAGAAGCGGCTCCCGCAAGACGGCCGCATCATGATCAAGTATCTCAAGGACAAAAAGAAAAAAGAGCTCGATTTCCGCGTTTCCACCGTTCCGACGCTCTTCGGCGAGAAGATCGTTCTCCGGTTGCTCGACAAGGAGAATCTGCGCCTCGACATGACGAAGCTCGGATTCGAGCCGGAATCTCTCGCCAAGTTCGAACGGCAGATTCTGAAGCCTTACGGAATGGTGCTGGTCACCGGTCCGACCGGTTCCGGCAAGACGAACACTCTTTATTCCTCGGTCGCGCGCCTCAATACGGCCGATACCAACATCATGACCGCCGAAGATCCGGTCGAGTTCCAGCTGGCCGGCATCAACCAGGTTCAGATGAAGGAACAGATCGGGCTGAACTTTGCCTCGGCCCTCCGCGCCTTCCTGCGGCAGGACCCTAACATCATCCTCGTCGGCGAAATCCGCGACTTCGAAACGGCTGAAATCGCCGTCAAGGCCGCCCTCACCGGCCACTTGGTGCTCTCCACGCTGCATACGAATGATGCGCCGTCCACGATCAGCCGATTGATGAATATGGGTATTGAGCCGTTTCTGGTGGCCACCTCGGTGAACCTGATCTGCGCGCAGCGGCTGGTGCGCCGGATCTGCGTGCAATGCAAGGAAGCGCTCCAGGTGCAGCCCGAGGCGCTCATCGATGCGGGCTACACGCAGGAGGAAGCGACTAAAGTCACCATTCAGCACGGCCGCGGCTGCGCGACCTGCAACAACACCGGTTACAAGGGGCGGGTCGGCCTCTATGAAGTGATGGAAATCAACGACGAGCTGCGAGAACTCATTCTCGTGGGGGCCTCGGCGCTGGAGTTGAAAAAGAAAGCCCTGGAAATGGGAATGATCACGCTGCGCCGCAGCGGCCTCACAAAGGTTGCGCTGGGGCAAACCACCATGGAAGAAGTCTTGCGCGAAACGGTCCTGTAAGGGGGAAAAGATGGCAGGCATCACATTAAGCGAACTTCTGAAGAAGATGATCGAGCTGGGGGGCAGCGATCTGCACCTGTCCACCAACAGCGCGCCGCGCGTGCGCGTACACGGCAAACTGCGCCCGCTCGACATGCCGCCGCTCACGGCGGCGGATACCAAAGCCCTGGCGTACAGCGTGCTCACCGATGTGCAGAAGCACCGGCTGGAAGAAAACCTGGAGCTCGATTTCTCCTTCGGGTTGAAGAGTCTTGCGCGTTTCCGGGGCAACATCTTCCATCAGCGCGGCGCGGTGGCGGCTGTCTTCCGTACGATTCCCTGGGAGATCAAGGGGTTCGACGCTTTGGGGCTTCCTGCAATCGTTCGCACTCTCTGCGAGAAGCCTCGCGGCCTTGTGCTTGTAACCGGACCTACGGGATCCGGCAAGTCCACCACCCTCGCCGCCATGCTCGACAAAATCAACAACGAGCGCGACGAGCACATGATCACCATCGAGGATCCTATCGAGTTCCTCCACAACCACAAGAAGTGCCTGGTCAACCAGCGCGAGGTTCATTCCGATACGCACTCTTTTGCTAATTCGCTCCGCGCCGCACTCCGTGAAGACCCCGACGTGGTGCTGATCGGCGAAATGCGCGACCTGGAAACCATCGAGTCCGCGCTTCGCATTGCCGAAACAGGGCATTTGACCTTCGCCACCCTGCACACCAATTCCGCCATCTCCACCATCAACCGTATCGTCGACGTGTTTCCCGCGCACCAGCAACCCCAGGTGCGCGCGCAGCTTTCGATGGTGCTGGAAGGCATTCTTTGCCAATCGCTATTGCAGCGCATGGACGGGCGCGGCCGCGCCATGGTGATGGAAATCCTCATCCCGACGGCAGCCATTCGCAACCTCATCCGTGAAGACAAGATTCACCAGATCTATTCGGCCATGCAGACGGGAACGGGCGTCACCGGAATGCAGACGTTCAACC
>Ga0265325_10001936_pt1 | contig 14285 bp, 14 predicted proteins | sample 41420metaG_FD_202090 | JGI IMG/M metagenome (GOLD analysis project Ga0265325, IMG submission 202090) | Rhizosphere microbial communities from Carex aquatilis grown in University of Washington, Seatle, WA, United States - 4-14-20 metaG | ecosystem: Host-associated > Plants > Roots > Rhizosphere...
CGTTGACCGCGCCCATCACCACGCCGCGCGGCACCAGCCGGGTCAGGATGGTGACGATTTTGTTGGCCAGGCCCGGCACCACGAGCCGCTGGCCACGCATCAGCCCGCGATAACCAAGCTCGGCGACGTATTCGGCGGACTGGGCCAGGATGGGCGGGGCGATATTGCCTTTGACGCCGGCGCGCTCGGCGAACTCGGTCTCCACCGGACCGGGGCAGAGCACCGTCACCCGGATGCCGCGGCTTTTGAGCTCAACATGCAGCGCCTCGGTGAACGAGAGCACGTAGGCCTTGGTGGCGTAATAGACCGCCATGCCCGGTCCAGGCAGGAAGCCGGCGACCGAGCCGACGTTGAGCAGGCCGCCGCGGTAGCGCCCGATGCTGTCGATAAAGGCGAGCGACAGCTCGGTGAGCGTCCGCACGTTGAGGTCGATCATCGCCAGCTGCTCGTCGCGGCTGAGATTGAAGACGCGGCCGGCTAATCCGAAGCCGGCGTTGTTGACCATGTATTGCACATCGGCGCCGTGCGGCTTGAGCGCGTCCGCAATCTTGCGCGCCGGCTCGCGCTCGAGATCGGCGGCGATCACGATCGGCCGCGGCTTGCCGGTCGCGGCGATCGCATCAGCCAGCGCGTTGAGCCGCTCCTCGCGCCGCGCCACCAATGCGAGTTCGTGCCCGTTCCGCGCGAACACATGCGCAAGCTGGAAACCGATGCCGGCGGAGGCGCCGGTGATGACGGTGATGGGGCGAAGCGCGCCGGCCATACCTCTGCTCCTGCAATGAAAATCGGCCGCCCGACTATGGGTGGCCGATCCTAGCCCAACTTGAACTTACGATCAGGCCAACTTGGGATCGAGGCCCATCATCGGCGCGCCCATACGAACGGCGACAACAGGTCGCTCCGCATCCGAACAGCAGGTTTGCCGGCCAAGAGCAGCGTTGCCCCTGTCGTGCGGTTGCGGCATCATGCGGCACGATAAGCAAAAAAAGCGCTCGGCACGCCCGGAACGGCATCGCCGGGAACGCGGCCATGGAGGATAGCGCATGAACAAGCCTCGGATCAGCTACGTCGACCCGACGACGGTCAACGACCCCGCCATGATCGCCGAGTTCGAGCGCTGCGCGCGCGAAGGCACGCCACGCCCCGAGAGCCAAGCGGTGCGCGCGCACGTACCGGCGGTATTCTGGTCGTTCGCCAACAGCTGGCGCGACGTGTTCAAGAACGGCGTCGCTGACCACAAGATCAAGGAACTGTGCCGCATCTACGTGTCGCGCTCGGTGCTGTGCGAATTCTGCGGCAACCAGCGCTCGATGAAAGCGGCCAAGGCCGGCCTCAAGGAAGACGACTACTCCGACCTAATCAATTTCGAGAGCTCGTCGCTTTATGACGAGCGCCAGAAGGCGGCGTTGTCCTATGCCGAGGCGATCACCTGGGACCTGCCGACCGACGACGCTTTCTGGGCGCGCCTGCACAAGCATTTCAGCGAACCGGAACTGGTCGAGATCGGTTACTTCGTCGCCCTGACCATGGGCCAGCAACGCTGGCTGCGCACGCTCAACATCGAGCACCATCAGATTCTCGCCGGCACCGACGGCTCGATGGCGCCCGGCTTTGAAACCGCCGAAGCGCTGGCGCGCTCCAAGCAGGCCGCAGACTACTGGGCCAAGATCACCCAAAAAACCGAAACGCAGGCCGCCGAGTGACCAGTCAAGCCGCCGCCGCACGACCAACGCCCACATTGCGGGCGGTTGAGGGCGTCCCCCGCATCCGCGTCAAGAATCTCGGCAAGCATTACGGCACGCTCGAGGTGTTCAAGAACGTCGACTTCGACGTCGGCGCGCGCGAGATCGTCGCTATCGTCGGGCCATCGGGCTGCGGCAAGACCACGCTCCTGCGCTGCATCGACGGCCTGCTGCCGTTCGACACGGGCGAGGTGCTGGTCGGCGACCAGCGCGTCACCGAACCGATCGCCGGCGTCGCCATGGTGTTCCAGCACTTCGGCCTGTTCCCGTGGAAGACGGTTTACGAAAACGTCGCCTATGGCCTGCGCATGGCCGGCGCGTCGAAAGCCGACATCGACCGCAAGGTACCGGAATTCGTCCGGCTGGTCGGGCTCGCAGGCTTCGAGAAGTCGTATCCGTACCAGATCTCCGGCGGCATGCAGCAGCGCTGCGGGCTCGCGCGCGCGCTCGCGATCGAACCGAACGTGCTATTGATGGATGAGCCGTTCGCGGCCGTCGACGCGCAGACCCGCGAGATCCTGCAATTCGAACTGCTGCGCATCTGGGAAGAACGCCCGACCGCGATGATCTTCGTCACCCACTCGATCGAGGAGGCCGTGCTGCTCGGCCACCGCGTCATCGTGCTCAAGGGCCGGCCGTCGAGCATCCACGAAACCATCACCATCGATCTGCCGCATCCGCGCACGCGCGACACCTTGCGCGAGCCGCGTTTCGCCGAGTTGCGCGAGCGCGTCTGGAGCACGCTGATGCGGGAAGCCCGTGAAGCCGAATTCAAGATAGAACGCTGAAAAACACTGACAGAGACATGAGGGAGGATTCCATGTTCCGCAGAACCGTACTTCTAGCCGGCGCGCTCGTCGCCGCAAGCCTGCTGGGCGCCGCGCCGGCCTCGGCACAAAACAAGGTGGTGATGGCGATTCCCGGCATCCCGCCGATCTATTCGGTGACGATTGCCTTCGTGGCGGAGAAGCAGGGCTTCTTCAAGAAATACGGCGCCAACGTCGAGATCAGGCCGTTCGACAACGGCACCGCGGCCGCACGCGCGGTCGTCGCCGGCGATATCGACATGGCCTGGTCGCCGACCCCGCCGGTCATCAACCAGGTGTCCAACGCCGGCGTACCGCTGGTCGCGATCTACGGCATGCCGAACCCGGACTGGGTGATCGGCACTACCGACGAGGGCAAGACCTGCAAGGACATGATCGGGCAGGACGTCGGAGTCGACTCCATCAACGGCGCGCGCTCGGTGGCGCTGCGCTCGATGCTGACCGGCTGCCCCGGCGTTAAGATCGAGGACGTCAAGCAGGTCGCGCTCGGCTCTGCGCCGGGCCCGGCGCTGCTTGCCGGCCAGCTGCACTATTCCGTGCTGCATCTCGACGACCTCGCCGAGATCCAGACCCAGGGCAAGAAGCTTTACGTCCTGCTGGCGATGAAGAACACCAACCCGACCAGCCACTACCTCACGCTGGTCACCCGCAAAGACAAGCTGGCCGCCAATCGTGACGGCATCGTCCGCACGGTGGCCGCGATGATCGAAGCAGCGAGGTTTATGCAGGATCCGAAGAACGCCGACGCGGTCGCCGACGCAGCCGCCGTCACCGGCCACAGCAAGGACGTCAACAAGGCGGCGCTGAAGGAGTTTCTCGCGATCAACTTCTGGGCCGCCAACGACGACGGCCTGCCGCGCGACAAGCTCGAAGCGACGGCGAAGCTGATGAAGAAGATCGGCGCGATCAACGCCGACAAGGAACCGGTGAGCTATGAGAACTTCGTCGACCAGAGCGTCTGGAAGGACGCCAACGCGATGGTGAAATGAAGACCGGACTCCGCTACTACGCGCCGTTCTGGCTCAGCCTCTTCGCCGGCATCGCCGCCTGGGAGATCGCGGGGCGGTCGACCAGCGCGGCGTTCATGGTGCCGTTCTCGGAGACGTTGGTGCGGCTGTGGCAGCTCGTCGCCAGCGGCGAGTTCATGCGGCAGCTCGCCGACTCGACCGAGCTGTTCCTGACCGGCTTCGTGCTGGCGCTGGTGGTCGGCATGCCGCTCGGTATGCTGCTGGCGCGGGTGCGCGTGCTGCGGATCGGAATAGAGCCTTACCTGATGATCATCTACGCCACGCCGATGGTGGCGCTGATCCCGTTCATCCTGTCGCTGATGGGCTTCGGCTTCGCGCCGAAGGCGCTGGTGGTGTTTCTGTTCGCGGTCTTTCCGGTGATCTACAACACGGTCGAGGGCGCGCGCAGCATCAAGCCTGAGTTGCTTGAGGTCGCGAAATCGTATCGCTCCGGCGAATGGGCGCTGTGGCGCGAGGTGCTACTGCCCTACACCCTGCCCTACGCCATGACCGGCGTGCGCCAGGCCATCGGCCGCGCGCTGGTCGGCATGATTGCGGCCGAATTCTTCCTCAGCGCCACCGGCCTCGGCCAGCTGATCATGAGCGCCTCGCAGAACTTCGATACCGGCGGCGTGTTCGCATCCATCCTCATCATCGGCCTGATCGGCGTCGGGCTCATGCGGCTCGGCCTGATGATCGAGCGCCATTTCGCGCGCTGGAGGCAATAGCGCATGATCCCGAAAAGTGGGCACCGGTTTTCGGAAAAGATCATGCGCCGGAGAAACGCATGACGCTTGCCACATCCGCACCAGCCACAGTCGCAGCCGAAAAGCCGGCGCGCTCCGGCACGCTGGTGCCGCGCCTGATCACCGGGCTCGTCATCCTGCTGGTGTGGGAGGTCGTGGTCCGCGCCTACGCGCCGGCCTATGTCGCCAAGCCTTCGACGGTCATCGTCGCCATCCCGCGCGTCATCGTCGATCCCGCCTTCCTCTCGGCGGCGGGTTCCACTTTGCTCGCGGTCGCCGAAGGTCTCGCCATTACCATGGTGTTCGGCACCATCATCGGGCTCGCCATGGGCCGCAGCCCCTCCACCGACCGGGCGCTGCGGCATTACATCAACGGCTTCAACGCCATGCCGATGATCGTGGTGCTGCCGCTGTTCTCGCTGTGGTTCGGCTATTCAGGCTCGGCGCGGCTCGCCACCATCATCTTCGCCGCCATCTTCTCCATCATCGTCAACGTCGCCGACGGCGCGCGCTCGGTGCCGCGCGAATATATCGAGGTGGCACGGTCGTTCCGCGGCGGCAGCATCCGCGGCCTGTTCGAGATCGTGTTGCCGGCATCGATGCCCTACCTGCTCGCAGGCCTGCGGCTTGCCGGCGGCCGCGCGCTGATCGGCGCGGTGGTGGCGGAATTCTTCGTCTCGGTCGGCGGCCTCGGCATGTACATCCTGTACAACTCGCGCTCCTACCATCACGCCGAGGCCTTCGTCGGCGTCATCTTCCTCGCCGCCTTTGGCCTGAGTTTCGAGCTGATCATCAACGGCATTACGCGGCGCTTCATGCCGTGGTATCGCCGCGACGAGCAGTCGAGCTAGTTCTTCACCAGCAAGCAACGAGTTCCCATGTCATCCGATCCCCGGCTGAAAGCAGCGGTGTCGCATTGGGGCGCCCGCTTCGTCGCCAACGGCGTCACGCTCACCGACTTCGAGGAAGTCACCGCGTCAATCACGAGCTACGACGAGTGGTGCAGCGCCTGGTCGGCGCGCGCCGCCATGCACGAGCAGATGGGCCGCGAGCAGCTCGCCGCCAAGCATCTGTTGACGGCCGGCGAAGCCTTGCAGCGCGCCGGCGTCTACTATCACTTCGCCTCGTTCCTGTTCGTGCAGGACCAGGCGCAGATGAAAGCCGCGCACAAGAAGCAGATCGAATGCCGGCAACTGGCACTGCCGCACCTGCGGCCGCCGGGCGAGCGCGTCGAGATTCCATACGAGGGCAAATTTCTTGCTGGCATCCTGCGCAAGCCGGCCGGCGCGGAGAAACCTCCGGTCGTGGTCATGGCGGTCGGCCTCGACTCGACCAAGGAGGAAAGCGAAGCCTATGAGGCCTCGTTCCTCGCCCGCGGCATCGCAACGCTGGTGTTCGAAGGGCCGGGCCAGGGCGAGGCGCAATATGACTTTCCGATCCGCGGCGACTACGAAGTGCCGGTCGGCACGGTGATCGACTTCGTCGAGAAGCGCCGCGACCTCGACGCTGCGCGCATCGGCATGTGGGGCGTCAGCCTCGGCGGCTATTACGCGCCGCGCGCCACCGCGTTCGAGAAGCGCATCAAGGCCTGCATCGCACTCGGCGGGCCATTCAATTGGGGCGAGTCGTGGGACGGCCTGCCGGAATTGACGCGCGAAGCCTTCCGCGCGCGCAGTCATTCCAAGACGCAGGAGGAGGCGCGCAAGAAGGCCGCGACCTTGTCGCTCGAAGGCGTGGCGCAAAACATAACCTGCCCGATCTTCATCGTGAACGGCCGCCACGACCGCATCGTGCCGGCCAAGGACGCCGAGCGCCTCGCGCGCGAGGTGAAGGGCCCGGCTACGCTGATGATGATCGAGGACGGCAACCACATCGCCAATAACCGCGCCTGGCGCTGGCGGTCACCGAGCGCCGACTGGCTCGTCGAGCAACTCAAATAGTCAGGAAGCCGCGCGGGATGGTGTGCAGCCGCTCAATGCCGGTGTCGCGGATCACCATCATCTCGCCGGTTTGAATGCCGGCCTTGCGGTCGGGCGTCACCACGTTCGGCTGCACCACGACCACCTGCCCGGCGCGGAACGGCACCTCGGGCACCGGCGCCGCCGGCCTGTTGGTACAGCCGAGGACCGGCGGCAGGTAGCCGCCGCCGTAGCCATGCAGCAGGTCGTCGATGATGGTGAAGCCGTTGTTTTCGATGACGCGCGACGCCTCGATCACCTGCGCCGGCATGGCGTCCGCCTTGAGCACGCCGGTGATGGCATCGAAGGCGGCGTCGGCGGTCGCATGCAAGTCGCGATAAAGCTGCGTCGGCTGCTCGTTGATGGCGAACGAGCGCAGCACCTGGCCCGGATAGTCCCAAAAATGCGCGGTGATCTCGGCGACGACCACGTCGCCTTTCTCGACCTTGCGCGTCAACGGAAACTGGCGCGGCACGCCGAGATTCGGTGACGCCATCGACGTCACGCCGATGTAATGGATGAAATTGACCGCGCCGTGCCTGACGTAGGCGCGCTCGATCAGATCGTCGAGCTCGCGCTCTTTCAGCCCCGGCTTCACGCCGTCGCGCAAGCCGGCCATGCCGAGGTCGGTGTAGTGCGCGCCGATGCGCAGCCAGTCGATCTCCTCTTCGGACTTCACCTGCCGCAGGCGCGTGTACGCCTTGTTGAGACTCTTCGGCGGCCCGAATGCATCCGCGATCACCGCATGCTGGTCGGCGCGCAGCGGACCGATGCCGGCAACGCGGCCAGCTTTTGCGCCGCGCTTCTTGAGAACCTCGACGGCCGACGCAATCGAGGATTCCCCGCCCCACTTCACGTCCGCCTCGTCGGCGATGATCGCCGCCTGCGGCTCGTGGTTGATCCACTGCACGAACAGCGCGTCACGCGTGCCCGGCGTGAACACGCCGACCGCTTCCGCCGTGACCGGCCAGCGCGTCAGATATTGCACGATCGAGCCGGTGCGATTGGCGCCGCAGAACACCAGATGGTCGCACTCGGCCTCGCGCATCAGCGCTTCGACGGCACTTCGATGCCGCGCGACTTCCGCGTTCGACATGCGTGGAAATTCGGCGTCGACGATCGCCTGCAGATGAGGTGAGAGCGGCATCAGGCTTTTTTCGGCAGCGCGACGATCATGTCGAGCTCGATGCGCGCACCCGGCGACGACAGCGAGTTGATGCACACCGTGGTGCTGGCGGGGCGCCAGTCGCCGAAATACTTGTGCATCGTCTTGTGCATGGCGTCGGCCTCACGGAAATCGGTCAGATACTTCGTCACCTTGACGACGTCGCGCCAGCTGGCACCGACGTGATCGAGGATCGACTGGATCGCCAGCATGGCGCGGTCGGTCTGCTCCTCGATTGAATGCGGGTGGATATGCTCGGCGGCGACGTGCGGATGCTTGTGATAGAGCGGCGACGGCGTCGCGCCCGACAGGAACATGAGGTCGCAGGCGCCGACGATATGCACCGCCGGGGCGTAAGGCATCGTGTGCGCCTCCTCCGGCTTCGGGTGCACCGGCTCGAGGCGGAACGTCTTCTGCGGCTTTTCCATCACGGTCATGGCGGCTCTCCCTGCTCCTCGCCATTTGGGACCGAAATGGCACGCCGCGCAACTGCGGTTGATCGCGCCACGAGAACGGATAACGTGCCGGCCGACAAGGAGACGGCCATGCCCTCGACGATCCTCGATTCCGCGGTGTTCCGCGACATTTTCACCACGCCGGAAATGCGCGCGGTGTGGTCGGACGAGAACCGCGTGCAGAAATATCTCGACTTCGAGGCGGCGCTGGCGAAGGCGCAGGCGAAGCTGAAGATCATCCCGCAGGAGGCCTGTGACGAGATCGTTCAGCACTGCAACGCCGGCGAAATCGACATGGCGAAGCTGAAGGCGGCGACCGAGAAGATCGGCTATCCGGTGCTTCCGGTGGTGCAGCAACTCGTCAAGCTGTGCAAGGACAAGCTCGGCGAATGGTGCCATTGGGGCGCCACCACGCAGGACATCACCGACACCGCGACGGTGGTGCAGATCCGCGAATCGCTCGACATCGTCGGCAAAGAGCTCGACGGCATCTGCGACGGGCTCGCTGCGTTGGCGAAGAAATATCGCGACACCGTTATGGTCGGCCGCAGCAACCTGCAGCAGGCTGTGCCGATCACCTTCGGCTACAAGATGGCGACCATGCTCGCCGCCTTCGAGCGCCACCGCGAGCGGCTGAAGCAGCTCAAGGAACGCGTGCTGGTCGGCGAGTTCGGCGGCGCCGCAGGCACCTTGTCGTCGCTCGGCAAGGACGGCCTCAAGGTGCAGGAAGGGCTGATGAAGGAGCTCAAGCTCGGCCAGCCGGCGATCTCCTGGCACACCGTGCGCGACTGTATCGCCGAGGCCGGCTGCTTCCTCGGCCTCGTCACCGGCTCCTGCGGCAAGATCGCGTTCGACGTGAAGCTGCTGATGCAGACCGAAGTCGAGGAGGTCTATGAGCCGTTCCACGAAGGCCGCGGCTCGTCCTCCACCATGCCGCAGAAGCGCAACCCGATCTCGTCGGTCTACATTACCGCGCAGACCGCGATGGTGAAGCAGCTCGCCGCCGCGCTGCTGGAGGCCATGGTCGAGGACCACGAGCGCGCCACCGGGCCGTGGGAAATCGAATGGATCGCGCTGCCGGAGATCTTCATGCTGTCGGCCGGCGCGCTGGCGCAGACGCGCTTCGTCGTCAGCGGCCTGCAGGTCAACGAAAAGAAGATGCGCGAGAACCTCGACATCACCAAAGGGCTCATCATGTCGGAAGCGGTGATGATGGGTCTTGGGCCGAAGATGGGCCGCAACTATGCGCACGACGTGGTCTACGACGTCTGCCGCGAAGTCGTGGAGACCGGCCGGCCGCTGATCGACCTGCTCGCAGAGAACGCCGAGATCCGCAAGCACATCGACCGCAAGGGACTCGAGAAGCTGGTCGATCCGGCGAACTACCTCGGCGTCGCCGGTGACATGGTCGACCGCGTGCTGGCGATGCGGGGGAAATAGGCCGCCGCTAGACCTTCGGCAGCGTGCGCCAGATCGCGGCCGCGACCGCGAGTGTCGCCACGCCGATCAGCAAGAACAGCGCCGGAATGCCGACGCCGGCCTTCTGCAACAGCGCAAAAACGATTGTCGCGCCGGTCATGAATGCGGCATTGAGGATGTTGACCGCGGCGACGGTCCGCGCGCGATAGTCGGCGCTCGACCAGACCTGCACCGCGGCAAAGGCCGGCACGATGAACAGCCCACCGCCGATGGCGAGGCCGCACAGATCGAACGCGGCACGCAATCCCGTCAGTTCGAAAAAGATCAGCGACGGGCCCCGCGTGACGATAGCCGGCGGCAGGCCCCACGCGGCAACGCCGAGATCGAGCGCGAAAATGCCGAGCAGCGCCGCCCCGGCGACCGTGGTCGACAGCACGATGCGGCCGCGCGCGATCGCCGCCGCCAGCCACGAGCCGACACCGACCGCGACGGAGAACAGCGCAAGATAGGCGGTCGCCGTGTCCTCGTCGCCGCCGACGAAATCCTTGATCAGCGGCGGCAGCAGCGACAGCACGACGATGCCGACGAGCCAGAACCAGCTCGTCACCATCGCGCCCCACCACAGCCGCCGGTCGGCGCGCAGGTGCGCGATCATCGCTGCGGTCGAAGAAACGATGTTCGCCGAGACGCGCAGATGCGGCGCGCCCTCGCCGCTCGGCGGGATCAGCAGCGCGGCGATCCACGACGCGAGCGCAAAGCTCATCAGCAGGACCGAGAACGCCAGCGTCTCGCCGCCGTGACGCGATGCCACGCCGCCGGCGATGGTGCCGGTCAAAATGGCGATGAAGGTCGCGCCTTCGACCAGCGCGTTGGCCGCCGGCAACTGCTCGCGCTTGAGGTGGTCGGGAAGGATGCCGTACTTCACCGGCCCGAACAGCGCCGCGAGCACGCCGAAACCGGCGAGCGCGACCAGCAGCAGCGGCACCGAGCCGACGAAGTAACCTTCGACTGCCAGCGCTGCGACGAACATCTCGGAGAATTTCAGCCACTGCGCGACGCGCGCCTTGTCGTGGCGATCGGCGATCTGGCCGCCAAGCGCCGACAGGAAAAAATAAGGCGCGATGAAGATGGCGCTGGCGGTGGTGATCAATGCCGCGGCATCGGCACCGCCGCGGCGGAACAGGATCAGAAAGACCAGCGCGGTCTTGAGGAAATTGTCGTTGAAGGCCGCGAAGAACTGGCAGCAGAACAGCGGCGCGAAGCGCCGCGAGGCGAGCAATGACATCATGGAACCAGCATAAAGAAAAAGGGCGGTCCCGCCACGGGCCGCCCCAAGTATTCGCTCAGACTGAGTTCAAGTGGCTTAAAGCCGGAATTTCCCGCCGTTAGCGGAGTCGACGACGATAGCCGCCAGACTCAAAGCGACAGCGATGACGGCAGTCACGGCGAACAAAGATGCCCACATGGCTAGACCCTCCTCGTTGGCGCGGTGTCACGCGCGGGAACGTGGGTTGCAACGCGCAGCGGTGCCGGTGGTTCCTGAGATTTCTGAGAGAACGAATAACAATCTGGTTTGCAAAAAGTTCCGCCGAAGCGAAAAAATGTAACGAAATCAGGACACAATCCGGATGGCCGATTGCAGGTCGGCCAGCAGCGTTCGCAACGAGAGCTCCCGGAACTCGATATGCACGCGGCGCAGCCAATGCTGCAGCTCGACGAGATTGTCGGCCGAGATCCCGGGGTCCGACTCCGCGTCGGCGAACGAGAACGGCGCGTGACTGACGGCGCGGCGCAGCGCTGTCGCCATCAACGGGATGCGCAGCAGCAGCGCGCCGGGCGAAATCGGATATTTGGCGCGTTGCTGCGCCGGCCCGAGAATCTCGTTGTGTACCGGCGCCAGCAGCACGCCGGGAAAACGCCGGCCGAGATTGGCATAAGCCTCGATCGAGCTCGCGTCCGGCGTCAGCAGGAACAGCACGGCGGTGACGATGTCGTGCTTGCTCGCCTCCTCGACGAAGCCGATCTGCTCGGCGAGCGCGAAGAACGACGCAAACGAGTCGTGACCGAGATCGACCACCTTGGCGACGCCGTCATCGGCGATCAGCCGGTCAAACACAGCCATCTGTCCGCTGACGTCGCCGATCGCCGCGGCCTTCGCCTGCTCCGGCAGGAACTGCGCCACCGTCTCCTCGCCGGAATTGAGATCGAAGCCCGCGACCGGACGCCCCTCGTGCCGATGAAAGTCGATCAGCAGCCGCGCCAGCAGCGTCTTGCCGACGCGCGGCCGGGGCGAAGCGACGATGGTCACGGAGCTGCGCGGCGGCATCGATTCACCGATCATCGGCGCGCAAGGATCACGAACGCGCGCACCGGCTGTCGAACAAGCGCAAGGAAATGCGCGGGATCAGCCTGCGGCCTGACGCGCGCCGGTTTCGACCTTCGGCATGATCAGGTCGATCAGCTTGGCGCGGTCATACTCGGCCCAGACATTGCCGAGCCAGTGCCGCACGTAGCCGCGCAGCACGAAGGAATTGTTGCCCGGCTCGCCATTGATCGTCTTGTTGGCGACGAAGGTGACGTAGGGTGTGCCGGCAACTTCGACCTGCTCGCACGCCATCTCGTTGAGCTTGGGGATGGTGATCTCGATCGCGTTCTTGATGCGCTTGAAATAGGAGTTGTAGGTCTCCGGATCCCATTCGAAGAACGTCGTGTTGTTGATGAAGTTCTTGACCAGGAAGTAGTTGGCGTCGCCGACGTAGCGCGCGGTCTCGGCGATCTCGTCGAGCGAGGCGATCGACGGGCCGAGGATGTGGAACACGGCGAAGGTGATCTGGCCCTTCTTGGCCGACTCGAGGAAGCCGATGTCGCTCAGCGCCTGCAGTGTCGATGACAGCAGCCCTGCGCGTACGTCGATCACCGTCACCCAGGCCTGCGAGCTCGACAACGTGTCGAAAATCTTCATCTGGTCGGGAACGGCGGTGACGTCCACCACCTCGGTCACGTCGGGGTGGAAGCGCTTGAGCGTGCCGCGCGGCGACTCGGTGTCGAAGGCGCGGGTCGGCATCTGATGGGCGCCGAAATAGTCGAGCAAGGTGCGGGCGACAGTCGTCTTGCCGACGCCGCCTTTGTCAGCACCCACAAGGATGACTGCTGGTCTGGCCATGCGAAGATCCTATGAACGGATTGCGGAAACTAGATGACGACTCAACGCTTTGGCCTGTTTTACGCCGATGCCCGCCGAATGACAGGTGTTTTCCCCACCCTGGGGACGGTTCGGGACAACGAAACCGGGCGATTAAATAGCGTAGAAATTTCAGGCCGCTTTTCGCTAGTCTCAGGGCCAAGCAAAAAAGTTCGGGAGGCGGCTATGGCGGTGATCTTCAACGAGAGCGCGGTATCCGCGGAGACGACCGGCAAAGGCGTCAAGCGCCAGCGTCTGCTCACCGAGGCGCGCGTCAAAGACACGCGCATCCTGCTCGACCGGTGGACGCTCAGCCCCGGCGGCGAGGCGCAGATCGCGGTTCCGGCGGGCAGCGTCGCCTGGCTGCAGATGCTCGAAGGTGAGACCTCGCTCGATCGGCCGGAGCACATCGCGCTGAGCGATGCACACGTGGCGTTCCTGCCGCCGAGCTTCACGGCCCGCGTTGCGTCGCGCGGCGGCGGCGCCCTGCTCTACGGCGAGATCCCCAAGGCGGCGGAACTCGACCCGGGCTTCGCACTGCAGCCGCCCGGCTTCCGGCTGATGGACTGGACGCGCGAGCCGGTGCTTGATTCCGAGCACGACGCCCGCAAGCGCATTTACCTGGTAACGCCGAAGCTGTTCGGCACCAAGGCGGTGAAGGGCGAGATGATCATCTACCCGCCCGGCACCGCGGCGGCCAATCATCACCACGAAGGCGCCGAGCACTTCATGTACGTGCTGCACGGCCGCGGCACTGTCTATGCCAACGAGAAGCCGTTTCCGGTGCGCAAGGGCGACGTCATCTACTACCCGGATCTGGAACGGCATTACCTCGAGGCCGCGCCGGACGAGGAGATGGCCTTCGCAGAATTTTTCGCGCCGGCGGAATTCAAGACAATCTGGGTCGACGACAGCCAGATCTGCACCTGGAAGCCGACTGGCCGCGATATCCGCGGCCAGTTGCCGGTGCGCGAGATCAAGGCGCACTCCTCGGCCGACGTGCTCAGCCCGCAGGACGTCTGAGCGCCCAGTCTAGAAGCAGAGATTGGTGACCGGCTTTCCGGTCTTATCCTTGATCACGTAAGGACATTCCAGGCGCTTGAGCGCGGCCTTGGCGTCCTCGTTGCCGAGCGCGGCGGAGCGCTCGTAATAGGACTTGGCGGCGCTGGAATCCTTCGGCCCACCGCGGCCGCTCTCGGTGAAGACGCCGAGCCACACCAGCGCGCCCGGATGATTTTGCGCCGCCGCCTTGTCGAACAGACCGCGCGCGGCGACGTCGTCCTTCGGACCGCCGGTGCCGTCGGCATACATGAGGCCGAGCTGGAACTGCGCTTCCGCCGAATTCATCTCCGCCGCCTTGGCAAGCTCGGCGCGCGCCTTGACCGGATCGGACGGCGTGCCGCCGCTCAGCGCCGCGAGATTGGTGACGCCGCGCGCGTTGCCGGCTTCGGCGGCGCGCTCGAACAGCTTGTGGGCCTCGCCCTGATCGCGGGTGACGCCGTTGCCGGTGCCGAGCAGCACGCCGAGTTCGACCATCGCCGAGGTGCTGCCCTTGTCGGCGGCCTTGCGGAAGGCGGCGATGGCGTCCTGCGGCTGCTGGTTGGCGGCGTAGGCACGGCCGAGTTCGTAGAGCGCGCGGCGCGACGACGCCGACGCGATCTTGCAGTATTTGAGCGCCAGCGGGATGTCGGCCTTGTCGATTGCCGCGACACCCTTGACCTCGGCCGGCTTGTCCGGATCGGCCGGATCGGCGGCGACGCGGTCGCACAGCACGGCATCGGCGGA
>Ga0265325_10001942_pt1 | contig 14262 bp, 7 predicted proteins | sample 41420metaG_FD_202090 | JGI IMG/M metagenome (GOLD analysis project Ga0265325, IMG submission 202090) | Rhizosphere microbial communities from Carex aquatilis grown in University of Washington, Seatle, WA, United States - 4-14-20 metaG | ecosystem: Host-associated > Plants > Roots > Rhizosphere >...
CCAGCGGCAGCCGCGGTGCGCGAGTTCTTCGGTTCTTCGCAGCTTTCGCAGTTTATGGACCAGACCAACCCGTTGTCGGAAATCACCCACAAGCGACGTTTGTCTGCGCTTGGCCCCGGTGGCTTGACCCGCGAGCGCGCGGGCTTCGAGGTGCGCGACGTGCATCCGACGCACTATGGCCGTATCTGTCCGATCGAAACGCCGGAAGGTCCGAATATCGGGCTGATCAATTCGCTCGCCACGTATGCGCGGGTGAACAAATACGGCTTCGTCGAGACGCCTTATCGCAAGGTGAAGGACGGCCGCGTCAGCGATGAGGTGATCTATCTCTCCGCGATGGAAGAAAGCCGGCATACGGTGGCGCAAGCCAATGCGCAAATTGATGCGCGCGGTCGTTTTACCGAAGACCTGATCGTCTGCCGTCAGGCCGGCGACGTTCATCTTGTGCCGCGCGACAAGGTCGACTTCATGGACGTGTCGCCGAAGCAACTGGTCTCGGTTGCTGCCGCGCTCATTCCATTCCTGGAAAACGATGACGCCAATCGCGCGTTGATGGGCTCGAACATGCAACGCCAGGCGGTGCCACTGGTTCGCGCCGAAGCGCCGTTTGTCGGCACCGGCATGGAGGGCGTTGTTGCCCGAGACTCGGGCGCGTCAATTTCCGCCCGCCGTACCGGCATCGTCGACCAGGTGGACGCCACGCGTATCGTGGTGCGTGCCACCGGCGAGACCGATCCGACCAAGCCGGGCGTCGATATCTATCGGCTGATGAAATATCAGCGCTCGAACCAGAACACCTGCATCAACCAGCGTCCACTGGTGAAAGTGGGAGACAGCGTCGACAAGGCCGACATTATTGCCGACGGACCGTCGACCGATCTCGGCGAACTCGCGCTCGGCCGTAACGTGCTGGTCGCGTTCATGCCGTGGAATGGCTACAATTTCGAGGACTCGATCCTGCTGTCCGAGCGGATCGTGAAAGACGACGTGTTCACGTCTATCCACATCGAAGAATTCGAGGTGATGGCGCGCGACACCAAGCTTGGCCCCGAGGAAATCACCCGCGATATTCCGAACGTTTCGGAAGAAGCGCTCAAGAACCTCGACGAAGCGGGCATCGTCTATATCGGCGCGGAAGTTCATGCCGGCGACATTCTGGTCGGCAAGATCACGCCGAAGGGCGAAAGCCCGATGACTCCCGAAGAAAAACTTCTGCGCGCCATCTTCGGCGAAAAGGCCTCCGACGTTCGCGATACGTCATTGCGCGTTCCTCCGGGCGTGCAGGGCACCGTCGTCGAAGTGCGGGTCTTCAACCGTCATGGCGTCGAGAAGGACGAGCGCGCGCTCGCGATCGAGCGCGAGGAAATCGAACGGCTCGCTAAGGACCGTGACGACGAGCAGGCGATCCTCGATCGTAACGTTTACGGCCGTCTCGCTGAATTGCTCGAAGGCCGCCAGGGCATCGCCGGTCCGAAAGGCTTCAAGAAGGACTCCAAGATCACCAAGGCCGTGCTGGACGAATATCCACGCTCGCAATGGTGGCTGTTTGCCTCGCCCAACGACAAGCTGATGGCCGAGATCGAGGCAATCCGTAAGCAATATGACGAGTCGAAGAAGCTGCTCGAGCAGCGCTTCCTCGACAAGGTCGAGAAACTGCAGCGTGGTGACGAGCTTCCGCCCGGCGTGATGAAGATGGTCAAGGTCTTCGTCGCGGTGAAGCGCAAGATTCAGCCCGGCGACAAGATGGCCGGCCGTCACGGCAACAAGGGTGTAGTGTCGAAGATCGTGCCCGTCGAGGACATGCCGTTCCTCGAGGATGGCACGCAGGTCGACATCGTGCTCAATCCGCTCGGTGTGCCGAGCCGCATGAACGTCGGTCAGATCCTGGAGACCCATCTCGGCTGGGCTTGCGCCGGCCTGGGCATCAAGATCGGACAGGCGGTCGATGCCTACAACCTCAAGCACGATGCGCGTCCGCTCAAGGACATGCTCAAGAAGGTCTATGGCGACGATGAAACCATCAAATCGCTGAGCGAGGAAGGGTTGATCGAACTCGGTGGCAACCTTCGGCACGGTGTGCCGATCGCGACGCCGGTGTTCGACGGCGCGAAAGAGGCCGACATCGAGAAGATGCTCGATCTCGCCGGTCTGGATCACTCCGGCCAGGTCAATGTCTTCGACGGTCGTACCGGCGAAGTCTTCGATCGCAAGGTCACCGTCGGCTACATCTATATGCTGAAGCTGCACCATCTGGTGGATGACAAGATCCACGCCCGTTCGATCGGACCGTACTCGCTGGTCACCCAGCAGCCGCTCGGTGGCAAGGCGCAGTTCGGCGGCCAGCGCTTCGGCGAAATGGAGGTGTGGGCACTCGAAGCTTACGGCGCTGCTTACACCTTGCAGGAAATGCTCACAGTGAAGTCGGACGACGTTGCCGGCCGTACCAAAGTGTACGAGGCGATTGTACGCGGCGATGACACGTTCGAGGCGGGCATTCCGGAAAGCTTCAACGTGCTGGTCAAAGAAATGCGTTCGCTTGGCCTCAATGTCGATCTGCACAATTCCAAGCAGCAGCGGCAGGGTTCCGATACGGCCGAAGCGGCGGAATAGAATAAGCGTTGCGGAGCGGCGAGGGCGCCGCTCCGTGGTTGAACGATCAACGACAGGTGGGGAACTGACGGTTCCCCGGTCGAGGAGAAGACGATGAATCAAGAGATTATGAATCTTTTTAGTCCGCAGGCTCCGGCTCAGGTCTTCGACCAGATCCGGATTTCGATCGCGAGCCCGGAAAAGATTCTGTCGTGGTCCTACGGCGAAATCAAAAAGCCGGAGACCATCAACTATCGTACCTTCAAGCCCGAGCGCGACGGCCTGTTCTGCGCGCGCATCTTCGGGCCGATCAAGGATTACGAATGCTTGTGCGGCAAGTACAAGCGCATGAAGTACAAGGGCATCATCTGCGAGAAGTGTTCGGTGGAAGTGACGCTGTCGCGCGTGCGGCGCGAGCGCATGGGCCACATCGAACTCGCGGCGCCGGTTGCGCACATCTGGTTCCTGAAGTCGCTGCCGAGCCGCATCGGCTTGCTGCTCGACATGACGCTCAAGGATCTCGAGCGCATCCTGTACTTTGAATATTACGTCGTGCTTGAACCGGGCCTCACGCCGCTCAAGGACCGTCAGCTCCTGTCCGAGGACGAGTACCTCAAGGCGCAGGAGGAATTCGGCTCCGACAGCTTCACCGCCACGATTGGCGCGGAAGCCATCCGCGAAATGCTCAAAGGCATCGACCTCGAGAAGATGCAGGGTGAGTTGCGCGTGCAGATGGGCGAGACCGAAAGCGACATCAAGAAAAAGAAGTTCGCCAAGCGGCTCAAGCTAATCGAAGCCTTTATCGCCTCCGGCAACAAGCCGGAATGGATGATCTTGACTGTCGTGCCGGTGATCCCGCCCGATCTGCGGCCGCTGGTGCCGCTCGATGGCGGCCGCTTTGCCACGTCCGACCTTAACGACCTCTATCGCCGCGTCATCAACCGCAACAATCGTTTGAAGCGGCTGATCGAGTTGCGCGCGCCGGACATCATCATCCGCAACGAGAAGCGCATGCTTCAGGAGGCGGTCGATGCGCTGTTCGACAACGGCCGCCGTGGCCGCGTTATCACCGGCGCCAACAAGCGGCCGTTGAAGTCGCTCGCCGACATGCTGAAGGGCAAGCAGGGCCGCTTCCGGCAGAACCTGCTCGGCAAGCGCGTCGACTATTCGGGCCGTTCGGTGATCGTCGTTGGTCCCGAGCTCAAGCTGCACCAATGCGGGCTGCCGAAGAAAATGGCGCTCGAGCTGTTCAAGCCGTTCATCTATTCACGGCTCGACGCGAAGGGCCTGTCCACGACCGTCAAACAGGCGAAAAAGCTGGTTGAAAAGGAAAAGCCGGAGGTTTGGGACATCCTCGACGAGGTGATCCGCGAGCATCCGGTGCTGCTCAACCGCGCGCCGACTTTGCACCGCCTCGGCATCCAGGCCTTCGAGCCTGTGCTGATCGAAGGCAAGGCGATTCAGCTGCATCCGCTGGTCTGCGCCGCCTTCAACGCTGACTTCGACGGCGACCAGATGGCCGTGCACGTTCCGCTGTCGCTTGAAGCACAGCTCGAAGCGCGCGTGCTGATGATGTCGACCAACAACATTCTGCACCCGGCCAACGGTCAGCCGATCATTGTGCCGTCGCAGGATATCGTGCTCGGGCTCTATTACCTTTCTCTGATGAGCGAAGGCATGCCAGGCGAAGGCAAGACCTTCGGCGACATGGCTGCAATCGACCATGCCCTGCACGAGAAAGTCATCACGCTCCACACCAAGATCAAGTACCGCTGGGAAGGCGTCGACGAAAAGGGCAAGTCGTTCAAGAAATGGTACGACACGACGCCGGGCCGCGTCGTGCTTGGCAATGTGTTGCCGAAGAGCGTCAAGGTGCCGTTCGACATCGTCAACCGCTTGATGACCAAGCGCGAGATCTCGTCGATGATTGATATGGTCTATCGCCATTGCGGTCAGAAGGAGACGGTTATCTTCTGCGACCGCATCATGTCCCTCGGCTTCTATCATGCCTTCAAGGCCGGCATCTCGTTCGGCAAGGACGACATGGTGGTGCCGGAGTCCAAGTGGAAGATCGTCGAGACCACGCGCGAACTCGCGAAGGAGTTCGAGCAGCAATACAATGACGGCCTGATTACCCAGGGCGAAAAATACAACAAGGTCGTCGACGCCTGGTCGAAGTCCACCGACGCCATCGCCGAAGCGATGATGAAGGAAATCTCGTCCACCAAGAAGGACGACAAGGGACGCGACATGCAGGTCAACTCGATCTACATGATGGCGCACTCCGGCGCGCGCGGCTCGCCGGCGCAGATGCGTCAGCTTGCCGGCATGCGCGGCCTGATGGCCAAGCCGTCGGGTGAAATCATCGAGAGCCCGATCATCTCGAACTTCAAGGAAGGCCTGTCGGTGCTTGAGTACTTCAACTCGACGCACGGCGCCCGTAAGGGTCTCGCTGACACTGCCTTGAAGACGGCAAACTCTGGCTATCTGACGCGGCGTCTGGTCGACGTGGCGCAGGACTGCATCATCACGACCGAGGATTGCGGCACCAAGGGCGGCATCAAGGTACGCGCCATCATCGATGCCGGCACCGTAGTGGCCTCGTTGGCCATGCGCATTCTTGGCCGCACAACCGCGGAAGACGTCAAGGATCCGACCACCAGCAAGACGCTGATCAAGCGCGGCACGCTGCTGACGGAACCGGAGGTCGAAGTCATCAGCAATGCCGGGGTCCAGGAGCTGAAAATCCGTTCCGTGCTGACCTGTGAAGCGGACAACGGCGTGTGCGGTGCCTGCTATGGGCGCGATCTCGCACGCGGCACTCCTGTCAATATGGGTGAGGCGGTCGGCGTGATTGCGGCGCAATCGATTGGCGAGCCGGGTACCCAGCTCACCATGCGCACGTTTCACATCGGCGGCGCGGCGCAGATCTCCGAGCAGTCGTTCATCGAGTCGAATTTCGACGGCAAGCTCAAGTTCAAGGGCAAGAACATTGCCAAGAACTCGGACAACGAAGTTGTCGCGATGGTGCGCAACATGGTCGTCGCGGTCGTAGACCCCGACGGCACGGAACGCGCGCATCACCGCATCCCGTATGGTGCGCGCATGCGCGTCGAGGACGGCGACAAGATCAAGCGCGGCCAACGTATCGCCGAATGGGATCCCTACACCCGGCCGATTTTAACCGAGGTGGAAGGCTCTATCGAGTTCGAGGATATGGTCGACGGGCTGTCGATGTCGGAGCAACTCGACGAATCAACCGGCATCGCCAAGCGCGTCGTGATCGACTGGCGCACTGGTTCGTCACGCAACCAGCAGGATCTGCGTCCGGCGATCGTGATCAAATCGGGCAACAAGATCCTCAAGCTCGCCCGTGGCGGCGAGGCGCGTTACCAGCTAGCCGTCGATGCCATTATCTCGGTCGATCCGGGCGGGCATGTGAAGGCGGGCGACGTGATCGCGCGTATCCCGACCGAGAGCGCAAAGACCCGTGACATCACCGGCGGTCTGCCGCGGGTGGCGGAGCTGTTCGAGGCGCGGCGTCCGAAGGAAGCGGCGATCATTGCCGAAATCGGCGGCACGGTGCGGTTCGGCAAGGACTACAAGAACAAGCGCCGCATCACCATCGAGCCGTCAGGCAAGAACGACGAGCCCAAGGAATATCTGATCCCGAAGGGCAAGCACATCCATCTTCAGGATGGCGACGTCATCGAGAAGGGTGATTACATCGTCGAGGGCAATCCGGCGCCGCACGACATTCTCGCCATCAAGGGCGTCGAGGAGCTCGCATCTTACCTGACGAACGAAATCCAGGAGGTCTATCGTCTCCAGGGCGTCAACATCAACGACAAGCACATCGAGGTGATCGTTCGCCAGATGCTGCAGAAGGTTGAGATCGATGACGTCGGCGACACCGAGCTGCTCCAGGGTGAGCAGATCGACCGGACCGAGATGGATGAGATCAACGCTCGCATCGAAGCTGAAGGCAAGAAGGGCGCCTCGGGGCACCCGGTTCTGCTCGGCATCACCAAAGCGAGCCTGCAGACCCGCTCGTTCATTTCGGCGGCGTCGTTCCAGGAGACCACGCGCGTGCTCACCGAGGCTGCCGTCAACGGCAAGTCGGATACGCTCGATGGACTCAAGGAAAACGTCATCGTTGGCCGCCTGATCCCGGCGGGCACGGGCGCCATGATGAACAGCTTGCGCGAAGTCGCTGTCAAACGCGACGCGCTCATCCTCGAGGAACGCGAAAAGGACGCGGCCAAGGCGGCAGCCAAGGCCGAAGCGGCAGAGGCCCCGGCGCTGCCGGCGGCGGAATAACTCTCGCCATTGCACCGAACGAAAGGGCCGCCGAAAGGCGGCCCTTTTCTTTGCGCCGGAATAAGAGAAAATGGCCGTCCCGCACGCTGGAAATCCCCCAATGCATCTTGTCGTTCTCGCCGGTGACGGTATCGGCCCCGAAATAACCGCTGCCACGCTGACCGTGTTGCGCGCAGCCTCCGAGCGATTCGGGCTTGGACTGCGCATTGAAGAGGCCGCGATTGGTCACGCGGGCCTGCGCGCACATGGCCACACGATCCACCCCGATATTGTTGCGAAAGCCCGCAAGGCAGACGGAATCGTGCTTGGTCCCACGTCCACCTTCGAGTTCAAGGATCCGGCGAAAGGCGAGGTCAATCCCTCAATGACGCTGCGAAAGGGACTCGATTTGTTCGCCAACATCCGTCCGGCGCGCACCTATGCGGGCTTTCCGCTGCGCTGCGGCGAATTCGACCTCGTGGTTGCACGCGAAAATACCGAAGGCTTCTACGCCGATCGCAATATGGAGGAGGGAAGCGGTGAGGTGATGGTGACCAAGGACGTCGCAATTTCATTGCGGCGGATTACACGCGCGTGCAGCGAGCGCATCGCCCGCGCGGCATTCGAGCTGGCGAGGACGCGCCGCAAGCGCGTGACGATCGTTCACAAGGCCAACGTGCTGAAAGTCACGGATGGGCTGTTCATCGAAGAATGCCGCAAGGTCGCGCAGGAGTTTCCGGATGTTGCCGTCGACGACGTGATCGTCGACGCCATGATGGCCCATGTCGTGCGCCACCCGCAGCGTTTCGACGTCATCGTCACGACCAATATGTATGGCGATATTCTTTCCGATTTGACGGCAGAATTGTCGGGCAGCCTTGGTCTCGCGGCTTCCTTGAATGCCGGAACCAATCATGGGATGGCGCAGGCGGCGCACGGCTCGGCCCCTGATATCGCCGGCAAGAATGTGGCCAATCCGTTGTCGCTGATCCTTTCCACAGCGATGTTGCTGGCTTGGTATGGCCGCCGCAACAAGACCAATGCGTTTGAGGCTGCGGCAGCCGCGATCGAAAAAGCCGTCGAAGCTGCGATTGGCGCCAAAGATGCGACGACCGACGTCGGTGGCCGGCTGGGCACGCGCGAGACCGGAGAAGCTGTTGCCGCGCGTTTGGCTACCTAAGCATCGTCATGCGCTGCGATAGTCATATTCACATCGTCGGTCCGACGGACCGCTATCCGCAGGTGCCCAACCGCACCTATCTGGCGGGTATTGCCACCGTTGATGACCTAGAAAGCAACGCTGCTCCGAACGGTGTAGCGCGGTTCGTCGTCGTGCAACCGAGCTTCTACGGGACCGACAACAGGCTTCTGTTGCACAGCCTCAATATCCTTGCGGGCCGCAGCCGCGGTGTTGCGGTCATCGATCAGGCCACATCACGGCAGACACTCTCGGAGTTCGTAGAGCAGGGGGTCCGCGGCCTGCGGCTCAATCTCTACAGCCGGATCGGCGACGACACGCCACTTGATCTTCGGTTCAAAGCGATCGAGGAGCCGGCTCACGTGACCAATTGTCATATCGAAGTGATCGCGCCGCTGAAAATGCTCGCCGAGAACGCGCGCTTGCTCGCGCGGTCCCGCGTGCCGATCGTTATCGATCACTACGGCATCCATGCCGGCCACACGCCGGACGACGCGCAGGGGCTGGCATTGCTCGACCTCTTGTCGTTGCCACACGTCTGGATCAAGTTATCGGCACCCTACAGGAATAGCGCCAATGATTTGGCAACGCGGCCGGACCCGACCTGGTTGGCGTCCATTCTCGCCGTTGCGCCGGACCGCTCCGTTTGGGGCAGCGACTGGCCGCATACGCCGCCGCACACCGTGCAGATGGGTAGCGAGTTGCACGCGCCCTATCGTAAACTTCGTTACGGGGCGGTTCTGGACGACTTCATCGCGGCTGTGGGCTCTGGGGAATTGGCTGAACGTATCCTTTCGGACAATCCGGCTCGACTGTACGAATTCCAATAACGACTGGTCGCCCGAACCAACGCGGCGGCAAACAAAAGGGAGGATTTCGTCATGCGGCCAATGCGTGCGCTGTGTGTTTGCATATTTGCGGTGGCCATCAATGGTGCCGCTTTGCTTCCGGCCTTGAGCCAGACTTATCCTAGCCGTCCCATTCAGGTGGTCGTCGCCTATGCGGCTGGAGGGACGGGCGACATTGTTGCCCGGTCAATCTCCGACCGGCTGGGTGCTGTCTTGGGCCAGGCGGTCGTGGTGGAGAACCGCGCCGGCGCCAGCGGCTCGATCGGAGCTCATTCGGTAACCACCGCCGCGCCCGATGGCTACACGCTGCTGGTAGGTCAGACCGGAGAAATTGCGGTCAATCAGCATTGGCTCAAAGGGCTGAATTACGACCCTGACAAAGACCTTGTGCCGATCGCGCTCGCTGCGGTCGTGCCGCTTGCATTGGTGGTGCCGGCGAAGGCGCCGTATTCGACCTTGCCGGAATTTCTGACCGTGTTGAAAGCCAAGCCCAAGATGACTTTCGCGTCCGCAGGCATTGGCACGCCGGGGCACTTCGCAGGCGAGCTTCTCAAATTGCAATTCGACGAAAACCTGACCCATGTGCCGTACAAGGGCGCAGGTCCGGCCCTCAATGATGTGATCGGCAATCACGTCGATTTCTACTTCCCTGGATTTCCTGCGGCCGCCCCGCACGTGAAAGGCGGCACCGTGAAGATGCTGGCACTGTCGTCGGCAAAACGCTCACCGGCAGCGCCAGATATGCCCACGGTTGCCGAAATCACCGGCAACCAGGACTACGACTTTACGCTTTGGGCTGGCTTTTTCGCCCCACGCGGCACGCCGCAGGCGATCATCGACAAGCTCAACAAGGAGATTAACGCGGTCCTTGCCGAGCCGGACGTGAAGGCGAGGCTGGAAGCGGCTGGTGCCGTTGTTACGCCGATGTCGGTCGGCCAGTTCAAGGAGTTTGTGCAGCGTGAGAGTGCAAAATACCTTCGCGTCATCAAACAGACGGGCGTGACCGCGCAATAGCGCTAGGCCAGGCCTGAGCCCTTCTCAGCGTTAGGTATAGGGGCCCCGATGGCCCCGAATCCTCGGTTTTCGGCCATTTCTGCTTGACTTAGCGGGGTCACGCCGATACATACCCCTCACTTTTCGGCAGGCGGTGAGCTTTGCTTGCTCGGAACGGCCGCCCGACTAATCTCTTGAGAATACTGCTCTTTCTCGAAGATGAGCCGGCGCAACGCCTCGACGAATGAAGCTCAAACGCTGCCACTGACAGCACCTGTCAGACTTGAGAGTGAACGGCCGCGGTGCCTAACCGCAACGTGGCTCGTCCGAACGGAAGAGCGCCCTGCCGCACTTGGCGGATGGCGCGATTTCGTTTTGCGCGTGGAAATCACGTGCGAAAGAAATGCGCGCGGATTTTCCGCGCGCGGACATGCCGGGGCGATAAGCCCGAAACGACGCGGACGAGGGTGATGTCCGCGAAGAATAGAGAGGGGCGGTGCAAGCGATTCCGCTTGCGCAGCTTTCCTGAAAACGAAGGTAGCGAAGGCCAACGATGCCGACGATCAACCAGTTGATTGCCAAGCCGCGCCATCCGCTCAAGGCGCGCAACAAGGTGCCGGCCTTGCAGGCTTCGCCGCAGAAACGCGGCGTCTGCACACGCGTCTATACCACCACGCCGAAGAAGCCGAACTCGGCACTGCGCAAGGTGGCGAAAGTGCGATTGACCAACGGCTTCGAAGTGATCGGCTACATCCCGGGCGAGGGCCATAACCTGCAGGAGCACTCGGTGGTCATGATCCGCGGCGGTCGCGTGAAGGACCTGCCGGGCGTGCGCTACCACATCCTGCGCGGTGTGCTCGACACCCAGGGCGTGAAAAACCGCAAACAGCGCCGTTCGAAATACGGCGCCAAGCGTCCGAAGTAAGGATCTGAGTCATGTCCCGTCGTCACGCTGCAGAAAAACGCGACATCATCCCGGACCCCAAGTTCGGCAATATCGTCGTCAGCAAGTTCATGAACGCGATCATGTACGACGGTAAGAAGTCTGTAGCGGAAGGCATCGTGTACGGCGCTCTCGAGACGATCGAGGGCAAGACCAAGCAAAACCCGCTGACGGTGTTCCAGCAGGCGCTCGACAACGTGATGCCGTCGATCGAAGTCCGCTCGCGCCGCGTCGGTGGCGCCACATATCAAGTGCCGGTGGAAGTGCGCACATCGCGCCGGCAAGCGCTCGGTATCCGCTGGATCATCGCAGCCGCGCGCGAACGCAACGAACGTACGATGACGGAGCGGCTCTCAGCTGAGCTGCTCGATGCATCCAATAACAGGGGAAACGCGGTCAAGAAGCGCGAAGACACGCACAAGATGGCGGAAGCCAACCGAGCCTTCTCGCATTACCGCTGGTGACAGCAGAAAAAAGATTCAAGGACTGATCCCCTATGGCCCGTAACCACCCAATCGAGGACTACCGCAATTTCGGTATCATGGCGCACATCGACGCCGGGAAAACGACGACGACCGAGCGGATCCTCTATTACACCGGCAAGAGCCATAAGATCGGCGAGGTGCATGAAGGCGCCGCGACGATGGATTGGATGGAGCAGGAGCAGGAGCGCGGCATCACCATTACGTCGGCCGCGACCACTGCGTTCTGGAACGAAAAACGCCTTAATATCATCGACACGCCCGGTCACGTTGACTTCACCATTGAAGTCGAGCGTTCGCTGCGCGTGCTCGACGGTGCCGTCGTCGTGCTCGACTCTAACCAAGGCGTCGAGCCACAGACAGAGACGGTCTGGCGTCAGGGCGACAAGTACAAGGTTCCGCGCATCGTCTTCGCCAACAAGATGGACAAGATCGGCGCCGACTTTTTCAAATGCATTGAAGACATCAAGACCCGCCTTGGCGCCAAACCGGTGGCGATCCAGCTCCCGATCGGATCCGAGCAGGCCTACAAAGGCCTGATCGATCTGGTGCGCATGAAGGGCGTGGTGTGGGACGATGAATCCCTCGGCGCCAAGTACCAGGACATCGACATTCCGGCCGACATGCTCGATCAGGCCAAGGAATACCGCGAGAAGATGATCGAAGCTGCGTGCGAGCTCGACGATGACGCAACCACAGCGTACCTCGAGGGCAAGATGCCCGACGAGGCCACCATCAAAAAGCTGATCCGTAAGGCTGTAATCACCGGGGCGTTTTTCCCCGTGCTGTGCGGCTCCGCATTCAAGAACAAAGGCGTGCAGCCGCTGCTCGACGCGGTGGTTGATTATCTGCCGAGCCCGCTCGATGTGCCGCCGATTCACGGCATCAATCCCGACAACGATGAAGACGTGATCCGCGAGCCTAAGGACGACGCACCGCTGGCGTTGCTCGCGTTCAAGATCATGGACGATCCCTTCGTCGGCACGATCACCTTCTGCCGCATCTATTCCGGCACGCTCACCAGCGGCACGGGCGTGATCAACTCGACCAAAGAGCGTAAGGAACGGATTGGCCGCATGCTGCTGATGCATGCGAACAATCGAGAGGATATCAAGGAAGCCTATGCCGGCGATATCGTCGCTCTGGCCGGCCTCAAGGAAGTGCGCACCGGCGACACGCTGTGCGATCCGCAGAAGCCGGTGATCCTTGAGAAGATGGAATTTCCCGATCCGGTCATCGAGATCGCGATCGAGCCGAAATCGAAGGCCGACCAGGAAAAGCTCGGCGTCGCTTTGGCCAAGCTTGCTGCCGAGGACCCGTCCTTCCGTGTCTCCACCGATCAGGAGAGCGGCCAGACCATCCTCAAGGGCATGGGCGAGCTGCATCTCGACATCAAGGTCGACATCCTCAAGCGCACCTACAAAGTCGACGCCAATATCGGTGCGCCGCAGGTGGCTTTTCGCGAGAAGATCACGCAGCGCGTCGAGCACGGCTACACGCACAAGAAACAAACCGGTGGTTCGGGCCAGTTCGCGCAGATCAAGATCATCGCCGAGCCGACCCCTCCGGGCACACCGTTCGAGTTTGAGAACGAAATCGTCGGCGGCGCCGTTCCGAAAGAGTTCGTTCCAGGCGTCGAGAAGGGCCTCGAGTCAGTGCTTGGCTCGGGCGTGGTGGCCGGATTTCCGGTGGTCGACCTCAAGGTGTCGCTGATCGACGGCAAGTACCACGACGTCGACTCGTCGGCGCTCGCCTTCGAAATCTGCGCGCGTCAATGCCTGAAGGAAGCGCTGCAGATGGCCAGGCCGGTTCTGCTTGAACCGATCATGAAGGTCGAGGTGGTGACGCCGGAAGATTACACCGGCTCCGTCATCGGCGATCTCAATTCGCGGCGCGGCCAGATTCAGGGCCAGGACATGCGCGGCAATGCCAACGTGATCAACGCGATGGTGCCGCTGATGAACATGTTCGGCTACGTCAACAATCTGCGGTCAATGTCCCAGGGCCGCGCGACATTCACGATGCAATTCGATCATTACTCAGAGCTACCCGCGAACGTGTCTGCTGAAGTCCAGAAAAAATTCGCGTGACCGGGAACGTAGATAACAGAAGGATCTGAACGGAGAGCCCCATGGCCAAAGAAAAATTCCAGCGGACCAAGCCCCATTGCAATATCGGGACGATCGGTCACGTCGACCACGGCAAGACGACACTGACTGCGGCAATTACGAAGGTACTGGCCGAGAAGGGCGGAGCCACGTTCACCGCCTATGACCAGATCGACAAGGCGCCTGAAGAAAAGGCACGCGGCATCACCATTTCGACCGCACACGTCGAATATGAAACCGACAAGCGGCACTACGCGCACGTCGATTGCCCCGGACACGCCGACTACGTGAAGAACATGATCACCGGTGCCGCCCAGATGGACGGCGCCATCCTGGTCGTGTCGGCCGCCGACGGCCCGATGCCCCAGACCCGCGAGCACATCCTGCTCGCCCGTCAGGTCGGCGTTCCGGCCCTGGTGGTGTTCATGAACAAGGTCGACATGGTCGACGACCCGGAGCTTCTCGAGCTGGTCGAGCTCGAGGTTCGTGAGCTCCTGTCCAAGTACAATTTCCCGGGCGACAAGATTCCGATCGTCAAGGGTTCGGCGCTCAAGGCGCTCGAAGGCACCGACGAGAAGCTCGGCAAGGAAGCGATTTTCGCGCTGATGAAGGCGGTGGACGAGTACATTCCACAGCCGGAACGCCCGAAGGATCAGCCGTTCCTGATGCCAGTGGAAGATGTGTTCTCGATCTCCGGCCGCGGCACCGTCTGCACCGGTCGCGTCGAGCGCGGCATCATCAAGGTCGGCGAAGAAGTCGAGATCGTCGGTATCAAGCCGACCATCAAGACGGTCGTCACCGG
>Ga0265325_10001944_pt1 | contig 14246 bp, 15 predicted proteins | sample 41420metaG_FD_202090 | JGI IMG/M metagenome (GOLD analysis project Ga0265325, IMG submission 202090) | Rhizosphere microbial communities from Carex aquatilis grown in University of Washington, Seatle, WA, United States - 4-14-20 metaG | ecosystem: Host-associated > Plants > Roots > Rhizosphere...
TGACACGTGATCTCTCGTGTGAATTCGTAGTGACGGCAAGTCTGGCCCCAGACCCGGCCCCAGATCTCGTCCACTCTCGACCTCGTGGCCGCGACGGGACGAACGACGGGAGGGTGATGGTGACCAGGCGCAGGCACCCGTGCGCTCGAGCACGGGTCCGTCGAACGTGATCGAGCGACACGGAAGCGTGCTCGTCGTCGATGATGATGCCTCCGTGCGCATGATCGCGAGCGATGCACTTTCCGCTGAGGGCTACAACGTGCTGGAGGCACCGAATGGCAAGGTCGCCGAGCGCATGATCCGCGAGGGGCAAGCCGACGCAGTTGTGCTGGATCTCGGCCTACCTGAGATCAGCGGCCTCGACGTGCTCACCTGTGTTCGCGACTTCAGCGAAGTCCAATCCTGATCCTCACGAGGCGGTCCGACGAGGGAGACTTGATCCGCGCCCTGCGGCTTGGCGCTGACGACTACTTGGTGAAGCCGTGTTCCCCTCGCGTGCTCGCGGCCAGGGTGAACACGGTGTTGCGCCGGGCCCGCCAAGTGGCACGTCCAACGCGGCTCGACTTCGTTGGTATGCACATCGACCTCGCGGCTCATGAGGTCGCCGTTGATGGCTGCCCAGTGAAGCTCACGCCCCTCGAGTTCCAGTTGCTGGCGTGCCTCGCGCAGAGGCCGCGGACGGTCATGTCTCATGCCGAGCTCTTGCGGTGCGTTTGGGAATCGTCGGCGGAGTGGCGAATGAAATCAACCGTGACCGAACACATGGGTCGCCTGCGTGCCAAGATCGAAGCGACACCGCAAGAACCCCGCTGGATCGTGACGGTGCGTGGTTCGGGCTATCGCTTCGAGCCACGCTGACGACTTCGAGCATGAAGATCGGCCTTCTCTTCGCGACATCGTCGTCTGATCCGAGTTCACACCTTGTTCCGACTGTGGCTCACCGTCTTGCTGGATCGCCGAAGGAAGCAACAGAAGCTCACACCGGGCTCTTGGAAGAAGCGATCCCCCGCAGCTTCTGGAAAGAGCCCACCCCGAGCTTCACAATGGGAGGTGCCGCCCGCCCGGTCTCCGCTATCGGGCGGGTGGCCTCCCCAACTCGAGACCCGCACCTCGAGCGCCCGGCACCGTCACACACTCGTGATCCACCCTCGCCCCGGCACCTCCGCTTGGACTGATCGACTCGAGGAGAGCTGTGCATACACTCGGAAACGGAGACTTGAGAGAGGGGGCGCGTCTATGACGAGGGAACAAGATCTGCTGGCCGCGTTCATCGAGTTCGCCGACACGTTCGTCGACCAGTACGACGTGGTTGACTTCCTGGATCGTCTCGCGACCCGCTGCGTCGAGATCATCGGCGCGTCAGAGGCGGGGATCATGCTCGCCGACCCGCACGGCACACTGCGCTACATCGCGTCCTCGAGCGAACGCATGCACCTCATCGAACTCTTCGAGCTGCAACACGACGAGGGACCGTGCCTGGACGCATACCGGACGGGAACTCCGATTCACGCCGCCATGGCAGACGACGCGAATGCGCGGTGGCCTCGCTTTGCTCCTCACGCCCGCGAGGTCGGATTCAGTCGGTGTCAGCGATTCCTCTGCGACTCCAGACCGACGTGATCGGCGCCCTCAACATGTTCTCAACGACTTCACAACCGCTCAGTCCGCAAAACCAACAAGTCGCCCAGGCGCTTGCCGACATCGCCACGATCAGCATCCTGCACGAACGCGCCCTGAGCCAAGGACACGTCGTCCTCTCCCAACTTCAGAGCGCCCTCGAATCGCGCGTCGTAATAGAACAAGCGAAGGGCATTGTCGCCGAACACGGCCACGTCAGCGTCGATGACGCCTTCGTGCTCTTGCGCGGCTACGCCCGCAACCACCACCGCCTCCTCCGCCAAACTGCCGAGGAAATCATAAGCGGGACGCTCGCCGCCGACGCACTCACCGCTGCCGTCAGAAACAGCTGACCGCCGTGCGCGACACCCAACGCGTGTTGTTTGGTTGACTGCGGTCCGAAATAGTCGCCGTCGCGTTCCTCGGCCTCGGCGACCTGCAGCCCGATCCGCACGCGTTCAGGTCAGAATCGACGCGGTCGTCGCGAGACCACATCTATCCGCGCGCCGATCGGAGCGGCCTGACGGCGACAACGAGCGCGGGCAGACTCGGCGGCGGCGGCTCGACAGCGTCGAGTTGTGCGAGCCGAGCCGAGACACCATCGAGAAGGGCGGCCGGTGGAATCGCCGATTCGTTCAGCGCGGCGAGGAACTCCGCGCCTTGGATTTGCCACAGCTCCGCGGCACTGGCGGTCCGTACTGTGGCCGTGCGCGGAACGCGTTGCAAGAGGCCGATCTCGCCGAACCAGTCGTCCGCAGCGAGCGTCGCGACGTGCTCGCCGTGCTTGCTCACGCTGAGGTGTCCCGACAGTACGACGTACAGATAGTCGGGAGCGTCGCCTTCCGCGATCACGATCTCGCCTCGCGGCACGCTTCTCACCTGCATCGTGCCGGCCAGGCGCTCGAGTGCGAGCCGTGACGCGCCGTCGAACAGTTTGACGCGTGCGAGCAGCTCGACGGTCGGTTCCAGGGCTTGTCGTCGCGCTCGGGCAACGCGAGACACCCGCGAGAGTGCTGGGACGGCGAACGCGGCCGAGACGATGACGATGAGTGCGGCGACGAGAAGGGATGCTCGAAGGGAGAAGACGGCGACGAGCAGCGGCCCCAGCAGCGATCCCGCGAGCTTGCCTCCGTTCACCATCATGCTCTCGATCCCGTAGACCCGACCGAGCACCTGCAGCTGGCTGAGCCGCTGAACGAGCGACACTGCGAGCACCTCGAACGTCACGATGCCGACACCGACCGGTATGAGCACCACACAGGACAAGCCGGGGCTCCTCATGAAGCTGAGCAGCGCGAGCGGCACCGAGCTCAGGGCCAGCGAGACGACAACGCCGAGCGTCGGACGGTCGGCCGCGATCGTGCGTCCGATAAGGGGGATCGCGACGATGGCGCCTACCGCAATCGCGGCGCTGAGCACGCCGACACCTTCGGCACCGAGACCGAGACGATCTCGCGCGACCAGCACGAGCATCACGAGCTCGAAGCCGCGCGCCATGCTGAACACGAAGATCAGCCACATCATGACTGCGAGCCCGCTCTGGTGCACAACGGCGTCGACGCCCTCTCGCAGATCGCGTCGCCATGACGCGCTCACGCCAAGGATGTTGGGCGCGGAGTGCGGCGCGCCGCGCAAGCGCGGAACCCCGGCGAGGAGCAACGCCGAGAGCACGAACGTCATCGCGTTGACGGCGAAGGCCCATTGCGGCGCCGATATCCACAGGACCGCTGAGCCGAGCAACGGGCCGAGGAACGTGGCAACCTGCCGGACAGAGCGCAGCAGCGCGTTCGCGGCAACTGCGTCGCGCTCGCCGACGACCAACGGAATTCCAGCCGTGAACGTAGGGCGGTATGGCGTGGCCAGCACATACGTCAGGAACACCAATGCGATGACGAACGCGGGAGAACCGCCGACGGCTACGAGCCACACCGTCGCCGCCATGAGTACCGCTCGGGCGAGGTCAAGGCTGACCAGCAGCACCCTCCGATCGAATCGGTCGGCAAGGACGCCGCCCGCCGCGCCGAACGCCGCGCGAGGCCCAAGGCGCGCGACAGCGGCAAGCGCGATGAGCGCCGTACCGTTCGTTCGGCCGAGCAACCATACGAGCAGGCCCACCCAGAACACCGCGTCGCCGAGGGACGACAAGGCTTCGGCCGCGAGCACCGGGCGAACTTGCGCCTGTCGCGTCAATATCTCCCACGAGTGGGCCGGCGCGTGCGCGCCGTTCGTTCGGGTCGGTCCGTCGACCTCGCCCAGCGTCCCGCATGACCCGCTTCCCTGGCGCTCGAGACTCGAACGATTCGCGAGGAGCCCGCTACCGAAGCTCCCACGGCGTACCTGGTTCCGCTCGCCGGCGCGACCCTTCATGGCAGTCTCCCAGGGAGATCCGGCCGCCCCGTCGTGCCCGGCGACCTGCGTCGGAGGCATCGTCCACCTCTCGCGCGTCAGCAGCGCGTCACCAGCGTGACGGCGGCCTCGAGGGCATCCACGTGTGCGAGACCGGGGACCAGCCCCCCCCAACGACGCGGGACAGATCGTTCTTCGCCGACCCGACCGTCGTGTCGTGAAAAGGCCCAAGCCGACCGACGGACCGCCGCTGAAGGGCTACGTCGTCACGTCCGCCGAGGAGCAGGCCGCATTATGCGGGTTCGCTCCATTCTCGCTCGCGATGCGGCCGCAGCGCCGATATCCACTGCGGATCGCGCATGCGGGCTCCGGCTGCGTTCAGCCGGCGGCGCACGGCGAGCACTACGGCGGTTGCGGCGGCCGGCGAAAGGAAGGTGAGGTATGTAGCAACCATCGTCTCGCTGAAGAACCCGAGGCGCATGCTCAGGCTGATGAAGAGGTGCATCCCGGCTCCGAGCGCGAGCACGTACGGCCGGGCGGCTCGGTTCCAAACGAGGATGCCGAGCATGAGCTCGATAGCAAGCGTCCAGTAGGTCATGACAGTGCTGAAGAGCAAAGAGTGGCTGAGAATGCTCGGCATCGCGTAGCGCTGAAAGTCTTCCAGCCGCGCCGCGTAGGAGACGGCCGTGCCGTGCAGCCAGTCGGTGCCGTGGAGTTTGAACCACACCGTGCTGAGATACACGACGCTGACCTGGATCTGCACGAGGCGTAGCGCCCAGGGCGCACGCGCCGGGAACTCCCAGAAACGGTCCCGCGCCGTCCGCCACCGGTCGACCGAAAGTGCTGCGCCCGCCGGCGCGAACATCAGAAAGAAACACACAATCCGTAAGAGTCCGTCGCCGGAGTTCCAGATCGACGGCGCACGATTCTCGAACGAGACCACCGCGACGAACACGACGACGCTGGCCAGCCTCGTGCGGTACCCGACGGTCAGGCAGCACGACGCGACGAGGAGCGCGAGGTACAACGCAACCGCCACGGTGAAGCTGGGGAAGATATTCAACACGCCCCAGAGGCCCAGCGGCATGTGGACCGGCGGAACGGGCTCGACGCCGTGAGACGAGAAGAACACGTAGAAGTCGGGCAGCAACGAGAGCGCCCAGCCAACGCAGATGACACCGATCACAATTCGGAAGATCGCGAGACTCGAGGTCGGCTCGGGCGCGAACCAGAACCGCTCCCACGCGGCGGCGACGCGCTTCACGGCAACCTCAGCGTGTAGTAGGGCACTTCGCGAAACGGCGTGCGGTCGGGCCCGCGGCCGCCGGGTGGGAGCTCGAACGCGCTGCGCTTGACGAGCGTGACGCTCACGGGCCGAGAACCCTCGTGCGTCTCCTGCGACGCGACATAGCGGGCGAGCGGATCCCAGAGTTGCGGCCAGGCGTCCGAGTTCCCCGGCCTCACCACTGCGTGCTCGACGAACTTGCGCCAGTGCGCGTCGCGGTAACCGCCGAGCAGAGGATCGCCGGTGGGCGGTCGCCAAACCGTGACATGTCCGTCGGCGAACTCGACGCGTGCCTCGAGATACAGGATCTCGGTGCGAGGAGCCGGCGCGAACATGTTCCAGCGCTGGTCCAATCCGGTCGCGTTCAGGTAGGGCTGTGCGACCTTTGCGATCGGGCGGGGCACCGACCATGCGGGCAGGTTGGTGACCGCGATCGCGCCCACGGTTACAACGAGGAACCCGCTGATGAGCCAACGTCCGGCGCGGCTCGCCTCGAGTCGATGCTGAAAGCCAAGCCCCCGGCCCGAGTCCCTGTCGGTCGACGAGGCCGTGACCTGCGACGCCATCATCGGCGCTACGCGAAGCGTCGCGTCGCCCTACGAGCCACTACTGCCCGAAGAACCCGCGCCACCCGACGTACCGGTCCCCGACGAGCCCGACGACGACTGCCCGGACGTCCCACTCGATCCCGACGACGTCCCGCTCGATCCGCTGGACGCAGTCCCCGACGTCTCACCCGACGAGCCCGACGACGACTGCCCGGACGTCCCGCTCGATCCCGACGACGACCCGCTCGATCCGCTGGACGCAGTCCCCGACGTTCCACCCGACGAGCCCGACGACGACCCGGCGCCCGACGACGACCCGCTCGATCCGCTGGACGCAGTCCCCGACGTCCCGCTCGATCCCGACGACGCAGTCCCCGACGACGAACTCGATGGAGCCTGGCCGTTCGGGTTGGCACACATGGCCCAGGCCGTGAGAGTCCACGGGCTCAACGACACGCCGGTCGCGGTCACCGTCCACCCAGTGGGTGTGGAGGGGCCGTGGCCTGGTGAGATTTGCGACGAGACAATGGAGAAGGCGCCGCTCGTGAACGGATTGATGGTCCCTCCGCCGCCGGTCGTGAACTCGCCGTACGCGCAATAGGCGGTCACGGTCTTCGTCACGGCCTTCGACGAAGCGCTGGTCGCGCTCACCGCATGGATGCCGTGCAGGTAGTCGTTCGCCGGAGGCGAGGTGACGGCACCGACATGCGCCGCCTCCACACCGATCCCGGTCGCGACGGCCAATATGGCGACTACGACCACGCGCATTCCCGAACCAAACAACTTCTTCATCGTGGCCCTTCCGTGTGGGACTTGGTGTCGGCCGAACGACTCCGCGGCCGAGGCTCGACACCGACGGTAAGAGTCCCGGTGCTGCGAGCTCTCAGTACCGGCTACTGAATTCGCGTTGTCCCGGATCGGGCGGCGAGTTCGATCTGCTCGAGCTTGCGGGCGCCGATGTCGAGAAGCGTCGCGATGGCGTCGGCGTCGACGTCGAGGCAGTCGGCGATGAGTGCGTCGTCGGCCCCCAGGGCCCGCAACCGCAGGCCGACTCGGTAGGCGCGCGGAAGCGCGTCGATGGCCTGGTCGTGCACCCGTCGATCGTGACCGACGACGTCGCAGACGGCATCAGTAGCGACCACTGAGTCGTAGGCGCGATCCGGGCCAGAATGGCGGGCATGGACAGATGGCCCATGGTCGGGCGAACCGAGGAGCAGGCCTACCTCGCGGAAGTGATCGCCGATCCCGACCAACCCGGCGTCGTCGTTGCGGGGCGCGCCGGGGTGGGCAAGACCCGCATCGTACGCGAGGTCGTCTCGTCACTTCCCGATCATCACGTGGAGCTCGTCACGGCCACAGTGTCGGCGAGCGCGCTGCCCTTCGGCGCGTTCGCCCGACTGCTGCCCGACGATCTCGTTTCGGTCGAACAGATCGATCTGCTCACGGTCATCGGACGCCACCTCGCTCGCCGCGCCGACGGTCGCCCGATCGTCTTGGTCGTCGACGACGTGCACCTCCTCGATGCCTTGTCGGCCGCCTTCGTGCACCACGTCGCCACCGCGGGATTGGCCACGGTGCTCCTCACGTTGCGCAGCGGGGAACCCGCACCCGACGCAGTGGTGACGTTGCATCGCGACGCGATCGTGGCCCGGTTGGAGCTGCAGCCGATCTCGCGAACCGAGTTCAACGCGCTCGTGGAGGTCGCGCTCGGCGGCCCGATCGAGGGTCTCACCCTCGAGCGATTGTGGTTGGTTACCGAAGGAAACGCGTTGTTCGTGCGCGAGCTCATGAGTGACGCGCTCGACGCGGGCACGCTGCGAAGCGACCACGGCGTCTGGCGCTGGACGGGCGGGATCGGCGTCGCGCCCCGCCTCCGCGAGACGGTGGCCGGTCGGCTCGGCGACCTGTCCGAAGCGGGGAGACGGTTGGTCGAGTTGCTCTCGGTCGGTGAACCGTTGAGCGTCGCCGACACCGACCGCCTCGCCGGCGATGCATCGGTCCTCGAGCTCGAGCGCCGCGGCCTCGTCACGGTCGAAACCGACCGACGCCGGTCCGAGGTTCGCCTTGCTCATCCGCTGTTCGGCGAGACAATACGCGCGGCCATGCCCGCTTCGCTGCGTCGTCGTCTCCATCACGACCTCGCGGAAAACTCCGTGCTGGCCGGCGTGCGTCGAAACGGCGATGCACTCCAAGTGGCGGTGTGGCGCGAAGCGGCGGGTGAGGCATCCGACCCGGAGTTGCTCGCCGAGGCCGCCCGGGACGCGAATTCACTGTCAGACCATCGCCTCGCCGAACGCCTCGCCCGCGCATCCGAGACCGCGGGCGGCGGGTTCCGCGCCCGGCTGCAACTGGGACGGGCGTTACTCGGCCAGGATCGTTTCGATGACGCCGAAGCCGTGCTCGCTCCGCTCGTCGGCGAGGAGGCGACCGACGAGGATCGTGAACAACTGGCTGACGGGCGCGTGATCGCGGTGGGATGGGGGCTCGGTCGCATCGACGACGGGCTCGAGATCTTCGAGGCGGCCGAGCGCGGCGTGACTGACCCGGCCGTCAAGGCATTGCTGCAAGCCCACCGCGCGACGCTGCTCAGCTACTGCGCCCGCTTCGGCGAGGCCGCCGAGCTCGGCGCGGCCGCGCTCGAGTCCGTCGACGACGACCGCGTCCGCGTCCGATCGCTGACATCAGTCGGTATCAGCATGGTCATGGCAGGCAGGATCGACGACGCGCTGAACCTCAGTGAGAAGTCCTTCGAGCCGGCCCTTCGGCTCCAGGACCGCCTCCCCCGCGCCCCGGAGTGGGTGGTGTCGATGCGTACCTCGGCACTGTTCCTCGCAGGCCGCTTCGACGAGGCGGTTGACCTCATGAACATGGCCATCGGCGCCATTCCCAATCTGGCACCCCAGACCCGCGCGCGTGCCAATACGTACCTTGGCCGCTTCGCTCTCGCGCAAGGCCGACCGCTGACCGCCGCCCGGCTTCTCAACGACGCGGCCGCGACCATCCGCGAATATCCGGTCGGTGTACCGGCAACGTGGTGCCTCGCGCTCGCGGCCGAAGCCCACGCGCTCCTCGGACAGCACGACCAAGCGAGCGCGGCGGCTGCGGAGGTCGCCGGCATGGCCCGCACCCAGGTCATCGCCTTCGAAGTCGACGAGCTACGCGCCCTGGCCTGGGTCGACGCACAAGGCGGGCGTACCTCCGCCGCGATCAATCAGCTGATGACTGCCGCCGACCTCGCGGCCTCCCGGGGCCAGCGCACCTTCGAGCTCGTGATTCTCCACGACCTGCTGCGCCTCGGCGAACACCGCGTCGCGAAGCGCGCCCAGGAACTCGCGCAGTACGTCGACGGCCCATGGTCGGCCGCAATCGAGGCCTACACAAACGCCGTTCTGTCCGGCGCTGCCGCCGACCTGGAGACTGCGGCCGGAGCCTTCACCGACATCGGCTCTTCGTTGGTCGCGGCCGAACTCTGGGCCGCAACCTCCGCCGCGCGTCAACGCGACGGCCTACCGGCGAGAGCCGCCGACGCAGCACGACGCTCGCGCGCGCTCGCCGAGCACTGCGAAGGCGCCCGCACCGAACCCCTCAACCGGACTGTCGCCCCAGTCGCGCTCAGCCGACGCGAACGCGAGATCGCGACACTCGCGGCCGACGGGACAACCAACGCCCAGATCGCCGACAACCTCTCCATCTCCGTACGAACCGTCGAAAGCCACCTCTACGCCGCCTTCGCCAAACTCGGCATCACCCACCGCAGCCAACTCACCGACACCCTCCAACAAGATTGACCAACTCGCAAAGACGAACCCGACCGCGCCCAAGATGCGGCTCGCGATCAGCCGCGGCCCGAAAGCAAGTCCCAAGACCGCTGACCCCCCTCTCATCGCGCGTGCTACTATGTAGCACATGGATCGAATCGGCGTCCGTGAGCTGCGCCAGCACGCCAGCCGCTACCTCGCGCGGGTCGTCGGAGGCGAGACGATTGAGGTGACCGATCGCGGGCGGCCCGTTGCACTGCTCGTTCCGGTGACGGCCGATTCGTGGAGCGACATGATCGCGGCGCGCAAGGTCGTGCTCGCAGCCGACGACGCCGATATCGCAGACGAAGCGCCCGCGGACTACGGCATCGATGCGTCGTCGGCGTTGTCGGCGATGCGTGCTGACGAACGGTGAAGCTCTACCTCGATTCGTCCGCGATCGTGAAGCTGGTCCAGCGCGAAGCCGAGTCGAACGCATTGCGCCGGTACTTGCGACGTCACGGCGACGACCGGCGCGTCATGAGCGCGCTCGCCCGGGTTGAAGTCGTCCGGGCGATTTCGGGCGGTGGCCCCGCGGCAATCGCCCACGCGCGTCGCCAGTTCGCACGCGTGGATGAGCTCGCGATCGATCGCGACCTGCTCGACACGGCTGCGACCATCGCGCCCGGAATGCTGCTGCGATCGCTCGACGCGATCCACCTTGCGAGCGCGCAGGCGCTCGCTCCCGATCTGCGCGCCGTCGTCACTTACGACCAGCGTATGGCCGCTGCCGGACACACGCTCGGCATGACGATCGAGGCGCCGAAGTAATCGAATCGCGGTCGCAGTCGCACAGACGCGGCCGGGCGACGAACTCACGCTTCTCGGCCGAATGGGAGCTTCTCACCCGCCGCGGCGATTGTGGTCGCTTGCAGGTGTCGCTGGCGGCGTAGTCCCTACTGATGCGCAGTTCGATCAACGTCCTTCTGAAACCGACGCCGGCGATTGCTCATGCGACCGCCGTCACCAATGACTCAAGGGCGCCGACGCCGTCGCTTCAACAGCGCGTCGGAGGAACGAGTTGGACCATACGTCCACGTTCTCGCTCCGCGCTGTGCTCACGCTTGCATAGAGCCGCACTCTCGCTGTCGGGCGGCGCGATCGAAGTTGTCGACCAGCGGCAGTCAGGGCCGGCCCGCAGCCAGTCACCAAGGCTTCCGGCTGAGGGTCAGGGTCCGTTGCCGCACCTCGGATGAACAGAGACACCCAGGGCGTCCCACTAGCGGCGTTGACGACCCCAATGCCCAATGCGCGGGCTTGATTGGCCTGGATCGTCCGGGCCGGAGTTTCTGGTCACGAATCGGTGTGTTGGGGTGTCAGGGTAGGTGCGTGCATCACCGTTCCGGGGGTGAGGATGAGATCGCGTTTCGTGCGGTGTACTTGCCGCTCCGCCGGTTCGCGGCCGTCGTCAGTCCGATCGGTGTCGATCCTGACGATCTCGTCCAGGAGGCGGTGGCGCGCACGTTGCGGCGGCATTCGCTCGCCGAGGTCGATGACTTGTTGGCGTACCTGCGGACGGTGGTCTACCGATTGGCCGTGAATGAGCATCGCCGCGCGGTGAACCAACGACGCGCGTTTCGTCGGGTCGATAGTTCCGGTGCAGTCTCGGCGTCGTATCCATCGGATCTCGCTGAGTTGTTGCGGCTCGGTTCCGACGAGCGTGCGGCGTGCTATCTCGCGCACGTGGAGGGCAACGACTACCGGACTGTGTCTCAGATCCTGGGCTGTAGCGAGGAGACGGCACGTGCGCGCGCGTCACGCGGGCTGCGGAGACTGCGGCTTGCACTGGGTGAGGCGGAGGTACGCGATGCCTGACCCTCCCGACCTGTTCGAGCAGCTGATCGAGCGTGCTGACCGGCCACGCGGCGCCGACGTGGTGCTCGCGGCCGCGCGTGCACAAGCTCGGCGCTCGACCCGGCGGGTCGTCGCAGTGGGAGCGACAATTGCGATCTTCGCGCTCGGAACAGCCGCGATCGTTGATCGCGATGCTGCCCCGAAGCCCGGCACTTCGGTGACGCCGACCAGCGCGTCCCCCACACCGTCGACCTCGACCACGACGACCGCGCCAGTCAACCTTGCCCCGTTCGATGTCGTGAAGGCGTTGACACCTCAACTCGCGGGAGTGGATCCCATCGCATCCGCCGCGGGATCCGTCTGGCTCTCGGTGGTTCCGCATGCCGGTGATGGCGAGGTGCAGGCGGGTGTCCGCCTGCAGCGGCGCGACCCACTCACCGCATCGCTCACCGGCACGCTCAACGTCCCCCAGGACGCGGTGTACTCGATCGCCGGAGACGGCGACACACTCTGGGTCGGCGGCGGAGGTGATGGCGGCAATCCGGACACGACGGTCAGCAAGATCGACCTATCAACAAACCAGGTCCTGTTCACAACAACGCTTCACCCCGACTCGTGTGCGTGCGCGCTCGTGACAGGCGACGCCGGAGTATGGCTAGTAGGCAACAATTCGAGGTACGCGCTGCACATCTCTGCAAGCGACGGACACGAGATCGCGCGCGTCGACTTGCCGTCAGCGGCGACGACGGCGTTCGAGACCAGATCCCGTCTCCTGGTCGGCCTCGCCAATGGATCAGTCGAGATCGTCAACCCGGAACGCAATCAGACCGAAGGGGTCGTCCCGCTGGAGGGCGCATCCGGTACCAGCTCGGTCGCAGCGATGACTTCCGCCTCCATTCCCCGCATCGGCTCGGACCCGCCGATCGACGGCCTCATCGTGCGGGCCAACGGCGACGCGTTCGCCCTTTTCGCAACGGGCTGGCACGCGAACCGATTCATCAACCTCGGCTTCGGGCCGTCAGTCGTCACTGAACTCGACAACTGGCTATGGGCACTCAGCGGGGACAGCCTCGAGATTGCCTCGACCCACGCGGTTGCGTCGTCCGAATTCGTGTGGAACGCCGATCAACGAAGATTCGACCAGAGGCCGGCCAAGGGCGGCACCTCGGACGAAGGCTTCCGCCTCGTCATCCCCATAGCGAACACCCTGTGGCTACTCAACGGCGGATACAGCAACGCGTCGGTCATCGTGGTGCGGGTCCCGCCCAACTTCGCGGACCACCTGCCCTAGCCAGAGAGAGGCAGCGGAGATGGTGAGGAAGGCTTGTCGAGTCCACCGATCACCGTCACCGCAACTACCTAACAGCGGCCACCGTCAGCGCCGGCGTCAACCACACGGCGTAGCTGAAGTTGGTGTCGGAGGGGCGACGCACGCCCTAAGTACACGCGGGCACTTCACGCGATCCTCGACATTGCGTGAGCAGCGCGTCGACGGGTCGTGTGTCAGTCGACGGAGCCCGAGGGCACGACCCATTCGCACGCTTGCCCGGTGACGGCGGAGATTCGATCGAAGTCCGCGTCGTAGTGAAGCACCGTCAAGCCGTTCGCCTCGGCCGCCGCAGCGATGAGGAGATCAGGCAGCTTTCGGCCGCGCTGGTGCTTGGCGGCCAGCATGCGTTGCAGCTGACGAGCGCGCTGCACATGTTCGGCCGTTGTCTCGATGAGCTCAAATACGGTCAGCGCGGCGACGAGCCGATCCCACTCGGCCGCGCTCCGCGCCGCGTAACCGATCTCGAGGTCGCTGATTCCGGCGCGGGCGAGCTCGCCCACATTGGCGCGGGACTCGATCTGCTCGCGTACCGGCGCGAAGCGGAGCCGCGTCAGCGCGCTCGTGTCGACGAGATGGCTCAGCGCCATGCATCGTCGCGCTGACCGAGATCGGCACGGGCCAGCCGATCGAGCGCCACCGTCACCGTCTTCGACCGCGTGTGCCCTGCGCGCCTGAGCGCCTGGTTGACCGTGTCCTTGATCGTCTCGGTTCCGAGCTGCGCGCGGGCTGCGCTCAACGCTTCGTCATCGATGTCCACCAGATGCTTCGCCATGCGATCAGTATATACGACGAGCGCCGTATATATACCGTTGACAGCCGCCGGCCGGAGCAACCTTCTTCGACCAACGAGTTGCGTTCACCACATGAGACCGCCCTTCGGCCGAGCGCGGTTCGACGGACCGACACTGGACACCCTGATTCGTGCGGCCGGTATGCCTCGACCGGAAGCACGCCGGGCGGTCGCCCGCCTTGCCGAGTCGGGGATGGTCGCGATCGGCGGTCGACTCGGCGATCAGTACCGGCTCGCGGCGGAGCGGGTGGCGCGACTCACACCCAGCGGAGGCCATCTGACGGAGCACTCGTAGGGGCGACAGTTGCGCCTTCAGCGTCGATGTGGCCGCTGATCGGCCCCTTCTTGGGGTGACGCGCAACTGTAACAAGGGATCGGGATGATGACCGTTGAGGCATCTCTCGATGCCGATTCGAGCAGTCCGATGATGTGGATTGGGGACCTGGTGCGGAAGATTCTCGGGTCGCGGGTGGCAGTGCACGGAGCCGTGTTGGCCATGGGGATCATCGCGGGGCTGGGCCTGATGACGTGGGGCATCGCAGGGGCGTCAGCGTCCACTACGCCTACGAGAACGACCCCATCGGCTACCACGACCACGACGACGCCGTGGGGTGCCCCCGGGACACCGAGCTGCTACATCAAGACCCTTCCCCAGGTGCTCAAGAACAACCCGCCTCCCACGCTGACCAAGGGAAACCTCGCCCGGTTCATCCAGGCGACAGCCACGTGGCTAAAGGCC
>Ga0265325_10001951_pt1 | contig 14217 bp, 10 predicted proteins | sample 41420metaG_FD_202090 | JGI IMG/M metagenome (GOLD analysis project Ga0265325, IMG submission 202090) | Rhizosphere microbial communities from Carex aquatilis grown in University of Washington, Seatle, WA, United States - 4-14-20 metaG | ecosystem: Host-associated > Plants > Roots > Rhizosphere...
CTCAGTCCGTTCATGAAGCTTTTGACGATTCCGCTGCTGATCGCACAGTTCGAGCGGTCCAACTGCGGCGTTTGGGTGATGAAAGGGTTTATCGTCTCCTGCGCCCTGTTGATGATCTTCTCCTGGTATGTGCTGGTATTCGGACCCCCTCTGCCGATGTTCGCCGGCAAAACCATCGGCGTTCCGGTCAAGGATTACATCGTCCAGAGCGGTGAATTCACGATCTGCATCGCTCTGCTGATTCCGATCGTGTTCGTGGCGTGGCAGGAGCATCGTCGCGGCACCGCGATCCTTCTGTCGCTCGTGGCTCTGGCATTTCTGGCCAATATTTTTGGCGCCAGCACCAGTCGGACCTCGCTGGTCGTTCTTCCGGTGCTGACATTGTTGTTCGCTGCTCGGCAGTTCACCTGGAAGGCGGGCGCCGGGATTCTGGCGACAGCCGCCGTCGCGGGCGGGCTGGCTCTGGGATTTGCTCCCAAGGTCCAGAGCAACATCGTCAACGTCCTGCATGAGGTCCAGACCTACACGCCGGAGGGCGTCGGCACGCGCGCGGGCGAGCGGCTGGAGTTCTGGAGGAAGTCGGTCGGCTTCGTCGCCGAGGCGCCGCTGATCGGCCATGGCACCGGCTCGATCCATGCCCAATTCACCCAGGCCGCAGAGGGCCTGGCTGGCATGGCGGGGATTGATTCGACCAATCCTCACAACCAGACATTCGCAATCGGCATCCAACTCGGCTTGCTTGGCGCAATCGCCTTGTTTGCCATGTGGTTCGCGCACTTGAGATTCTTTCGGGGGGCCAGTTTCGCCGCCTGGGCGGGGTTCGCAATCGTGGTGCAGAACATGGTGGCTTCGCTGTTCAACAGCCATCTGTTCGATTTCACTACCGGCTGGGGTTATGTCCTCGGCGTTGGCATCACGGCCGGCGTTGTGCTCAGACAGCGGCATGCGGCCTGAACCGTCCGGCCGTTGGAGGATTCATTGCGGCTGCTCTACGTTGTCACTGAAGACTGGTATTTCCTGTCGCACCGGTTGCCGATGGCGCGCGCGGCCCGCAACGCTGGCTTCGAGGTCCATGTCGCAACCCGGGTGGTCGCGGGCGGCGATGCCATCCGTGCCGAAGGCTTTGCTCTCCATCCGGTACCGTTTGTCCGCGGTCGGCTGTCGCCGCGCAGTGTGTTCGGCACGATACGGGCGCTGCGGCGGCTTTATCGTCAACTGAATCCCGCAGTCGTCCATCACGTCGCCGTCCAGGCTGCGATCCTGGGCTCGGTGGCTGCGTTGGGGCAGCGGGTGCGATGTGTCAACGCGATGACAGGTCTTGGCTACGCTTTCACCTCAGACAACTTGAAGGCGCGGCTGGTGCGCAAGGCGCTGACGACGTTGAGTCGCCTTTTGTTCAACCGACAGGGTCAGGTGATTCTGGTGCAGAATCCCGACGATCGCGACAACATGCGTTTGCTCGGCATTGCGCTCGAACATATCGCGATGATTGAGGGCTCCGGCGTCGAAACCGAGACGCTCGTGCCGCTTGCCGAGCCGCAAGGCGCACCAACCATTGCCTTCGTCGGGCGGCTTCTCGCGGACAAGGGCATTCACACCCTGATCCGCGCCCAGCGGCGGTTGCGCCAGCGCGGCCTCGGCATCATGCTGTTGATCGCAGGCACGCCCGATCCGGCCAATCCGGCTTCGGTGAGCGAACGTGAGGCTGCCGCCTGGAATGCCGAACCCGGGATCACCTGGCTCGGTCACATGGCCGACATCCGGACGCTTTGGGCGCGTGCTCACATCGCCGTGCTGCCGTCGCGCCGCGAGGGCCTGCCGAAGAGTTTGCTCGAAGCGGCTGCATTCGGCCGGCCGATGGTTGCGACCGACGTGCCGGGCTGTCGCGAGATTGTCGTGGCAGGCGAAACCGGCCTCCTGGTGCCATGGGATGACGATCGCGCGTTGGCCGACGCCATTGCGCTGTTGGCGGGCTCGCCAGAGCTCCGCAGCCGCTATGGCGCCGCGGCGCGTCGGCGCGTCGTTGAGAGGTTTTCTGCCGAAGCAATCGGCCGCCAGACCGTCGAGCTCTATCGTCGGCTCGTAGGCGATCGCGCCGAGGGCATTGCAGCCGCGCCATGAGTCCCATCGGATTAGCGCTGGTCGTTATCGCCGCGGCTGCATTGAGCGCCGCAATGATCGTCGCGATGCTGCCCTGGCTCAACCGGCACGCCCTGGTGCAGCCCAATGCACGGTCATCGCATCGCCGCTCGACGCCGCAAGGCGGCGGTGCGGCAGTGATCGCCGCCACGCTTGTTGTGGCGCTCGCTACGACAGCGTTCGGCCCGTATCAACTCCTCACGCTGCTGCCGGTGTTCGCCGCGACGCTGTTGATCGCCGCGGTCGGTGCCGTCGATGACCTGCGCACGATCGCGGTGCTCCCACGCCTCGCGCTTCAAGCACTGGCGGTCATCCTCGTTATGGTCAGTCTTCCCGAGACTCAGATTGTCCCGGTGTTGCCCTGGTGGTTCGAGCGCGCGGTGCTGCTGCTCGCCTGCCTCTGGTTCGTCAACTTGACGAATTTCATGGACGGCATCGATTGGATGACGGTGGCGGAGTTCGTCCCGATGTCGGCCGGCCTGGTGGCGCTCGGCATGCTCGGCGTGTTGCCGCCGCATGGCGCCACTGTGGCGCTGGCCCTGGGCGGCAGCCTGATTGGGTTCGCATTCTTCAATCGTCCCGTGGCTCGGATTTTCCTCGGCGACGTCGGAAGTCTGCCGATCGGCTTGCTGTTCGCCTGGCTTCTCGCCCTTGTCGCGAGCAATGGCTATTTGGCGGCGGCGGTGCTGCTGCCGCTCTATTATCTTGCGGATGCGACATTGACGCTGTTGCGCCGAATCAGGAACGGTGAGCCGTTCTGGCAGGCGCATCGCACGCATTTCTACCAGCGAGCGACTGATCGCGGGTGGCGCGTCATCGGGGTCGTCGGCGCTGTATTCGCGGTCAACATCGTGCTGGTGGGACTGGCTGTTGTCACTGCGCTTTGGCCCGATCGGTCGATCGCGGCGGTCTCAGTCGCTCTGGGCGCCGCGTCGGTTGGCTGGTTGCTGTGGGCTTTCTCGCGAGGTCGGTCGTGACACGCATCCTTGTCACTGGCGCGTCGGGTTTTGTCGGCCGTGCGTTGGTTGACGATCTCGCCGCCGCTGGATTTCCAGTGCGAGCGGCCATGCGGCAGCCCGCCGACATTTTTCCGCGATCGGTCGAGGTGGTCGCGGTCTCGGATTTGACGCGACCGGTCGAATGGCGAGCCTTGCTCAAGGGCATCGACACGGTGGTTCATCTCGCCGGCATCACGCATATCGATCCGAAGATCGCGAAGGAGGCGTACGACCGTGTCAATCGATTGGCCACGGCCGAGCTTGCCAAGGCCGCCAGCGCTGTCGGGCTGCGCCACCTGATCTTCATGTCATCGATCCGCGCCCAGGCCGGACCGTCGTCGGAAGTCCCCCTGCATGAAACAGACCCGCCGCGGCCGACCGATTCCTATGGACGCTCCAAGCTCGCCGCGGAAGATGCGGTGCGCGCCGCCGGAGTGCCGTTTACTATTCTGAGGCCGGTGCTGATCTATGGCGCCGGGGTGAAGGGCAACCTGGCACGGCTGATGGCCCTGGCCCGCTCACCGTGGCCCCTGCCGCTTGGTCTGTGCAGCAATCGCCGCTCGCTCCTGGCGCGGCAAAACTTGATCGCGGCCATCCGTCTGGTGCTGGAGTGTCCGGCCGCACGAGGCGAAACCTATATCGTTTCCGATCCGGCACCGCTGACGCTGGCGGAAATCATGAAAATCCTTCGCGCTGGGCAGGGCCGCCGTGCTGCCCTCCTTCCAGTGCCCCCGGCGATCCTGGCCACCGCTTGCAAGGCCATCGGGCATGCCGAGGACTGGCGTCGCCTCGGCGGCAGCGAGGTCGCCGATTCCCGCAAGCTGCTTGGGGCCGGATGGAAGCTCGCGGTCGATACGCCTTCGGGTCTTGCGGCCCTGGCACAGACCGCTGCGGCGTAACGATCCATCAATTCAGCTTGTCAATCCCGGCAGGCTTTCCCACAATCGGTCCCAAGGCCGATGCGCGAGTTGAATCCAGGGAGGATGACCATGCGTGGCGTGAAAGCTTTTTTCGTATTGGCGGCTACGGTGGCGATGGCAGGAACGGCTTATGCCGAGCCGGTCCTGATCAGGAACTCCTATGTCGTGCCGGTTTCCAACTGGGCGCCGTTGCTCGTCGCCAAGAAAGATATCGCGAAGCACTGGGGCAAGTCCTACAACATGGAGGCGGTGCGCTATCAGGGCACGCCGCCGATGATCACGGCGCTCGCGAACGGCGAGCTGGAAATCGCCAATCTGGCCTATTCGACGCTTGGCATTGCCGTCTCCAACGCCGGCATCAGCGACTTGCGGGTCTTCTCCGACGAATTCCGGGATGGTGTGCCGGGCTATTTCAGCAACCAGTTCTTTGTCCGCAAGGATTCCGGCATCAAGAAAATCGAGGATCTCAAGGGCAAAGTGCTGGCCACCAATGTCGTCGGCACCGGCGTCGACATCGCCATGAAGGCCGGCCTGAAGAAGCACGGCCTGCTCGACAGGCGGGATTACACCGTCATCGAAGCGCCGTTCCCGACGATGCCGGCTATCCTCAACGACAAGAAAGCCGATCTCGTCACCGCGGTGCTGCCGTTCGCACTCAATCCGCTGCTCAACCAGATCGGCATGCCGCTGTACGACCAGACGGAGGGCCTCGGCGCATCGCAATTCGTGTTCTGGACGGCACGGCAATCCTTCATCGACAAGAATCGCGCGGCGCTGGTTGATTGCATGGAGGATACCATCCTTATCGTGCGGTGGTATCTCGATCCGAAGAACCACGACGAGGTGGCCAAGATTGCATCCGATCTGCTCAAGATTCCGCCGGATCGGTTCGGCTGGCTGTTCACCAAGAAGGACTACTACCGCGATCCGAACATGATGCCCGATCTGGTGGCGTTGCAGCGCAACGTCGATACCGCCGTGGACCTCGGCATCATCAAAGAGCGCATCGACGTGAAGAAATACTCCGACCTCAGCATCATCGAAGAGGCGGTCAAGCGGCTCAAGTAGCGGCTCGAGGCAGCGCGCGTCAGCTCGGAGGCCGGGTTCAGGCCGCGCCGACTCGCAACAGGTCGTGGATGTGCACGATCCCGACCGGCTGCCCGGCTTCGACCACGAACAGGGCGGTGATCTTCAGGGCGTTGAGAAGCTCCAGCGCCTCGCTGACGAGTTGATCCGGGCGGACCGATTTCGGTGCCCTGGTCATGACGTCGTCAACCCTGGCGTTCAGCAGGTCGCCCCGCATGTGGCGGCGTAGGTCTCCGTCGGTGATGATACCGGCGAGGTTGCCACGTTTGTCCGTGACGCCAACGCAGCCGAGACCCTTGGCCGAAATTTCCAGCACGGCCTCCGACATTTTGCTGCCGGTCGTAATCAGGGGAATGGACGGACCGGAGTGCATGATATCGCGAACGAATTTCAGCAGCACGCCGAGCCGTCCGCCCGGGTGCAGCATGCCGAAGTCGACCGCCGTGAAGCCGCGGCCTTCGAGCAGCGCGATGGCCAAGGCGTCGCCCAGTGCAAGCTGCATCAGCGATGACGTGGTCGGTGCAAGGTTGTGCGGACAAGCCTCGCGCGCCTGTGGCATGACCAGGGCGACGTCCGCGGCTTTGCCCAGCGTGCTTGCAGCTTCGGCCGTAATGGCGATCAGCCCGATACGGAACCGCCGGGAATAGTCGATCAGGTCCTTCAGTTCGGCGGTTTCGCCAGACCACGACAAGGCCATGATCACATCGTCGGCCGTGATCATCCCGAGGTCGCCGTGGCTTGCCTCGCCCGGATGCACGAAAAAGGCCGGCGTTCCGGTGGAGGCGAGGGTCGCCGCAATCTTTCGCGCGACGTGGCCGGACTTCCCCATCCCGGTGACGATGACCCGCCCCTTGGCGCCACGGACCCGGTCCACCGCGGCGACAAACCCGGCGCCCAGGCCATCATGGATGGCTGCCGCCAAGGCGCTGATGCCCTCGGATCCCGCTTCCAAGGTGCGCAGCGCCGATCCGATGGATGCGTTGGCCGCGCTTTGGGTCTTGCCGGTTCGGAGATTGGATTTCGGCATGTTTGTGCTGAATAGCATCGATCCGAAGGTGAGGCGAGGCAGCGTCGCTTTGAGCACAGGTTAGGACAACCTGCAATCCAGGGTTGCGTAATGGTTCGTTGTCCTGTTTTGGATGTAGAGGCCGGCGGGTGGCGCCACTCCGTAAACGCCGGTATGGAAACGCCGTGACAGGACCGACGGGGAAATCATGATTGGTTTGGCACGGCTCTCAAGCCGGCAACGGCTGATCGTGATCCATGATGTCCTGGTGACGGCCGCGGCTCTCATCGTCACCCTGCTTCTCCGTTTCCAGGACGCGCAGCTCGATGTGCGTCTCGACTGGCTGCCGACCCTGCTGCTCGGTTTCGTCGTCTATGCCGCCGTCGTGTTCTTTCTATTCCGGCTGCATGAATCGAAATGGCGATTTACCTCGCTTCCCGAGCTGTTGCGGATCATGCAGGCCTCCCTTGTCCTGGCCCTCTCCCTGCTCGTGCTGGATTACGTGCTGGTCTCGCCGAATTTCTACGGCACGTTCTTCTTCGGAAAGATCACGATTGCGCTCTACTTCGTGATCCAGACCGCGTTCCTGAGCGGCACGCGCATCGCCTATCGCTACTTCCGCGAGGCACGCACGCAGCGTCGCGCGCGCGAGGCGGATGCTGTTGCGACATTGATCCTGGGGCGGGCCGCCGACGTCGAGGTGCCGCTGCGGGCCATCGAAAGCGGCGCGATTTCCAAGATCTGGCCCGTCGGCTTGTTGTCGCCGGCGCGGTCCGATCGAGGTGCCAGCGTACGCGGCGTCGCGGTCTTGGGCGGCTTCGACGATCTCGAAAACGTTCTGGCTTTGCTGCGCAAACGCAATATTGCCGTGGTGCGCCTGATCTTGACGCCCTCGGCCTTTGAGTCCGGCAGCGGCGTCGAAACCGTGCTGCTGCAGGCGAGGCGGCTCGGATTGGCCACAAGTCGCTTGCCGTCGCTTGACGAAGCCGGACGCATGCCTCAACTCGCGCCTGTTGCGGTCGAGGATCTGCTGCTGCGGCCGAGCGTCAAGATCGACTACGGTCGCCTGGAAGGTTTTCTGGCCGGCAAGTCGGTTGTCGTGACCGGAGGCGGCGGCTCGATCGGTGCGGAAATTTGCGATCGTGTCGCGACCTTCGGCGCGGCGCGACTGATGCTCGTCGAGAATTCCGAGCCCGCGCTTTATGCCGCGGTCGAGGCGCTGGCCGCCAAGCCGTCGCGCACCAAGGTCGACGGCCGTCTCGCCGATGTGCGGGACCGTGAGCGTATCGTCCGCCTCTTCCGAGAGTTCAAGCCCGACATCGTGTTCCATGCCGCGGCGCTCAAGCACGTGCCTTTGCTCGAACAGGACTGGGGCGAGGGCGTCAAGACCAACGTATTCGGTTCGGTGAACGTTGCCGATGCCGCGGTTGAAGCGGGCGCGTCGGCGATGGTGATGATTTCGACTGACAAGGCCATCGAGCCGGTGTCGATGCTCGGTGCCACCAAGCGTTTGGCGGAAATGTATTGCCAGGCGCTCGATGCCGAATGCGCGCGCCGCGGGCTGCGCGACCAGGCTGGGACGCGCTTCATCTCGGTGCGGTTCGGCAATGTCCTTGCTTCGAACGGCTCGGTGGTGCCCAAGTTCAAGGCCCAGATCGAGGCGGGCGGCCCGGTGACCGTGACCCATCCCGACATGGTCCGCTATTTCATGACCATCCGCGAGGCATGCGATCTCGTCGTGACGGCATCGAGCCATGCGCTCGAGAACGGCAGGAACGACGTCTCGGTGTACTTCCTGAACATGGGCCAGCCGGTGAGGATCGTCGATCTGGCCGAGCGCATGATCCGGCTGTCCGGTCTCGAGCCACGGCGCGACATCGCCATCGAGTTTGTCGGCATCCGGCCGGGCGAGCGCCTGCACGAAATCCTATCGGCGCCGAACGAGCCGACCAGCGACATCGGCATCGAGGGCATCGTTGCCACCCGGCCGGTCGCACCATCAATGGAAGCGATGCGAGCCTGGCTGGCTGCACTTGAAAAGGCAGTCGCACGCGAGGACCGCACGGCGATCGACGCGGCGTTGCGCGAGGCGGTGCCGGATTTTTCCGCAAAGGCCATGCCGAGCGAAGTGGCGGCGCCGGCCGCCGCGGTCAATCAGTAACTTTCCTCGATATTGCCGCGCGCAGCGAGAAGATCGATGACGCGCTGCGCCAGGCGCTCGGCGCCTTCGGTCGTGGTGTCGAGCACCAGTTCGGCGGCCTCAGGAGGCTCATACGGTGAGTCGATTCCGGTGAAATTGGGCAACTGGCCCGCGCGGCTTTTGGCGTAAAGACCCTTGGGATCCCGCCCCTCGCAAACGTCGAGCGGAGCGCTGACGAATATCTCGATGAATTCGTACGTCTCGACCAGTCCCCGCACCGCTGCGCGCTCGGCGCGGAACGGCGATATGAACGAGCAGAGCACGATCATCCCGGCATCGATGAACAACTTTGCCGCCTCACCGACGCGCCGGATATTTTCGACGCGGTCGCCGGTGGTAAAACCCAGGTCTTTGTTCAGTCCGTGCCGGATGTTGTCGCCATCGAGCAGGTAGGTGTGACAGTGCAACGCAGCGAGCTTGCTTTCCACCAAGTTCGCGATGGTCGATTTGCCGGCGCCGGAGAGCCCGGTAAACCACAAGATGCAAGGCTTCTGGCGCTTCAGCGCGGCACGCACCTGCTTGGTGACGGTCAGTGCCTGGAGTGCGACGTTGGTGCCGCGCCGCAGAGCGAAGTCGATGGTGCCGGCGGCGATTGTCTCATTGGAAAAGCGGTCGATGAGGATGAAGCGCGCGCCGTCCGGATGATTGACGGCGGCATCCACGGCGACCGGCACGACTGTTGCGATGGTGCACACGCCGATCTCGTTCAACTCGAGGGTTCGCGCGGCCTCATGCTCCAGCGTGTCGACGGCAATGCGGTGCTTCACGTTCGTCACCGTCGCGGACACGGTTCGCGTGCCGATCTTCAGAAGATAGGCGCGCCCGGGCAGCAGGCGTTGCTCGCTCATCCAGATCAGATGCGCCGATATCTGGTCGGTGATATCGGGACGTTGTCCGGGCAGGACGATGATGTCGCCGCGGCCAACGTCGAGATGATTGGCAAATGCGACTGCGACGGCCTCCCCGAGGCTGGCTGCTTCGGCGTCTGTGCCTGCGATCAGAAGTCGTTCAATTGTCGTTGTCGCTCCGGAGATGGCGATTTGCACGCGATCGCCGCGATGAAGGCTGCCGCTCGCGATGGTTCCTGCGTAAAGGCGGGTGTCGGCATCAGGCCGCAGCACCGATTGGACTGGAAGGCGAAGCGTGACGCCGGCGTGGTCCGCGCGGACGTCCAGGCTTTCCAAACAGGCCAATAGCGTCGGTCCATCGTACCAGGGCATGTTCGCGCTTGGGGTCGTGACGTTGTCCCCAAGACGGGCCGAAATCGGAACAGATACAACGGTCTCGGCGCCGAGATGTGTCGCGAGCGATCGGAAGGCTTCGCCAATCGCTTGGTAGGAATCCGAGTCCCATTTGACCAGGTCCATCTTGTTCAGCGCCAGCACGAAGTGCCGGACACCAACCAGCCGCGCGATCGCGATGTGGCGGCGGGTCTGCGCCAACAGCCCCTTGCGCGCACTGACAACGATCAGTGCGACATCGGAATTCGAAGCACCAGTCGCGACGTTACGCGTATAGGATTCGTGACCTGGCGTGTCGGCGACGATGAAAGAGCGGCGCGCCGAGGCAAAGTACCGGTAGGCCACGTCGATGGTGATGCCCTGCTGGCGCTCGTCTTCAAGCCCGTCGACCAGCAACGCGAAATCGAGAGCGTCGCCGGTGGTGCCGTAGCGCGCTGAATCACGGCTGAGCGCCGATAGCTGATCGTCGGCGACGGCGCCGCATTCGTACATCAGGCGCCCACCGAGAGTCGATTTGCCGTCGTCCACCGAGCCGCCAATGAACAGCCGCAACAGGCTTTTGTCGGCGGGAGAACGAGTGAGTCGTTCCGTCGCCATCAGAAATAGCCCTCGCGCTTCTTGCGCTCCATCGACGCGGTCTCGTCGTGGTCGATCAGCCGACCCTGGCGTTCAGACTGCTGGCTGCTTCGCAACTCGGCGATGATCGTTGCGATATCCGTCGCCTCCGACTCAATCGCGCCGGACAGTGGATAGCAGCCGAGGGTGCGGAACCGCACCATGCGGCGTTCGACCCGTTCGCCGGGATCAAGCGGCAAGCGGTCGTCGTCGACCATGATCCAGGTGCCGTTGCGTCGCACCACAGGCCGCTGCGCGGCAAAGTAAAGCGGCACGACCTCGATCGAGTCTGCGGCGATGTATTCCCACACATCGATCTCGGTCCAATTCGAGAGCGGGAAGACGCGCATGCTCTCGCCGGGCCCGAGCCGCGTGTTGTACAGCCGCCAAATTTCGGGGCGCTGCCGCCGGGGTTCCCAAATATGCCCGGCCGAACGGTGAGAAAATACGCGCTCCTTGGCGCGGCTCGTCTCCTCGTCGCGTCGCGCGCCGCCGATCGCGGCATCGATCCGGTGGCGATCAAGCGCCTGCTTGAGCGCCTCGGTTTTCATCACGTGGGTATGCTCGGCGGGGCCCGATGCGATCGGGTTGATGCCGCGTTTGAGGCCGTCCTCGTTGACGTGGACGATCATGTTGAGGCCGAGGCGCTTCGCCACGGCTTCTCGGAAGGCGATCATCTCACGGAACTTCCAGGTGGTATCGACGTGAAGCACGGGAAACGGTATCCGCGCCGGCGCAAAGGCCTTCATGGCCAGATGCAGCAATGCGGTCGAATCCTTGCCGATCGAATAGAGAAGGGTCGGGTTACGAAACTCTGCCGCCGCCTCGCGCAGGATAAAGATCGCCTCCGCTTCGAGCTCGGCGAGACGCGGGGGCAGGGCACGCGGCGAGGAGCTGGCACCGGTTGCTGGCATGCAGTTTCAATGCGCTCCCGCCGCAGAGACGGCCTGTGACCTCTCAGCATGACATGAGATGGCCGAGATAACGAAGCTTTGCTGCAGCCCCGGCACCGGATGGCGCGCGATCCAGCGGCGGAACCGGAGGCCGTAGCATCGCCGTCGCGAGCGGCTGGAATGTCCTTGCATCCGCATGGACCGTTGAGCCAGCATGATGCGCATATCTCGCGAGTCGGCTTGGCCGTTCAAAATCCCGTCCCCATTCGGCTCCATGGCAGCCCCGTATCGTCCCGACATCGACGGCCTGCGGGCCGTGGCAATCGTGCCTGTCGTGCTTTACCACCTCGACGTGCCGTTTTTCGGTGGCGGCTTCGTCGGCGTCGACATTTTCTATGTCATTTCCGGCTATCTGATAACCCAGATCATTGCGGAAGAGATCGAGCGGACAGGCTCGTTTTCATTCGCCAATTTCTACGAAAGGCGCGTGCGACGGATCATCCCGCCGCTGGCCGTCATGATGGCGGTGACTGCGGCGGCGGCGGTGGTGCTGCTGCTTCCCGTGGCGCTTGAAAGCTTCGGCAAGAGCGTCGTCGCTGCATCGCTCTTCGGCGCCAACTTCTACTTCTGGAGTCTAACCGGATATTTTGGCCCCGCGGCGGACCGGCTGCCGCTGTTGCACACCTGGTCGCTCGCGGTCGAGGAGCAATTCTACATCTTGTTTCCGCCCTTTCTGCTGTTGGTCTGGCGCTGGCGGCGGAGCGCCATCGTACCGCTGCTCGTGGCCGGGGCTGTGCTTTCTTTTGCCATGAATGCCGCTTTTGCGGCGCGCTATCAGCAATACGTCTTCTATCTCGCGCCGTTCCGTGCGTGGGAACTGGCGCTGGGAGCACTGATCGCGCTGGGTCTGTTTCCAGCTCTGCAAAACGCCGCCGCGCGTACGGCCCTCGCGGTGAGCGGGCTCGGCATGATCGTCTGGTCGATCATCGCCTATTCGTCGCAGACGATCTATCCCGGCGTTGCTGCGCTGCTTCCTTGCCTCGGTGCAGCGTTGCTCATCTACACCGGCCAATCCGGCCCTTCACCGGTTGGTGCTTTGCTCAGCCTGCGCGGCCCCGTGTTTGTCGGGCTGATCTCATACTCGCTCTATCTGTGGCATTGGCCGCTGATCGTGTTTGCCAATTATGTTTCGTTCGATGGGCTGTCGCCGGGCTCGCGGATCGTCATCGTCGCTGCGGCAACGACGCTCGCCATCCTCTCGTGGCGATATCTGGAGATGCCGATACGCAGGCGCGCCGTCTTTGCAAACCGCAGCATGCTGTTTACCGCCGCGGCCTCGGTTACGGTCGCGCTGATCGCGTTCGGCGCCTTCTGCAAATGGGACGCCGGACTGCCGTGGCGAATTCCCGCGGAGGTGCTGGCGTTGGACCGCGCCGGCCACGATCCGAACTTCGACGATCTCCGCTGTCATGATATGATGGCGAACGCGATCCGTGTCGATCGTCTCTGTCCGATCGGAGACCGTGCCGCTTCGGCATCGTGGATGGTCTGGGGCGACTCCGAGGCCTGGGCGATGCGCCCCGCCATCGAGCTTTGGTTGCGAAGAAATCATGAGGCTGGGTTCATTTCGTCGCGCGGTGGATGCGTGCCGCTGCTCGGCGTTTCGCGTCCGCGCTGGGAGCCGTGCCTTGAGCCGAACGAGGCGACGCTCGAGTTCATTGACCGGCACCACATTTCCAAAGTCTTGTTCGTGGCTGCCTGGCCCGGTTATCTCGGTCTCGATCTCAGGGACGAGGCATCGCCCGATCCGTCACCCGCCACCACGCTGGCGGTGCTCGACAGGGGCGTCGATGCCACGTTCACAGCGCTCGCCGGTCGCGGTGTGCAAATTTATGTTTTTGATTCACTGCCGGGGGCCAAAGCGAACGTGCCGGACACCTTGGCCCGCGCCCGGTTTTTTCACCGGGCCATCGACATCACGGTGAGTTACGACGAGCACCGTCGGAAAACGGCGTTCTTCGATCGGGCGTTTGAACGGAATGCGCGGTTCGTCGCCAGCCGCTTCAAGCCGGCCGATGCGCTTTGCGCCACCGGACGGTGCCAGGTTCTGTCGACAGACGGCCTGTCGCTCTATTCGGACGCCAGCCATCCGAGTTCGGGGGCGGCGGCATTTTTTGCAGCGATTCTCGAAAGCGGCTACGGGCGGACCGGGCGACCCTGATTAAAGCTGTGAATGGATATAAAAGCCATTATAAATCAAATGCTTGAAGTGTTCACGGTATGAACGATAATGCTTGACGTTCATGATGTGAACATAGTACTCAGCCGTCCGAGCAAGGGCTTTTCATGGCGAACGCGAGCAGGGGCGAAGAATCCGATACCCGGATCATGCTGGGCCTGTTGGATTCCGTCGAGCAGGACGGCGGGCAATCGCAGCGGCGGCTAGCGGCCGAACTTGGCGTCGCGCTCGGTCTCGTCAACGCCTACCTGAAGCGCTGCGTCAAGAAAGGGCTGGTCAAGGTCCGCCAGGCGCCGGCTCGCCGTTATGCCTACTATCTCACGCCGCAGGGCTTCGCCGAGAAGTCGCGGCTGACCGTCGAATATTTCACCTCCTCGTTCGGCTTCTTCCGCGAGGCCAAGACCGATTGCTCGGTGTTGCTTCGCCATGCAAAGGCCGAAGATGTGACCCGTCTGGTTCTTGCCGGCCGGTCTGATCTCGCGGAGATCGCGGCGCTGTGCGCGATGGAGCACGGAATCGAACTGATCGGTATGGTCGATGCCGAAGCCTCCGACGATCGCTTCATCGGGCTTCCGGTCTTCCCCAGTTTCGATGCGGTCCAAGGCGAATTCGATGCGGTGCTGATCACCGACTTGCTTCGGGCACGGGAGACCCGCGAAGCGGCCCTGGCACGTTTCGGCGAAAAGCGCGTGCTGGTGCCCCGCTTGTTGCTGAATCGGATCAGCCGGCGGGAGATCCGCCGATGATCGTAGGGTCGCAGCGATGGTATGTCGTGCAGACGCAGCCCAATGCCGAGAGCAAGGCGGTCGCGCATCTCGGCCGGCAGGGATTTGCCACGTATCTGCCGCGCTATTTGAAGCGGCGGCGTCATGCGCGCCGC
>Ga0265325_10001957_pt1 | contig 14178 bp, 15 predicted proteins | sample 41420metaG_FD_202090 | JGI IMG/M metagenome (GOLD analysis project Ga0265325, IMG submission 202090) | Rhizosphere microbial communities from Carex aquatilis grown in University of Washington, Seatle, WA, United States - 4-14-20 metaG | ecosystem: Host-associated > Plants > Roots > Rhizosphere...
CTGCGGGTCCCCTTCGAGCTTGGCTTCCAGATACTGCGCGAGTTCCCCGGCGGTGCGGCTCATAAATTCCCTCTCTCTAAAATACAGTCGCAGCGAATCGGCACGGCCTTGTCAGAATGGCCGGTCAGAACGGCCCGAGCCGAAAGACCCACGGTCCGATCAAAACGGCCCCCTCAAAATGGATAGACAGGTTTTTCACCGGCCGGGCGCGTCTTCCAGCGCTTATGCACCCATAGCCACTGATCCGGATGCGCGCGGATGTAATCCTCGATCGCCCGCGTGAAGCGAGCCGTGTTCTCGCGGACATCCGCTTCCTCGTTGCCGCTGCGCGCGAGTTCGACGGCTGGTTCGAAGCGCAGCCGGTAGACTTTTTCCGCGTAATCCCAAAAGAGAAAACCCGGCACGACGGCCGCTTCCGTCCGCAGCGCGATCCTCGCCAAACCCGACGTGGTGGAAGCGGGAACTCCGAAGAAGTCGACGAAGACTCCCTCCTCGAGAGAGGTGTTGTGATCGGAAAGAATTCCCACCGTTCCGCCATCGTTGAGAACCTTGAAGATCATCCGCGCCGATTTGTTTTTCTCGATCGGGTGGTTGCCCGAAAGGCAGCGGTAGGAATTAATAAGCTCATCGACGCGGCGATTCCGGATCGGCCTCACAAGAAAATGCAAAGGATGCCCGTAGAGCGCGTGCGCGAAGGGAGCAAGTTCCCAGGCGCTCATATGTCCGGTGAGGAACAGCACTCCTTTTCCCCGCCGGCGCGCCGCCTCGAAGTTCTCCTCTCCGTCGAGCACGACAACGCCCTCGATTCCCGTCCGCACGTACCTGGGAAACTGCGAGAACTCGCCCGCCATCCAGCCGATCTGCTGGATCATGCGACCGATCACAGCCTTGCGCTTCGCATCCGTCCATTCCGGAAAAGCCAGCCGAAGATTGAACATCGCCGCGCGCTTCAGCGGAGTGCGGATCAAGTACGCCACAGCCGCAAAGCTCGCCCCCACGAAGCGCGCCACGCGCCTCGGCAGCAGCCCCAGCGTTTTTAGCCCGATCCACGCGCCTGCATACTCGATCCAATCGCGCATCCCGCGACATTATGCGCGAGGCCGCGCAAGGGATGCCAGCGAATGATCGCGGCAAGGTTCGGCGCCGGTGACGCGGACGGAGGCGGACATTTGCCCATAAATATTTTGAGCCGCGCCCATGTTGAAAGCGGGCCGATGTTGAAACCGGAATGATAGACTGGCGTGCCTTGGACAACACATCTCAGCCATCGCGTCGCATGGATGTCGTAACGGGCGTAGCCTGCGCCGCAATTATTTTCATCACGCTATTCGGCCATCTCGGCGCGATTGGCTTGGTCGGCCCGGACGAGCCGCGCTACGGGTGGATTGCCCGCGCGATGGCCGCCACCGGGGACTGGGTGACGCCGCGTCTCTATGGGCAGCCCTGGTTCGAGAAGCCGGTGCTTTATTACTGGGCTGGCGCGATCGGTTTCCTTCTGCATCTTCCGGCTGAATGGGCGCTGCGCCTGCCTTCGGCGCTCGGCGCTCTCGCAGCGGCGTTCGCAATCGGCTGGCTTGCCCGGAAGCATTACGGAGGAAGCGCAGCGCACGTAACTGATCTCGCAGTCCTCGCGCCGCTTCTGTTCTCAACCACAGTCGCAGCCATCGGGTTCGCGCGCGCCGCCACGCCGGACATGCTTTTCAGCGCAAGCATTGCACTCGCCATGGCCAGCGCCGCGACGGTCCTGCGCTGCTCGGGCTCTCTCCGCGCCGCTACGCCTGCCGCTGCGGACGCGAAGCGCCGCGACGCACTGCTCTTGCTGCTGTTCGGCGCGTTCCTGGGACTCGGCGTCCTTGCAAAAGGACCGGCAGCCGTCCTGCTGGCCGGGGGCGCCGTTGTTCTCTGGGTACTATTCACCGGCAACTGGCGCCCGGCGCTGCGACTCGCCCACCCCTACGCAATCGTCGCGGCCTGCGTTGTGGCACTTCCGTGGTATCTGCTCTGCGAGCGCCGCAACCCTGATTTCTTCCGGGTGTTCATTCTGCAGCATAATTTCGAGCGGTACCTCACTCCGGTCTTTCAGCACCGACAACCGTTCTGGTTTTTCGTGCCGATTACGCTTTTCGCCCTGTTGCCCTGGGTGAGTCTGTTATGTCCGGTGATTCACGAAGGGCGGCGCCTGTGGCGCGAAAAATCCTGGCGCGATTCGCCGGGACTCTTCTTCGCGTGCTGGGGCGTATTCCCGGTACTTTTTTTCAGCGTGTCGCAGTCAAAACTTCCGAGTTACGTTCTTCCCGCCATCCCGGCTCTTTCGCTGATATGCGCCGTTTCCGTAATCCGGTCGGCTCGCTCTCTTTCGCCGGGAATTACGATCGGCCTCACGTGGGGCGTGCTGGGAATTGTCGCGCTTGTCTGGGCGCACCGCTTGCCCGCGTCCATGCATGAGGCTCTGGGTTCGACGATCGTGATCGCCGCGATCATCGCGTTTGTGGGCGCAGCCGCGATCCTTTTTCTCGCGGTACGGCGCGATCGCACCTTTCTGGTGATTTCGCTGGCCCTGGCCGCCACGCTCGTGGAGTTCGTCGGGCTCTCGATTCTCCCCCGGATCGATCCATACGTCTCAGCGCGATGGCACGCGCAGCTGATGCGCGGCAATCTGCATCCCGACCGGATATTTGCCTATCGCCTGCCGCGCTCGTGGAATTACGGACTGGCGTTTTATTTTGGCCGGGAACTCCCGGAATGGCCGCCGGCGGACCCCAATCCCGCCCTCGTTCTCACGACTCCGTCAGGTTTGAGAGAAATCAGGCGAGCGCAAAGGTTCTACGGAAACTTGGAAGAAACCTACCAGGGAATTTTGTACGTTCCGATCGGGCCGTTGCCGCGCGCGCGCCAGCCCGTCCGCTAGCTAGTGAGGTCGCGAAGGCGGCGGCAGTGACTGCAGAAAGAAGTTTACGATCTGGCTTTCGTAGTTCTTGCGCTCTTCGTCACCCATGTCGGAATAATTCAGCCGGTTGCGAATGAGCTGCTTGGGCTCCGGAGCCAGGTTGAACAGCCGCACCGTCAATTTCGCCAGGTCCGGCCGGTCCTCCGTTTCAATGAACAGCTTGGGAATTCCCCTGGTTTGATCCAAGCGAGCGGAGACGGGAAGCTCGTTGCGGTAAGAATAATTCATGAACCGGAAGCCCATATCTGAAAACGCGCTGACGCCGGGTAGCGCGGTGAGTCCGGAGTGCTTCACTTCCACTTCGACCATCTCGCGCGGCTCGCTGTACGCGTTGTCCACGGCGATGGCGGCAATCCGCGGATCGGAAGTAGCCACCTCGAGCGCCGCATAGCCGCCCATGTCCTCGCCCCAAAGCCCAAATCTTCTAGGATCCACATCTTCGCGCGTCGAAAGCGATTGCACAGCGGAGCGAAGTTCCGCCGTTTCTTTATAACCGAGTGTGGTCAGACCATCGCTCGTGCCGTGCCCGGTAAAATCGAATAAATAGGCGTTAAATTGCTGCTCCTGCAAGGCCGTGACCAGCGTCAGCACGTCCGCGCGCTGCCCGCGGTAGCCATGCGCGACGATCACCGTCGGCGCGCCCCGCAGACCGGGGAAAAACCAGCCTTCCCGCACCGTTCCATCGGGAAGCGGGAACGAAACCGTCGTGGGATGGCCCATCATTACAGTGAGATCGAAGGCTGTCGGAGTCCTGGCAGGGCGCAGGAGCTGATAGAGCAGAAACCCCGAGACCGTCGCCACAGCGACAAACAGGAAGAGAAGAAGCGCAAAGACGCCCGAAAGAATCTTTGCTAGACGGGTTGTGGGATAGCGAAGCTCTGAGAGGACGGCCATCCGTTATGCGGGCGCTCGCATTGCCTAAGCCCCGTCGAATCTTAGCATACTTCTCCACAGCCCTTTATTTTCGCAACCGGTTGCGTTCCAAATCAGTCAGTCGGTTAGCGTAAGAGCTGAAGCTATAATAAAATGCCGGGAAGGGCCGGCTCGCCTCCGATGCAGATCATCGATCTCCGCCAGATGCACTCGCGCTCGCTCGAGGACCTCTTTCACGAGGAAGCCCATCATTGGCAGTCGGAGCTGCACTGGGATTACAAGCCTTCCATTGAACTGATACGCAAGTTCATCGATTCCCATGCTTTGGGCGGATTCGCGGCTCTCGAGAACGGACATCCCGCCGGATATGGTTTCTACGTGCTCGAAGATCACAAGGGACTCATCGGCGGGCTTTTCGTTTCCTCGCGCCAGCCCCAAACCCCGGTTACCCAGAAGCTTTTATCCGAAATGCTGGGTACGCTGCGGGCCACGCCACGCCTCCAGCGCATTGAAGCGCAGCTCATGCCTTTTGGCACGGAGCTCGACCCGGTTTTTCTCTCCCAATATTTCCGGCTGCACCCGCGGCAATTCATGCTGCTGCCGCTCGCGGAGGCGAATCTCACCGGCGAACCTGCTTCGCCGGGGCTTCGCGTGGAACCCTGGTCCGATCGCGCCTTCGAGGCGGCGGCGCGGCTGATCCATCTCGCCTACGCGGACCACGTCGACAGCCAGATCAACGATCAGTATTGCAGCGAGGCGGGCGGCCTGAAATTTCTTCGCAATATCGTGCTGCTGCCGGGCTGCGGGCGTTTTCTTCCCGAGGCGTCGTTCCTGGTACGCCCGGTTACCGGCGACCGGCTGGTGGCCATGGTGCTTACGTCCACGGTCGCGGACCGAGTGGGCCACACGACGCAAGTCTGCGTGCTGCCCGGCTATCAGGGGCACGGGATCGGGCGCGCGCTGATGGAGAACGTGATCCTGGCCCTGCGCAAGAGGCAATACGAATCGCTCTCCCTGACGGTCACATCGATCAACAAGCGAGCCGTGGAACTTTACGAGCATCTGGGGTTTCGTACGGTGAAGGCTTTTGCAGCCGGGGTGTGGCAGGGCTAGGGCGAACCGAAGAACACCGAAAAGCGCGGCGATTTACTTCTTTGCGCGATCCTTCAGCAATCCTTTCAGCTCATCCATGAATTCCTTGACGTCTTTGAAATCCAGATACACCGACGCAAACCGCACGTAGGCGACCTTATCGAGCTTCTTCAGCCGGTTCATCAGCAGCCCGCCAAGCTCGGTAGACGACCGTTCGCGCTCCGTGGCTTCGCTGACGAAGGCCTCGGCCTCGTCGACGATCGTTTCCAGCTTGCCGACCGGCACCGGCCGCTTCTCGCACGCTTTCAGCAATCCCTGGAGGATCTTCTGGCGCTCGAACTTCTCGCGGCGCCCGTCCTTCTTGATCACCATGTAGGGGATTTCGTCGATGCGCTCGTAGGTGGTGAACCGGCGGCCGCACTTCAGGCATTCGCGGCGGCGGCGGATGAGGTCTCCGGTGCGGGCTTCGCGGGAGTCGATGACTTTATCGTCGAGATGCGCGCAGAACGGGCACTTCACCGCGGCCCCTTCACATCGGCGCCCTGCTCGGCCTCTTCCAGAAGCGCCGCTTCGCCGGCTTTCTCTTCCGCGCGCGCCATCTGCCGAATTTCGCCCATGGACCATCCCTCATGAAAAAGCAGGGGAAGCCCCACGATCGAGCAGGAGGCAAACGTGACCAGCCACACCACAATCGCCATGGTAGCGGCAGGCTCCCTGCTGATGCCAAACATCAGGGTAAGCACAAAAAAGGTGGCTGCCTGCGCTCCCCCACCCACGGCGGGCAGCTGCGCGGCCGAACCGACCACCGTGAATGCCAGCACCAGGGTAGCCGCCGTAAAATTCAGAGCGAGCAATTCCCCGCCAAACGCGTGAGCGACACACCAGTACGCGACGATCACCAGGATCCAGTGCACGGCCGTGTAGGCGAGAAGCACGGCCATGTCTTCCCAGGTGCGGACTCCCTGGAGCCCATCGCTGAACCCTTCGAGCAACACGGCAATTTTCTCGCGCCAGCCGGTCCGCCATTTCTCCTGCCGCACTTTGCGGGAAAGCCATCCCGCGCCGTGGTACCGGAAGTAAACCAGGAAGCCCACAATCAGCACCAGCAGCGCCAGCAGCGCGAACCCCGCGGAGCGCGCCACGCGCATGATCGGACTGTCAGGATTTCCGGCCAGCCCGCTGCGTTCGAAAAGTACCAGCGAAGTCCCCGCCAGCACGATCGCGGAAGCCATGTCGAACACGCGCTCGAGAACGTAGACACCGAACATGTGCGGGATCGAAAGCGAATCTTTCCGCGCAATCAGCACAGGACGCACCGGCTCACCCGCGCGCCCCAGAAGAAACGTGCAAGTAAAGCCCATCAGCGTGGCCGGGTAGACGTTCCCGAAGCGCATCGCGCCAAAGGTCCGGGAAAAGCGCATCCAGCGCAGCGCCCGAAGCGCAAAACAGGAGTACGTGGTCACGATACCCAGCAGTAGCAGAAACAGGTTGGCGTGACCCAGCGATTGCCCCACCATGCTCCAGCGAAAGCCTGGGAGCGTGATGGAATTCCGAAACTTGTAAAAGAAGTAGCCAAGGGCCGCAACGGCAACAAACAAGAGGAGGTAGCGGCGAGATTGCTGTTGCATCTGTTTCGCACCGTAGCAGCAACGCTTGCAGGGTGTCAAGAACGCTTTCCGGATCGCGTGCGCGACTTCGGCAAGCGACCGGCCCGCACACGCCTATAATTCACAATATTGTAATAGTCGGTCTTCACGGGCCGCGACTGCGTAAGCGCGCCTGTGCCGACGCAAGCACGCATCGCTTGTAATAAGGTTTCGAGTTAAAGTTACCGGGATGTATCGCCAGCTAAAAATTCTGCTGCAGAGGGAGGGCTGGCAGTTTCTCCTGGCTTGCGCACTCGTGTATCTGGGATTCTCGGTTCAGTTGCTGGGTATCTGTCTGGCCATCGGCCTTTTACCTCTGCGTCCGTCCGCTTCTCCCTTTTGGCGGACGGTGGGCGAATTCGGTTTTAATCTCACCACGATTTCGCCCCTCCTGGCCCTTTTTGCATTGCATATTCTCCGCTCGGCAGTCGCCTACGAATCGGCGCCCGGGAAACGCCCCTTCGCGTGGAGATTCGTCCTCGCGACGCTCGCCGTTTCCTTCCTCGAATTCTGGTGGTCCTGGAACGGACACCCGGTCTGGCTCCGTGGCTTCGTCGGCTAGTTGGGATGCACAACCGCAGTTGCCCTAAACAAAACCGCTAATTCAATTCAGCCTATAAGTGTGCGAAGTTTGATGCGAACTTCTGCCAACTCTTCTGTCGATATGGCGCCTTTGCGCCGGGCGCGTCTCTTTCGCCAATCGAGGCTTCGGACCTGGTCGGCAAGCACCGCGCTTGGCTCATCCCCTTCCACCCTGACTTCGAACGGATAACTTTTGATGTGCGTGGTCATGGGGCAGCACAGCATGAGGCTCGTCTTCGCGTTGTAAATGGCGGGGCTCAGCACCACGGCCGGCCGGTGACCTGCCTGCTCGTGGCCCGCCTGAGGACTAAAGCTTATCCAGACGACATCGCCGGCGTCGGGAACATAGCTGCGGGCCATTACCAGGCCTCTCTGCCGACCGAATCGCCAAAATCGACTTCCCCGTGGAGATTCGCGCGAGTAATCCCCTTCACCAGGTCCGCAAGATCGTACGGCTTCTGCGGCTGGGGCTCGATGACGATGCGTCCGGATTCCTCTCGAATGTCCACGGCATCGTTGAGTCTCAAATTCGCAGCCTGCATTACCGCGGCGGGAATTCGCACCGAGGCGCTATTACCCCATTTTTTGACGGTCGCTCTCATGGATGCATCCTTTAAGTCGGCGTATCTACTTTGTATCTACATCATGACAGCGTTTCCGGCGATCGTCAAGCATCGGCAAATCAGGCTCGCGGGAGTTTCAACGCTATGGCGACGAGGCGAAACCAGCGGGTTCGGGGACGCGTCTATTGTTAGAATTTCCGCGACGGGAAGCCTGCAACACGGGCATAATGGCGCACGGTGGGTTTTGGGCCCGTGAGGTGCCGCGGAGGTGCCTCAATTGCGCTCGGAATCTAAGGGGGGGATATGAGTTCGTACCGCAAGCTTTTGGCAGTGTTTTTCTCGTTGGTACTTCTGGGCTCGGCTTGTTATAGCGCGACGATCACCGGTACGGTGAAGGGGCCCGACGGCGCCGCGTTTCAGGGCGCTTTCGTGCAGGCGCAGAATGCGCAGACTCACATGACCTTCATGGCCCTCTCCGACAGTCAGGGCCGCTACCGCGTGGAGAACGTGCCCGCCGGAGATTATCGCGTGGGAATCCGCGCGCCCGGCTATCGCGCCGACGCGCAAACCGGCGTCAAAATTGCCGCCGGCCAGGATAGCTCCCTCGATTTCGCCCTTCAGACCGGCCGCGTGCGCTGGAACGATATCTCCGTTTATCAGGCCGGCAAGCTCTGGCCCGCCGCGCCCGCGAAGGACAAAATTTTCAACACTTGCTTCACCTGCCACGCCTTCCAGACCCGCATGGCTTCCATCACCCGCGACGCCGACGGCTGGCAGGACCGCGTCGCCTTCATGCGCACCGCGATGAAGTTCGGCCTGGAGGATCGCGTCACCGACTCCGAAGCCGACATGATCGCTTCGTACCTCACCAAGCTCTTTGGACCCGACTCCGTGCTGCCGAAATCCCCCGCGGACATGCCCGAATATAAGAACACCGTCCGCCCGTTCAGCAGCGACGCGATGAACATCGAATACGTGGAATACGACATGCCCGGCCCCAGCATGATGCCCTTCAGCGCGGCGCCCGGCAAAGACGGCTATCTCTGGATCCCCGACTTCGGCGTGGCTAACAAAATCACCCGGCTCGATCCCAAGACTGGCGCCACCGAAAGCTTCACCGTTCCCAATATCGGCACCGCGGCCATCCATTCGGCGGTCGAGGCGCCCGACGGCAAGGTGTGGCTCACCGAACAGGGCACCGACAAGCTCGGCGTATGGGACCCGCAGACCAAGACCATCACCGAATATCAGGACCGTAAGATCCCCGGGCAACTGGGCTATGCGTCCGGTTCCAAGCACACGCTGCGCTTCGATGGCGCCGGCAATGTGTGGTTCTCCGGCGCGCCCCTGGGAAAATTCGATCCCAAGACCAAGGAATACTACGCTAGTCCGGAAATCGGGCACGCCTACGACGTGAAGGGCGACAAGGACGGCAACATCTGGTTCACCAAGACCGACACCGATCAGTTCGGCATGGTCGATTACAAGACTCTGAAGGTTTCCATCTATTCGCCGCTCACCAAGAATTCTTTCCCGCGCCGGATCGAGATCGACCCGAAGACCGGCATCGTCTATTCCGGCGAATTCCGCGGCGGCAAAATGCTGCGCTTCGATCCCAAAACGAAAGACGTGAAGGAATTTGACTTGCCCGGCCCGGAGCCCACTCCCTACGGCATGGGAATCGACTCCAACGGCGGCGTCTGGTACGCGTCTTACAACATGGATGTGCTGGGACGCTTCGAACCGAAAACCGGAAAGGTCACCGAATATCCCTTCCCGCATTCGGAAAACACGATCCGGGAAATGTTCCTCGATAACGACGGGCGCATGTGGTACGGCACGCCCTCGAACAATAAAGTCGGCTACTTCTATCTGAAGGGCTCGACGGGGGCGGGAAACCCGGTCTCCGATAGGTAAGCGGCCTGAACTATCGCAGTCCTCTGACCTAAACGGCAGTCCAAGCCGGACGCAACGTATCGCGTCCGGCTTTCCTTTTTTTGTCTTGAGCGGGCGAAGGGTAGTAGTACGTCAACGAGTGGGAGTGGGAACGTGAAGGTGGTAGATCGATCCCATCAATCCAAAAACGTTCAGCAGCCATACCACCACACAGATCACCACCACGGCGTTCAGGATGGATTTGATGGAGCCCGCCATCGGGATAAACGAGTTCACCAGCCACAGCAGCACTCCGACGACGATCAGAACCAGCACAACCTGCACGAGCGGCATAACGTCACCTCGAAACTAAGAATCTTCGCCGGCAGACCTTTTCGTAGCCGGTCTGCCGGATGGAGGCAGGCGTAAGAGCCTGTCAAAACGTCACAGACGGCCAAGCAACAGCAATACCAGCAGCACTACGAGAATCAGGCCCAGCCCGCCGCTCGGGTAGTAGCCCCACCCGCGGCTGTAAGGCCAGGTCGGTAGTCCGCCAACCAGCAGCAGAAGCAAAATGATGAGTAGAATTATCATCGCGTTATCCCTCCTGAGGGTTTTCGGCGAACAAGGGCCGCTACGAAATTTTCCCGCTGCAACCTGGATGGTTACACTTGCAATCGATATCCGGCGTGTCTTCCATGGCTTCACATTCCACGCTGCAATACTTCCCCGTGGTGACCTTGCACGTGCAAGGCGGGTGCGCGCACTTCTCGCTTTTATTAGCTGCCACTGGCATCTCCTTTAGTAGCCGCAACGGGCCTCTGCCGGGCCATTTTGACAATTTGTCCAACCATCAGCACAAGCCCCAGAGTGACCACAGCACCGATCAACGCAACCGGCATCCGCACCGCAAAGAACGCGTACATGCCCAGCATAATTAAAGCGCTGCCGATCATTGCCAGCATCGAAAAGCTCCTCAATTCCCACACAGCATAGGCTGGGTCATTTTCGGGAGATATACGGAGAAACCATCACTGCAGAAGCGGACTCTCTGTAGGCGAGACGCTGCGTTTCAGAGGTAAAAAGCGGCAAAATTCGCGAAGAAAATTTCGTCAGTCTTTGGAAACCTGCGCCCCGCGAAGGCGCTCTATCGTCGCAAAAAATTCGGGGAACGAAACACCCACGCAATCGGAGTCGCGAATCACGGTTTCGCCTTTTGCGCCGAGCGCAGCCACCGAGAGCGCCATGGCGATGCGATGATCCCCATGCGGCTCGATCTTCGCTCCACGCAACGTTCCCGCGGACCGCCCGGCCACACGCATGCCATCCGGAAATTCCTCCACGTCGGCGCCCATGGCGCGCAAACCCTCGGCAAGCGTGGCGATGCGGTCGCTTTCTTTCACGCGCAACTCTTTGGCGTCGTGAATCTCAATGCCCTTCTCGGTGAACGGCCCCAGCGCGGCCAGCATCGGAAGCTCGTCGATCATTTCCGCCACCTGCGCCCCCGCAATCGCTCCACCCACGAGCGGCGCGTAGCGCACGGCCACATCGCCCACCAGTTCCCCGTTTCGCAACTGCACCGAGGCGATGTGAACCGGCGCCCCGATCGAGATGAGGAAGTCGATCACCCGCGCCCGCGATGGATTCAACCCGACGTTGTGGAGCATCAGCGAGGATTCCGGCAGCACCAGCGCTGCGGCAATCAAAAAAACTCCGCCGGACAGATCTCCCGGCACGGTGAGCTGGCGGCCCGTCAGCTTGGGCCGCGGATGAATGCGCAAAGTGCCGCGCTTGCCCTCAATGTCCGCGCCAAACTCGCGCAGCGCAACTTCCGTGTGGTCGCGCGTGCACACGGACTCGCGCACCGTGGTTACGCCGTCGGCAAAGAGCCCGGCCAGCAGAATCGCGGACTTTACCTGCGCGCTCGGAATGGGCGTGGTGTAATCGATGGCATGCAGTTTGCCCCCGCGAATTTCGATGGGCGCGCGATCGCCCTCGCGGCTCTCGATCTCCGCGCCCATCTGGCGAAGCGGCTCGATCACGCGCCGCATGGGCCGCTTCCGGAGAGAGTCGTCTCCCGTAAGTGTCGACGTAAATGGCTGCCCGGCCAGCACTCCCGCAAGCATCCGCATCGTGGACCCGGAATTTTCCGCATCGAGCGGACGCCGCGGCTCCTTCAAACCGGCCAATCCCACGCCCGCCACGCGCACCAGCCGGTCGGTCACTTCTATTTCGACGCCCAGCCTGCGCAGGCATTCAAGAGTGCTGCGGCAATCGGCGGCCGAAGCATAATTCGCGATCTCGCTCTTCCCTTCCGCCAGCGCGGCGATGATGGCGTAGCGATGCGAAATCGATTTATCGCCCGGCAGCTCCACAACTCCGTCGATGCTGCCTCCCGGCGTGATTGTCTTTTTGGCCATGGCGGAATTTTATCATGCGACCGGGGTTCCGCCCGGGCACAATCCCGCCTCCCGAATATGCTGGCGGCGTAATTTTTCTTGGGTGTTACTCAATCAGACTTTTTCAGGATGCCCTGCAGAACGGCAAGCTTGCCATCGATGGGGCCAGTCTTAAGTGCATGTATATCCAAGCCGAGGATTTTCGCGATCAGTGGGTAGAGGTTCACATTCTCGAAAGGCGCAACCGTCGCACCGATCCGAATATCGGGCCCGGCCGCCACGAAAATCGCCTTCATTTCCGGCAGGATCGCAGGATCGAATCCGTGCGCCCCGGCGCTGGGGCTGCGCTTATCGGAACCTGCGCTCACACGAATTTCGAACGGCCCTGTCTGGATGACAACCGGATCTCCTGCCCGCGGGTTGCCGTCGAAATGCAAGTGCTCGGGCACGTGGTCGCGCCGGTACACCTGGAACTTTTCACTCTTCCCACGCAACGACTCGAGGATTTTCTGGGCATCCGCGTCCGATTTTGCATACATCAGTTGCCCCTCGCTGTCCTCCAGAAGAGAATCGTCGAGCCCCAGTTCGTCCAGGGTGACCCAACCGCCTCGCACGGTCGCCATGCCGTGATCCGCAACAACAATCACATCCACCGGCAGCTTCAGGGCCGCGATGCCCGCCGACAATCGGCCCAACTCGCTATCCACCTCGTGAACGGCATCGGCCAACTGAGGGCTGTCGGGTCCATATTGATGGCCGGCATGGTCCGTGTCGCTAAAGTAGAGGGTGATGAAGTGAGGACGCCGGGACGCCGGCAGCCGAAGCCAAGCCAGTATCTGATTCACGCGCTGTTCGTTGGGAAATTTGTCGCTATACCTCGCGTAATAGGAAGGGCGCACTCCCTGGATATCCGCTTCCGACCCCGGCCAGAAGAAGCACGCCGCACGCATGCCCTGTTTTTCGGCAAGAACCCAAAGCGGCGTTCCACCGTACCAGCTTCCATCTTTAACCGTCGATGCGTCCTTGTAGCTATAGACCTGCTTGCGAGCCGGATCGTAGAAGGTATTGGCGACGATCCCGTGATGTTCCGGGTAAAGGCCGGTAACGATCGTATAATGGCTCGGAAAAGTGATCGAAGGAAAGGCGGGAATCATCCCGTCGGGTGCGCTGGCGCCCCGCGAAGCGATCTCCAGCAGGGTTTTCGCGCCATACCGCTTCGCGTAATCGAAACGAAAGCCATCCAGGGAGACCAGAATCACATAGGGCTTGGCAGTCTGGCTCGCGGCGTTGGGGCCGTGATCGACGGTAACGACGGGATTGGTTTCCTGCGCCGCGGCCACCAAACTGGCCGCACACAGAAGCAAAGCCAGAGCAGAAATCCGCAGCCCGACCCGCGTCACCCAATAGCGTTGCACCAGCAAATTCTAGCACGCTGGTGGAAACCGCTTGGGATCACAGGAAGAAGCCGGACTGCCGGTACCATCCGCGCGGCGCCAGGCCAACTATGGTGAGCAGCGTTTTCGAGGAGTTCTGGCCGACATCGACCCCGAATTCCTCGACGAAGGCTAATCGCAGGGAATCAACCGGCCGACAAACCCTTAATTCCGTGTGTCTTGAAGAATTCACATAGTACTTACAACTTCCTAACAGCTTGCGGGTTAGGATTGCTTAAAGACAGAGTTTCCGGGCCCACCCCCGGAATTCTCGCACACCCCCGAAGGCGACTGCACCCCGGTCGCCTTCTTCTCTTTTCTGGCTGTAAAACGCGCGACGCCGAGCGAGCGCCTATGCCCCGATGTAGCGGGCGTACAGCGAGCGGGCGATGGCGGGATCCTGCGTGCCTTTGACGATGGCGCGGCCGTCGGCAAAAACGGTTATCTCGTAAGGCGGCACGCCGAAACGCAGCAGAAAATCGTTGCTCCGCACCTCGGGCGAGGCAGACGCCAGGCGCCGGGCCAGATCGCCCAGATCGAGCTTCCGGCCGCGTTCGTGGATCTGCACGGAATCGCGGCCGCACATGGTGATATGAGGCTGGACTTCGCCCTCCAGAAAAATGAACTCCCTGCGCGCGCAGGCCCGGCAGTTCGGGTTCCGGGCCACGCGGAGCGATTGGAATTTTCCGCTCCACACGTCGCAGGAAATCAATCTCCCGTGGAGCGCCTCGGGCTTCCCCGCCAGCAATTTCATCGCTTCAGCGGCCT
>Ga0265325_10001958_pt1 | contig 14177 bp, 13 predicted proteins | sample 41420metaG_FD_202090 | JGI IMG/M metagenome (GOLD analysis project Ga0265325, IMG submission 202090) | Rhizosphere microbial communities from Carex aquatilis grown in University of Washington, Seatle, WA, United States - 4-14-20 metaG | ecosystem: Host-associated > Plants > Roots > Rhizosphere...
GGTCACAATCATGGCAGCCGTGGCAGAGAAGGAGGCCCTGTTCGCCTCAGTCCGCACGAAAGAAGCGTTGGCCGCAGCGAAGCGGCGTGGCGTCAAGCTCGGTGGGTACAGGAAGAACTCACCGGACATTCGCAAGTTCGCCAAGCGCGGTGCAGCGGCAAACAAGGGTGCCGCATTAGAGTGGGCTGAGGGCTGGCGTAAGATGCTCACACCGCTCGTGAGTGCTGGCCTCTCGTGCGCCGCGATAGCCGCTCGGTTGAATGACGAGGGCAGCGTGACGCGCAACGGTGAGGTGTGGGCTCCCGCTCAGGTGCATCGCACGGTGAAGCGGCTCGGGCTGTGAGTGGTGCAGTTCGGGAGGGCCGGACGGGGGTGTTTTGCCCGCGATGATTGGTCGATCCCGGCTCGGATATTTTCGCCAAAATTATTCTGACCAGATTGTATGGGTCGACTGTATGGGAGCGGTCTTCTCGCTCTACCGTAAGTCTCTGTTTCTGTTATATTGTGTTGGAGGAAAAACTACTGGTGCGCCCTAGGGGAGTCGAACCCCTCTTGCAAGAATGAAAATCTTGAGTCCTAACCGATAGACGAAGGGCGCCTGCCGGGCGGGCTATAAAGACGGAATTGCCGCTTTGCAACCCTTTGGTCGGGAGCCCGCCGGGCCGCCTTCAGCCGCCTGCCAAAGCCGCGTCTTCCAGCTGCAACTGGACGCGTTTTCGCCCATTCCACTCATCGACACGCAGACGCCCGACGGCGTGGATTCGACTGCCACGCGCGGCAAGTAAACCCTTCCCAAGCGGGGTGTCGGCGACGCGGAACGCGATCCCGTCCAGCGCGGCGCGGTCGCCGCCCAACAGGCGCAGCCGGACATGGTCCTTACCCACAACATCGGCGAAACCCACGACCACATCGGGCAGCAGGATCAACGGCTCTGCGTTGCCGGATCCAAACGGCCCCGCCTGGGCAATCTCCTCCACCAGCGCAACCGTGGCGCCAGCAGGTGAGACGACGGCGCCGATCTCCAGTTCGCCGGCCTGTTCGAGTGCATCGCCCGATTTCAAAAAGGCTTCGGCGAGAAAAGCGCGAAATGGTTCGACCTGTTCGGGCTTGAGAGAAAACCCTGCGGCCATGGCATGCCCGCCACCGGATTCGATCACTTCGTGCTCGCGCGCCATCCTGACCGCGGCGCCGATGTCGATCCCGGCGATTGAGCGTGCCGAGCCCCGGCCAAGTCCACCTTCGAAGCCGGCGACGAAGGACGGCTTGCCGAACCGGTCCTTCAGGCGTCCTGCCACGATGCCGACTACACCGGCGTGCCAGCCTTCGCTCGCCACGAAAACGAACGGCGCATTGGACTGCGTCTCGGCCATCGCGATGGCTTCTTCCAGGATCATCTTCTCGATGGCCTGGCGCTCGCGATTGTGCGTATCGAGATGAAGCGCAAAGTCGTGCGCTTCCGCCACGCCGCTGGCGGTCAGCAGGTCGACGCCGAGACTGCTTCGCCCCACGCGTCCGCCGGCATTGATGCGCGGCCCGAAGAGAAATCCGAGATGATAGGGCGTGAACGGTGGCTTGGCGTCCGCAACGGCAGCGAGCGCCGCGAGACCGGGACGATCCAGCTTCGCCAACTTCGAGAGACCTGCGCGAACGAACGCGCGATTGACCCCGACAAGCGGCACCACATCGCAGATCGTCGCGAGACCGACAAGATCGACATAGGCAAAGAGATCAGGTTCCGTCTTGCCGGAAAACCACCCCGCGTCACGCAAGGCCCGATTGAGCGCGACGACGAACAGGAACGTAATGCCGGCAGCGCAGACATGGCCGAGTCGCGACGTGTCGCCAGGCTGGTTCGGATTCACATGCGCCACAGCCGGCGGGGCACTTTCGACGGCATGGTGATCGAGAACGACGATGTCGAGACCTGCATCGCGCGCGGCGGCCAGCGGCGCGACGGCTCCTGCGCCGCAATCGACGGTGATAACGAGCGACGCGCCCTCGCCCTTCAGTTTCAGCAGCGCGGCTGTTTTGGGGCCATAACCTTCCGTCATCCGGTCGGGAATGTAGATGCGCGGCGGGGTGCCGAGGGAAGTCAGATAGCCTTTCAGGATCGCGGCGGAGGTCGAACCGTCAACGTCATAGTCGCCGAAGACTGCAATCTTCTCGCCACGCTCGACCGCCCTGCGTACGCGAGCAACGGCCTTGTCCATGTCCTTCAGCGTCAGCGGCTCAGGAAGAAACTGTTTCAGGGTCGGATTGAGATAGGACCCGGCATTCGCCGGCGTCACGCCGCGTGCGGTCAAAAGGCGGGCAAGCGCTTGGGAGATATTGGTCGAGCGGACGAGCGACTGAACCGCGCTCTCGTCCGTTTCGGACAGCCGCCACCTGCGGCCCGACAGCGAACGCGCGACGCCGAATGCCGCAGGCGCCGTCAGGGGTGACGCTTCAGCGCCCATCCTTGAGATGGCGCGAGCGAATGTGGCGCGCCTTGATCCAACGAACGGTTCCGGTTGCCGAACGCATAACGACACTTTCAGTGGTGATGAAATTGCCGGATTTATGGACGCCTTCGAGCATGGAGCCATCGGTGACGCCGGTCGCGGCGAACACAACATCACCTGACGCCATGTCCATGAGCGTGTATTTCTTCTTGAGGTCCTTGATGCCCCACTTCGCGGCACGCTCGCGCTCGGAGTCATTGCGGAAGACAAGACGCGTCTGGATCTGGCCGCCGATGCAGCGCAGGGCTGCGGCTGCCAGCACGCCTTCCGGCGCGCCACCGGTGCCGATGTAGATATCGATGCCGGTTGCCGGATCGCTTGTCGCGATGACGCCGGCCACATCGCCGTCTGTGATCAGACGCACCGCGGCGCCGACTTCACGCACCGCGGCGATCAGCTTTTCGTGCCGCGGCCGATCCATGATGCACGCCGTGATCTCGTGCGGCTTGACGCCTTTGGCTCTCGCGAGCGCAAGGATATTTTCCTTCGGATCGGCATCGAGATCGATGGTGCCGTCGGGATAGCCGCCGCCGATGGCGATCTTGTCCATGTAAGTGTCCGGCGCGTTTAGCAGCGTGCCAGGTTCCGCCATCGCCATGACGGCAAGCGCATTGGGCAGCGCTTTTGCGGTGAGCGTGGTGCCCTCGAGCGGATCGAGCGCGATGTCGATCGCAAGGCCGCCCGAGCCGACCTTTTCCCCGATGTAGAGCATCGGCGCTTCGTCCCGCTCGCCTTCGCCGATCACGACGGTGCCGGAGATCGGAAGGGAGTTGAACGCCGTGCGCATGGCCTCGACTGCGGCATGGTCGGCCGCGTGCTCATCGCCCCGGCCGATCTGTTCGGCGGCTGCGATCGCGGCGGCTTCGGTCACGCGCACCGCTTCCAGTGCAAAAGCGCGATCCAATGGCCTGCTTGTCATGCCTTCTCCTTGGGCGTTCGGGACCGCTTACGCGGCCTCCATGGGAATCATGCACGGACGCGCGCGAACCTTGTCCGAGGTGGCGATCACCTTCAAGGCGCGTTCGACCGCGGTCTGGGGGGTGTCATGGGTGATCATGACGATGGAAACCGGTTCACCATGGGCCCTGCCGCGCTGGATCATGCTCTCGATCGAAACCCGTGACTGCGCCAGATGGCCGGCGATTTCGGCGAGGACGCCCGGCAGATCCAAAACCTCGAAGCGAAGGTAAAACGCCGAGGAAACCGACGCCGTCTGTGCCGGCTCCAGGGACCTGAGGTGCCGCGCAGGCACGCCGAAGGCCGGTCCGATGGAGCCGCGGGCAATGTCCATGATGTCGGCGATCACGGCAGACGCGGTGGGCGCCGCGCCCGCGCCGCGTCCTTCGAAGAAATACGGACCGGCCGCGCCAGCGTCCGCCACGACCGCGTTGAAGGCGCCGTCGACGTCGGCAAGCGGCGTGCTCGCGCGCACCATTGCCGGCTGAACGCGCTGATCGATGCCGTCGCCGATGCGGCGCGCAATGCCTAATAGTTTAATCCGGAATCCGAACTCGCGCGCGAAGCGGATATCGTCCGGCGTGATGCGCTCGATGCCTTCAACCGTCATGCGATCGATATCGGGCTTGGTTCCGAACGCGAGGCTCGAAAGCAGCGCGAGTTTGTGTGCGGTGTCGCCACCGCCGACGTCCAGCGTAGGATCGGCCTCCGCATAGCCAAGCTTTTGCGCATCGACCAGCACTTCGTCGAATGTGCGGCCTGTCGCTTCCATGTTGGTGAGAATATAGTTGCAGGTGCCGTTCAGGATTCCGCGAACCGCGAGAATTCCGTGTGAGATCAGGCTCTCGCGCAACGCCTTGACGATAGGAATGCCACCCGCGATCGCGGCCTCGAACTTCAATGCGAGACCCTTGTCTTCCGCGAGCAGCGCAAGCCTTGCGCCGTGGCGGGCGAGCAGAGCCTTGTTGCCGGTCACGACGTGCTTGCCGGCATTCAGCGCGGCTTCGACAACCGTCCGCGCGACACCCTCCTCGCCGCCGATGAGTTCGACCACGACGTCGGCGCTGGACTTGGCCAGATCAACAGCGTCGGTCGTCCAGGAGAGCCTGGACACGTCGCCGGCGCGAACTTTGTTCCGGTCGCGTGCCGACACGGCGACAATTTCGATTTCGCGTCCCGCGCGCTGCGCAAGTTCGCTGCCGTGCAGGTGGAGTGCCTTGACAACGTCACCGCCGACCGTGCCCAGACCGGCGATCGCTATGCGCAGCGGTGCGGTCACTTCGCGGATTCCAGAACCGCGGGTTCGTTGGTCCGCTTGGACAGGAATTTCTTGACGTTTCGCGCAGCCTGACGAATTCGATGCTCGTTTTCGACAAGCGCCACACGCACATAGCCTTCACCGTACTCACCAAAACCGATGCCGGGAGAGACCGCCACCTTGGCGTGGATCAGCATCTGCTTGGCGAATTCCATGGAGCCACGTTCGCGGTACTGTTCCGGGACAGGCGCCCAGGCGAACATCGATGCCGCCGGTGGGGGAATATCCCAACCTGCGCGCTGCATGCTGTCGACCAGCACGTCGCGCCGCGACTTGTAGATAGCGCGGATTTCGGCGACGCAATCTTGCGGTCCGTTCAGCGCCGCCGCAGCAGCGACCTGGATCGGCGTGTAAGCGCCATAATCGAGGTAGGACTTGATCCGCCCAAGCGCGCCGATCAGATGCCTGTTGCCGGCGGCAAAACCCATGCGCCAGCCGGGCATGGCATAGGTCTTGGACAGAGACTGGAACTCGATCGCAATGTCCTTCGCGCCTTCGACTTGAAGGATCGAGGGCGGCGGATTCTGATCGTCGAAATAGATATCCGCGTAAGCCAGATCGGAGAGCACCCAGATCTCGTGCTTCTTCGCGAAGGCGACGACTTCTTTGTAAAAATCCAGACCAACGACATGCGCCGTCGGATTGGATGGATAGTTCACAACAAGTGCGACCGGCGACGGCACGGAGTGACGTACGGCGTTGCCAAGACGGCTCAGATACTCCTCGGGCGACGTCGCAGGCACGTGCCGGATCGCAGCGCCCGCCAGAATGAAACCGAATGAGTGGATCGGGTATGCAGGGTTCGGAACCAGGACAACGTCACCCGGCGCGGTGATCGCTTGTGCCAGGTTCGCGAAGCCTTCCTTAGAACCCAGCGCCGCGATGACCTCGCTGTCCGGATCCAGCTTCACGCCAAAGCGGCGCTCGTAGTAGGCGGTGTAAGCCTTGCGCAGACCCTTGATGCCGCGCGAGGCGGAGTAGCGGTTGGACTTGGGGTCGCGGGCGGTTTCAACCAGCTTGTCGACGATGTGCTTGGGCGTCGGCATGTCCGGATTTCCCATGCCGAAGTCGATGATGTCCTCGCCCCGCGCGCGCGCCTGCGCCTTGAGGCGGTTTACTTCCTCGAAGATGTAGGGCGGCAGCCGCTTGATGCGGTAGAAGTCGGTTTGCATGGTTCCGGGACCGTAAATTCAAAGCGAAGCAGTGCCTCGCGGCCGCAGCATCGCGGCAATAAGGTTGTGCCGTCAATGGCTTTGCGGCCGTTCCTCAGACTAACCCTGGAGGAATATCTCGGCGCGGCGGTTGCCGGCCTCGCCCTGCGGCATGGACTCGTAATAGACAGGCTGGCTGTCGCCGACCGCCTCAACCAGAACATGACTGGCCGGAACACCCTCACGGATGATCTCACGCGCCACCGCGTTCGCGCGGGCCTGAGACTTGGCGAATATCTCCATCAGGTGCTTCTCGACTGGCATGTTCGCCGTGCGGCTGGAGGAGTGGCCCACGACCTTGATGAAGCCTGTTCCACCGCGCTGCCGGAATGCGACAACCGCCGCATGAATCTGGGAGCGAGCCGCTGCCGTAACGGCAGTTCCATCGCCCGGAAACAGCACGACAGCCTGCGGTGTCCCACCGCCTGCGTTCGCATACACACTTGAGCTTGTCGGATTGTTCAGGACATCCAGGTTCGCTACGACCGCGCCCGACATAGCGGCGGGTCCGCCAACGGCACGGCCCTTTGAATGCTTGGTCCCTGTCGCCGCCGGACCGCCATTTAGAGGCGCGATCGGACCGGTCGCCACCCCGGCATTCGCAGCCGTTTCCTGGTAGCGCGCGATGATCGGCGAGGCCACGAATTGCGAGATCGACGGATCGAGCGGCGGCGCGCTCGATGGTTTGAAGCCAAGCGACGCGTCAGCGACAACCATTGGCTGGGCGCCAGGAACGCCGCTGTTCGCCGGTACGGCCGGTTGGGTTCCAGGCGGCGGCGGTGTCGCTGCGGACGTCACGGGCGTCGACGGCGCGGGCGCGACACTGGGTGCAGGTGTGCTGTCGGGCGCCGCGCTTGGAGCCGGTGTGTTGTCGGGCGGAGTCGCAGCGTCGGGCGCCGGCGGTGGACTGTTCGCAGCAATGGCCTGATCGGCCGCGCTTGGCGGCGCCGGTGGCGCGGCCGCCGGTTCCGTGCCGCCGCGCAACGCGTCGGAGCTATATTTTGCACGAGTCGCGTCGGCGGCCAGCGAATCGGACGTGGCCTTTTGGGCATCCGGCGTGGTCGCACCTGCCGGACGATCCGGAATGCCGGCCAGATCCGGTTTCGTGCCGTCGGCATTCGCCGAAGGCGCCGCGGTATCAGGCGGAAAGCCGCCGGAATCGGCTGCAGGAGCTGGCGCTGTGTCGCCGATCAGGTCATCGATGGTGGAACAGGCGCTCGTGCACAGGGCGACGGTCAGCACCGCCGCGAGGCGCACCAAGGTCTTGGTCATGCTGTCGTTCCTCAGCCTCATCGGAATCCTAACGCTCAGGGTATACAGGCGCGCCCTGCGGCTTCCAAGCAGAACTCCTTGCCAAATCGATGAAATCTTGTGGCAAAAAGGGGCCATGCGGCGTCTCCGCGCGCCTTGCGGATGCGCGGCACCGCACGGTATCTGTTTGGGGCAGCGAGCCGGTGGTCACCATGAATGAGAAGCTCGGCGATTCGGGGAAAGGCTCCAAGGCGCGAGACGCGGTAAAGCCCAACCTGGAGGAGGCGAACCCGTACGCCGTCGGCGACGCCGGCGAATTTGCAAAGAACATGATGCGGGTTGGTCAGCAGTCGCAAAAGCTGTTGACCGATTTTTTCAAGCGTCAGTCTGCCGGAAGCAAGGAACCTCTCGACCCGCTGAACATCGCAGAACCGTTCCTGACGCTGATCAAGGCGATGACGGCCAATCCGACAGCGCTAGTCGATGCGCAGTTTCAGCTCTGGAAGGAATTCCTCGGCCTTTGGGAGGTCACCGCCCGCAAGATGCTTGGCGGCGAGGCAGAGCCGGTTGTCACGCCGCGCGCCGGCGACAAGCGGTTCCGTGACAAGGATTGGCAGGAAAACCAGATCTTCGATTTCATCAAGCAATCCTACCTGCTGACCGCGAACTGGATGCAGGACACGGTGTCAAAAGTGGAAGGCATCGACGACGACACGCGTAAGCGGGTGAATTTTTACACCAAGCAATTTGCCGATGCGATTGCGCCCACAAATTTCATCCTCACCAATCCCGAAGTGCTGCGCGCCACGCTGCAATCGAACGGCGACAACCTCGTAAAGGGTCTCGACAACCTTCTGGAGGACATGGAGCGCGGCAAGGGTCAGCTTTCGATCCGTCAATCGGCCGACGCTTTCAAGATCGGTGAGAACATCGCGACCAGCCCCGGCAAGGTCATCTTTCGCAATGAACTTCTGGAGCTGTTGCAGTACGACCCGACGACTGCGGAAGTCTACGAACGGCCGCTGCTCATCTTCCCGCCCTGGATCAACAAGTTCTACATCATGGACCTGCGGCCGGAGAACTCGTTCATCCGATGGCTCGTGGCGCAGGGCTATACGGTTTTCGTGGCGTCCTGGGTCAACCCGGATCGGCGCCTGGCGAAAAAGACCTTTGAAGACTATATGCGCGACGGAATTTTCGCCGCGCTCGACGCCGTCGAACAGGCGACCGGCGTACGCGATCCCAATGTCGTTGGTTACTGCATCGGCGGCACTTTGCTGACCGCAACGCTCGGATACATGGCGGCGAAACAAGACACGCGGATCAATTCCGCGACGTTCTGGGCGGCGCAGGCGGACTTCAGCGAAGCCGGAGACCTGACCGTCTTTGTCGACGACGCACAGCTGGAAGCGCTCAAGCAGCAGATGGATTCCGCCGGCGGCGTTCTCGAAGGCAGCAAGATGGCGACGACCTTCAACATGTTGCGCGCAAACGATCTGATCTGGTCGTTCGTGATCAACAACTACATGCTCGGCAAGCAGCCGATGCCATTCGATCTGCTCTACTGGAATTCTGACACGACGCGCATGCCGGAGAAGACCCACCTCTTCTATCTTCGCGAATGCTACAAGGACAACAATCTGGCGCGCGGAAAGATGGTGCTGGGCGACGTGAAGATTGATCTTTCGAAGGTCAAGATTCCGGTCTACCTGCAGTCGGCGAAGGAAGACCACATCGCGCCCTATCGCTCGATCTTCAAGACGACGAAACTGTTCAAGGGCCCGATCCGTTTCATCCTCGCAGGCAGCGGTCATATCGCGGGGGTGATCAACGCACCGGCGGCGAAGAAGTACCAGTACTGGACCAACGACAAGATCCCCGCGACCGTCGAAGAATGGCTCGAGGGCGCCAAGGAACATCCCGGCTCCTGGTGGCCGGATTGGGACAAGTGGCTGTCCAAGCTTTCGGGAAAGAAGATCCCGGCGCGCAAACCTGGCGATGGAAAGCTTCAGACACTCGGCGATGCACCCGGATCCTACGTGAAGATCAAGGCGCAATAGCTCTGCGCATCGCCGCTGCAACCGCGCGGCTCACCGCATCTGCGCGCGCTTCGAGGCCACGCACCGCGCCGTCGAAATCCGCTGGCTTGAGATTTTGCGAAAGCTTGAACTTGCCCGCGAGGGTATCCAGCCGGATCTCGAAGCCAACGATTGCATTCATGAGCATGCTCATCTTCTGCTCGGGCACTTTGTCGATGGTCCAGGGTTTTTTCGGAAACAGCTTGGCTTCCTGAGACGCGGAGACATCCGCGAGCAGCTGCCGCAGCGCATCGGAATTCAGTTTGCGGGCGACGCCCTGCCCCTCGACGGCGATGTAGTTCCAGGTCGGTACGATTCCTGGCGTTTCATACCAGTCCGGTGAAATGTAGGCGTCCGGCCCAAGAAGCGAGATGTGGAATTGCGCGCCGTCCGACCCATCGACAATCGGATTGTTCGATGCGAGGTGAAATCGGATTGTGCCATTCGGGCCCGCTGCAGCATCCAAAACGATGGGTGCGTAGGCAAACTCGACATTGTTTCCGCGGACGCGCGCAAGGGTCGCAAACGCTCTTTCGCGCATGACTGCGTGAAGTGCCTGAACGTCATCGACCGCAAATGCCGCCGGCCGGTACATCACACAAGCCCGGTCGTTTCCGGCAGGCCGAGCATGATATTGAGATTCTGGACGGCCGCGCCGGATGCGCCTTTGCCAAGATTGTCGAGAACAGCGACAAGTCTTGCCTGCTGCGTCTTGTCGTTTCCGAAGACGTAGAGTTTCAGCCGGTTCGTGTTCTTCAGACTTTCGGCATCGAGCGTCTTGAGAGTGTCGCTTTCAGCAGCCGTTGCCACTTCCACGAACGGCCGGCCGCGATAGGCGTCGCCGAGCACGTCGCGAATGCGGCTCGCAGTCGGCGCGCCGGGCAACGACCAGAGCTGAAGCGGGACTTCGACGATCATTCCGCGATAGAAACGTCCGACGCTTGGCGCGAACACCGGTGGATGCTTCAGCCCGCCACGCTCAGTCATTTCGGCCACATGCTTGTGCGTCAGAGTGAGAGCATAGGTGCGCACAACGGTCTCGACGAAGTTCGGCGAATCCTTCTTCTCGAACTCCTCGATCATCGACTTGCCGCCGCCGGAGTATCCGGAAACAGCGTTTGCGGTGAGCGGCGCGTCGGCTGGAATCAATCCGGCTCGGATGAGCGGGCGGATGAGCGCGAGAAATCCTGTCGAGTAGCAACCGGGATTGCTCAGTCGTTTCGTCTTTGCGATTGCCTCGTAGTTGCCCGGTTCGTACTCCGGAAAGCCGAAGACCCAACCCGGCGCGACGCGATGCGCAGTCGACGCATCAATGACGCGGACGTCAGGATTCTGGATGAGGCTCACGGCCTCCCTCGCAGCATCGTCCGGCAGGCACAGGATTGCGACGCCGGCCTCGTTCAACGCCCGTGCGCGCGCGACCACATCCTTGCGGTCGTTGTCGGAGAGTTGGACAACCGACAGGTCCTTGCGCGCCGCGAGTCTCTCGCGAATTTCGAGTCCCGTCGTGCCGGCCGCGCCATCGATGAAGATAGAGCTTGTCATAATAGGCAGTGCATAAAGGCGAATTGCTTGACTCACAAGTTGATGCGCACTTAGCTCGTAAAATTAGGCGACTCCTGCTTGGGGCGGGGGGAGTGTCCGCCGACCCGTCTAGGACCGTGAGGATCAACTCGCCCCCGAAAAAAAGCAGGCCATGCCTGCAGGAGGGGCGCAATGGATTTCAATCAGCTTTGGCAGAACTTTCTGGATATTGTCACGAAGCACTATTTTGATTTCGAGGGTCGCGCGAGGCGCCAGACGTTTTGGTGGTTCGTCCTCGTCTATTTCATCATCGCCATCGTTCTGGGCGTGCTGCAAACCATCCTTCATGTCGGCAGCTTGTTGTCGGGCCTCTTTGGCCTGGCGATCCTGCTGCCCAACCTGGGCTTGGCCGCCCGCCGTCTGCACGACATCGACCGGAGCGGCTGGTGGCTGCTGATTGGTCTGATCCCGATCGTCGGCTGGATCCTGCTCATCTACTGGTACGTACAGCCTGGCACGACCGGCTCGAACCAGTTCGGGCCCGATCCGAAGGCCTGAAGCGTACCGAACCGCGCAAAGAAAAACCCCGGCTGCGGAACAGCCGGGGTTTTTTGTTGTTCGAAGGGCGTAACTAGCGCTTGCTGAACTGGAAGCTGCGGCGAGCCTTGGGCCGGCCATACTTCTTGCGTTCCACGGCGCGCGGATCGCGCGTCAGGAAGCCGCCCGGCTTGAGTGCTGCACGCAGGCTGGGCTCATAGGCAACCAGAGCACGGCTGATGCCGTGGCGCACAGCGCCAGCCTGACCGGATAGTCCCCCGCCTGCCACCGTCACGACCACGTCGAACTGACCGTCGCGGTTCGCGGCAATCAGCGGCTGGCGCAGGATCATGCGAAGCACGGGGCGTGCGAAGTAAACCTTCTCATCGCGGCCGTTGACTGTGATCTGCCCGCGGCCCGGTTTGATCCAAACGCGAGCAACCGCATCCTTGCGGCGGCCCGTCGCGTAGGCGCGGCCCTTGGAGTCGCGGTTGGACTTGGGCGCTTCGCCTGCCTCTGCCTTCTCCGGAACCTTGGCCTTGATCAGCGTGGATTTGAGTTCGCCGAAGCTCTTTACGTCTTCCGCCATGGGCCTAGCTCGCCTTGCGATAGTTGGTGTTCTTGGGATTCAATTTGCCGATATCGACCGTCTCGGGCTGCTGCGCCTCGTGAGGATGTTCGGCACCTGCATAGACGCGCAGGTTCGAGAGCTGACGGCGGCCCAGCGGCCCGCGCGGCAACATGCGCTCGACAGCCTTGTGCAGCACGCGCTCCGGAAACTTGCCGCGCATGATTTCTCCCGCGGTGCGTTCCTTGATGCCACCGATGTAGCCGGTGTGGTGATAGTAGGTCTTCTTCTTCAGCTTGTTGCCGGTCAGCACGACCTTGGCCGCATTGATGACGACGATATTGTCGCCGCAATCCATGTGAGGTGTGAAGGTGGTCTTGTGCTTGCCGCGCAGGCGCAGTGCGAGGATCGAAGCGAGACGACCAACGACGAGCCCTTCGGCATCGACGAGGATCCACTTCTTTTCGATCTCGGACGCCTTGGCTGAGTAGGTTTTCATGTTGGGCCTATCAGGAAATACAGTTCGGGCGCGGGGTATACGCAACGCATGTCGGCGGGTCAAGCAAAATGGCCAATTTTGCTGCATTTAACGATTGCGGTATCATAATACCGTATACATCCCGCCTTCCGCTGACGTCTCCGGCCCACTTAGCGTCAGCCGCGTGACAGTCCACGCAGAAACGCCGCTTGACCCAACCGAAAAAAGCCCTTCAAACGCATGGCAGGTTTGGCGGAGAACGACATGAACGCCTCGACGGCAGAGCCTCTCGTTTTGGCTGCGAAAAACGGCGCTGTTTTGCGCCTGACCCTCAACCGGGCCGGTGCGCGCAATGCGCTCAGCCAGGGGTTGATGGCGGCCTTGCAGGATGCGCTCGATGCGGCCACCGGCGACAAAGCCGTCCGGGTGATCATCATTGCGGCCGACGGTCCTGCCTTTTCTTCCGGTCACGACCTCAAGGAAATGACGTCGCGTCGCGGCGATGCCGACAAGGGCAAAGCATTCTACACCGCCCTCTTCACCCAATGCTCCACACTCATGCAGACGATCGTGCGACATCCCAAGCCAGTGATCGCACAGATCCAGGGCATCGCAACCGCGGCGGGATGCCAGCTCGTCGCGAGTTGTGATCTCGCGATCGCCTCCTCTACCGCGCGCTTTGCAACGCCGGGCGTGAACATCGGCCTGTTCTGTTCAACACCGATGGTGGCGTTGTCGCGCAACGTGTCGCGCAAGCATGCGATGGAAATGCTCCTCACCGGCGAGATGATCCAGGCCGAGGACGCTCATCGCATCGGGCTGATCAATCGTGTTGTCGCGTCGGAAACCCTGGCCGCTGAAACCATGAGGCTCGCAGAACTGATCGCCACCAAACCGCACGGTACGCTCAAGATCGGCAAGGAAGCGTTCTACAAGCAGGTCGAGATGGGGCTCGGCGATGCCTACGACTATGCGAGCCGCGTCATGACCGAGAACATGCTGGCCGCCGAGGCCGCCGAAGGCATCGGCGCTTTTGTCGAAAAACGCGAACCGAAATGGCCGGAATAATGCCCACCTACTCCGACGATCTCATCAAATCGATCCTGCGCTCGACCAAGACCATCGCGATGGTCGGCGCGAGCGGCAACGACATGCGCCCATCCTATTTCGCGATGATGTACCTGCTGGCCAAAGGTTATGTCGTCCATCCGATCAATCCGGGCATGGCGGGCAAGAAAGTTCTCGGTCAGACGGTCTATGGCTCGCTCAAGGATGTCCCGGCGCCTGTCGACATGGTCGACATCTTTCGGGCATCCGATGCGGCGCCCGCCATCGTCAAGGAAGCACTCGAGGAAAAGGAACGTCTCGGCATCAAGGTCATCTGGATGCAGCTAGGCGTGATCAACGAGGAAGCCGCATTGATGGCGCGCACCGCCGGCCTCACCGTCATCATGGATCGATGCCCAAAGATCGAGCATGGCCGCTTTTCGGGCGAGATCGGCTGGATGGGCGTCAACCGCAAGGTGATCGACAACCGCAAGCCGCTATTGTTCGGCAAGGGCGGCAACCTCAAGCGGGTTTGAGTTCCCGCATATACTGAATACCATTTTCCAAGACGAATTTTCGGAGGCGCGAATGTCCGATTACGGATTCAATACTCTCAGCGTTCATGCGGGCGCCCAGCCGGACCCGGCCACTGGCGCGCGCGCGACACCGATCTACCAGACCACCGCCTTTGTATTCGAAGACGCGGA